>Ga0187887_10003801_pt1 | contig 11545 bp, 8 predicted proteins | sample June2016WEW_7_10_FD_132977 | JGI IMG/M metagenome (GOLD analysis project Ga0187887, IMG submission 132977) | Peatland microbial communities from SPRUCE experiment site at the Marcell Experimental Forest, Minnesota, USA - June2016WEW_7_10 | ecosystem: Environmental > Terrestrial > Soil > Wetlands... | reverse complement strand
CGTTTGCACTTTGAACTCATCCACCGCGTCCACCGACACCAGCGCCACGCTGCTGCCCGACTGGCCGACGGTCGGATCGTTGCCGGGCGCCAGGCTGATGCGTCCGTTGGCGCTGCCGCCCGCATTCGCATTGATGCCGTCGATCATAATATTGTTGGAAAGGTCCCGCTGGCCGTTTACGTTAAACGGGCCGGCCGCTGAAGCGGGATTATCCGTCGCGCCCGAGACCCCCGGCGCCAGTCTTGCCAGGCGCATGAAATCGCGTCCATTGAGCGGCAAGTCGGCGGTCATCTGTCCGCCCACAACCAGGCCTTGCTCGGAAGTCTCCGTCTCCACCAGTGGCGTCACCGCTTCTACGCTTAGGTTCTCCTTTACCGCCGGCAGCGCCAGCCGCAGATCGATGCGGCGCATCGCATTCACCGCCAACTGGACACCGGCCGCGCGCGCGGGGGAGAATCCGGCGGCGGTGGCTTCCACGGCATACACGCCCGGTGGAAGAAGATCGAGCGAATAGTCGCCTTGGGCTCCGGTCTTCACGCGCCACTCCAGGCCCGTACTGGCATTGGTGGCCTGCACCGTGGCGCCGTTGACGGCGGCGCCGGAAGGATCGGAAACACTTCCTACGATGCCGGCAAGCTGGGCCGCGAGCTGGGTTGGGTGGCAGATCGAAATGAGCAGAGCGATAGAAATCGCCGGCAGGATGGAGCACCCTCGGTTCGGTTTCATTATCATTCCGTTATAACCTATTCGCTGATGTACAGTGAGTTAATTCTGCGGGTCACACGCCTATGCTTTTATGTGACAAGTGTGACGCACTGCCGGTCCGGCCCGGAGATTGGATCATGCGCCGCTGGGCATCCAGCGGCTATTCGTACGTGTTCGTACAATTCATATTCCGGCGCCAATATTCTTTAGAATTGGCGTTTGAAAACGCCTAAATTTTAGCCTCTGCATACGGATACATCGCGACATCTGCTTCGATCGTGGGGCAGGACTCCAGTCCTGCGGGCCGACGTCCACGCCGGCCTGTGTGAATCCAGTGAGGGCTGATTTCGTTTTGCGAAGAGCGGGTCCTGGAGGACCCGCGCAGGACTGGAGTCCTGCCCCACATTCCCCGCGCTCAGAATGTTCTCAGGAATTGCCGATACGCGCCGCTGTTGAACGTAGTCCAGGGTTCAAAACCCCGCTCCGTATACAATTTGTGCGCGAAGTCGATGTTCGCTTTGCAGTCCAGCAGGTCCCGCAGATTGACTCCGGCGCGTTTCAAATGCACCGTATTGATCTGGAAGTAGCCCCAATCGAGCGTGCCATCGGAGTTGTAGTGATAGACCTCGCAAGCGCCGCGCGGGTTTTCGGCGCGTTGCACCGCCAGCGCGATGCGGCAAGCGGATCCGAATTTGTTACAAGCGTATTGCTGGTATGCCGTCAACCTCCGGCCTAGCTGATCGGCTCGAGCTGCGGCGGCTTCGTCGGGCGAGATCCTCGGGGCCATGACCAGGGGCCACTGGAATCGCATGCGGATTGGCGATTGCAGCGTGAGAGTGTAATGGGCCTGGAGCACGACCGCGGCAAGGCCGACTCCGGCAGCCGAGAGAATAAGCAGCCCCAAGCGCCTCCCCGGGATGCGTTGCGGCCTCGACCGCCGGCGCGCCCGCTTTGGCGGCGAAGGAGAAGGGCGTCGTTGAAACATTCTCCGATCAGATTACTACAGCGGCGTGGTGCGCGCCGCAGCGAGCAGGCCGGACCTACGCTATAATAAAGAAACCTCCTTGCTTTCAATTCAAAACATCTCCATGCGCTTCGGCGCCAAAATTCTGTTTGACGACGTTACCTGTACGTTCCTGGGTGGAAGGCGTTACGCCATCACCGGTCCAAACGGCGCCGGAAAATCGACGCTGATGAAGATTCTCTCCGGCGAGCTGGAGCCCGCAAAAGGGTCGGTCTCGCGTCCGAAGAAATTTGGCGTGTTGCGCCAGGACCAGTTCGCCTTCGACGGGTTTCGGGTGATCGACACGGTCATCATGGGAAATGCGCCACTCTGGCGGGCGCTCGAAGAACGCGACATATTGTACGCCAAGCCGCACGAACAACTCACCGATGCGGACGGCATGCGGTTGGGCGAGCTGGAAGGCATCGTGGGCGAGGAAGGCGGGTATACGGCGGAAGCCGACGCCGCGGTGCTGCTGGACGGCCTGGGCGTGGAATCCGCGCTGCACGAACGGCGTATGGGCGAGTTACAGGGCGGCCAGAAGGTGCGCGTGCTGCTGGCTCAGGCGCTCTACGGCAGCCCGCCCGCGCTGCTGCTCGACGAGCCCACCAACCACCTCGACCTGGAATCGGTCCACTGGCTGCAGGATTACCTCTGCGACTACCAAGGCGTGCTGATCGTGATTTCGCACGACCGGCATTTTCTGAACAGCGTTTGCACGCACGTCGCCGATATCGATTACGAGACCGTGATCCTGTACACCGGCGGCTACGACGACATGGTGGTGGCCAAGACGCAGGTCCGCTCGCGCATCGAGGCAGGCAACGCGCAGCGCGAGAAGAAGATCGCCCAGCTAAACGAATTCATCGCGCGCTTTTCGGCGGGCACGCGGTCGAGCCAGGTGACGTCGCGCAAGAAAGAAGTAGAGCGGTTACAGACCTCGGAGTTGGCGAAGTCGAATATCCAGCGCCCTTATATCCGTTTTGACATGAAGCGTCCCTCTGGCCGGCACCCGCTGGAGGTAAAGGGACTGGCCAAGAGCTTCGGCGATTTGCAGGTGCTCGACGGTTTCACCGCCAGCGTCTCGCGCGGTGAGAGGATCGCGCTGATGGGCCGCAACGGGGCCGGAAAAACCACGCTGTTGAAAGCGCTGGTGCGGAGCGCCACCGGCTTCATCGAGGATACCGACCGGCACTTCGACGTGGACGCGGGGATTGTGGCGTGGGGTCACGAAGTGTCCGTGGGATACTTCGCCCAGGACCATTCGGATTCGATTAAGCGCGGGACCACGGCGATCGAGTGGCTGCACGAATTCGATCCGCAGGCCTCGCAGGAGGAATTGCGCGGCCTGCTCGGCCAGATGCTGTTCAGCGCCGAGGACGCCCTGAAGCCAACCCACGCGCTCTCCGGCGGTGAGGCGGCGCGGTTGATCTTCTGCCGGCTGATGCTCCAGAAGCCTAATTGCCTGGTGCTTGACGAACCCACAAATCACCTCGACCTGGAGTCGATCAACGCCCTCAATATCGCCCTGCAAAAGTATGCGGGAACCGTGCTGCTGGTAACGCACGATTATGACTTGATCGATGAGGTAGCTACGCGGATCTGGCATTTCGACGGCGGACGCATCGAAGACTTCAAGGGCCCGTACGCGGAATACGCGGCATACGCGCAGGAGAAAGCGTCTTAAACCGTCTTAACCAAGCGTGGATTCCCGGGACTCGGGAGGCTCCACCCAGCCTGGTTAACCTCGCGGCTGCGCCCTGGCATGGCGCACAGGTGTACACTAATCGCTGGTGCGCTGGCTGGTCTGTCTGCTGATTCAACTCGCTCTCGCAGCGGCCGATTGGACGCAATTCCGCGGACCGAACGGCTCCGGCATCTCTCCCTCCAAGGGCCTTCCGGAGCGCTTCGGCTCGCAAAAGAACATTCTCTGGAGAACGGCGTTGCCGCCGGGACACTCTTCACCGGTCTTCACCACGGACCACATCTTTGTCACCGCATTCGAGGGCCGGAGTCTGCTCACGATCTGCCTCGACCGCGCCCGAGGCAAGGTGCTCTGGCGGCGCGCGGCGCCGCGCGAACGCGTAGAGAGTTTCCAGCCGACAAACGGCCCCGCGTCTCCATCTCCGGTTACCGACGGAGCCAATGTTTACGTGTTCTTTGGCGACTTCGGCCTGTTGTCCTACGGACCGGATGGCGGCGAGCGCTGGCGTTTGCCGCTGGGCCCCTTCAACAATCCAAACGGCCACGGCTCCTCGCCAATCCTCGCCGATGGAAAGCTGGTGCTCATCTGCGATCAGGACACCGGATCGTACCTGATTGCCGTCGATCCCAACGACGGGCGGGTGCTCTGGAAGACGATGCGGCCGGAATACACGCGCGGTTACGCGACGCCCGCGGTCTACCGCCCAAAAAGCAGACCGGCGGAGTTGATCGTCCCCGGCTCCTTCGAAGTGGCTTCGTACGCCCTCGATACAGGCGAGAAATTGTGGTGGGTGCGCGGCATGCCATGGCAGCTCAAGTCCGTGCCGCTCATCGACCGCGACCACATTTTTGTGAACGGATGGGAAACCGACGGCGATCGGCAACAACGCCGCGAAATCCCCGAATTTCCCCAGATTCTGGCGAGATACGACACGAACCACGACGGAAAGCTGTCGCGCGACGAGATGCGTCCGAGCAATACCGCGGAATGGTTTGCCGATAACGATCTGAACCACGACGGCTACATCGACGCTGACGAGTGGCAGCTCTACCGGGCGAGGACTGCGTCGGAGAATTGTCTAGTCGCAATTCGCGGCGGCGGCCGCGGGGACGTTACCCGGAGCCACGTGCTCTGGAGATACCGCAAGGCTCTGCCGAATACGTCGTCGCCGCTGCTATATGAAGGGGTGATCTATCTAGTGCGCGATGGAGTCTTTACGAGCTTGAACCCGGAGACTGGCGAGGTCTACAAGTTGGCGCGTCTCACTGGCGCACCCGGCCGTTATTGGTCTTCCCCTGTGGCCGCCGACGGCAAAATTCTTCTGGCCAGCGAAGATGGCAGAGTCGTTGTGCTGCGGGCCGCCCCGGAATGGGAGATCCTGGCCGTCAACAGCCTCGACGAGGATATTTTCGCCACGCCTGCGATTCTCGATGGACGGATCTACGTCCGCACGCGCGTCGGGCTGTACTGTTTCGCCAAGCGCGGCATGTGAGCTTTCAAAGACGCGCAGGCTCCATAAATGCCGTCCGCGACGGCGCGCCATTGCGAAGTGGATCACTTCTCAAATGCCCGCGTACCAGGCATAACCGCCTTCGGGCGATGCGGAACCCAGGCCCTTGCCGAACCCTTTCAGGCTATCGGTGACCGTCAGGCGCGCAATATATTTCACGCTCTTGTAGCCGAGTTGGCGGGGAACCTCTTTTCCCCAAAACTGACGGCTAGAGCCGGCTAAAAGCCGGCTGCGGGCAGAATTGCCCGCCCTCCAAATTATGCAGAATCGAGTCTCGTTGGAAAACTAAGCGGCATTGGGGTGCTCGCCCGCCCCAAAGTCCGGAAATGATCCTATTCCGCATGACGCACTCCACTCTAGTTCCGTATTAGTACACAGAGGCTCGCCGGGGTGGTCATGGCCTTGCCCGCAAGTATCCGGATCACATGTCCAGGATAAACAAGGCTGTGCTCGAAGGTCTTTCCACACGACTGTATAAGCTTTATGACTTGGTCGGCCCCAAAAGCCGCCTTGTGGAAGCCAGCTATCCCAATCAGCAGCGTTCGTATAATGGCGTAGTAGGCGACCATCAACATATATTGAGCCGCCATGCTTGTGGGTACAAGCTCATTGTAGAGCCTGCGGTTGCTTTCCGGGAGCCCCAGTGGGAACAACGTTCTGTGCGCGTAATTAACCAGATAGTGTTCAAGTATGTGTTCGTGTTGACGCATAAATGGAACATAGTATTGAGCGCACGCTTCGGCATAGCGCAACCCGATCTCCTCCATGGTGGATTGCGACGTCCATTGGATGCCGTCCATGAACTCCTTATAACATCCAAGAAACGAACGCGGGTTAGAGTCTGAGCCGATCCGGGCGACAATCAACTCCAACACCGCTTCCAGCTGCACGGCCGGAAGTGCGGAGCGCGTCGCCAATCCATCGCCGAGCATGCCGCCATCGAGGCTGTCGATATACATGTGAAGAACGTTCAGACTATTTCGGTCCAGGCCCCGGCCTTCCATTTCAGCTAGCTTCTCGCAAAGACATCCAAGCATAAAGAGACGCTTCCATATGGGATGCGAACGGTTTTGCAGCAGCGAAATCACGAGGCGCCGAACGTCCCCAAAAAAGCGATATGGCTCGGAAACATCCTTTAGGCTGGAGGTGTCGAGCGCGGGAAGGTTTCCAGGACGGATCGCGCCCTCTATGTATTCGCGTTCTTCAAACTCCATCGGCCGCGGGTCCAGAAGCGCTACCCTTGCCGCCTCGGGACACGCAAGGTCTAAAGATCGCTGCAACACATCGCCAACCTTATTCATGACGCGCGGATATGTCGCGCACATGTTTGGCAAGTATTCCTCTCCCATCCTTTGTTGGATGGAACAGAGCCCCCCGGACAAAAACGGGCAGGCTCCTGCAGTGAGCGCGATCATGGCATAATCGTCATCGTTTGAACTCTTTTTGTTGATCGTAACGAGATTACGCAGCGGCGGTCCAAACTCCGGCTCGGAGCAGTTTCGATATTTCTCGTAAGTTGGTTTGTCGACGTGGACAAGCCAGCCGACGCAGCAAGTGTCCTCGCAGGCGGAGCCGATGCAGCGGAACGCATCGAAATGACGAGGTTGGAGCACTTTCGCCGGCTGCATTCGATCAGCATAACACCGCGATAGTGTGATTCCGCCCGGCCGGTAGTGCGTGACTCATCCGCTGTTTCGCTGCCCGGCCTTCGCGGCAGGCCAGCTATGCCTGCGCCTTTGCCAGTGAGGCGATTTCATCGGGAGTATCTTTTACCCATCGAGTGCGGGCATCCGCCATCGCCAGTTCGGTCGCATTTTGACCGGCAGTGATTGCGACGATTTGGTCGGTATTGACAAAAAGGACGCCCACCTCCTCCCCCGCATCGTTGGCCTTGCGCAGTTTAATCAGTGCCATATTCGGGTTCCACCTTTCACGAGACGAGCTAAACCGGTATTTGCAAGCCGCCACCCTGGCCAGCATCGATTATACAGCCGATCCATCCATGCGATCGCGGACGCCGCTGCCGCTCACATTCCGTGGCCTGGAGTGGTTTCCCCGATATAATCTAGGTGCGCGCTTGCGCGGCGGCGGCCGATACGGGAGGGATTTATGAATCGACGGCAGTTTCTAGGCGGCGCATTGCTTTCGGGCGCGTCGTTGGCATGGCCGGATGAGCAGCCGGTAAAGCCAAAGGTGCGCACCATCACCGCATTTCTGAAACTGGACCGCGTCCGCTACAGGGAACAGGTGCAAGACACCTTGAAGATGTTGCGCGGGGCAAAGGGCGTGGTGGAGGCGGCCGGATATCCCGTAGAAACCATCCGCATTGCGACGCAGCCGTTCCCCGATTACACGCGCGGGCTTCCGCCGGCCGACGTGCTGCGGTTCTTCCGCGAATACGATGCGCTGGCGACCCACGAATCTTTCGCCGCGAATATTGGCCCCGCCATGATGGCCGATGGCGACGATCCGGCGCAGGCGCACCTGCTCGGCGAGATCCTGTCGGCGACTAAGAGCCTAAAGGCCAGCCTGATCGTGGCCGGCGAAAGCGGCATCCAATGGAAATGCGTACAGTCTGCCGCCCAGGTGGTGAAGTTCGTGGAGGAGCACAGCCCCGGCAGCGCGGGCAATTTCAATTTCGCCGCTACCGCCATGCTCGCGCCATACGGTCCGTTCTATCCGGGCGCCTATCACTTGGGCGAGGGACATCGCTTTGCGATCGGTACCGAAGGGGCCAACGTCGTGGAGCGGGTTTTCCGTCAGACCGCGGGCAACGCGCCGGCGGCGGCCGAATGGCTCACGCGCGAATGGAGCGCGCACGCCGTAGCGCTGGAAAAACTGGCACAGCAGATCGAAGCACAAACCGGATGGACGTATATGGGCATCGACGCTACGCCGGCGCCCTTGCGTGAAGTCTCCATCGGCGCCGCCATCGAGAAGTTCACTGGCGGGCGGTTCGGATCGAGCGGCACCATGACCGCGGCGGCCGCGATCACGAAGGCCGTGCAGTCCGTGCCCGTGAAGCGGATCGGGTTTTCCGGCCTGATGCTGCCGGTGATGGAAGACAGCCTGCTCGCCGAGCGTTGGAGCGAGGGCACTTTCTGCGTGGACGGATTGCTGGCTTACTCGGCGGTCTGCGGCACTGGACTCGACACCATCCCGATGGCGGGCGATACGACCCAGCGGCAGATCGAGCGTATCCTGGGCGATGTGGCCACGCTGGCCGTGAAATGGAAGAAGCCGCTGACGGCGCGCCTTTTGCCGGTCAAAGGGAAGAAGGCCGGCGAGCGCACCGAGTTCGACGATCCGTTTCTGGTGAACACGACGATTCGGGCAATAGCATGACGCGGCTAATGAATCCAACAACAAACGCTACGCCGCGCGGGCCACGCTACGGTACTCCTGCTCCGAGGCGGCGGGCAGCAGGACCCATAACGTGTAAATGCCGAGCGCCGTGCCGAAAGGCATGTTGACCATATTCAGGCACGCCATCACGATGGCCAAGGTGCGTGCCCAAGGCTCCCGTTGCAGCAGGCCCCAGCCCGTAATCAATCCGAGGATGCTGCCGGCAAGTAACACCCAGCCAACGATGGTCAGTATCCCGTGCACGAAGCCGGGCACTGCCAGCGGCTGGAACCACAGACCGTGCCCGAACAGGGACAGTACGATCAGACCCGGAATCACATGAAATGCCGACAGCGCCAGCCACAGAATGCCAAGCAGCCGGACATGCCCGGCGGTTCGGCTGTTGACCGGCATCAACGGGGTGACACGCGCCGCCTTTCCACAGGCTGGACAGAAGTCCGCCCCATCGGAAAGCCTGGTGCCGCAACGATCGCAGAACATTCTTAAGCCTCCTCGTTACAATTTTAGGATACGGTGGCGGGTACGGCTTTGTTCCCTGTTATTGCCTACCGCACTTGCACCGTGGCGGTGAGCGCGATGTTGGCTGACGAATTGCCGATCATGAGGCTCACAGGTCCGGTTTCGACACGGAAGGCCTGGAGTTTTTCATCCCAGTACGCCAGTCGCGAAGCCGGGAGGGCGATCTCAACCGTCTTTGTGGAATTGGGCTGCACGGTGACGCGCTGGAACCCTACAAGTTGTTCGCGCGGGCGCTCTACTTTTGAGCCCAAGTGCTGCACATAGAGCTGGACCACTTCGTCGCCCGTGCGGCCGCCGGTGTTAGTCACATCGACGCTGACATGCACCGTTCCGTCTTTCGCGACTTGCTGGGAACTCGTCTTCAGATTGGAGAGTTTGAACGTGGTGTAGCTGAGGCCGAATCCGAACGCGTAAAGCGGCTCGCCCTTGAAGTACATGTACGTGCGTCCGTCGCGGATATTGTAATCCATCATGGGCGGCAACTGATCGACGGATTTGGGCCAGGTTTCGACCAGATGGCCGCCCGGCGCGTAGTCGCCAAACAGGACCTGCGCCAGCGCAGTTCCTTCATCCTGAGAGGCGTGCGTCATGTGCAGGATGGCCGGAATATTGGCCTGGGTCCAGTTGATGGCGAACGGGAAGCTGGAAACAAGGATGACCACCGTCTTCGGATTCGCGCTGTAGACCTGCTTAATGAGCTGTTCCTGGTACAGGTCGATGCTTTCGCGGTCCCGGCCTTCGCGGCCGTCGCTGGGCACGGTGCAGGGCAACGTGACGCCGCCGCCCTCAGCGTTGTTGTACCAATCGTGCCGCATGTCGGGACCGCAGGTGGGGTCGTTGCCGACCACTACGACGGCGACATCGGACTTGCGCGCCGCATTCACCGCCGCGTTGCCGAGCTCTTCGGCCGCGTAGTTGACGGTGACATTGGGACCCAGTTCCTCCTGGATGCCCTGCAAAGCCGTGATGGCATACGGAGGCGTGCCGCCATACCAGTCCCAGTGGACGGAGTCGGCGAGCGGGCCAATAACCGCAATGGATTTCAGAGACTTCTTGTCGAGCGGGAGAAAGTTCTTGTCGTTCTTGAGCAGGACCACGGATTCAAGCGCTATCTGACGGGAAACAGCGCGATCTTTATCGGTGTTCCAGGGCTCGGGCGAATCTTTAATCTTAGAGTACGGGACCATATCCGGCGGATCGAGCAGTCCAAGCTTAATGGCGATTCGGAACTTGAGGCGCAGCGCTGCGTCGATATCGGCCACCGCGAGGGAGCCGTCTTTCAGGGCGGCTCTGGTCTCATCGGCATACCTATCGAGGTACTGATTGATGCCGGCTTTCAAGCATGCGACGACGGCCGCTTCCTGATTGGCGTAGAGGTGCCGCGAATCGACGAGGATCTTAACGGCTCCGCCATCGCTCGAGATGACATCCACGCCCCATTTGTCGCGAAGGATGCCGCGCAGGATGGGATTGACGGCCATGGCCGTGCCGTTCCACGCGTTGTACGAGGCCATTACCGCGCGCGCCCCGCCCTCCAGGAAACCCATACGGAAAGGGACGGAATAATACTCCCAGAAAAGGCGCTCATCGAAATCGGAAGATGAGACGTTGCGGTGGTCTTCATTGCTGTTGGCGAGGAAGTGCTTAAGCAGCGCCGCCGCCTGCCAGTATTTCGTGTCATCGCCCTGGAGGCCCTTAGTGAAGGCAACTGCCATGGTCCCATTCAGAAATGCGTCTTCGCCATATACCTCTTCACCGCGGCCCCAACGTGGGTCGCGCGCAAGGTCGGCTTGTGGCCCCCAGAGCATGAGGATCTGGCGGTCGTACTTCGCGGTCTGGGTGATGAAGCGGGCCTCATAGCCCTGGACGGCGGCGGCTTGGCGGACGAGATCGGGGTCCCATGTCTCGCCCATCCCGGGAGGCTGCGGGAACTGTGTAGTGGTGATTGGCTGGCGCGGGCCGCGTGCTTCGCGCTGCACCACACCGTGAATGCCCTCGGAGCTGCCGATATTGGGAACGCCGAGCCGGGGGACGCCGGTGCGCGTGCCCAGGCAGTTGATCTTCTCGTCCGTGGTCATGAGCGAGAGAAGATTGTCGATGCGGGTCTCCGGCGGGAGGTTCGGATCGTCGAAGGGATACGGGGGTTGTTGCGCAATGGCGGGAGCGAGCGCCAAAACGGAAAAACAGAGCAGGGCTACAAGGTGGTTTTTCATGATGTGAGATTTCGCTTTGATAGCCTGACGGGCGGGAAACGACAAGCGCGGCTGGTTTTGGGGTGCAAACACCCCAAGCTTATCAAATGGGTGGGATAGCGATGTAGAGGAATTGGACGGAAGCGGCCGGCAGCGGCAGAAAAACTCGCGATAAGGTGCCCCGTAGGTGAACTTACAGCCAGTTCCCCATCAGGAAAAACGGCGCCCAGTAATAAGGGTGCGCATAAGGGGCTTGCGGATCCACGGAAAAGCGGGGCGCCTGCACCGCGGGATTGCCCTCATTGTTATTCACCGGCTTCACGATCACGCCACGCACCGGTTCGCCACTTTGTGCGAGCTTGGTGGTCCCTCGGAGCAGTTCCAGTTGCGCCTCGCGTAGCGCCTCCAGCTTCGTCTTCCCAGGCGACGACTCCCGGATGCGGTAAAACCTCTGCATCATTAAGCTGGTGCTCGCATCCGCCACCGGCCACAGACTGGCGATCACCGCCTTGGCTCCCTGCCGCTGCGCCAGCGTGCCGAACCCT
>Ga0187887_10003800_pt1 | contig 11546 bp, 10 predicted proteins | sample June2016WEW_7_10_FD_132977 | JGI IMG/M metagenome (GOLD analysis project Ga0187887, IMG submission 132977) | Peatland microbial communities from SPRUCE experiment site at the Marcell Experimental Forest, Minnesota, USA - June2016WEW_7_10 | ecosystem: Environmental > Terrestrial > Soil >... | reverse complement strand
TCAAGACATTGGCCATGCCCACGGAGCCTACAAGCCTCCGCGGGATTCAATGTCCCGGACGTTACTCTCGTTGGCCGGTTTTCAGGTGATAATCACTGGCCGGTTTTGGGTGATCGCTGAGGGCATTGAACTGGTAACAGCAGGGCCAGCCCTCAAGGGTCTAGCTCAGAAAGAGTTACTTCCACATTCTCTCTATCGCGCACTATCAGGCGGGGCGGCATGAGTGCAACCCCAGATCTGCAAAGCCGCGGGAATCTCCAGTGTGCAAAATGCGGAAGCTCTCGAAATGTGGAGCTTCACCATATAGGTGGACGCAATCACGTCGCATGGATCAGGATCCCTTTATGCCGAGAGCATCACGTCATGCTCACGATCGCAAATCAGCGGGCAGGAATCGACATGCGATATACGAGCGACCTCGCTGAGCGGCAAAGACGAGCAAGGCAAGCAATCTACGTTTGTCTCTGGTTTCTTGATGAAGCGCCGCAAATTAGTCCTACGGATGCACAGACATGAAACAATACGCGAGAGTCAATCGGGATGAACGAACGCCACGACATATTCCTGCGCGCCCTTGCGGTGCCCCGCGACGCAAAGGTCAGATCGAGACGCAACGACCAACAGGGTAATGGTTCGAAGTGGCCTGAGCGCGCTCTCATTTTCGATACCGAGTCCCGAATTACCGTGGATCAATCCCTCACCTTCGGCGTGTACCGACTTTGCCAATTGCAGAACGACTGTTACATCGTCACAGAAGAGGGAGTTTTCTATGGGGACGGCTTGCCGAAAAAAGAGTTCAAGGTGCTGCAAAGGCACATCGATGCTTCAGTTTCTGATGTGGCGTCCTTTCCGCCACGATTCCCGTTGCACTCTCGCTCTGGGTTCATGAAGAGGGTGTTTCGGCCGGCGATCAAGAACGATGGAGCGTTGGTGGTCGGCTTCAATCTACCATTCGACTTGGCGCGCCTGGCCCTCGATTGGAGCAGAGGGAACGAGGACGAATGGTCGCTGACCATGGCGCAGTATCCGGACGGAGTGGAGAATCGAAATTATCCACGCATCACCATTCAGCCGATCGACAGTAAAAAAGCATTCATCAAGCTGGCAAAACCTTGGAAGCCGGAAGAATGGAAAGATGAAGGCAAAGCGCATTTCCTCGATTTGCGCACCCTGGCCTGGGCGCTTTTCAACCAATCGTTTTCACTCAGGACACTTTGCGACGAACTCGAAACCGAGCATCGGAAGATAGACCACGAACCGACGGGAAAGATCACTCCTGATGAGATTGAATATGCCCGGCAGGACGGGCGCTGTACCGTGGATGCACTCAACGAATTAAAGCGGGAATTCGACCAGCACCCTATCGGCCTGAAGCCCTACCATGCGTACTCTCCCGCATCTGTGGCCAAATCCTACCTGGATCAAATGGGAATCATCCGGCCAGCAGAGAAGTTTGCCGTCCCTAACGAAAAACTCGGCATCGCCATGCAAAGCTATTACGGCGGCCGCTCTGAAACCCGGATACGCTGCACAGAGGTGCCGGTCGTGCCGGTGGATTTTACGAGCGAGTATCCGAGCTGCTGCGCTCTCTTAGGTCTCTTCGATGTCCTGACAGCCGAGAGTGTGAGCTTCGACGATGATACCGCAAAGGTACGTAGATTCCTGAAACGCATCACCCTTGAAGGATGCTTTAAGCCTTCACTGTGGAAGAACTGCAGGTTTTTTGCTCTCGTGAAACCTGATAACGACATTCTGCCCGTGCGCACCGTGTACAACGAGGTCACCCAGAATATCGGGAACAACTATCTCAGGTCTGATGAGCCGATTTGGTTCGCTGGCCCCGACCTGATCGCGTCTGTGATCCGAACCGGCAGAGTGCCGCACATCATTCAGGCTAAACGCATGGTGCCGCACTGCAAGCAAGCTGGAATGCGGAACGTGAACCTTCGAGGCATGGTTGAAATTGATCCGTACAAGGACGATATATTTCGAAAAGTAATCGAACAACGCAAACTGGACAAATCGGACGCAGCGCTTTATTACTGGCTCAAGATTTTCGCAAATTCCATTTATGGTTTTTTCGTTGAATTAAATCCCGAAAACCAGAATCGAAATGTACCCGTAAATGTGTTTTCTGGTGAGAAACCATTTATAGATGTCTCGGATGTAATCGAGAAACCGGGAGCGTGGTTTTTCCCGCCACTCGCGGCTCTCATTACATCGGGGGGTCGCCTACTGCTCGCCATGACCGAAGCGTGTGTGGAAGCCAAGAAGGGCACGTATCTATTTTGTGACACAGATTCACTTGCAATCGTGGCCTCCAAGAAAGCTGGGTTGCTGCGCATTCCGGGCAGCAACGGAATGCGGATTCTCTCGTGGGCTGAGGCGAAGAAAATCGCTGACAAATTCGCTGCGCTGAATCCTTACAACCGCAAGATCGTGAAAGGTTCAATTCTGAATCTTGTGGACGCGAACTATGTTGACTCGGACTCCAAGAACCCGCAGCGCCAGTTGTATGGATACAGCATCGCAGCCAAAAGGTATGCCTTGTACGAGAGAGTGAGCGATAACGACATCAAAATCGTTGATCCGAAGGCGCACGGTATCGGTTTCTTGTATCCGCCCAAGGATTCCCCGAAAGAGTGGAAAGAAGACGTTCCCCAATGGATTTACGAAATGTGGGATTACATTGTACGGGGCGCTCTAAAACTGAAACGCAAAAAACCATCTTGGCTTAATATCCCACAAATGATGCGCCTGACCATCACCACATACAAGGTTTTGGAAATGCTTGGCGAATGGGAAATCGCTCGCCCGTACAATTTTCTTCTCCTGCCGATGGTTGATCCAACATTTGGCTATGCGTTTTACAGGCGCGCAAACGAAAAGGTCCTGCTCGTAAGCGAATTTTCGTCCAAGCAAAAGCGCTGGTTTGAGGTGGGATGTGTGAATATTCATAGCGGCAAGAAATACAGAATGGTGGATTGCACCAAAGAAAAGAATCCACCATACAACGTGGTTTTTCCTTCGCAATTTGCGCGCCTTTTGATCGAGTACCAGGAGCATCCCGAAGCAAAAAGCCTTGCACCCGATGGTGGGACATGCGAGGCGGGGACGCGGGGACTGCTAAAGCGTGCCCATATCATTGCCGGAGAGTTTCGCTATGTGGGCAAGGAAACCGATCGCAAGTGGGAGGAAGGCGACGATTTAAGCGTGCTGGAGTTCAAGGCTACCGAGTTCGGAAGATCGAAGATGGTGGTCGCGACAGAGGAAGTGAAAGCAGACATTAAGAAAATTGGTATCAATAAATGTGCCCGCGAGAGCGGATTTGATCGCAAGAATGTTATTAGAAAATTACATCGCGGCCTGCCCGTGAAACGAAACTCGTACGATGAATTTGTGCGGTGGCTCGAGAGTTATAAATCATGAAAACATTCTCGCGGCGCCCCACGAAATCCCCCTCGCACTCACACGTCTTGGCGGAAGTTGGTTCTAAGTCTGTAGGCCGGACAGCAGGCCGATGCCTTCAGTATCCGAAGGCATTTTGCTGGCGCTGGCCGAGATGGTTATTTCGGCGCAGTTGGCAATCATCGATACAACGAAGCAGCCGACACAGCGACACGGTTCAAACTGGATCGCACTTCATAGAGGAGATCGTCAGCCGGCATGTTGGGGTCTTGCTTGAGCAGCTCATATCCAAGAGCCATCGCATATTCACTGAAGGCAATTTCGTAAGAGAGTCGGCGGACCCCCGGTTCTTCAACGCTACCCCCCACCAGCGCTGCCGAAAGGACGGGATGGTCTAAGTTGATCAGAATGCTTAACGAACGCTCTTCATAGCGGGAGCGGTGTTCGGACCGGCCAAGGTTTCGATAAACGACTTGAAAGCCGCCCCTTGGTCGCCGACGGGCTCCCTTACTTATACCGGCCGGATCGATCGGATCTCTCCCCTCGGGATCGGGCTCTCCAGTAGCAGGCACATCCGGGGCGGGGCGCCCACGGCCCTTGCCGCGATTATGTTCCGTGTCGTTCCTATCGACTCGCCCCTTCTGTAGTGTTCCGCTAACCCATGAATCTGGATTCTCGTCTCCCGCATTAGCACTACCGAATCGAGCACCTGCAGAACCAGGCTTCGCGGTGACTGTCTTAATGTTCGTCAACCGATCCCGGACCGTGTTGAAGTCGTTGTTCAGTAGCTCGGCAATCTTCTGCGCCTGTATCTCAAGCCTGCGCGCTTGCTCGCTCCTGCGGGCCTCCTTGGCCCGGCGCACGAGATCTGTCCGAACTTGTTCGAGCTTGGAACCAATGAATCCGACAAGTACTCCTGCCACGGGATGCTCAAGATTAAGCTGCAAGGATCTGCTCGTGTCATAGGGTGCGATAGGGATAGACGGGTTATCGAGAGCAGGGACATCGATCTCCCCAAGCAGGTAAGCGCCGAACTCCTTGTTCTCAGTACCTGCTTTTTCAACGGCAACGAGATTTCCTGGACCCGCCGTAATCACTACACCCTGCTCAGCGTCTGGGAGGGGCGCTCGTGCCACCTTAATTGTCAGGCTGACGTCACCAATTACATGAGATTGTTGGGGCGAAGGGCTGAATGTGAACTCCTCCTGGATCTCGGGCTCCCGATAAACACAGACATGTTCGTTAACGGCAACCTCTGGGGCTATCGCCCGAAACGCCTGCAGATGGCGTTCGATGTACTCAATGATGGGCGCAGTTCGGACTTGCCCCAGCATGATGGCCTCGATAAAGATAGTGGTTCCGTTTGGAGAATCGACTTGCTCATTGCGGGTCAACCAATCAACGGAAATCTCTTTGCCACCTGAACGCTCGATCATGTCTCGGGTCAGCAAGACAACATTGCGGTGGCCGTCCCTCACGCTATCGACACGTAGAGTCTTGGCGATCCCGAAGGCTGCAGACTTTCCCGTCCCGAATTTCCCACGGCCGGGCCTGCCTTTAAGGCGGTCGACGTTCTCGCCGTGCATGGTGAAGAAGTGCTGCAGATCCTTGTCGGTCATTCCCCGGCCATTGTCACTGATAGAGATTGCTCGGTAGGCTTGCTGCACCTGAACGGAAACGCGTGGGATGGTGCCTCGATCAACGTACTGAAGACCGTTGACCACGTACTCCCAAACGGCAGCGGCCTCGGTCTTGAAGGCGGCTGCGGAGGCCAGTAAATCCCTTCCGACGTGTGATGTGACCTTCATGTCACTGATTCGGGCCATCGGTCTCCTCCTGCTTGTCAATCTGGTCAGAAAGGTGGGCCAGGAACGAGCTCAATTGCTCGTCATCCGCGAACATCGCTCGTAGTCGAGTCAGCTTCGCCTCGCGCACGGAAGCGGTCGAATAGCTGTCGAGGCGGAAGACCTCTCTAGCTTCCGCAAGAACTACCGTTTCGTCGCCTGCAGACCAGCGTTCCCAGGCAGGCAACGCCAAAATGCGTTTGTACTCGCGATTGCGGCGACTCGAATCGATCGATCCCGCTTGGGACTGACGCCTATTTGGTTCGTTCTTGCCAAGAGCTTGGAGCCTCGATCGGGCGGAGCGAAGCCACACGAGTCCCTTCCTGGTTAAGGACCAGCCAGTGCGCCCCGAGCCCGTTAAGAGTTCACCGTGCTCGGGTTTCTTCGCGTCGGACAGGTAGACGCGCACCAGCTCTAGGTTGATCTGATCGGGATACTTTCGCCAACGAAAGCGTCCCGGTGTCAGCTGGAACGCTCTAACCGCGACATCTTCTGTGTCGATGCGCTTCTGGTCTCCACCCAGTAGGTAAACAGCCCACGTCACGAGTTCCGCGTGGGTCACCTGTGTCAAGCCTTTTTTAACCATATTAATTGTTGACATGATAACATAGGTCTCGTCCAAGTGAACCGGAAGCATATTTTTCTATGCAAACAGTAACTTCCTTCTGGGGACAGCGGGGGTGCCCGCTGCTGCCGGAGACCCTGCGAACAGTGTGGAAAGCTGAAACGGTTCCGGTTTGGGTGGCTCTCGAACTTGGCCTCGGCCAGGATGCGACGTTCTCTGCGCTCGATATCTCTGCGTGGGAACGGTGCAACCACAAGGAGCTTCCCGAATCCATCAAGAAGTTCCTGGCCAACGTCGTTCAAATGCGACGCGATTCGATTCGTCATCTTCGTATATTGACCCGACCTTTGCCGCGCTCGTTGGACCCGGCCCTGCTTTCCTGGTCAAATCGAACGCGCAACGGTCTCCGCAGGGCAGGTCTGCTCTCGGATGTTTCGCGGTTGTCCGCGCTCACGTTCAGAGAATTATTCTCCATTAAAGCCTTGGGAGCCGTATCGGCTCTCGACTTTGCCTGCGTAGCAGAAGCCGCCTTAATGCCAGCTCAACTGCCCCCCACTGGGGAGATGTCCGTCAGCGAGGATCTAGCATCTCAGTTGTTCAAAGTGATTGACGCTCCTTGGGCCATGCAAGTCAGCAATCAGGATCCGAGATTCTCTGATTTACTTCCGCCCGGAAACCTAACGATATTCGAGAGGCTAGAGCAACTCACAGCGGAACCAGAAGATCCCCCTCTGGCAGAGGCACAATTGGCACGAGCCATCCCCGCCCTCGAAGAACGGGTGTCGGCGGTGGCGGGCATCCCCCTCGAAGCGGCTCTCGCGAATTTCGTCCAGCGAGTAGCCCGCATTCGTGGAGCACCGCTTCAAGCCCTTCTGCGTCGTCTCGGTTGTAACGGCGAGCCGCCCGCCACGTTGGAAGAAGCCGCGTCAGTAATCTCCGTTACCCGAGAACGAATGCGGCAGATCCAAAAGAAATTTTCCGAGAGGGTGCCAACCCACCCGATCTTCATGCCCCAGCTTGACGCGGCCATCAACGCTGTCCGTGAGTCTGCTCCAATCAGCGTAGACCAAGCGTCTGAGCTGATTCGTGTTAAAGGTATCAGTGCTCACTCATTCCATCCGAAGAGCCTCTTGGCGGCGGCGGAGTTTTGCCGGCGCTCGCAGCCCTTCGAAATAGGGAGCTCCGTCGGACTTTCCCGAGTGATCGTAGAGCAGAGACGAGAGTTCGAGCGTGCTGCACTTTCGCTGGCATGCCTGCAGGCAGATGCATCCGGTGCCACAAACATTCAGGAGGTCACAGCGGAACTGCTGTCTAGAGGCCACTCCAACGTCAACGATGAGATTGTCCGACGGTTTCTGAAGGACTGCCCTGAAATCGAGTTCCTAAACGAGGACTGGTTCTGGTACAAGTCCGGCATCCCTTCACGAAATCGTCTTCGCAACATCACGCGAAAGATGCTGTCAGTGACATCGCCGATCCCGGTAAGTGAGCTACGCGAGGGTATTCATCGCCACTACAAAATTCGACGAACGCGTGGCGTAAGCTCTTGGCCCTTGTTGACGCCACCCCGAGCAGCACTGCAGCAATTTTACCGGCTTCATCCTGAGTTCTCGATTGATACGCGTGATTTGGTTGGTGCGGTCGGTCAACTGGACTACAGAAGTGAACTAAATCCGACGGAGCGAGTCCTCTTGGAGGTTCTCAGATCATCGCCGGCATGCCTGCTAGATCGCAGTAGCCTCAGCAGAAGCTGCTCGGAGCTGGGGATGAATCCCAACACGTTTTCGCAGTACTTGTCGTCGTCCCCTGTAATCTGCCATGTAGGAACTGACATGTGGTCCTTGCGCGGGACAAGGCTCGACCCGGCTGCGGTTGAGGCTCTTCGGGAGGCAAATGCGGCCAGACCCTACGAGAAGAGAATAATAGATCATGGTTGGTCGGAAGATGGGCACCTCTGGTTAGCTGCTAGGCTCCCGGAGCTTCCATCGCACTTTGTTCTCTTCATACCATCAGCAATCCGTCGTTTCGTTATCGGACGGGAGTTCCCAGCGACTGACGAGAATGGATTGGCATCTGGCACAGTGCGAGTCAATGCCGAAGGAAATTCTTACGGCTACGGTCCCTTCTTGGTTCGACGCGGGGCAGACGAGGATGACATCCTGCTAATCTCGTTTCGGATTACGGAAGGAGTTTCGACGCTTCAGTTGATTGATGACGAGGAACTCGAGGCCATTAGTCCTGGTGCCTGACTGTCCTCCCGCTCGCCCCTCTCGCTAGCTAGCGCGCGGGCCCCGGCCTCTGGGTTCAAATTCCGTGGAAAAAAGGGGGGAGGGAGCATTTTGCCGTCGCTGTACACTACCCCCTTGGGCGTTTGCCGGAGGACTCAGCGTCATTTATACTTACCGTTTGCCGCAACTAAGCTGATTCATTCAGGAGCAATGATTTTCGATGCCGAAACGTACATTTCAACCCAACCGGCGCAAGCGCTCGAAGAAGCACGGCTTCCGGACTCGCATGAAAACCAAAAGCGGGGCCGCAGTCCTGTCGCGCCGCCGGGCCAAGGGACGCAAGCGCGTCTCGGTGAAACCGGGTTTCCGCGAGTAGTTTTCCCCCGACGGACAGCAAAGGCCGTCATTATCATTAACTGTAATTACTGTGCAGGATTGTGAGCTGGTGACGGCCGACACTTCGAAGCGGAGTGGAAAACAGCCCGCGGCGAAGGCGCGAGCGAGTTTTCCGCGCGCCGCGCGGCTGCTGAAGCACTCCGACTTCGATCGCGTTTACAAGCAAGGCCGGCGGCACTTTTCCGCCCACATGACTGTCTTCTATCTGCGGCAGGAAGACGCTTTACCGGAGAAAAACGCCCGCGTAGGCTTCACCGTCGGCCGTGCGCTGGGTGGCGCGGTCGAGCGGAACCGGATCAAGCGGCGGCTGCGAGAAGCAGTGCGGCAGCGGCGTTCGGTGCTGCAAGGCGCCTGTTCCGTCGACGTGGTGATCAATCCGAAGAAGTCCGTGTTGACCGAGAAGTTTTCTGTAGTGCTCGAAGAAGTGGGCCGGGCGCTGGATGTGATTGCGAAAAAGCTGATGGAGAAATCTCATGGGGAAAGAGAACTAAAGAAATGAAGTCACTCGCGCTCCGGCTCCTGCGACTTTACAAACGGTGGATTTCCCCGGCGTTCCCTCCGTCGTGCCGTTATGTGCCGACGTGTTCGGAATATGCGATGGAAGCGGTCGAACGCTATGGCGCGTTGCGCGGCGGAATAATGGCGGCGTGGCGAGTGCTGAGGTGCCATCCCTTGGCAAAGGGCGGCTATGACCCGGCGGTAAAGGATCCGGCGGCGAAGGATGCGGTAAAGGATCCGGCGGCGAAGGATAAGGACAAGGATAACCACCAAAACCGCGGACAACTGTGTCCGCGCCACACTGCACTGATTGCGAGCGACTGATTTGGCCGAATTTAATAATCCTCAACAAGAACCCGGGATGGAGCGCAAGCTGCTCTTGGTCTTCGCGCTGACCTTCCTGGTCATCATGCTTTCCCAGCCGCTGTTGAAGAAGTATGGACCGCAGCCTCCGGCGAAACCAGAGAGCTCCCAGTCGCCGCCCGTCCAGAATCAGGCGCAACTCCCGTCGCAAACTCCAACCCAACTCCCAACCGCGTCGAGTGCATCCGCAAAGAAAAAGGCGCCGCCATCGGCTCCGCTGCAGGCGGCAACCGAGTCGGAGACGGTAATTGAAAATGACGTCTACCGGATCGTGTTCACCAATCGCGGCGCCCGGGTGAAGTCGTGGGTGCTGAAAAAATACACCGACGACAAAGGTGGTCCGTTGGAACTCGTGAACAGCGCGGCGGCAGCGAAGTATGGCTATCCGCTGACCCTGTGGACGTATGACGAGACGCTGCGTAACCAGCTGAACTCGGCGCTCTATGTGGCGACGAGCACCGGCGCAACCGCTCCCGCTGAGATCAAGTTTGCCTATGCCGACGCCGACGGTAGCCTCTCGGTCGAGAAGACCTTCAAGTTCGATCGCGACAGTTATGTGGTCGCGGTGCGGACTGCGGTCGAAGTGCAGGGCGCGCAGGTCACGGCGTTTCCCATGTGGCCCGCCGGGTTCGGCGACGATACGACCGGTCCGCAGTACGCGGCTGGCCAGATCATGTATCAGTACGACAACAAGGTCGAACGGCTGGCCATCAAGAAGATCAACGGCGGCGGCACCCTCCCCGGACCGTTCCATTGGGCGGGTGTGTCGGACCAGTATTTCGCTGCCGTTTTCGTGCCGCAGGATCCGCAGAACGCGGCCATGGTGACTCTGCGCAACGCCATTGAAATTCCGCACAGCTCATCCGATGCCAATAACAAACAGATGGACAAGGTGGAGGTGCTGGGCGCTGCGGTGGGCAGCCTGAGAGGCGCAACCGACGCCCGGCTCTATGTGGGCCCCAAGGCGCTGTCGGATCTGCAAGCGGTAGCCGTCCCCGGCATCTCGGGCGCCGAACCGGACCTGCGGGCGGTCGTTGATTTCGGCTGGCTCGGAATCATCGCGCGGCCGCTGTTTTTGTGGTTGAAGTGGATGCACAGCCACATCGTCCCCAACTGGGGCTGGGCGATTCTGTTGCAGACGCTGGTCATCAACCTGGCGCTGCTCCCGCTGCGCATCACCCAGATGAAGTCGATGCTGAAGATGCAGCGTGTGCAGCCGCAGATTAAGGCCATCCAGGAGAAGTACAAGAAATACAGTCTGCGCGATCCGCGCAAAGCCGAAATGAACCAGGAGGTTTCGGCGCTGTATAAGAAGGAAGGTGTGAATCCCGCGGGTGGATGTCTGCCGCTACTGATCCAGATGCCGTTTCTGTTTGCCTACTACCGCATGCTCAACGTCGCGATGGATCTGCGGCATGCGCCCTGGCTGTGGGTTCGCGATCTTTCGGCGCCCGACCCGTGGCACATTCTCCCGGTTGCAATCATAGTCACCATGCTGGTGATGCAGCGCATGACCCCGCAGGCGGGCATGGATCCGGCGCAGCAGAAGATGATGAACATCATGATGCCGGGCATGCTGGGCATCATGAGCTGGAACCTGCCGTCCGGCTTGGGCCTGTACTGGTCCGCGGGCCAGTTGATAGGAATCGTGCAGCAGGCAGTGATGAATCGCACCTCGCTGGGCCGGGAAATGCGAGAGATGATGGAGAAACGGGCCAGGAAGAAAGAGAAGTAGTCGTCAGCTCTCAGCCATCAGCCGCCAGCGACCCAAGCGCCGGTTTACCTGATGGCTGAGAGCTGAGAGCTGACAGCTGAGAGCTTACCTATGCCAATCACAGACAAAGTCGCTGCTGCAAAACAAATTGGAGAATTCCTGCAGGCCGTTATCTCGAACGGCGGCTTCAAGCTCAAGTACAGGGTCACCGTCGATCCGCCGATGGCGCAGAATCGCGAGTGGGAGCATCCCGAAATTCTCGTGGAATTTGCCGGCCCGGATTCCGCTCTCTTGCTGGAGCGGAGTGGCGAATTGCTGCGCTCCTTTGAGTTGCTGGCGACGGAGATCCTGCGCCTGCAGGGCAACGAGCACGAAAAGATCTGGTTCGACTGCCAGAACTTCCGCGCCATGCGCATCGACGAACTGCAACTGGCGGCGCGCGTAGCGGCGGAGCAGGTGCGCCGGACGAGCCAACCCTACCGCTTCGGGCCCATGTCGTCGCGCGAGCGCCGTATCGTGCATCTCGCGCT
>Ga0187887_10003799_pt1 | contig 11548 bp, 8 predicted proteins | sample June2016WEW_7_10_FD_132977 | JGI IMG/M metagenome (GOLD analysis project Ga0187887, IMG submission 132977) | Peatland microbial communities from SPRUCE experiment site at the Marcell Experimental Forest, Minnesota, USA - June2016WEW_7_10 | ecosystem: Environmental > Terrestrial > Soil > Wetlands... | reverse complement strand
GGATCTGTCGCCACAACGGTCCCCGTGCGCCGCCGCCGCCCAGCCGAATCTTCTCCACCGGAATTCCCAGCTCGGCGAACAGTGTGAAGGTGTCTTTCAGAGAAAACGCCACGCCCTCCAGCACCGCCCGCACAAAGTGCGCCGCTGTCGTCGACGCCGTAATCCCGACAAACGCCGCCCGCGCCTCGGGGTCCAGGTGCGGCGTCCGCTCGCCAAACAGGTACGGAGCCCACAGCAGACCATCGCTTCCCGGCGCAACCTGCCCGGCCAGCGCCGTCAACTCTTCGTAAGATCTTCCCGCAAAAAACGTGTCGCGCAGATACCGAAAGCTCAACCCGGCTCCATTGGTCACGCCCATCACGTGCCAAACTCCCGGCGCCGCATGGCAGAACGTATGCAGCCGTCCTTTGGGATCGAGCGTTGGCTCGGCCGTAGCCGCAAACACCACCCCCGAAGTCCCAATCGTCGCCGACACCGAACCCGGTGCCAGTATCCCCATCCCCACGGCGCCCGCGCCCTGGTCGCCCGCTCCAGCCGCCACCGGCGTTCCTGCCTTGAGTCCCGTAGCCGCCGCGCCCGCGTCCGAAATCCTCGCGCAGATCTCCGGCCCTTCGAACAGCGGCGGCAGCCAGCTCATCGGAATCCCCGTCAGCTCGGCCATCTCCTTCGACCACCGCCGGTGCACCACATCCAGCAGCAGCGTCCCCGAAGCCTCCTGCATGTCCATCGCGTACGTGCCCGTCATCCGCAACCGCACAAAATCCTTCGGACACAGCACGTGCGCAATCTTCGCGAAGATCTCCGGCTGATGCTCCCGCACCCACAGCAACTTGGTCAGAGTAAAGTTCGGCAGCGCCGGGTTGGCCGTCAGCTCGATCAGCCGCTCATAGCCAATTGTCTCTGTCAGCCAGTCACACTGCGGCTGCGTCCGCTGGTCGCACCAGATCAGCGCCGGCCGCAGCACCTCGCCTGCAGCATCCAGCATCACGCAGCCATGCATCTGGCCGGTAAGCCCGACGCCCTCGACAGGCGTAGTGTGGCCCGCGTCGACCGCCCCTTTCAGCGCCCCGGCAATCGCCTCCTGCGCCGCCCGCCACCAGTCTTCGGGGTCCTGCTCCGCCCAGCCAATGTGTTCCGAGCGGATGGCTGCATGCTCCGCCGAGTGTGACGCCAGAACCTTGCCGCTGCGGTCAATCAGAATTGCGCGTGTACCGCCTGTACCAACATCAATACCTAGAAACATGGAGCTCCTCGTAAACCAGAAAGCTGGCTGCAACCAAGAGTGTAAAGCGTCCGCGACCTCTTTGTTTTATCGATTTAATAGGCCCCATCCGCTACGTCGTTTCCGCCCTCCCTGTCCCTAAATGAACCAGGCAAGACTACCTGTGGATATTCCACGGAAGTTTTGCATACATCCTTGGCAGATAAGCATCTCTTTATGTACAGGCATAGACCCACAAAATGACCGGCGGGTTCAGCCGACGATTTAGCATGAAACCTATGATCCGATTTTCTAGACGCGCGTCCCGTGACGCGACGAGGGGCGCGATTGCGCTACTGATCCCGCTGCTGACCCTCGCGGGCGCCATCCAGACAGCCCGCGCTCAGTCGCCCGGACAGTCGGCCGCAACCCCAGCCAGCGCCGGGCCGGCCAACAACGGCGCCAATAACCAGCTCGGCGTCGCCGTCAAGACCCAGCAACAGCTGGCAGCCCCCGGCCCGGCCCTCAATCCCCAGTCCACCACCTCGCAGACCGGCATCGATCCAAGCTTCCGCGGCAGCCTGGTGCGCGGCAAAGCCACCGCCGAAGTCCTCCCCCTGACCATTGACGAGGCCATCCAGCGCGGCCTCCAGAACAACCTCGGCCTCATCCTGCAATCCTCCAGCGAGCGCCAGGCCAACGGCTCGCGCCTCCAGAGCCTGCAGGCCCTGCTCCCCACCGTAACCGGCGGCGCCTCCGTCACCGTGCAGCAGATTGACCTAGCGGCCTACGGACTTAAGCTCCCTGGAATCAACCCGATCATCGGACCCTTTCAAGTAATGGATGTCCGCGGCTACCTCAGCCAGAATGTCGTGAATCTCAACGCCTTTGAGCAGTACATGGCCTCCAAGCACAACTTCGAGGGCGCGAAACTGACCGCTCAGGATGCCCGCGATCTGGTCGTTCTCACCGTCGGCAACGCCTACCTCCTCTGCGTAGCCGACGAAGCCCGGATCAAAGCCGTGCAGGCCGAACTCGACAGCTCCAAGCTCTCCTTCGACCAGGCCACCGACAATCATGAGGCCGGCACCAGCCCCCGCCTCGACGTCCTCCGCGCCCAGGTCGACTACCAGAGCGAGCAGCAGACCCTGATCTCCACCACCAACCAGCTGGCCAAGGACAAGCTCGCCCTCGCCCGCGTCATCGGCCTTCCGCTCGACCAGAAGTTCGAGCTCGCCGACAGCGCTCCGTTCCAGGCGCTCGACACGCCCGATCCGGACTCCGCCTTCCAGCAGGCCCTCAAGCAGCGCAAGGACCTCGCCGCAGCCACCGAACAGGTGAAGGGAGCCGAGTCCACCCGCAAGGCCGCAGTCTACGACCAGCTTCCCACCCTCGTCGCCAGCGGCAACTACGGGGACCAGGGCGAAACCTTCGGTCACTCCCACGGCACCTACACCGCCGAGGGTCAGCTCTCGGCGCCCCTCCTGCAGATCGCCAAGACGCGCGGTGAGGAAGAGACCGCCGGCGCCCAGCTCGATCAGGCCAAAGCCAAGCTCTCCGACCAGGTGCAGCAGGTCAACGCCGACGTCCGCGACGCCATTCTCGACATCCAAACCGCTGCCAAACTGGTGGAAGCCACCCAGAGCAATGTGGAACTCGCTCGCGAGGCCCTCAGCGAAGCGCAGCAACGTTACAAGGCGGGCGTGGATACCAGCCTCTCCGTCTCCCAGGCCCTGTCAACCGATCGCCAGGCCGAAGACCAATACATCAGCGCGCTCTACCAGCACAACGTCGCCAAGCTCGCCCTGGCACGTGCGCTGGGTGTAGCGTCGACGAACTATAAAGAGTATCTCGGAGGAAAGTAAGCGTGGCCGACCAGAACGCAAATGCGCAACAACCGGAGAAGCCGGAAGCTCCGCCCAAGGACAACTCCACGAAGAAGCTGATAGGCATCATCGTGGTCGTAGTGCTGATCATCGGCGCTGCTCTCTTCTATTGGCGCTCCACCTTCACCGAAGACACCGACGACGCCCAGGTCAACGGCAACCTCTACCAGGTCAGCTCCCGTGTCTCCGGCCAGGTCATCCATGTCGATGTCGAGGAGCAGCAGTTCGTCCACGCGGGCGATCCCATCGCCGAAATCGACCCCAAGGATAGCCAGGTCGCCCTCGAGCAGGCTCAGGCCAACCTCGCCAACGCTGAGGCCGAGTACCAGCAGGCCGTTGTGAACGTCCCCATCACCAGCGTCCAGACCAACACAACCATCCAGACCTCCGGCTCCGACGTGCTCGGCAGCCAGGCCCAGGTCGAACAGGCGCAGGCGCAGGTCCAGGTGAACAAGGCCAAGGTCGCCTCAGCCGCGGCCCAGGCGCAGAAATCGGCGCTCGACGTCCAGCGTTACACCCCGCTGGTCGCCAAGGACGTCATCTCCAAGCAGCAGTTTGACGCAGCCGTAGCCCAGGCCGCCGCCGACGAAGGCGCTCTCGAAGCTGCGAAGCGCGACGTCGCTGCCCAGGAACAGACGGTCAACCTGAATCTCCAGCGCCTCGCCCAATCCCGCTCCAACCAGGTGCAGAGTGAAAAGAATGGTCCCAAGCAGGTAGCGGTCCAGCAAGCTCGCGCCTCCGCCGCCCTGGCCTCCATCAAGGTAGCCCAGGCTAAGGTCGATCAGGCCCAGCTCAATCTCAGCTACACCAAAATCGTCGCGCCCATCACCGGCATCGTCAGCAACAAGAGCGTCGCGGTCGGCGAGAATCTCAGCGTCGGCCAGTCCCTCATGACCATCGTCCCCCTCACCGACCTCTGGGTCACCGCCAACTTCAAGGAAACGCAGCTCAAGCAGATGCACAAGGGCCAGGAAGTGGACATCGAAGTGGATGCCCTCGGCGGACGCAAGTTCACCGGCAAGGTCGAAGAGATTGGCGGCGCCACCGGCAGTTCGCTCTCGCTCTTCCCGCCCGAAAACGCGACCGGCAACTACGTGAAGGTGGTGCAGCGTATCCCGGTTCGCATCAACTTCACGAACCTCGAGCAGGAAAACAAAGACTTTGCGCTGCGCATCGGCATGTCCGTCGAGCCCAAGGTCCACGTCAAGGAATAACTCTCAGCCCTTCAACGGCAGGCAGCTTCGGCTGCCTGCTTTTTTATGGAATATTCACCGCCTGAAATCCCTCGAAACTACTCCGGAGATCCATCAAACTGTCACCTCCAACACGGCATCCAACCGTGCAGAGAGGTGAACCATGCCAGGAACCAGGAACGGAAATAGCCCCAAGCCCAAAGACTTCATTACCGAGCACTACAAGCAGCACGGCAGAGAGATCCAGAAGTTCGGAGACGTCGTACAGGATCTCCCACACCCCCTCGACGCGAAAGTTCGTGCGCAGATGTGCGAGAAGCTCAACCAGCTTCTGGCCGACTCCATCGTCCTGCGCGACATGTACAAGAAGGCCCACTGGCAGGTAGCCGGCCCGACCTTCTACCAGCTCCATCTCCTCTTCGACAAGCACTTCGACGAGCAGGTAGAGATCGTCGACACCATCGCCGAACGCATCCAGCTACTCGGCGGCGTCACCATCGCCATGGGCGGCGATTGCGCCAAGCTGACAAAGATCCCCGCCCCTCCCCGCGGTCGCGAAGAAGTTCCCGTTCAGATCTCGCGCCTCCTCGAAGCCCACAAAATCATCATGCAGGAGTGCCACGACATCGCCGAAGCCGCTGACAAGGCCGGAGACGACGGCACCAATGACCTGGCAGTGAGCGACGTCCTCCGCGCCAACGAGCTCCAGTCCTGGTTCATCGGCAACCACCTGGTGGAGATGCCCCTCACCGTTGCCGAATAATTTTCAGCTTGCTGCGCTGCGGTCCGACCTCGGTCGGGCCGCTTTTTTTTGTCTCCGTAACCTTTCTGCACCGACTGTGTCCAAGAATCATCTACTGTTTAGTTAGCGAATAGTCTCCCCCCTGTCCGCGGAAAGGATCAGCTCGATGCATTCTGTCCTTGGCTTGCTAGCGCTCCACACCTATTCGATCCTCTTCGGCTGGGTCCTGATCGAGCAGGGAGGCCTGCCGATCCCCAGCGTTCCGCTCATGATCGCCGCCGGCACCATGAGCGCCGCGCACAAACTCCACGTCGCCTACGCGATCCCGGTCATCCTGCTCGCCTGCTTTATCTCCGACAGCGCCTGGTACTTCCTCGGCAAAAGCTACGGCGGCCGCGTGCTCAACGTCCTCTGCCGCTTCTCGCTGGAGGCCGCCACCTGCGTCGAACGCACCCACGGCACCGTCGGCAAGCGCGGAGCCTTCACCCTGCTCTTCGCCAAATTCGTCCCCGGCCTCAGTACGGTCGCCGCGCCCATCGCTGGCCAACTCCGGATCCCGTACGGGACGTTCGTCTTCTACGACATGGCTGGTTCGCTGCTCTGGTGCGGCGCCTGGCTCATGGCCGGCCGCTTCTTCGGCGACATCGCCGAGCGCAGCGCCCACTTCTTCGCCCTGCTCGGCCACTTCGGCATTTTGCTGGTCCTGCTAATGGTCGTCGTGCTAGTGGTCTACCGACTGAACAAGCGTCGCCAGTTCCTCGCGGAACTCCGCGGCCTCCGCCTCGAACCCGCGCAGCTCATGGCCATGATCGCCGACGCCGAGCGCGCCGGCCTCGACCGCCCCTTCATCGTCGACCTCCGCCATCCCCTCGACGTCATGACTGACCCGCTCGTCCTCCCCGGCGCCCTCCGCATCGGCCCCGACGAGCTCAAGCAGCGCCGCGAAATCATCCCCACCGACCGCGACATCGTCCTCTACTGCACCTGCCCCAGCGAAGAGACCAGTGCCAAGGTAGCTCTCGAGCTACACCGCCTCGGCATCAAGCGCGTGCGTCCCCTGCGCGGAGGCCTCCAAGGCTGGAAAGACGCAGGCTACCCCGTCGACGAAGCCGTCTTCGCGTAAGCTCCGCCAGCCACTAATCTCCCAGCCGAAACGTAATGCTGACCGTCGTCTCCACTTCGGTCGGCAGCCCATTCAGCAGAAACGGCCGATAGCGCGCCGCCCGCACGGCCTGCAACGCCGCAGCCTGCAGAACCGGCGGCCCGCTCACCACCCGCGCACTCTCAATCCGTCCCGACTTCGAAATCACCGCCTGCACCACCACCGTTCCCTCCGCGCGACTCAGCCGCGCAATCATCGGATACTCCGGCCGAATCGGCTCGAGCAACTGCCCCGCCATCACCCCGGTAGACACATGCATCGGACCCGCTGCCGCCGGCCCCACGACCACATGCGGTCCCGCAGGCCCACCCGGTCCAAGCAACGATAGTGGACCCACACCCGGCCCCGCCAGGTTCACGCTCACCGCCAATGACGGCTCATCCACCTCCGCCCCGGGATCTCGAAGTGTAATCGTCGAGATCCTCGAGCCCTGCGCAGGCGCACTCACCGCATTCGCCGCGCTCGACGTCTCCACCCGCACCCGCTGCTCCGGCACGACCGGCCGCCTCAACACCGGCGCCGTCAAAGAAATCCGCGGCGCCCTCAGCGGCAAAATCTCCGGATGCACCAGCGGCAAGACAATCAACGTAGTCGCAATCGTCGCCTGCAGCGCGAACGAAATCACCGCCGGCCAGCGATTCCGGCCGCGCAGAAGGGAAGTGGACTCAACAAGGGATTCCTGGAACATGACGGCACCTCGAACTTCACCGATTTGCCGCATCCAGCGCTGGAGTGCGTATGCTGCTTAGACACCGCGCACCTCCACACTGTTCCTCCAACTGGCGCGAAATCTCGCGACGTAAGATGATGGGTTGCAATGCCCACCACCCTCCCAGCCTCCGCTCCCGCACTGGAGCAACCCGAGCGCACCGACCGCAGCGTCAAGAGCCCACCCCGCGTCCTCTCCGTCGATATCCTGCGCGGCATCACCATCGCCTTCATGATCCTGGTCAACGATCCCGGCGATTGGGACCACGTCTTCGCGCCCCTCGACCACGCCCCCTGGAACGGCTGGACCCTCACCGACCTCGTCTTCCCAACCTTCCTCTTCCTCGTCGGCGCCTCCATCATCTTTTCGCTCGACGCCCGCGCCGCAAAAGGCAACTGCCGCAAAACCCTCTCCGGCCATGTGATTCTTCGCTGCCTGAAGATCCTCCTCCTGCAGTACATCCTGGTCTTCTTCCCAGCCATGCACTGGCACACCATGCGTCTCTACGGTGTGCTTCCACGCATCGCCCTCTGCTATCTCTTCGCCGGCCTGATTCTCATCGCCACCATGAAGCTCAAGTCGCGCGTCCCCGTGCTCATCGGCATCGTCGCCGCGCTGCTCGTCGGCTACTGGGCTCTGCTACGCTTCGTCCCGGTCCCCGGCGCCGGCATGCCCGGCCGCGACATCCCCTTCATGGACCAGACGCAAAACCTGACTTCCTGGCTCGACCGCGCCGCAATGGCCTTCACGCAGCGCTGGCTGCACACCGGCCGCCTCTACCTCGCCGCCCGCGATCCCGAAGGCCTGCTCAGCACGCTCCCCGCCGTCGCCACCACCCTGTTCGGCGCGCTCACCGGCCTGTGGATGCGCCAGCCTCGCGACGCCCAAGGTGGCTTCGCGCCGCGCGGCAGCACCGCGCTCCGCAGCATGCAACTCAAGCTCGCCGCAGCCGGCATCCTCGCAATCCTCGCCGGCCAACTCTGGTCCCCCTGGTTTCCCATCAACAAAAACCTCTGGACCTCCAGCTACGTCCTTCTCTCCGCAGGCTGGGCCGCCCTCGCGCTCGCCCTCCTCTCTCTCCTCGTCGACCGCCGCCCCGAACCCTGGCCCCGCTGGCTCCGCCTCTCCACCTGGCCCTGGTTCGTCTTCGGCTCCAACGCCATCGCCGCCTTCACCGTCTCGGTCATCCTGGTCAAGGCCTGCCTCTTCTTCAAAATCACCGGCGCCGACGGCATCAAGCACAGCCTCTGGCTCTTGTTCTACCAGCACGCCTTCGCCCGCCACGCCTCCACCCACTGGACCTCGCTCGCCTTCGCCATCAGCATCGTCATCCTCTGCTTCCTCCCCAACTGGCTGCTATGGCGTCGCAGGATCTTCCTCAAGATTTGAGCGCACCCATCTCGTTACGGGCACGAATCCTCGCGCCGTATCACAATAGAAAGAGCAAGTGTGACTCAGGACATGAAGAGTCACGCAATTCGGGACTAGATCGATCTAGATGATCAGGAAGAGGGAACACTGTGGCATATGAAAGCCTGCGCGACTGGATTTCAGCATTAACGAAAGCTGGCGAACTCAAACGCATCACCGCTGAAGTCTCGCCCATTCTCGAGATGGCGGAGATTGCCGATCGCGTCGCCAAAATCGGGAAGGGAACTGACCGCGCCGGCGGACCCGCCCTGCTGTTTGAAAACATCACCGGCTACAAGGGCGCGCAGGTCCTGATGAACCAGTTCGGCAGCGAACGCCGCATGCGTCTCGCCCTGGAAGTCGACTCGCTCGACGACATCGCCAAGCGCATCGACACCCTCCTCCATCCCGTCGCGCCCACCGGCATCATGGACAAGCTCAAGCTTCTCCCCATGCTCGCCGAAGTCGGAGGCTTCTTTCCCAAGACCATCGATTCGAAAAAGGCGCCCTGCAAGGAAGTCATCCGCCACGGCGAAGATATCGACATCCTGAAATTTCCCATCCTCCAAACCTGGCCGCAGGACGGCGGCCGCTTCATCACGCTCCCCTGCGTCACCACCCGCGATCCAAAGTCCGGCAAGCGCAACCTCGGCATGTACCGCATGCAGGTATACGACGGCCAGACCACCGGCATGCACTGGCAGCGCCAGAAAGTCGCTGCCGAGCACGCCCGCGAGCACCTCCGCGCCACCGCCAACGACAAGGCCGGCGAAGTCGAGCTCATGGCCCTCACCGCCGGCGGCACCACCTCCGCACCTCCCGACAGCGTCCCCAACCTCGTCGCCACCAGGATCGCCGGCCAGCGCATGCAAGTCGCCGTCGCCATCGGTACCGACCCCGCCATCACCTTCTCCGCCATCGTTCCCGCGCCTCCCGAAGTCGAGGAATACCTCATCGCCGGCTTCCTCCGCCAGCAAGCCGTCGAGCTCGTCAAGTGCGAGACCGTCGACCTCGAAGTCCCCGCCCACGCCGAAATCATCCTCGAAGGCTTCGTCGAGCTAGGCGAACTCCGCAGCGAGGGCCCCTTCGGCGACCACACCGGCTTCTACACCATGCAGGACGACTACCCCGTCTTCCACATCACCTGCATCACGCACCGCATCAACCCCATCTACGCCGCCACCGTCGTCGGCAAGCCACCCATGGAAGACGCCTGGATGGGTAAAGCCGTCGAGCGAATTTTTCTCCCGCTCATGAAGCTCACGCTCCCCGAGATCATCGACATCAATCTCCCTGCCGAGGGCGTCTTCCACAACCTCATGATCGTGAGCATCCGCAAGAGCTACGCCGGCCACGCCCGCAAGGTCATGAACGGCATCTGGTCAATGGGCCAGGCCATGTTCACCAAGTGCATCATCGTGCTCGACGAAGACTGCGACGTCCAGGACCTCGCCGAAGTCACCCTGCGCGTCACCAACAACATCGACCCCGAGCGCGACATCCAGTTCACCCTCGGCCCCGTCGACTCGCTCGACCACGCCAGCCGCCTGCCCAACTTCGGCAGCAAGATGGGCATCGACGCCACCCGCAAGTGGCCCGCCGAAGGCTTCACCCGCCCCTGGCCCCAGATGCTCACCATGCCCCATGACGTGAAGTCCAGAATCGATAAAATCTGGAGGTCGCTGCGCATCGAATAAAGACATCTTGATGGAACGACTGATGGCTTCGGTGACATCTATCCTCGACGCAGAGAGAAACCTCCATGCCAATCACCAATTACAGCGTCCTGCAGGGCCTGCCGACAGCAGGCAAAGTTGTCACCGGCGCCAGCACCCACTACCAGATCACCATGCAGGCCACCGGCGGCCCTTTCACCGTCGCCGTCAACATCGAGTCCACCGATGGCTCCGAGGTGCTCTATGCCATCGTCGATAACTTCCAGCCGCCCAATCCAGCCGCGCTCCTAACCCTGAGCTCCGGCATGCACGCCCTGCCCAGCGCCCCCGGCGGCCTCGCACTCGATTTCGTGCGCGAGCAGGTGAACGGCAAACCCATGATCACCCTCGCCCAGATGACCCTTCTGCCCGAGAGCGCAAGGATTGCCAATCACGCCACACCGCTCGAGAACGCCGTGGATACCTTGCTCAACCAGACCATCGCCGACAAGGGAACGATCTTCGCCTTTGGCAGCGCCTACGCCGATAGCGGCCAGGTGGACGGCATCCACGACATCCACATGAACCAGGGCAACCCCACCGGCGCCTTTGGCAAGGACAACGGTATCTGGCAGGACGGCGCAATCTTCATCTATCTACCCACCACCGCAAGCTGGACCGCCATCTTCATCGCCTTCCAGACCGAGTCATGGAACACCGACACCTCCGGCAATCCGCTCAGCAATGCCTAAGCGTCCTGAACCAGGCTGCGGCCCCCGCAACACGTCGTGATGACCAGCTTCGAGGCGTTGAGTTATCACCCGCGCTCCCGGCTCACGCACCGACGGCGAAGAGCGGATCGTTCGCTTGGATCGCCAGCGACGTAACGATGAAGAGCACCGTACCCGTGCCAGGACTGACGCCCGTCTGCAGCACGTTCCCCTCCCAATCCTTGATGTATCCCACTTCCTGACCGGCACGAACGCTCTCTCCCACCGACACCTGTGGATACCAAAAGCCCTCATGCTCACTGCGTAACCAGAGGAACTGCTCCAGCACGGTAAACGGAGTTGGCTCCGGAGCGGCCCCGGGAATCATGTTGAGATAACGCATCAGGCGTTCGAGCCCGTTGGTATGGTCGGCAACCTGTTCCGCCGTCCAGATGCCCTGCCCACCCGACTCGGTGAGGATCGCGGGAATCCCCGCGTTGGCGGCGGCCGCAATCGTAGATCCGGGATTTACGCTGGACACCAGGTAGCGAATCCCAAAGATCTTCGCCATCTCGAGCGATCGCGCGTCGACCTCCTCGTTGCCCGAGCGGAAGAAGATGGTGAACGGAACGAGTGCCTCAATCAGATCGCCGCCATGCAGATCCACATAGTAATCCGCCTGCGAGAGGACGTTGCGGAAGACCCAGTCCGCCATCTGCTCCGTGCCCGTTCCGCCCGCGTCGCCGGGGAAGACCCGATTGGGATTCTTCCCGTCAAGAGGACACACGTAGATGGAGCGAGCCGCGAAGCCAGGCCGATTAATCACCGGCACCACGATGACCCGTCCCCGCAGGCCCTTGGGATCGAGCGTCTGCCCGAG
>Ga0187887_10003798_pt1 | contig 11548 bp, 9 predicted proteins | sample June2016WEW_7_10_FD_132977 | JGI IMG/M metagenome (GOLD analysis project Ga0187887, IMG submission 132977) | Peatland microbial communities from SPRUCE experiment site at the Marcell Experimental Forest, Minnesota, USA - June2016WEW_7_10 | ecosystem: Environmental > Terrestrial > Soil > Wetlands... | reverse complement strand
GGCCTGCCCTACGCCGGACTCGACGTGGGCCTGGGCGTCGAGCACCTGCAGATGCTCGGCGTGCGTTACTACATCGCGCTCACGCCGACCGCCGTCGCCGCGGCCAATGCCGATCGCCAGCTGACGCTGGTGGCGTCGACCAGGACCTGGCCCGACACCGGGGACCGCTGGCGGATCTACCTGGTGAAGGACAGCCCCATGGTCGTGGGAGTCACCTCGCTGCCCAACGTGGTGTCCAACATCGCCGGGCGGGTCACCTGGATGAACGCCAACGTCACCTGGTTCCTCGATCCCGCGCTCTGGCCGACGGTGGCCGCGAGCAGCGGGCCGAGTACGTGGCCGCGCGCGTCAAGCGTGACCACCATGAAACGCGTGGCCGTACCGGCGGTCAAGGTCACCGGGGTCGTCGTGCACACCCAGTCGATCTCCTTTCACGTCAGCCGCGTCGGTGTGCCGGTGATCGTGAAGATCTCTTACTTCCCGCGCTGGCACGCCATCGGCGCGACGGGTCCCTATCGGGTGAGCCCCAACCTGATGGCGGTGGTGCCGACCAGCAAGGACGTCTCGCTCTACTACGGCAGCACCCCGGCCAACACCTGGGGCGACCGGATAAGCCAGTTGGCCGCGCTGGTCGGTCTGGTCACGCTGTTCCTGGCCCTTCGACGGCGGCGCCGTTCGCGCCGCGCCGCGGGGATTTTCAGCCCCGGGTTCTCCGCGCCTAAGGTCGTAGGGTACGACGGACGCGAAGGGGCGTAAGACGAATGGCTCTCGACAACTTTCTCCTGGACCTGCTGGAGGACCCGGTGGACCACGGCACGCTCATCTACGTGCCCGACGCCAACGTCTTGTACAACCCGCGCCTGCGCATGGCCTACGAGGTGCGCGGCTCGATCCCGGTGATGCTGCCCGACGAGTCACGTCCCGTCAGCGACGAGGTGCACCGCGCCTACAGCGAGGACCCCTCGCGGCGCGTGACCGGCACCGGGGGCTAGCTCAGCCGCTCGACGATCATGGCCATGCCCTGGCCGCCGCCGACGCACATCGACTCGAGGCCGAAGCGCTTGCCACGGTCTTCCAGGCCGTTGAGCAGGGTGGTCATGATGCGCGCCCCCGTCATGCCGAAGGGGTGACCCAGGGCGATGGCCCCACCGTTGACGTTGAGCTTCTCCCAACTGATGCCCAGGTGCTTGGCGCTCGGGATGACCTGGGCCGCGAAGGCCTCGTTGATCTCCACCAGGTCGATGTCGTCGATGCTCAGGCCCGCGCGCTTTAAGGCCTGGCGGCAGGCTTCGATAGGTCCCAAGCCCATGATCTCGGGGTTGAGCCCGCTGACGCCGCTCGACACGATCCGCGCCAGGGGGGTGATGCCCAGCTCCTTGGCCCGGGTGTCGCTCATCACGATCACCGCGGCCGCACCGTCGTTGAGCGGGCAGGCGTTGCCCGCCGTGACGGTGCCGCCCGAACGAAAGACGGGCTGCAGCGCCGCGAGCTTCTCCAAGGTGGTGCCTTCGCGGGGCCCGTCGTCCTTGGTCATCACCGTGCCGTCGGGCAGGGTGACCGGGATGATCTCACACTCGAAGAAGCCGTTGTGCTGGCTGGCGACCGCGAGTTCCTGGCTGCGCACGGCGAACTCGTCCATCTCTTCGCGCGAGACGTTCTCGTACTCGGCCACGTTCTCGGCCGTCTGGCCCATGGCGATGTAGACGTCGGCGAGGCCCTGCGCCGGCGACCAGGGTTCGGTCACCCGGTCGGTACGTTGTTTCGTCCGCTTCAGGGCGTCGTCGAAGAGCGAATTCTCGTTCTTGGGGTGGTCCGACGCGCCGTTGCCGAAGCGCGACACCGTTTCGACGCCGGCGGCGATGAACACGTCGCCTTCACCGGACTTGATGGCGTGCGCCGCCATGCGAATCGTCTGCAGCGACGAAGAGCAGTAGCGGTTGACGGTCACCCCGGGCACATTGTCGAGCCCGGCGAGCAGCGCGGCGACCCGCGCGATATTGAAGCCCGACTCGCCGGCCGGCTGGCCGCAGCCGAGGAGGAGGTCCTCGACGCTCTGGGGATCGAGCTCGGGCACCTTGGCCAGCACTTCGCGCACCACCAGCGCGGTGAGGTCGTCGGGACGCATTTCGACCAACGAGCCCTTGAAGGCCCGGCCTATCGGTGTGCGACCGGTGGCGACGATGACGGCTTCGGTCATGTGGTTCTCCTCGTTGCTCTCTCTTGATGAACGTGACGAGCCTAGGCCTCGTCGAGCGGCGCTGGCGAGGCTAGGCCAGCGGTCCCGCGTCGTCGAATCCCTGGCGGATCCCCTGACCGGCGCGGCGACGGAGCTGGTCGGGATCGAAGAGCATCCAGTAGGCGTTGCGGGCGTGGTCGCGTGAGCGGTTCTCGAAGACCTTGGCCAGGACCTCGGGGTCGTCGGACTCGTCCTCGTGCACGAAGACCTCGAGGATGGGCGTTGAGGTCATCAGCTGGGCCGTCATGAGGCCCTGGGAGGCTTCGTGGGCGCACTGCTTATCGATCGGCGCGCTGCCGGGCATGCCGAGCGCCACCACGATGGCGCAGCCGTCGCGCTCGATGAGGTTCTTGGCCGCGACCGCGAGGTCCTTGAAACCGGGCACCGTCTGGGTGACCACGCTGAAGGTCTCGTTATAGCCCGGGCACGCGCTCAGTTCCGCGACGGCGGCGCTGCCCATGTCGTAGCGGGCGAACATCGTGTCGACGACGCCGATCTTGAGCTTCTTCGTCTCCTTGGATTTCTTGGCCACGTCTCCTCTTTCCCCACCCAGTGTAGGGAGCAGCCGGAAGTCCTATCGCGGGCTCAGTCCCTCCACGGCTTCTCGCAGGTCGACGCCGAAGGGCATGACGGCGAGCACCGGAATCTGCACCCCGGCTTCGACGTAACGCGCCACGTGCTCGCGGCACTGCTCGTAGGAGCCGTGGATGATGAGCTCGTCGACCACCTCGTCCGGGATGACCTCGTTGGCCATCTTGCGGTCGCCTCGGGCCCAGGCGTCCCACATGGGCTGGAGCACCTCGGTGCGGCCGAGCCAGCGGTGGAACTCCGCGTAGGCGTTGACCGTCAGGTAGGACGAGATCATGCGCCGTCCGATGGCGCGCGCGAGGTCGGCGTCGGTGTGGGGCACCACGAAGAGCCGCGCCGCGATGGTCTTGTCCTCGCCGACCTCGTGGCGGCACTGGGCCACGTCGTTGGCGCCCAGCCAGTTGAGTATCGCGCCGTCGGCCTCGCGACCGGCGAGGCGCAGCATGCCCGGGCGCAGCGCCCCGAGCAGGATGGGCGGTCGCTCCACCACCGGCCGTGAGAGCTTGAAGCCGTGGACCTCGAAGGTCTCGTAGACCTCGTCGATCTTCTCGCCGTCGAGGGCCCGCTTCACGAAGTCGAGCACGTCGCGCGTGCGCGCGTAGGGCTTGTCGTAGGTGATCCCGTTCCAGCGCTCCACCACCGGGGCGCTCGAGGAGCCGAGCCCCATGGTGAAGCGGCCGGGCGCCACCTCGGCCAGGGCCGCGATGCTCATGGCCAACAGCCCGGCTCCGCGGGTGAAGACCGGGGTCACCGCGACCCCGAGTTGCAGGCTCGGCTCCCAGACGGCGGCCAGGGTGAGCGGCGTGAAGCCGTCGGCGCCGTCGACTTCGGAGGACCAGACGTCGCTGTAGCCGAGGTCGACCAGGCGGCGCAGCCATTCGCGGTGCTCGAGCAACGTGACGCCGTCGAAGGGGATGGTGAGGCCGTAGCGCTGGTTCACTGCATCAGTGTTTCAGAATTTCGTGTCGCGCGTCGCGGGACCCTTCTCGTCGAGGGCCACGTCCTGCGACGCGAACGCGCCTTGGGGGGCGAGCGACGAGGCGGGGCGAGGCGAGGGGGTTACGTCCTCGTTGATGGGCTCGGGCGCCCGGTAGAAGCTCTGCTTGCCCATCGTCGCGGCCGCGCCGGCCGCGGTCAGACAGCAGATCGTGGCGAAGGTCAACGCTTCGTGCAGGCCATGTTTGAAGGGGCCGGAGATGAGGCTCGGGAAGAACGACCGTCCGGTGAGGAAGACGGCCTGCGCGTGGGGCAGGTGGGCCAGCACGCCGCTCGGACCGAGCAGGTTCTTGATGGGGTTGTAGCCCAGGAACGCGGCGAAGACCGACGAGGTGGGCGGCAGGTCGGCCACGCGGTGGGCCGCGGCCGAGGGCACGCCGTGCGCGGTCAAGCCGTGGTAGAGCGCGCCGGGCAGGTAGCCGGCGATGCCCACGATGATGAGCGTGAAGAACACGCCCATCGACAGCACGATGGAGGCGTTGACCGTGGTCGCGCTGATGCCCGAGCCCTGGCCGCGTTGATCGGGCGGCAGCGAGTTCATCACGGCCGCGCGATTGGGCGAGGCGAAGAGCCCCATGCCGATGCCGTTACTCACCAGCAGCGCGGCGAACCAGACGTAGGAGAAGTTGATCGGGAGCAGTTCCATGAGGATGAAGCTGGTCGCGGCGAGCAGCATGCCGCCGGTGGCGAAGGGTCGAGAGCCGTAGTGGTCGGACAGGTAGCCCGACACCGGTCCCGCGAGCAGGAAGCCGAACGTGAGGGGCAGCATGAAGATGCCGGCCCACAGGGGAGTGCGCGCGAAGCTGTACCCGTGTTCGGGTAGCCAGATTCCCTGGAGCCAGATGACCAGGATGAACATCAGGCCGCCGCGGCCGAGCGAGGACATGAGACTGGCCAGGGTGCCCGAGGCGAAGGCCCGGATCTTGAAGAGCTGCACGTGCAGCATGGGCGCCGCCACCTTGGTCTCCACCCACACGAAGAGCACCAGCACGCAGAGACCGCCCACGAAGGCCAGGCGCACCAGCGGGTCGGTCCAGCCCATGGTGTGGCCGCCGTAGGGTTCGATGCCGTAGACGATCGACGTGAGCAGCGAGACGAGACCGACGGCGAAGAGCGTGTTGCCCAGCCAGTCGATCTTGGCCGGGGTGCGTACGCCCTTCTCCTTTAGGTTGATGACGCCCCAGACGGTGCCGATGATCCCGACCGGCACCGAGATGAGGAAAATGAGGCGCCAGTTGATGGGTCCGAGCAGGCCGCCCAGGATCAGTCCGATGAACGAGCCGGCGGTGGCCGAGACCATATTGGTGCCGAGGGCCAGGCCTCGCTGGTGGGGCGGGAAGGCGTCGACCAGGATGGCGGCCGAGTTGGCCATGAGGAAGGCGCCGCCGACGCCCTGCATGCAGCGCATCACGATCATGAAGATGGCGGCGCTCGGCCCGTGCATCCAGGTGATCGACAGCATGATGGAGAAGAAGGTGAAGATCGCGAAGCCCATGTTGTACATGCGCACGCGTCCGTACATGTCGCCCAGTCGGCCGAAGCTCACGACGAGCACGGCCGTCACCAGCATGTAGCCCATCATCAGCCAGAGGAAGTAGCCGGTGTTGCCGGGCGTCAGCGGATTGAGCTTGATGCCGCGAAAGATATCGGGCAATGCAATGAGCACGATCGAGGCGTCGATGGTGGCCATGAGCATGCCGATCGTGGTGTTCGACAAGGTCGACCACTTGCCCTTGTAGGGGTCGACGAGGTCGAGCGGGTGGTCCCCCGACCCCGTTGTCGTCGTGATGCTCACCGCAAAAGTACCTTTCGATTCTTGATGCCAAGCGTTCGTGCGTTACGGCAACCCGGCCCGATCGCCGCCGTCCAATCCGAAAACCTGGGCGGCGAACACGTCGCGAAGACGGCAGGGTTTCTCTATATATTGTAGGGTCCTCGTCACAGACCCCGCGACACCTGGATTTCAAATGTCATGGCTCGGCGGTGGCGAATCGCGGAGTTGATCCGATCACCGTGCACTGCGGTGCAGCGTGTAGGTCAGACGTTCCTTCGTTCCAACCGACCCGAAGCCGGCAAAAAGCAGCCAAGGACAACTTGACCCGTCGCCACCGGCCGGTGGCCGAACGTCACCGTCGTGGGTTCAGTGTGATTCTCGAGAGACCTTGCTGCCGGTCGAGCCGATCAAGAAATCGAGGTCTGCCCCCGTGTCGGCCTGTTGGACGGTCATCACGTACAGCCGCTCCCAGCCGCGCTCCGGCTTGGCGTAGGCGTCCACCGTCGCGGGGTCGGCCGAGCGCGCCGAGAGTTCGTCGGCCGGCACGTCGACGTCCACGCGGCGGCCCGCCAGGTCGAGAACCACGATGTCGCCGGTGCGTACGAGGGCCAGCGGACCGCCCGCGGCGGCCTCGGGTGCGACGTGCAGCACGACGGTGCCGAAGGCGGTGCCGCTCATGCGACCGTCGCAGATTCGTACCATGTCGCGAACACCCGACCGCACCAGTTTCGATGGCATTGGAATGTTGCCAACCTCGGGCATGCCCGGGTAGCCCTTCGGTCCGCATCCGCGCAGGATCAATACCGAATCAGCGTCGACGTCCAAGTCAGGGTCGTCGATGCGCGCGTGCATGTCCTCGATCGAATCGAACACCATCGCTCGGCCTCGATGTTGCAGCAGCTCCCTCGATGCGGCGGCCGGTTTGATAACGGCGCCGTCCGGCGCGAGGTTGCCGTGGACGACCGCTATCCCAGCGTGCGCCTGCAGGGGATCGCTTCGCGGACGAATTACCTCATGGTCCCAGATTTGCGCACCGTCGAGTTGATCGACCAGCGCCGCGCCCGTCACGGTCAACGCCGCCGGGTCGAGCAGGTCTCGGACTTCGCCCAAGACGGCACGCAAACCCCCCGCGCGGTAGAAGTCCTCCATGAGGTAGCGACCCGACGGCTGGAGGTCGACCAGCAACGGGATCTCGGAGCCGACGCGGTCGAAGTCGTTCAGGTTCAACTCGATCCCCAGTCGCCCGGCGATCGCGAGCAAGTGCACCACCGCGTTGGTCGAGCCTCCGAGCGCGGCGAGGGCGACGATGGCGTTGAGGAACGAACCTCGCGTGAGGATGGTGGAAGGCCTGCGCTGCGCCGCGACGATCTCCACCGCGAGACGGCCGGTGTCGTGGGCTCCTTGCAGCAGGCGACTGTCCGAAGCCGGCGTGCCGGCCAGACCCGGCAACACCATGCCCAGGACTTCGGCCAGCAGGCCCATCGTGGAGGCGGTGCCCATCGTGTTGCAGTGTCCGCGGCTGCGAATCATCGACGACTCGGACTCGATGAACTGTTCGGGCGAGAGGGACCCAGCGCGCACGTCCTCCGAGAGCCGCCATACGTCGGTGCCGCAGCCGAGAGCCTCGCCGCGGAAGGTTCCGGTCAACATCGGACCACCGGGGATCACCACCGCTGGCAGGTCCACCGACGCGGCCGCCATCAACAGCGCGGGAATGGTCTTGTCACAACCGCCCAGCAGCACCACGCCGTCGATCGGATTGGCTCGCAACATCTCTTCGGTCGCCATCGCGGCCATGTTGCGCCAGAGCATGGCGGTCGGACGCACGAGCGTCTCGCCGAGTGATATCACCGGCAGGTTGAGGGGAATACCGCCGGCTTCGTAGACACCTTGCTTGACGCTCTCTGCGACTTCGTTCAGGTGCGCGTTGCACGGCGTCAAGTCGGAGGCGGTGTTGGCAATCGCGATGTGTGGCCGTCCGTCGAAGGCGTGCGCGGGCAGACCGCGGCGCATCCATGCGCGATGGATGTAGGCATTTCGATCCGTCCCCGCGTACCACTGTGCGCTGCGTGGCTCGGGCGACGGTACGTCACCATCGTCTGCTTTTCCCATGGAATCGAAGGCTACGTTACGATTTGCCACTATGCCTGAATCGATTGGGATTACTGGGAGCGCGGAGACCGCGACCGGTCGTCGACCTTCAAATGGGGCCGCGGTAGTGGTGTGCTCATCTCGGCTGGGCGCATCCGGCCATGTGGCGCACTCGACGAACGTGCGGTCCGGCGTGCGGCGCCCGCCCTTCAGCGCGCAACGATGAGGGCATTCGTCGTAAGCGGCCCTCGTGAAGGTTCGGTCCTTGACGTCGCGGCGCCCACGGCCCAGCCGGGTCAGGTCGTCGTTGACGTTCACCGCGTCGGCGTCTGCGGCACTGACGTCGAGTTCTTCACCGGCGAGATGGCGTACTTGCATCAAGGCCATGCGCGCTACCCGATGCGATTGGGTCACGAATGGTGTGGGGTCGTGTCGGCCGTGGGAACGGGCGTCGACGACGCGTGGTTGGGACGGCGGGTCACCGGCGACACCATGCTGGGCTGCGGCCACTGTTATCGCTGCGTGTCGGGACGCCACAACGTGTGCGAGGACCGCTTCGAGATCGGCGTCCGCGGGGGCTTTCCGGGAGCCCTCGCGGAGCAGCTCGCCGTGCCCGTCTCGGCACTCCTTGTCCTGCCCGAGGTTGTCGATGACACCGCCGGCGCGATGGTCGAGCCCGGCGGCAACGCGTTGCGCTCCGTGCGTGCGGCACGACTACGCGTCGGAGAGCGCGTGCTGGTACTCGGACTCGGCACGATCGGTCTGCTCGTCGCCGAATTCGCCCGGGCTCAAGGCGCCGAGGTCCACCTCATGGGCCGATCCACCCGATCGCGGGCCTTCGCGCGCACCCTCGGATTCACCAGCGTGTGGGAAAGGGACGAGCTTCCCCGACTGGCCTGGGATGCGGTGATCGAGGCGTCGAACGATGCGTCACTTCCTTCGCTGGCCTTGGACTTGGTCGAGCCGGGCAAGACCATCGTGTACGTCGGCTTGTCCGGGACACCCAGCCTCATCGACACGCGCACCATGGCCTTCAAGGACGTCACCGCCGTGGGCATCCTCGCGGCGTCGCAGGGCCTTTCGGGCACCATCGAGCACTACGCCGCCGGTGACGTCGACCCGACACCACTGGTAGGCGCGACGGTCAGTCTCGAACGAGCGGGCGACGTCCTGGCTGGCTGGCGACCCGAGGGCTCCGGCGACGGGCCGAAGATTCACATCGATCCGCGAACATGATCAATCAACTAACGTCACCCCTCGAAACGAAAGGGCGACGCCTATGAACGACTTCGACGGGCTGGTGGCCATCGTCACCGGCGGGGCCAGCGGCATCGGCGCCGCGACGGCCTCGCTGCTGCTGAGCCGAGGTGCCCGGGTGGCGGTGTTGGACGCGACGTATTCCGTCGTGGCGAGCGGCCCCATGCTCCAGGTCCCGTGCGACGTCGCCGACGACGTATCGGTGCGCGGCGCCGTGACGTGCGTGTCGGAGACGTTCGGCCACGTGGATGTTCTGATCAACAACGCGGGCGTCGGCGCGCTCGGCGACGTCGCCGCGAATGATGACGCCGAATGGCAGCGGGTGTTGGACGTCAACGTGATCGGCGTCGCTCGCGTGACCCGCGCGGCGTTGCCGTGGCTTCGAGCATCGTCCCAGGCGGCCATCGTCAACACCGGCTCGGTCATCGCCAACGTCGGCGTACCCCAGCGCGCCTTGTACTCGGCCAGTAAGGGGGCCGTCCAGTCGCTCACCCTCGCCATGGCCGCGGACTACGTCAACGAGGGCATCCGCGTCAACGGGGTCACTCCCGGCACCGTGGACACGCCCTGGGTGCAACGTCTCTTGGCGCAGGCACCGGACCCAGCGTCCGCGGTCAGCGCGCTGACGTCGCGTCAGCCGATGGGCCGCCTGGTCACCGCCGACGAGGTGGCCCACGCCATTGCGTATCTGGCCAGCCCGTTGTCGGGCTCGACCACCGGGACGATGCTGTCGGTCGACGGCGGCATGGCCACCGTGCGGTTGAACTAGGGCGGCACGGCTCCTCGCCGTGCCCGTGGTGATGCGATCGTTCGCAGCATTCACGTGGATGTGTCGTGATGGTCCAACGCGAGCGACGACCGAGAGCGAGGATGTCGTGCTCAGGACACGACGACGAGTGAATCAGCGACGCAAGGGACGACGCCTCAGGAGCCGAGGTAGTTGCCGCCGCGGGGCTTGGGGACCTTGTATTCGCGCCGTTCGAGGTCGTGCACCCAGCGTTGCACGAGCGTCTCGAGCACGGTGGCTCGGGCGAAGGGCTTGCTCTCGGCGGCGATCAGGTTCCAATGGGCGTGGTGCTGGTCGGTCGACTCGATCATGAACTCGATGGCCTTCTCGTAGGCCGGTCGCTTCTCACGATTGCGCCAGTCGTCGGGGGTCAGCTTCCAGTTCTTGAGCGGGTCGCTTTCGCGGTCCTTGAAGCGGCGCAGCTGCTCCTTGTCCGAGACCTGCAGCCAGAATTTGACCAAGGTGATGCCGCCGTCGACGATCATGCGCTCGAAGTCCACGATCTCCTCCGCCGACCGCTTGACCGTTGTCATGTCGATGAGGCCTTCGACCCGCTCGACCAGGAGTCGTCCGTACCAGGACCGGTCGTAGACGGTCATGTCGCCCTGGCCCGGCATCGACGTCTGGAAGCGCCAGAGGAAGTGGTGTCGTAGCTCCTGGGGCGTGGGCGTGCCGATGGGCACCACGCGCACGTGGCGAGGGTCGAGTCCGCCGGTCAGGTTGCGGATGGCCCCGCCCTTGCCGGCCGCGTCGAAGCCCTCGAAGAGCACGAGCAGCCCGGGCCCCAACTCGGTGGACCCGAGCAGTCCGGCGGTGAAGAGGCGCAGTTGCACCAGGCGCCGCTGCGCCGCGGCGATGCGCTGCTCGGACTCCTCGCGCGAGATGGCCTGGGTGAGGTCGATCCCCTCCAGCCGGCCGGTCACGGGGACCACTTCCCGAAGTCGCCCGCAGGTGGCTGCTCCACCAGTGCGGGTTCGACCACGTCCTCGGGCAACGGGCCCGGGCGCTTAGGGACCCTGGCGCGCTGGTGTTGCGGGCGGGCCTTGCGGCGTTGCTCCTCGATCCAGGTGCCGAGAAGGAAGAACGCCGCCAGCAGACCGATGAGCACGGCGTATTTCTCGTGGGCGGGCAGGAAGGTGTAGGTGACGGTGGACGTGCCCGCCGGCACCGCGATGGTCTGGTAGACGCCGTCGGAGACCTTGATGTCGACCGGCTGGCCGTTGACGTAGGCCTTCCAGCCGTCCATCATCAGCTCGGTCCTAGTGAGGGTGGTGGCGGCGCTGCAGTTGACCGTGGCCGCGTTCACGCCCTCGACCTTCACCGAGCAGGTGCCCGACTTGGTGGTGAAGAAGGGCCGGGGGTTGGGCATCTCGTAGATCGCGGCCAGGCTGTCGCGGAAGACCTGCTTCACGCCGAGCTTGGTCAGACCCGGGTTGATCACGACCGCCTGGGGCATCAGTAGATATTTGACCGACGCGCCTTCGTAGGCCTTGAAGTGGGTGACGACTTCGGCCTCGAGCGCTTCGACACCGATGAGGCCGTGGTGGATCGTGAACTGGTTGCCCGGCGTCAGGCCGGGGTAGAGCTGGGACTCGAGCAGCTTGGTGAAGGATTCGGGGAAGGGCAGGTCGACCTCGCTCAATTCGTTGAGCCCGTACTCGGTGCCCCAGTTGGGATAGAGCACCGCGAAGTCGAGGAAACGGTAGTGGCCCTGGTGCTTGAGCAGGAACGAGATAGGGGCCTGGTCGATGGTGATCTGCTTGGGCGATTCGGCGGTCGGCACGAAGAACATGAGCACCGATTCACCAACCAGTATGAG
>Ga0187887_10003793_pt1 | contig 11561 bp, 6 predicted proteins | sample June2016WEW_7_10_FD_132977 | JGI IMG/M metagenome (GOLD analysis project Ga0187887, IMG submission 132977) | Peatland microbial communities from SPRUCE experiment site at the Marcell Experimental Forest, Minnesota, USA - June2016WEW_7_10 | ecosystem: Environmental > Terrestrial > Soil > Wetlands... | reverse complement strand
TGAGCGTATCGACACCAAACAATCAAATCATCCCAAGGCGTTATCTCTTCCAAAATAGTCAATGAGAGCTAGCCGGATGACGGTTATGCCCCAGGATTTCGAACATCCAGTTCGTTAGGCACGCTACACAGGAGTCACGCATGGCTGTTGGAACCACCGGAAATACAGGCACATCCATTCGCAACGAAGCCCAGGGGAGCTACGTGCTGCCAATGGTTCTGATGGTGGCACTCTATTTCAGCATCGGCTTCATTACCGCGCTCAATGACATCCTGATTCCGCACTTCAAAGATCTCTTTCATCTGACCAATGTTCTCGCGCTCCTGGTGCAGTTCTGCTTCTTCGGCGCCTACTTCGTGATGTCGCTGCCCTGCGGCTGGATCGTAGGCCGTATCGGATACAAGCCCAGCATCATCGCCGCCCTTTGTGTCATATCGGCTGGACTCTTCCTCTTCGTTCCCGCCTCCATCGCGATCGCCTATCCGTTATTCCTGTCCGCGCTCTTCGTCGTCGGTAGCGGCCTCGCGCTTCTGCAGGTCGCGATCAATCCCTACGTCAGCGTCCTTGGCCCACCCGATAAGGGCGCTTGGCGCATCAATCTCTGCGGCATCTTCAACTCCTCCGCAACCACCATCGCCCCGCGCGTCGGCGCCATCTTTATCTTCATCGCAGCCGGCGCCACCACCGCACAGCTCGCCCACTCGGTTCGCATGCCCTATGTGATCCTCGGAAGCTTCGCCCTGTTGGTCGCCCTCATCACCGCCGCCGTTCCTCTGCCCTCGCTGATCGAAACCAACTCCAAAGCCATCACCACCAAAGCCGATGGCAGCGCCTGGAGCTTCACCCACCTGCGCTTCGGCGCACTCGCCATCTTCTCGTCCGTCGGTTCGGAAGTTGCGATCGGCAGCATCCTCATCAACTTCCTCGGCCAACCTTCCATGGGCGGTTACACCCACGCCGCCGCCGCCACTTTCGTCTCCTTTTACTGGGGAGGAGCAATGGCTGGCCGCATCATCGGCTCCGTCGCACTGCTCAAGGTCAAAGCCCAGCACGCCCTCTTCTCCGTAGCCAGCGTCGCCGCCGTCATGGTTCTCATCACCATCTTCGGCCATGGTTCTGTCGCCAAGTGGGCCATCGTCAGCTGCGGCCTATTCAACTCGGTCATGTGGCCCTGCATCTTCCCGCTTGCGGTCAAGGGCCTCGGCAAGTTCACCAGCCAGGGTTCGGGCATCCTGATCACCATGGTGGTCGGAGGCGCCATCGTGCCTGTCCTTCAGGGCTTCCTCGCCGACAAACTTGGGTACCAGCACAGCTTCGTCATGGTGCTGCTTTGCTACGCATACCTCGTCTTCTTCTCCACCAGCGGCTACAAAGTCCGCCAGCCCCGCTTCGATTCCCTACCGAACTACGTCCCGCCGGTCGAGATCTAACCGACCCGCCCTAAGGCGTTTCACCAGACTTCGGCGCAGTCTTCGGGACCAGGTACGTCGGATGATCGTCCGCGCTGAGTGACGCAGTCGGACCGCCGTCCAGATCCATCACCGTGACCTGGTTCTTGCCGGAGTGCAACCATGCGCCCGGCAGGAACAGGCTACCCATCGGCCCGATATTCCAGAATCGCCCCAACAGATGACCGTTCACCCACACGACGCCTTTGCCCAAGGACGAGGTGTTCAGATAGCTATCTCCCGGAGCGCTCACCTGAAACGCACCCCGATAGAAACAAGGCCCCGCGCATGCCTGCTCGCTATAGCTATCTGTCGGCGGCTGATCGAGCGGCAGCGGTACGATCTCCCAATCGCGCAGCACCCGCCCGTCGAGCCGAACGTCCCCCACAATTCCCGCGCGCTCTCCACGGATCTTTGTTGTGAAATTGATGCGTCCCGAGTTCTCGACCAGCAGATCGAGCCGCTGTCCCCCATGCGCTGCAACGCGAAGCTGCGTTTGCCCCAGGCGACGATCGATCGTTCCCTTGAGGTCGCCATCGACATAGACGCGCGCATACCCATGCAACGCGTCAAACTGCAGCAGCTTCGCGTCACCGGCAACATTCTTTGCATCTGCGTCAATCTTCGTGCGGTGGAGAATGTACCCGAAGGCCTGATCCACCTGCTCCATCGAGCGCGGCGAATCCGCATGTATCGAAGTTGGCAGATTCACCCAGAGAGAACGCGACTCCCACAATGTGCTCCACGAACGATGAGTTCGCCGAGCGACCACGAGGGCGCCAGCAACTCCTCCAATCCAGGCCCGGCCACCGTACTTTTTCATCCGGCCGCCTTTGACCCGCCGATCACTTTGCCCCCAAACGCCGATTTCGCCGGCCGGTTCCCCCCGATTCGGCTGGAACTTTGCTCGGTTTGTACCCAAAAATCGCTATTCCACCCTGCGCTAGCAGTTTTTTTGCCTTAACCTCCATTTCGTTCTTGCAAACCACATCGAGACAAGGTAGATTTCACTAAATCGTCACACTTTTGAGCAACTCGGCCCCATTTGAACAAAATAGTGTTCGAAGCACGCTAGAGCAACAGTTTGAGTCACGGGCCATTAACTCTTGCGTGACGTATCGCACAAGGTTCGCAAAAAGGCTTCAAGAGAGAGCAGACATGACACGCGAATTTGCATTGCATAAGGAGATCCCAGTGAAGCTGAAATGTTATTGGAAGTTAATGATGGTCATAGCCATCTGTTTGGGCACGCTCGTTTTTGGAGCGTCATCGCCTGCGTGGGCCCAGCAAGCCGCTGGCTCGATTACCGGAACCGTCCTTGACCCGAGCGGCTCCGCCATTCCGAATGCAACCGTCACCGTCCGCGACCTCGATCGTGGAACCGTCTGGACCGCCAAGACCACCAGCGCAGGCTTGTACAACTTTCCCCAAATTAACGAGGGCAACGTTGTGGTCAGCGTCGAAGCTTCCGGCTTCAGCAAGGAGGTCCGCAACGCCTTCTCGCTGTCCGTCAATCAGGTAGCCGAGATCAACTTCAAGCTGCAGGTCGGCTCCGTCAACGCAGTCGTTGATGTGACCGCAGCTCCTCCCCTCCTCCAGACCGTCTCCACTGAAGTCAGCACAGTCCTCGACGCCAACACCGTCGGCAACCTCCCGATGGCTTCGCGCGACATCAACCAACTCACCCTCCTTGTTCCGGGCGCGATCAGCCCCAACATCTTCGCCTTCCAATCCGCGCAGAACACCTTTGGCACCGGCCGTCCGTATGTGAACGGCGCGCGTGAGCAGGACAACAACGCCAGCCTCGACGGCATGGACATCAACCAGCCCGACAACAACGACGCGGCCTATGTAGCCAGCCCCGATGCCATCGGTAACTTCCAGGTCATCACCAGCAATGCGCCGGCCGATTACGGCAACTACATCGGCGGCGTCATCGTCGAGACCACCAAGTCCGGCACCAATCACTTCCATGGAACGGTCTACGAGTACTTCCGCAACACCGATCTCAATGCCAACACCTGGCAGAACAAAGCTCAGGCCTTCCTCCTGATCCCCGACACCAACGGCGATGGTGGCTACTACACTGGACCAGCAAATGCTCGCCCGGTTCTGCAGTGGAACAACTTTGGTGCCGCCGTCGGCGGACCGATCATCAAGGACAAGCTGTTCTTCTTCGCCGACGAGACCAACATCATCAACAACACGCCAAGAACCGCGAACAATAACTCAGTCATCCCAACAGCCTTTCTTGGCGGCGATTTGAGCACTCTTTGCACCAGCCAGGGCGCTTCCTTTGTCGGCGGCGTCTGCACCAACCAGGCCCTGCAACTCTACAGCCCCGTCTATCTCACCGGCCCGCTCGCCGGTCAGGTTGCCCCTGTCGGTTCACGTCAGCCCTTCCTCAACAACCAGGTGCCGATCAACAGCACCGTAGCGCAAAGCATGATCTCGTCCTCGCTCTTCAAGGAGCAGTTCGAGCAGCCGACCTATTACACCAGCGGCTACGTGCATAGCTACCAGGGTGATCTCAAGATCGACTGGCAGGCCAGCCCCAAGGATCACATCAATGGCCGTTACACCCAGGCGTATACGATCAACGAGAGCAGCAATGGAACCAACGTCCTCACGCCGAATCTCACGCGTGAATATCCGCTCAAGAATTTCGTCGCCAACTGGGATCGCCAGATCACCCCGTCGCTGGTAAACGAAGTTCGTGCAGGTATGCAGATCTTCCCGGCCAACGATCAGATCTACACCAATGCAACCAACCAGGATCTGCCGCAGCTGTTTGGTCTACCCGGCGTTCAGGGAACCATCCTGCCTGCGATGAGTTTTGGTTACGGCACCGTGGGTAGCCAAAATGGAGTCGAGATCTTCCATGACACCACCATCGAAGCAGAAGATTCGCTTACCTGGGTACACGGCCACCACTCCATTCATGGCGGGTTTGAGTACTACCACTACATCATGAACGACATCTACGCCGGCAACCAGGGCGCTTCCGGTTCGTTCGGCTTCACCGGTCAATACACCGGCAACGGACTCGTCCAGGGAACCCAGACGGCCATCTCCGGCAGCGCGTTCGCCGACTTCCTCCTCGGCCTTCCCCAGAATGTTCAGCAGGGCGAACCCTTCAACTTCCACCTTCGCAACAGCCTGTTCGCCGCCTTCGTGCAGGACAATTGGACGGTTTCTCCCGCCCTCACTCTCAACCTCGGTCTCCGCTACGAACTCACCACCCCACGCGGCGACAAGGATGCGAACAACAACGTCAACTTCGATCTCGTTACCGGAACGCCACAGATCGGGACCAACTACAAGACCTACACGGGCATCACCAACTTCCAGCCGCGCGTTGGCTTTGCCTGGCAGCCGAGCTGGATCCCGCGCCTGGTCGTTCGCGGCGCTTACGATATCTCTACCTACATGGAAGGCAACGGCGTCAACAATATGGCGGTCGTCAATCCTCCCAACGTCGAACTGCATAGCGAGACCAACATGACAGGCGCGGGGCTCAACTATCCAGCCACCACGCTGGATGAAGGCTACCTGCCCTTCGAATCCGCTGCCTGCACTCCAGCACTCTTGCAGGTGTTTGCTTCTGAATGCTTTGCCAGCGGACAGGTACACGCTACCAATCCGAACCTGCGTCCCGCTGTCGATCAACAGTTCAGCCTCGCCGTTCAGCAGCAGTTTGCCGCAAATTCGTCCATCACCATCGGCTGGGTCGGGAACAAGGACGACCACATGTCCGACATCTACCTCTACAACCAGAAGCAGATCAACTCCGCAGGCCAGGTTATTCCCGGTCCTTACATGCAGCCCATCGTCAACGCAGGAGCCCAGGCGCGCTACAACGCATCCGACGGCATCTCCCGCTACAACGCCCTCGAGCTCATGTTCGCTCAGAAGAATTACCACGGCCTCGATTTCCAGGCCAGCTACACTTGGTCCAAGTGCCAGGCCAACTCCCTCGGTTACTTCGGATCCTATGGTGATGAAGAAGGTAACGGCGAATCGCAAACGCAGGCGACGCAAAACTTCTTCCAGAACGAATACGATCCCAAGGCCGACTACGGTCGCTGCACCATCGACGTCGCGCAGTATTTCGTAGCCTACGGCGTGTATGACCTGCCCTTCGGCCGCGGAAAGCTGATCGGCAACAACGTCAGCAGGCCCGTCAATGCAATCATCGGCGGATGGAAGATTGCCGGCGACATCACCATGCATTCCGGCTTCGGCATCACTCCGTTTGCCGGCCAATACGCGGGTGACCAGAATCCGAACTCTGCATCCACACTCACTGGTTCCTACCAGCCACGTCCCAATTGCGTGCAAGGCATGTTAAGCAATCAACCCATGCAGACCGTGCAGATCGGCGGCAGCATTGGTAGAACCAACCTCAATCCTAAGTCGGTAACTGAAGTCGCCGATGTGGCCGACGGTGGAACGTTCGGAAACTGCCAGAATGGAGCTCTCCGTGGACCCGGCCTCAAGACGGGAGACCTGAACATCACCAAGACGATCAACTTCACCGATACGTTCAACCTCGCTTTCTCTGCACAGTTCCTCAACCTGACCAACACGCCGATCTTCAGCGTGCCGGCCAGCTGGTGGGGTCAGTACAGCTCGTGCGCAGCTTGCAACGGCGTTCGCACCACCGGCCCACTCGGCGGTGGCTCGGGTACAACCGGTCTCTTCGGACTCGTCGATGGATCGAACCCCGGCCGTCAGGTCGAGTTCTCCCTAAGAGCCAGCTTCTAACCCTCAACCAACACACAAATGCCGCCCCACACCGGGGTGGCATTTGTGCTTAACCCCAATCAGAAATTTCTCTTCGGGTACATTTGAATTACTGAGGTTTCGATGAAACAACCGCTTCACGCATTGATCGCCATCATCTGTACGTGCCTGCTCCAACCTGCACACGCGCAGAAAACTGAGTTCTGGATGAGCAACGGCGCCACCTCCGTCGCCTCCTTCATGGCGCACAAAGACAAGATCGACATCATCTCTCCGACCTGGTACCAGATCGATCAGAACGGCTTCGTAAGCGGCGAGCCGCAACCGGTTGTCCTCAAAGCTGCCAAGGACGCGCATCTCACCATCATCCCGCTCTTTGCCCTCTTCAACCACGACAAGGCTCACGCGCTCTTTAACGACCCGAAGGCCCAGGATGCGATGATCGCTTCCCTCCTCCGCGAGTGCAAAGAGAACGGCTACGATGGCGCCAATCTCGACATCGAAGATGTCATGTGGACAGATCGCGATGGCCTCTCCGCTCTCGTCAAGAAAACCGCCGACGCCCTCCACCAGCAGCACCTGCAAGTTCAGATCGACGTTGTTCCGAACGCCCCCGGACACTCCGGCGAGACCGCCTTCAGCACCTGGATGTTTCAGGAGTGGCGCGGCGCCTACGACCTGAAAGCTCTCGCTGATTCGGTCGACCTCATCTGCCTCATGACCTACGATCAGAACACCCGCTGGACGGTCCCCGGTCCCGTCGATGGCTGGGTCTGGACCAATCAGAACCTCGACTACGCGCTCAAGTCCGTGCCCAAAAACAAGCTCTCGCTCGGCATCGCGCTCTATGGCTATCACTGGTACACCGGCGAGCCCGGCTACGACAGCAAGGACAGAACTCCTCATCCCACCGCCGACTACATCTCCTATGCCGACACGATCTATCTCCGTGACACCTACGGCGGCAAAACCCAGTGGGATGACGAAGAGCACACGCCCTGGTTCTTCATCAACCGCGATCAGATGCGCGAGTGGTTCTTCTACACCGACAAGCGCGCCTTCATGGATCGCTTCGACCTCGCGAAGCAATCCAACCTGCAAGGCGTCTGCGCCTGGGTGCTCGGCGAAGAAGACCCCGCAATATGGGACGCGATCCCCGCCAAACGTTAGGCCACGCGAAAAAGCCCTCTCAAGCGAGAGGGCTTTTCTTCGCCAAGATTTCGCGAAGGCTACTCCACCAACCGCCCGCGGAAGATCGTGCCCGTGTGATCGCCAGCCTCATCGAACACGTTGAAGTTCGCAGGCGTGCCGGGCGCCATCGTCGACAGTTGCGACATTCCCATCATCCGCGCCGGGTTCCGCGAAGCCAGTCGAACCGCCGCGCCCAGCGACGTTCCCGTAAACTTCTGCACGTTCGCAACCGCCTGGTCCATCGTCAACACGCTGCCAGCCAGCGTCTCGCCCGACAGACACACACCGTCCTTCACCACCACCTCAAAATCTCCAAGCGTGTACGTTCCATCCGGCACGCCCGTCGCCGACATACCATCCGTCACCAGAATCCCCCGCTCTTCCCCCTTCACCTTCAGCCAAAGTCGAATGATCGCCGGATGCACATGCACCCCATCGCAAATCGCCTCAGCATAGACATCATCGCGATCCAATATCGTTCCCACAATTCCGGGCTCGCGATGATCCACGGGCCGCATCGCATTGAACAGATGCGTGGAACTCGTTGCTCCCGCCGCGATCGACGCCAGCGTCTCCTCCGCTGTAGCCGTGCTATGTCCCATCGTCACGCGCACGCCGGCGTCCGTCGCATGCTGAATCAGTTCAAGCGCATGCGGAAGTTCCGGCGCCAGTGTCATCAAGCGAATGTGCCCTCTCGCCGCCGCCTGAAAGCGATCGAACAACTCAATGCTCGGCTCGCGAATGCTGACCTCGGGATGAACTCCACGTTTTCCGTGCGACACAAACGGCCCTTCCAGATGGATCCCAACCGGGACAGCGACCGCGGCGCCTGATGCGCCATCGGCCGGATGCTCGATCACATTGGCCAGCCGCTCCAGCGCCTTGAGCGTCAGATCCAGCGGCGCCGTCACCGTCGTCGGCAAGTAATGGGCAACTCCGCGCGTCACCAGGAACCGGCCCACCTCTGCAATGCCAGCCGCGTCCGACGCCATGAAGTCGAACGATCGCGCTCCATGCACATGAATGTCGAAGAACGCTGCTGTCAGCGTCTCCGTCGATCCATTCGCATCTCCCGACTCGATGCGAACGATCTTCCCATCCTCCACCGATACCACTGGATATTCAATCTCTCCCGTGTCGGTGATCAATCTACGTGCAGTAATTTTCGTCAGCATCGATTTCCATTCTTCTTAATACTAGCCATCTCAAACCCGGCCGATCGCTTCTTCCTACCAGCCGATCTACACCCAGGCCGTACTTCACCATGCCATCACGAACCTATGCCAGAATCAGATAAGGCACACCGCCGAAATCCCCTCGCCGTCACATCAGAACTACCTTCTTTGACAGCGCGCAAACGGAGCCCGTCGCAGCTTCCAAGACGGTCGCCACGAATAAAAAGTTCTTGCCCACACCAGACAGAGTGTGTTCTTGTAGTACACGATAGCTCAGAAGTTTGCGCACTTCAATAGAAAACAATCACTTTCGCGGGAGAATGTCCACCCACATGCTCGATCCAATCCAACCGGCATCCCGCTCCAGCCGCCTCCGGTCCAGTTGGCCTGTGGCCGCTGCCTTCTACCTGTGTTTCGCCTCAACTTTCGTTTCCTCCGCGCAATCGGTTACCCCTGCCGCTCCCGCACTGTCTCCGCAGCCAAGGGAGATCCAGCCCGGCGCATTAGTCTCCATTCATTCCGCCTCCGTGCTCGTTCCCGGCGGCGATCCCGACGACCTCTTCGCCGCACAGAACCTCACCCAATCCCTCACCCAAAGCGGCCTCCACATAGCCTCAGCTTCGACCACCGCCGACCTCACCATCAACCTCCTGCGCGCCGACTCGCCGCAAGCCCGCCAGCTTCTATCCGCAAGCCACCTCGCCCTCGACGCTCCCATGCACGACGAAGGCTACGTCCTCATCGTGCAAAAAAATCACGCAGGCAGCGCCACCGTCGACATCATCGCCAAGACCGCCGCCGGCGTCTTCTACGGCGCGCAAACCCTCAAGCAATTAATCGAGCCCTCCGCAACCGGCCCGCAGATCTGGACCGCCACCATTCGCGACTGGCCCGCCATGAAGTATCGCGGCGAGCACGACGATCTCTCCCGCGGCCCCTTCCCCACGCTCGCCTTCCAGAAGCATCAGCTTGAAGTCTTCGCCGCGCACAAGGTCAATCTCTACTCGCCGTACTTCGAGAGCAACCTCGAGTACTCCGCCGATACGATCGCCGCGCCCCCCGGCGGCGCCCTCACCCGCGACGAAGCCAAAGAGCTTGTAGCCTTCGCCACGCCTCTCCACATCATGATCGTTCCTGAGCAGGAAGCCTTCGGCCACGTCCATCACGTCCTCCAGTACGAGAAGTACGCCGACGTCGCCGAGACGCCGCACGGCAACGTCATCGCTCCCGGCCAGCCCGGCTCGCTCCCGCTCATCGTGAGCTGGTTCACCCAGATTGCCGCCGACTTCCCCAGCCCCTTCCTCCACATCGGCGCCGACGAAACCTTCGACCTCGGCCTCGGCCGCACTCAGCCGGATGTAGCCAAGCGCGGCCTCGGCCCCGTCTACGCCGACTTCCTCTCCTCCATCCACACCGCCCTCGCCCCGCTCCATCGCCGCCTCCTCTTCTGGGGCGACATCGGCGACTCTGACCCCTCCGCCATCCCCGGCATCCCCAAGGACATGATCGCGATCCCCTGGATCTACTGGCACGAAGACAGCTACGACAAAGACATTCTGCCCTTCAAGAATCAAGGTCTCGAAACCTGGGTCGCACCCGGTGACGCCAACTGGCGCCAGGTCTACCCCGTCGAAAAAACCGCGCTCGACAACATCTCCGGCTTCGTCGCCGCCGGCCAGCGTCTAGGCAGCACCGGTGTACTCCAGGTCGTATGGAACGACGATGGCGAAGGCCTCTACAACCAGGACTGGTTCGGCACCCTCTTCGGCGCAGCCGCTGGCTGGCAGTCGGGCAAAGTCGACGCCGCCCCCTACGAGGCATCCTTCGGAAAAATCTTCTACGGCGACACGAGCGGCCGCATCAATCAGGCGCAAGCCGAGATCATCGCCGCCGAAGATCTCATCGACGTCAGCGACGACACCTTCTGGCTCGACCCCTGGAGCCCCGCCGGCATCGCCAAGGCCGACAAGCTCCGCCCCAACCTTTCGGCCGCGCGCCTCCATGCCGAGCGAGCCATTGAGCTCATCCAGACCGCGCTCGCCACCGACCCTTCCCTCCGCGAAAAAGATTCGCTCCGCGCCATGGAGCTCGGCGCCCGCCGCATCGACTTCATCGGCCTGAAATTCCAGCTCTCCGACGAGATGCGCGACCTCTACGCCCAGGCCTACGACCTGCAGCACGATCGCAAGAAAGATTCCACCACCACCAACCTGCTCTACAACATCAGCAGCATGAACGGCCGCTGCCAGGATCTGCGCGACGGCTTCTCGCTGCTCAAAAACCTCTACCGCGAAAGCTGGCTCGCCGAGAATCGTCCCTACTGGATCGACAACGTGCTCGTCCGCTACGACCTGCAAACGCAACTCTGGCAGAAGCGAGGCCAGGACATCGACACCCTCATCGACAACTTCTACGCAACCCACACCCTTCCACCAGCAGCCCAGGTCGGAATTCCCGCACCCCCACCGGCCACGACTCCAAAATAAACTTTTCGTGTCGCCAATAACCCTGTCATCTCGACCGAAGCATCACGCTCTTGTCTCTGTGATGCGCAGTGGAGAGACCTGCAGTTCCGCTCAAGCCACCTCTACCTCTGCGGACAATCGCCCACTACGCGAGAACGACTTCAATACCCCGCGCCGTCAGTTCTTCATGGATCGACTTCGGCAGATCCGAATCTGTAACCAGACAATGGATCGCCGATAGGGGGCAGATGAGTGCAGGACTCACCTGCCCCATCTTCTTGCTATCCGCCACCACAATCACCTTCTTCGCATTCCGAATGAACGCCAGCGACACCGCCGCCTCCTCCGACTCCAGCGTCGTGATCCCGCGCTCCATATCGAACCCCGTAATACTAATAAACGCCTTGTCCAGATACACATCGCGGAGAAAGTTCAAGGCCGGCTGCCCGGCCAGCGCGAAGGTCCAGGCCCAGGCCAGCGTTCCGCCCGTCAGCATGGTTTTGATCGCCGGCTGATTGCAAAGTTCCATCCCGATA
>Ga0187887_10003792_pt1 | contig 11562 bp, 5 predicted proteins | sample June2016WEW_7_10_FD_132977 | JGI IMG/M metagenome (GOLD analysis project Ga0187887, IMG submission 132977) | Peatland microbial communities from SPRUCE experiment site at the Marcell Experimental Forest, Minnesota, USA - June2016WEW_7_10 | ecosystem: Environmental > Terrestrial > Soil > Wetlands... | reverse complement strand
TTCCGTCCAATACGTTGATCGTCTGCCGTCTGGCCGTGCTGTCCCAATCCAAGCAATACAGCGCCACCTGATGCGTCGCCGAGTCAGTTATGTTCATATCGATCGTAAACTGCGTGGACGAATACCACGTCGCCGCTATCCGGACGGCAGGATTGCTGGCCTTCTGCAGCGCTCTCACATCGGAGGTAGAAGCGGTCCAAGTGTAGCTGGATTGTCCGGACGGTATCGGCGTCACGTACGACGGGTTGCTCGTCAGATCCCCGATTACGTTGTAGCCGTCGCTGCCGTATACGCCTTCCCAGTTGCCCTGCGTCGCCGTATCCATCTGGACAAACGTCGCGGTCGGCGGGGGAGGCGTAGCGCTATTCGTCAACGCAAATGACACCGCTGTCAGCCCCGGCGCTGAGGCAGATACATTGTAAGATCCCACCACGCTATTAGCTACTGGGACCGGCGAGATTGCAATCCCGCTCCCATTCGTCACTACTGCCGCCGTCGCCGATCCGCCGAACAGCGCACTCGCCCCGCTCCCCGGCGCCGTGAATGTCACCATCACCCCGCTCACCGGATTTCCAGACCCGTTCTTCACCGTCGCCTGCAGCGCTGCCGGGAAGGCCGTGCTCACTACCGTGCTCTGCGGTGTACCGCCGGTGGCGCTAATGGTTTGCGTGTTGAGCGCCGGATCAAAGAACAGCCCGGAAATCACCCCATTGGATCCTGCGGTCCTCGTGATTTGGAATTGCACGTGTCCGCTCACATTCCACACCAGGTAGACGCCGCCGTTAAAACTTGACGTCAATGCCTGGGTATTCAAAACATTTCCGCTTCCGTCCAATACGTTGATCGTCTGCCGTCTGGTCGTGCTGTCCCAATCCAAGCAATACAGCGCCACCTGATGCGTCAGCGTGTCGCTTATGTTCATGTCGATGGTGAACTGTGTGGTCGAGAACCATGCTGCCGCTATCCGGACGGCAGGATTACTGGCCTTCTGCAGCGCTCTCACATCGGAGGTAGAAGCGCTCCAGGTGTAGCTGGACTGCCCGGACGGTATCGGTGTCACGTACGATGGGTTGCTCGTCAGATCCCCGATTACGTTGTATCCGTCGCTGCCATATACCCCTTTCCAAGTGCCCTGCGTCGCGGTGTCCGTCTTGACAAATGCCGCGGCTCCTGGGGAAGACGCAGCGCTATTCGTCAGCGCAAATGTCACCGCCGTCAGCCCCGGCGCCGAGGCCGTTACATTGTAACTTCCCACCAGGCTATTAGCCACCGGCACTGGCGAGATCGCAATCCCGCTCCCATTCGTCACTACTGCCGCCGTCGCCGATCCACTGAACAACGCGCTGGCCCCGCTCCCGGGAGCCGTGAACGTCACCGTCACCCCGCTCACCGGATTTCCAGACCCGTTCTTCACCGTCGCCTGCAGCGCTGCCGGGAAGGCCGTGTTCACTACCGTGCTCTGCGGTGTACCGCCGGTGGCGCTAATGGTTTGCGTGTTGAGCGCCGGATCAAAGAACAGCCCCGAAACCACCGCATTGGATCCTGCGGTCCTCGTGATTTGGAATTGCACGTGTCCGCTCACATTCCACACGAGGTAGACGCCGCCGTTAAAACTTGACGTCAATGCCTGGGTATTCAAAACATTTCCGCTTCCATCCAATACGTTGATCGTCTGCCGTCTGGTCGTGCTGTCCCAATCCAGGCAATACAGCGCCACCTGATGCGTCAGCGTGTCGCTTATGTTCATGTCGATGGTAAACTGCGTGGTCGAGAACCATGCTGCCGCTATCCGGACGGTTGGATTGCTGGCCTTCTGCAGCGCTCTCACATCGGAGGTCAAGCCGGTCCAGGTGTCGCTGGACTGTCCGGACGGTATCGGTGTCACGTACGATGGGTTGCTCGCCAGATCCCCGATTACGTTGTATCCGTCGCTGCCGTATACCCCTTTCCAAGTGCCCTGCGTCGCGGAGTCCGTCTTGACAAATGCCGCGGCTCCTGGGGAAGACGTAGCGCTATTCGTCAGCGCAAATGTCACCGCCGTCAGCCCGGGCGCCGAGGCCGATACATTGTAAGATCCCACCAGGCTATTAGCCACCGGCACTGGCGAGATTGCAATCCCGCTCCCATTCGTCACTACTGCCGCCGTCGCCGATCCGCCGAACAGCGCACTCGCCCCGCTCCCCGGCGCCGTGAACGTCACCGTCACCCCGCTCACCGGATTTCCGGACCCGTTCTTCACCGTCGCCTGCAGCGCTGCCGGGAAGGCCGTGCTCACCGCCGTGCTCTGCGGTGTACCGCCGGTGGCGCTAATGGTTTGCGTGTTGAGCGCCGGATCAAAAAACAGCCCGGAAATCACCCCATTGGGTCCTGCGGTCCTCGTGACTTGGAACTGGACGTGTCCGCTCACATTCCATACCAGGTAGATGCCGTTAATGAAGCTCGTCCCCAGTACCTGCGTGTTCAACACGTTCCCGAGTGCATCCAGCACTTCGATCTTCTGCAGTCTGCCCGAGCTGTCCCAATCCAAGCAATACAGCGCCACCTGATGCGTCAGCGTGTCGCTTATGTTCATGTCGATGGTGAACTGTGTGGTCGAGAACCATGCTGCCGCTATCCGGTCGGCGGGATTGCTCGCCATCTGCAGCGCTCTCACATCGGAGGTAGAAGCGCTCCAGGTGTAGCTCGACTGCCCGGACGGTACCGGCGTCACGTACGACGGATTGCTCGTCAGGTCCCCGATTACGTTGTATCCGTCGCTGCCGTATACCCCCTTCCAAGTGCCCAACGTCGCGGTGTCCGTCTTGACAAATGCCGCGGCCGCTGGGGGAGGCGTAGCGCCATTCGTCAGCGCAAATGTCACCGCCGTCAGCCCCGGCGCCGAGGCCGATACATTGTAAGACCCCACTGTGCTGTTAGCCACCGGCACTGGCGAGATTGCGATCCCGCTCGCGTTGGTCGCCACCGCCGTGGTTGCCGATCCACTGAACAGCGCACTCGCCCCGCTCCCGGGCGCCGTGAACGTCACCGTGGCTCCGCTCACTCGATTCCCAAACCCGTCCCTCACCGTCACCTGTAGAGCTGCCGCGAAGGCCGTGTTCACCGGCGTGCTCTGGGGTGTGCCGCTGGTCGCTACTAGGCTGGCGGGCGCCCCGGCTGTATTGGTGAGGCTGAAGTTGGCCGGTGTTGCCACTCCCGCCGCGCTCGCCGTTACTGTGTAGGCTCCCGCCACCGTGTTGGCCACCGGCACCGGCGAGATTGCGATCCCGCTTCCGTTGGTCACAACCGCTACTGTCGCCGATCCTCCAAAGAGCGCACCCGCCGCTCCGGTCGGCGCCGTGAACGTGACTGTTACGCCGCTCACCGGATTCGACGATCCATCCAACACCTTCGCTTGTAGCGTTGTCCCGAATGCAGCGTTCACTACCGCGCTCTGCGACCCACCAGCAATCGCCGTCACGCTGGCGGCCGTTGTATTTGCGAGGATGAAGTTTGCTCCCGCGGACACACCGGATACGGTCGCTGTCACGGTATAGCTTCCCGCCTGAGTGTTGGCCGTCAGCGCCGGCGTTGTCGCAACCCCGTTCGGACCGGTGGAAACGGTCACTGTGGACGAACCACCGAAGGTCGCGCTCGGTCCACTGGTGGGGGCCGTGAACGTCACGGACACCCCTTTCAAGAGGTTGTCGTTGGAATCCTGCACCGTTGCCCGCAACGGTGCAGCGAATACGGTCCCGATGGTCGCGCTTTGCGGTGTTCCCCCGGAGGCCGTGACGGACGCCGGCTGCCCTGGGGGCGCCAGAAGCCCAAAAACATTCAGGACCCCGTCGAACGTACCCAAATAAACTTTCCCATTGGCGATGGTCGGCGGATTGAACTTTGCCCAACTCCCGGACGAATCCCGCGAGACCTGCTGGTTGCTGTTCCAGAGATCATTGGATACATTGCTGGCATCCAGCGCGTGCAGTATTCCGGGTGTTGGAGCGCCCGCATGTGGGTTGCCGCTGCTGGCAAACGAAGCCCAGACAATTCCGGTGCCTGGAGAAGTACCATTCGCCGAAATCGACATTGCCGGTGTGTTGCCGAATCCACTTGGGCCGACCGTGCTCTGGGAGGCTGGTGTGGTGTTAATCGCCGATCCGCTAAATGAATATGCTTTTAATACGTCACTGCTGCCCCAGGCGTACAAGGTCGAGTTATAGAAGACGCTTCCCCCGAAGAAGCTCCCGGGCGTGGCTTGCCAGATCTGCGCGATCTGGTCACCGGCACTGTTAAATTGGCCCAGATCGTTTGTGTTGAATAGCATCAGCCTGCCGTCTTTTCCAGCGGCGACCCCGAAGAGGGTCCCGGGAACAATCAAAACTGGGCCGCCGGCCCCGAGATCATCGTCCGCGGCGTCCAAAGTTGCCTGATTGGATGGTGAAAAGTAGTCGACCACGCTTATTCCGCCGGCAGTACTTAGCTTCAGAATGCTGTCACCGTAGTCCAATCCCCCCGTGTTCGCATCGAACAAGCCGTTTCCAGTCTCCAAGATGATGTTGCCGGTAGAGGTGGCCGCCGGCCCGATGCCGCTCTGCCATATTCCGCTCGAATCCGAATTCGGAGAGGTGCAGAAGATAGACACCTGCTGCAGCGTGGCGGCGTTGTATCCAATTAGCCAGCCGTGCCAAACTGGATCATCGCCGTGCGAGCCGAATGCGACATATACACTACCGTTCAATAACAGTAGTCCGGGACGTTGGAGCTGCTTGTTAGCGCCAAACGTCACGATTCCTCCCACGCTATCTGTACCCTGGCCGGCTACGCTCCCTTGAATCATCACTGGACTACTCGGCTTTTCGGCGCCGGTGGTGAAATCGAGTGCGTGCAGCCTAAAAATCACTTGGCTGCTTTCGTAGGTCTGGGCTATCACATATATGGTGTTGGACGTCGGGTCGATGACTGGTGTCGAGAGAATCCCAACTTCGACGGAGATGCCTTCCTGATCGGCTGTGCCAAACACGGAAATCGGAACGGAGGGGCCCAAATTAACGGTCCACAGCGGAGTTGAAGCCGATGAAACATCCGCGTCATAGGCATACACGCTGTTGTGTTGGGTGCAGACGAAGACGACATTGTGCACTCCTTGCCCGGGAATGGTTACGTTCGACACATACAGGGGCTGAGCGTAAATATGTCCATCCACGGCCCGCGAGAACAGCTTCCCGAATGACCCAACGTTGACATTCGAGGTGTTCAGGACCACTTCACTGAGATTCGCTCCGGTCCGATTGTTGTCATTGTGTTCCGTGGTGACGTCCGCCCCCAGAAATGACGCCCCCAAGGCTACCCACAGCACAGCAGTCAGCGAGACTGTATGTTTGAAGACAATTCTCATCTTACCGTTGATCTTAGCACTATAATCAAGTGGCGCCTCCTTTGATTTTTCGCCCTACTAAGTACTATACTGCTCATTACCTTAGGAATATCCAAGACATACCCTACACCCTTCTGTCAGGAATTGGATTCGCCCGCCGCCGCGTAATCCCGAATGCGTGGTCCGGGAGAAAAAATAGCACTTCGGTTCACATTTTCACCGCCTGCGGTACGGTGTTATCGGAAGCGAATAGTCGACTCCAAGCGATATCAACAATCCTCCCGAGACTTCGTAAGCGAGCGCCAACATAATATAGTAGTAAGAAGCAGAATCCCAAAGGCTCGGAACGTGCGCAGTACTGGACGCGCTGACACAAACTTACTCATCGGCATCGCCAGCGTAGCAGTATTCAATTTCGCGGCTACTGCGACAGGCCCCGTTAGTCCCACTTTCAGCAAAGAGGTTGCTCCGATTTTGTCACGGCATTGCGTGACGTGTCACCGCGCTGGTGAGATAGCATCCGCCGTCCCGCTGCTGATATACGACGAGGTGCGCCCTTGGGCTAAGTCGATCAAAGAAAAAGTCATAACGCGCGAAATGCCACCGTGGCCGGCGGATCCCAACCGCAGCCTGAGATTTCGTAACGACGCCAGCCTGGACCAGAAGGAAATCAACACCTTAGTGGCTTGGGTTAACGCAGGCGCCCCCAAAGGCAACGCTACTGACTCGCCACCACCTCCCGTCTCGGCAGCAGGCTGGCGTCATCCCACAGGTCGGAATCCGGATCTCATTATCTCCATGCCTCAGGAATTTGAGGTTCCGGCACAGGGGACGGTCCCCTACGTGAGGCGCCTTGTTAACGTGCCCCTCTCCCAGGACAGATGGGTTGCGGCACTCCAGGTACGTCCTGGTAATCCTGCAGTCGTGCATCACATAGCGATCACAGAGGACACGCTGGACAAAGGAGTGAAACCCGCCGATCTGGAGGCTCTCGCATCGTTTGCCCGGCAACAGGGCTTTCAAAATGTGCTGCCAGGCCTTCGACCCGCCGTTCCCGCTCCTGGGAATAACTCGGGAGTCGATATGCTGGGAGTCTATACTCCGGGCACCACCTTGGAGATGTACGACGACGACACGGCGAAACTCATGAAGGGCGGCGAGAATTCATACATCAACTTCAACATCCATTACCAGCCCAATGGACAGCCGCAAAAGGACCGGTCGATGATTGGTTTCTGGTTTCGATCCAGCGCCCCCCGGCACCAGCTGTTTCGCGTACCCGGCGCCACGAAGACAATAATAGCCAACGGGAGGGAGATTTTGAGCGATGCCCGGGGCAGGAAGGCGGAAGGAACAGGAGCTGCGATTCCCCCCATTCCGCCGAACCAGGAGAACTACGAAGTGACTGGAATAACGGCGTATCAGGAGCCCATCGTCATCTTCCAGTTCCAACCGCACGCGCACATACGATGTAAGGACTTCCAGTACACCGTCGTCTACCCGGATGGGCGCGAGCAGAGCGTGCTCAGTGTGCCGAAGTTCAACTTCCAATGGCAATTGGCCTATGATTTGGAGACACCGCTCCACCTGGCGGCCGGCAGTAAACTGGTGGTGACGGCGCACTACGACAACTCTAGAAACAACAAGTACAACCCCGCGCCAGACCAGGAAGTGCACTTTCGCGATGTCGAGAATCAGAGTTGGGATGAGATGTTCACGCCGTTCGTCCAGTTCAGCACCGATATCCCAGATTTCGCGCAGCAGACGAATGCTGCCGGTCCACACGCAAAGAATGTGCCTGACATTGTGGAGGTCGACGGTTGTTTGGTGCAAAGTGGTGGGATCTGGATGCTGACGCGTGCGACCAGCCCCATTGCATCTGAAAGTCAGGCTACGACGTCGGCCGCCTTAAAATCCGCGGAGGGAAGGCCGTTGGGCAATGAAACGTTTCAACTGCTGGGTGTAAACGCCTTCTCGCCGGCCGGCCACCTTGGACAAAAGGTCGCAGTCAAAGGCGTTTGGATTAAGGCGAACGGGGGGATCAACGTCACCTCCCTGCAAATGGCCGCCGCCGCGTGTGGTCAGTAGTCAGCGATGCGTTCAGCACCGCACCCGTCCCCTCCTGTTATCGGCTTTCATTAGTCTGCACTCCCTTCTTGAAGCCGGTTATGCGAGCCAATTCATTCTCCAGGGCTGCGGCCGCTTCCGATGCACTCTTCTCGCCAGTCAACACAGAGTGCACTGCCCGACTATAAGCCTCGCTGACGTCTGGATATTTTTGGCCAGTGACATTCGAGGGGCGCGAAACTATGCCATTCCGGAACGCCTGAGGGAACATGGCAAAACCAGGATTTGGCCCAATTACATCAGGCACGTCGTAGAGTTCCGGTAGAGTGGGGGGCACCGAAAGCACGCGTGACCGCTTCACTTGCACGTCTCTACGGCTGAGATACCGGACCAGTTCTACAGCTTCACGCGGATGAGCCGAGAATCGGGAAACTCCCAGGCCGGCTCCTCCCAACGTACCGAAGCGGCCCGCCTTACCACCAGGCGGCAAGGCGATTGCGAACTTGTTTCGGATTGGCGAGCCGACCGCCTGGCTGTCAACGTAGTATGTTGGCCAATTTCGCATGAATGCCGCGTTTCCCGCGACCCAAACGTTCTGCGAGTCCCACTCTTTATATCCGACTACACTGGGTGGGGAGATAGAACCGACCCAGCGCGCCGCCCTTTGCCAAGCACGGATCGCGTTCGGGTTATTCACGCTGATGGTCTGGTCCGCTTCGATGATTTGCCCGCCGCCTTCAGCGGCCTGCCATTCCAGAGCGTTGCAGGTTAACGCTTCAGCAGCGGCCCCTTGCCATACAAAACCCCAAAACGCTTTGTTCCCCTTGGCTCGTTCGCCCGCCTGAATCCGAGCCGCCATGAGCCCTAGCTCATCCCAGGTCCGGGGTGGTTCACTATATCCATACTGCCGCAGAAGATCGGTGCGATAAAGCAAAATCCCGATGTCGGCATGATACGGCATCGCAATTAGCTTCCCGTCGAGGGAATATCTTGCGGCTATCGCCGGAAAATCGTGAGAGATATCGCTGGCGAAATACGGCTTCAGGTCTATAAAGTATTCGTCCAGAATCCGCGTCCAGATCACATCGATGCCGTACACATCAGGACTCGATGCTCCTGATCGAAGTAACCCTTGCCACAGAGCCAGCTTTTCCCACGCGGACTCCGGAGATGGAAGCAGCTTGACTTGGATTCCTGTTTCCTTAGTGAATTGCCGCAACTCCTGCTCCCGGCCTTCGTTGATTGTCTTGGCCGTCCACTCCTCCAGCAGAGTTAATGTGACCGGTTCATGAACAGGTGGCCGAGTGCAACCTTCCAAAAGCAAAGAAAGCAAAACAATGCCAACGGGGCCTGCCATCCCGGCGTAATTTGCCCTATCCTTACGCGAGCACAGTTTTCGCTCCGAGATTGTCGGCCGGTCTCCGGATGGCATAGCCACTATGCTAGCCAGAGGACAGCCTCGGGGGCAAACTATTGGCGCTCACGCGGCGCCGACACCAAGCACAACAACCGTCGTGTCGTCGAACCGCTCCCTCCCGCCTGACCATTCTGCGACGGTTTGCATCAATCTGTCGGCCACTCCCTTTGCATCCATCCCTGCCGCGATAGTGCTGCAACACTCAATTAAACGCTCGTCCCCGAAATCTTCCCCCGCGGCGTTCTCGGCGTCGGTGACGCCGTCCGTGAAGATCACTAGCCGGCTTCCCGGCCGCAAATGCACCGATGTGGCCGTATATTGCGCATTCGCGAACATTCCGATCGGCACACCAACTGAATTCAGCCTTTCGATCGGGCCAGCCGATTGACTCAGAATCGGCGACGGATGGCCTGCGTTGACATATGTCAACATACCGGTCAGCCCGTCGTACTCCGCCCAGAAGAGACTCGCGTAGCGATTGTCTCCGAAGCGGCCGGCGAGCTGCTGATTCAGTATTTCAACGAAATGGGCGGGCGGTGCAGCCGGGCCGTCAATGCTATCGCCGAAGTGCGCCCTTGCGATTGCCTGCAGGTTCGCCATCATGAGAGCGGCCGGAATTCCTTTGCCGCTCACGTCCGCGCAGAGGATCCCAATTCGTTCCGGGCCGAGATCGAAGAAATCGTACAGGTCGCCACCGATTGTCCTCGCCGCCAACGTTCGGCCTGAAACGGTGCCCCCACCGAATACAGGGGCAACGTGCGGGTATAAATACTGCTGGACGCTTCGCGCGATTTGAAGTTCGCTCTCCAACCTTAGCCTGGCGGCTTCGTCCTTTTGAAGCTGTTCGAGGGCAATCGCCATCTCGTTGAAGTTGCAGCTGAGATCCCCCAGTTGGTCCTTGCTGCGTACTGGCGTCCTCCAGGCGAAGTTGCCGCCGGCGATCTGGTGCGCCGCCCTACTAAGGTCGTCAACAGTTTGAGCGATTTCGCCGCCGAAGCGGATGCTCATCCACACACCCGCTGCATCCAGAAGCAACACCGTAAGTGATAGCGCAGCCAGAAGCCAAACCCAATTCGCCGTTTGGCTGCCCAAACGTACCACGTCGTCGAACGTGCTTGAGTAGCTAGGTCGAACGCTGTATGCTACCCAATCTTCGGTTACGCCCGTTTCCCAGTTGCGCACGGATAGCACGACGGCTGCCGACCGGGATATACCAGGAATGAAATTTCTTTGTATGGTGCTGAGTACTTGTTGGCTCGGCGAGTGCACACGGAACGGCCTGGGCGACACAGTGGTTACTTCCATACCAGCCGCCGAAGACAGCCGCTTGGCTAAATCGGATCCCAGCGGCAGGCTAAAGATCACTGTTAGAGTGCATGCGCTCTGCTGTCGCGCCAGGACATCGCGGATCTCGATCTGTCCCCCATCCACCACCAGGCCCGCAAACCCGGTTTCCGGCAGCCAATCCGGATGTTTGACGGCACGGGTGGCCGTCCCCGCCAGCAAAACCTGCGCATCCGCGGCGCCCTCTACTGTTAGAGAAGTTTGAGCACGGGGGAACGCCTCATCGGTGTACGCAAGCAGCGGCTTGAGCACCCCGGAATTCATCGGTGATACCAGGCATGCTCCGGCCTGATCCAGAATTGCGGGAGCAACGGACCGGCTGGCCTGAACGAACATCTGAATTTGCTTCTCGACGACATTGGCACTTTCGCGCCGCACCACGACGTTTAAGACAGAGAGCGCCAAACAGGCAATCAGGATTGCCGAAGTCCCGGTGAACGCGATGATAGCCGCTATCTTCCAGCGGACCCGGCCCCAGACGCGGCGCAGCCTGTTGCGCATTCGAAACCAACTGCTGTTCGGTACAACTTGCCCGGTGGTGGTGCCTTCGCAATTGGGAACGGCCATGACTGCTTTCGAAATCCTTCTGAAGACCAATGCAGGCAAACGGCCAATTCTCAATCAGTGTGAACCCCGATAGTTTGCATCAGGACAACATTATGGCCTTCGTCCCCGGCGACTTTCCCTTGACACGGCCTGTCGATAGGTTGTCAAGAGTACGCTCCTATCCTCTTGGAATCATAAGAATCGCTCTTGGCGGGATGATTGCTGAATACAACTCGTCGGGTACACTGACAAGAGGAGAAGCATGCTTGCTCTGGTAGTTGATGACGAACCGAAGATCCGGGCGTACATCAAGGCGATCCTCCGGCGAGAATGCTTTGAAACCCTGGAGGCCGAAGGCGGGAACCCTGCTCTGGAGATCGTCGAAACGGCCCGTGGACGTATCGATCTTGTCGTGACCGACCTTCAGATGCCGAACGGCGACGGATTAAGCTTTGCGAACGCCGTAAGAGAAACGTTCCCGTCAATTCCAATCATTCTATCGTCCGGACGCGCCAAACCCGATACTGTCTTCGAATTCGTCGAGAAACCGTTCGCCGCTGAGACGCTCGCGCAGGTGATCCGAAGGCTCGTAGCTCGCCCCGCGAAAACGGCGTAGCCTCATTCTTGCCGGCACACGGGGCGTGCCCCCCATGAGCGCCAACTGTATGATGGGTGGAATCGATTGCCTTTCAGAGGCTCACGCGCCGCTTCGTCCTGTATTTTCCTCGAAGCGGACTTCGTGCCCGTGTCACCGTCACCCGAGCTCCGTACGAGTGGCGCGTCACTCGGCCGGCACGCGATTTTTCGATGAGCGACTCGGCGACTACGCGCTTGT
>Ga0187887_10003791_pt1 | contig 11562 bp, 10 predicted proteins | sample June2016WEW_7_10_FD_132977 | JGI IMG/M metagenome (GOLD analysis project Ga0187887, IMG submission 132977) | Peatland microbial communities from SPRUCE experiment site at the Marcell Experimental Forest, Minnesota, USA - June2016WEW_7_10 | ecosystem: Environmental > Terrestrial > Soil >... | reverse complement strand
GCGGAAATGACGGCGGCGACGCCGGAGGCAATGCGGATCTCGGCCCAGAAGAGTCCGGCGTAGAGGCAGGTGAACATGATGAGGCCGAGGAGGGAGGCGCCGTAAAGCTGACGGGGGGAGAGGGAAATGGGGCCGGTGAGGCGGCTCCATATTAAAAGGATGAGGCCTGCGAGGGTGAAGCGGAATCCGGCGGCAAAGAAGGGCGGGACGGATTGCCCACTGGCAGCCGCTCCAACGATTTCGCGGATGGCGAGGAAGGATCCGCCCCAGAGGACGTAGATAGCGGCGTAGGCGAGGAGTTTGCGGACCCGCATACGACAGGGTACAGGGAACAGGGTGCAGGGTACAGGCGGGCTCGCTTCCATGCGGGTTTGGCGATCCGGCGAAATGGTCCCCAGGGAATTCCAGATGTGCAGGCTGGCTGGTACACTCAGGCTTCCCCGAAATCGGTTGGAGGCCAATCCATTGGCAACGACGCATAATCCACAGAGTTTTCAGCCTTTTGTTCCTGCTGGTGAGACGCGGCCGGAGCTGACGCTTCGCGCGATTGTGCTGGGATGTATTTTCGGGCTGATCTTCGGCGCGGTCACGGTGTACGTCGGCATCGAAGCCGGGCTGACCGTCGCGGCGTCGATCCCGATTGCGGTGCTCTCGATCAGCGTGCTGCGGGCGCTGGGGCGGGCATCGATTCTGGAGAACAATATTGTTCAGACGACGGGGAATGCTGGGCAGTCGATCGCGGCGGGGGTGATCTTCACGCTGCCGGCGCTGATCTTCCTGGGGTTCGACCTCGAATACTTCCGGATTTTTGTGCTGGCGATGCTGGGCGGCTGGCTGGGACTACTGTTCATGATCCCGCTGCGGCGGCAGCTGATTGTGGAGGAGCACGGGACCCTGACGTATCCGGAAGGCACGGCGTGCGCGGATGTGCTGCTGGCCGGGGAGCGGGGCGGGTCGTTTGCGAGCCGCGTGTTTCTGGGGCTGGGACTGGGCAGCCTGTACACGCTGTTCCAGAACAGCGACATTTTCGGGGCGTGGCCGGACACGCCGAACTATGAACCGGACCTGGGGAAGCAGCACATCCTGAAGGGCAGTGCGGTGCGGCTGGACGCGGTGCCGGAGTATCTCGGAGTCGGTTACATCATCGGCACGCGCGTGGCGGGCACCATGTTTGCGGGCGGCGTATTTTCGTGGCTGGTGCTGATGCCGGCGATCTACTTTTTCGGGTCGCGACTGGCCGGACCGCTGTATCCGGCGGTGAAGCCGGTGGCGCAGATGTCGCCGGGCGAAATGTGGATTGCGTATGTTCGGCCGATGGGGGCGGGCGCGGTGGCCGCGTCGGGGCTGATCACGCTGATCAAGACGATTCCGACGATTGTGGGGGCGCTCAAGGCCGGGCTGGGAAATTTGCGGAAGAGCAAAGAGGTCCTGGCTGGCGAGGAGCGGACGGATCGGGACTTGCCGATGAGCGTGGTGGCAGGCGGGAGCGTAGCGCTGGTGGCGCTGATGTGGATTTTTCTAACATTCAAGCCGGTGCCGGGCGCGCAGACGGGGATGCTGGCGAACCTTGCTGCATCGCTGCTGATCGTGATTTTTGGGTTCTTATTTGTAACCGTGTCGTCGCGGATTGTGGGGTTGATCGGGAGCTCGGCGAACCCAATCAGCGGGATGACGATTGCGACGTTGATGGCGACGGCCGCGGTGTTTCTGGTGAAGGGATGGACGGCGCCGGCGTATGGGGCACTGGCGATTACGGTGGGCGGGGTGGTGTGCATCGCGTCGGCGAACGCGGGGGATACGTCGCAGGATCTGAAGACGGGGTACATTGTCGGGGCGACGCCGTGGAAGCAGCAACTGGCGCTGATGATCGGCGTGTGCGTGTCGACGTTTGCGGTGGGCATCACGCTGAGCATGGTGAACCTCGGCTATGAGGAATTCCACCCGATGACGAAGACGTGGGACGTCTCGGCGGCGCATGACGGGGTGCAGAACCAGGGAACATTTACGCGGAAGGAATTTCGCGTGACGGAGCCGGACAAGACCCAGCAGACGCTCGCGGGGAGCAGCTACGTGCTGCTCAACGCGCTGGGGTCGCACGAATTGGCGGACGGGAAGTATCTCTACAATCCGGCGACGAAGACGATTGACGTGCAGTGGGCGCCGGGGATCGGGAGCGAGAAGGCGGCGGCTCCGCAGGCGCGGCTGATGGCGACGGTAATCAACGGAATTCTGCAGCAGAAGCTGCCGTGGGGGCTGGTTCTGCTGGGGGTTTTCCTGGTGATTGCGATTGAGCTGATGGGGGTGCGGTCGCTCACGTTCGCGGTGGGATCGTATCTGTCGATTGCGACGACGTTCGCGATCTTCCTGGGCGGCGTGGCGCGGTGGATGGTGGATCGCGCCGCGGCGCGCGCGGGCGAGGCGAGTGAGGAGAGCGAGATCAGTCCGGGGTCGCTCTACGCGAGCGGCTTGATTGCGGCTGGCGGCATCGTGGGGCTGATGGGGGTGGGGATGAAACTGCTGGAGCGGGTCATGCATCGCGACAACCCGGTGCAGTTCCCGCACACCTTCCTGTCGCACGACTGGGTTTCAGTGCTGATGTTCGCGCTGCTGGCGGGATCGCTATACTACTTTGCGCGAAAGCCGCTGGCGAAGTAGCGAGTGGCGCAGGGCGAAACTATTTTTTGGGTGGCGCGTCTTCCTGGACAGCGTGAGAGGAACTGACGGGTTCGGATCGGTTCCGCGCTGAGGTTCGGGTATGGGATCTTTCTTGTGTAAGTTTTCTGCTTCGGTTTTTCACGGAAGATTTTCTGCTTTTGTTGCCTCCCTGCTGATCGCGATTTTCCTGATTCCCGCTGAGGCGCTGGCTGCGCCGAAACCCCTCAATGCCGTTACGGTCCAGGACAGGATTGTGAAGCGCGGCGTGAATGGGTGGATCTGCGTTGAGGAGAATTCGGGAGTTGCGCTGGTGGGGCGGATTATCGCGATCAATCCTGATTCGTTCACAATGCAGCTGCCGAACGATCCGGAGCCGGTGACGGTGAGGTACGCGGATGTGATCGATCTGCGCACGGGGCCGTCGCGTGGATTCTGGATCTGGACCGGTGTCGGATTCGCGGCAGTGGGCGGGATGGCGGCGTGGGGATTCATACACGTCCACGACCTGAATCAGCAGCACCAATTGCCGAGTCTGCCAAATCTGCCGAATCCAGTGCCGTAGGAGCAGCAAAGAGCGAGCGAGAGGCGAACGAACTGCGAGTGGAAGACGAGCAGAACGCAACTGGCGAAAGATGGTTGCGTGTTTGCGGTTATGCTTTTGGGCGTGGGCGCGAAGAAGAAATTTGAGGGCGTGCTGCGGCCGGATGGAACCGGCCTGATGTGGACCGTCATCACGGTTCCGTTCGATCCGAAGAAGGTGTGGCAGCAGCGGAAGGGGCTGCGGGTGCGGGGCACGATCCGCGGCGTCCGTGCTGTTGAGGGGAAAGCCGGATCGATGCGGGACACGGCGGGGGCGTTCGCGTTTCGGACGTCGCTGTTCAGGGCGCGGGACGGCGGGTTCATTCTGCTGGTCAACAAGCAAATGCAAAAGGGCGCGGGCGTGACGCTGGGGAGCGTGGCCGAGGTGTTGCTGGAGCCGGATCTGGAGGAGCGACCGGCGGCGACTCCGCCGGAGCTGGACAAGCTGCTGCGGCAGAGCCGGGGGCTGAAGCGGTTCCACGACGGGCTGAGCGGTTCGATGCGGAAGGCGATTGGGGCTCTGGTTCTTCAGCCACGGAGCGCTGAGGCACGCGTGGGGCGGGCGGAGTTGTGGGCGGAGCGGATGATGCTGGCGATGGAGGGGGAGCGGATCACGCCACCGATTCTGGAGGCGGCGTTCCAGCGGCGGCCGAAGGCGCGAGAGGCGTGGCGGGCGATGACGCCGGTGCAGCGGCGGAACCAACTGCTGGCCATCTTCTATTACCAGAGCCCGGAATCGCGGCAGAAGCGGGCGCAGAAGGCGATCGAAGAGGCGATGCGGATCGCCGGCAAGAAGACGGGGCGGACTTAGAGGGGTTGCGGACGCGGTGCGGGGAGGGCGCGGGCTCGTGGGGGCTCGTGAATCTGTGCTCTGTCGAACAGATATCGTCACGAAGTCTCCTGGCGATCCGGTCAATGAGTGGTTTGGAGACTATAGGCAGAGCTGTTAACGGGCCCGGGGGGTACTGGCACTGGGCGAAGCCTGCGGTTTTCGCGGCTGGAGCTGAGGCTGTGCGCAAACTGGGGCTGCTACGAGGGGGTGGAAACGAACCCCGGTGCGAGGTTGACCCGGACCTAAAACTATTTAATTTGAACGACTTAGTCTTATAGGCACCCGGGACGGGAACTGGTCTGGAGCTGGCAGGGGCAACGGGAGACTTGTACAGCAGTCACAGGGACTATTGAATACTTAGATAATACCGGAAGGAGATAACAATGCCGGAGGTTACCAGATATAGTCCTCACTGTAGGTAGGAGTCTCTACAACTACAGAATCAAACGCAGTACAACTTTGGTTGAGGAGTACAACAGTCATGAAAAATGCCGTTAGAGCTCTCGTTCTCGGAATCTGTGCCATGGGCGCGTCTGCTGCTCTTGCCACTTCCCATGCGACGCTCAAGAGCCAACAGGCGGTGATCTCGGCGATGCCGATTCCGACCTGTGGCCCCAGCGGCTGCAACGGAACTGGAAAAGCTATTGCTTCAGCAATGCCGATTCCGACCTGTGGCCCCAGCGGCTGCAACGGAACCGGAAACGCCATTGTTGCGGCGATGCCGATTCCGACCTGCGGCCCCAGTGGCTGCAACGGAACCGGAAAAGCAGTAGCGGCGATGCCGATTCCGACTTGTGGCCCCAGCGGCTGCAACGGAACCGGAAACGCCATTGTTGCGGCGATGCCGATTCCGACCTGCGGTCCGAGTGGTTGCAACGGAACTGGGAAGTAAAAGCCCAGAACCAGTCACTACGGTAACGAACCTACCACGAAAGTGGCAGCCGTCAAGGCCTGTTTCTCGCGGATTTTGCTTGAGATAGCCAAGGCACCTTCGCTATCCTCGGAAGACTGAGGGAGGGGGCAATGGCCCACCTGCAGGATCTCCTGATCAGGCTGGAACCGGTGTTGCTGGTACTGGCCGCCTTTTCGTTTTTCAAATCGGGTTCGGCGCGCCGCTTGCCAGCCATGGCAACCCTGATCGTTGTGCGCCTCGTTTCGCTGGCCTATCTTGAGGTTGTGTGGAACTTCGGTGGAACAGCTCCGGTTCTCCCCTCACCTCGCTACGTCGCTTACTTCTACGGGTACTGGATTGCCTACATCGCTTCGGCGATCTCCATCTTCTTTGTGGTGCAGGAAGTATTTAAGCGCGTCATGGAGCCGGTTCCCGGCCTGCGCCGCCTTGGCTTACTGGCGTTCCGGTGGGTCAGCATCGTTTCGATCGTGGTTGCGGTGGGCGCTGTTGCCTTGCCAGCCACCGCTATGCCAAGTAATAACGGGGACCGGATCGGGCCCCTTTGCCTGCAGACGATGCGGTGCGTGAGCGTCATGGAGCTCTGCCTGCTGGCATTCCTCGCACTCTCGATTCACTCGCTGGGACGGTCGTTCCGGAGCCGGCTGTTCGGCATCGGGTTAGGCTTTGGCGCCCAGGCGGCAACGGAGTTGATTTTCACGGCGCTCTCGGGGCGTTATCCAGGCCTGGTTTCGAACGCGAACAGCGTGCAACAGGTGGTGGTTCTGAGCGTATACGCGATCTGGGCGGCGTACTTCCTTGTGCCGGAACCGGCAGCGGAGCGCAATATGATCGTGCTGCCGCCGCAGTCGATGCTGGCGCGGTGGAACGCGCTGGCCAAGGGTTTGGGACATATGCCGGAGGCAGTTCCGGCAGGTGCGCCGACGGGCTTCTTCCTACAGGACATCGAAGGGGTGGTCGATCGGGTGCTTGCCAAGAACCCGGTGGTTGCTCCTCGATAAAGCTGTTCCCTCCTCCTACGCGAAAGCCCCGGGTTCTCCGGGGCTTTCGTCATTTGGGGGAAACCGGGCTCGGGGCAGGGGCTGGGTGCAGATGGAAAAGGCCGGACTCGTGGGAGTCCGGCCCTGATGTTTTGGGTTGGGGTGGTGCGGGGTTATTTCACTGCGACTGCGGCGACAGGCTCGATGGCGACAAAGCGGCCGCCGCGGCCACGGTCGATGAACTTCACGCGGCCGTCGATTTTGGCGAAGAGGGTGTCGTCGGAACCGCGGCCGACGTTGAGGCCGGGCTTGATCCTGGTGCCACGCTGGCGAACGATGATGGAGCCGCCGGTGACGGTCTGGCCGGCGAAGAGCTTGACGCCGAGGCGCTGGGCGTTAGAGTCGCGGCCGTTTTTAGAGCTGCCTAAACCTTTTTTGTGTGCCATTCAAATCCTCAGGGGCTCAAGCCCCGAACTTTGCTGCGATGTCGGCACCATTGAAGTCGTGCCCTGTTACAAAACTTTACTCGAGCGCCCTTCGCCCACGGTCCAGCCAGCCCTGGCGTCGCAGGTCAGGCTTTGTAGCTGTCCCCGTCGACCTGAATCTCGCTAATGAGGACCTGGGTGTAGCCCTGGCGGTGACCCTGGAGTTTCTTGTACTGCTTCTTGCGCTTGAAATGGAAGACGAGGATCTTGCTGTCGCGACCGTTGCGGACCACGGTGCCGAGGACCTTCGCGGACTTCGGCTTGAGGAGCGAGCCGGATTCGGCGGAGAAGCCGAGAACGTCGGCGAATTCGACCTTGCCGTCTTCGGCGGCCGTGAGGCTTTCGACGTTCACGAGATCGCCGGGAGAGACCCGGTACTGCTTACCACCAGTGCGGATGACCGCGTACATAATTCCTCCGGCGCCCGCGACAAGAATCCACCGAAAGCTGGCGGGCGCGACAAAAATCTGAGCTGGGCGGAACTCTTGCACTCCCCGACGGATTGAACCGCTGGAAAGGGTCCCGGAGACACGCGGGACAGGCAGAATCGCCAAACCAATCTAGTTTATCGGGCAGAGGCGGGGGTGGTCAACCGTTGGTTACGCTGGTTCTGTTCCGTACTAAGGGTTCCGAGTGCTATGCTTGCGGCGCTTCGGCGGGCTCTGGGGGCTCGGCTTTGAAGCAGGCGGGACGGGACCGGCGATGAGCACACAGATCGAAACGCGGACGGGCGGTGCGACAGGGGGAGCTACTTTTCTCAAGCCGGACCGCAGTTTCTGGCAAATCTGGAACATGAGCTTTGGGTTTTTTGGGATCCAGTTTGGCTGGGGCCTGCAGATGGCGAATATGAGCGCCATTTACGAGTACCTGGGGGCGCGCGCGGATCAGATTCCGATCCTGTGGCTGGCGGCGCCGCTGACGGGGCTGCTGATCCAGCCGATCATCGGGCACGCGAGCGATCGCACGTGGGGACGGCTGGGGCGGCGGCGGCCGTATTTCCTGGCCGGCGCGATTTTGAGCTCGCTGATGCTGATCCTGATGCCGAACTGCGCGGCGCTGTGGATGGCGGCGGGGATGCTATGGATCCTGGATGCTTCGATCAACGTGAGCATGGAGCCGTTCCGCGCCTTTGTCGCGGACATTCTGCCGGAGGGACAGCGGACGAGTGGGTTCGCGATGCAGAGTTTGTTTATCGGGCTGGGCGCGGTCATCGCGTCGGCGTTGCCGTGGCTGCTGACGAACGTGTTTCGCCTGCAGCAGGCCGCTGGGGACGCGCGGGTGATTCCGACGACGGTGCGGCTTTCGTTCTACATCGGGGCCGCGGTATTTCTGGGCGCGGTGCTGTGGACGATTGTGACGACGAAGGAATATCCGCCGGAGGATTTGGAGGCTTTTCGCAAGGCGAAGGCGCAGAAGGCGGGGCTCGCGGCAAATGCGAAGGAGATTCTGCAAGCGATTGCGGAGATGCCGGACACGATGCGCAAGCTGGGGCCGGTGCAGTTGTTTACATGGCTGGGACTGTTTTGCATGTGGCTTTATTTTCCGGTGGCTGTGGCGCACAACGTTTTCGGCGCGAACGATCCGGCGTCGCCGCTGTACAAGGCGGGCGTGGAGTGGGGTGGGATCTGCTTTGCGGTTTACTCCGCAGTATGCTTCGGATTTTCGTTTGTGCTGGCGCCGATGGCGAGAAAGCTGGGGCGCAAACACACCCACTCGCTTTGCCTTGTGTGCGGCGCGCTGGGATTGATGTCGGTGGTGGTGATCCACGACAAGTATGTGCTGCTGCTGACGATGGTGGGAATCGGAATTGCATGGGCAAGCACGCTGTCGATGCCGTATGCGATGCTGGCCGCTTCCCTGCCCCCGGAGAGGACCGGCGTGTATATGGGGATCTTCAACTTTTTTATTGTGACGCCGGAGATTTTGGCGTCGTTGTTCTTTGGATGGATCATGGTTCATCTGCTCGGCAACAATCGCATCTACGCGATCATCGCGGGCGGGGTTTTCATGCTGATTGCCGCCGGACTGATGCAGAGGGTGAAGGATCCGCGGACGCTGAGCGTGCAGGATGTTTAGCTGACGGCCAGACGGCTGCGCGCGAATGGGCTGAGATCGAGGACTGTGTCCTGTCCCAGGGCTTTCTGTGCGAGGGCTTCGCCGATGGCCGCGGAGTGCTTGAAACCGTGTCCGGAACACGCGGACGCAAACCAGAGACGGTCGGAATCGATGGCATGATCGATGACGAAGCTGTGATCCGCGGTCATCGTATAAAAGCAGGTCATGGTCCTGACCGCTTTTGCGGTGACATCGGGGAAGCGCTTCTGCACAAGCTCGCGGTGAAAACTTTGCACCTGGTGCTCTTCTATGGCGATGGGGGGCGCATCGGCGGCAGTGGGCGCGTCGAATAGTTCGGTTGCGATCTTCAGACTTTCACTGTCGAGACTGGGAAACCCGTAGAAATTCTTTTCGCGGGTAGCCGTGCTCCAGATAAATACAGGCATCCGCTCCGGCGAGAAGAGGTGTTGCCGCTGGCCGATGGCTAACCAATAGAGAGTCTGCCGGTAGACCTGGAATGGGCTCGTGGTAAGGCCGCATATCCGGGCCGCCCAATCCGGCATCCAGGGGCCGGGCGTCAGGACCACAGAGGAAGCTGCGTAACTGGCCTTATCGGTCTGAACCACAACGTGGCTCGAAGAAGGAGCGATGGAAGTCACAATTTCTCCGCCTTGGACCGCCGCGCCCCTCTGCGTGGCCAGCTCCAGGTGGGCCGTGATGCATTTTTCCACGTAGAGATAGCCAGCACCGGGTTCAAAATAGGCGGCTCCCCCATCGCCATCCGGAAAGGCGAACTGCGGGAACCTTTCTCGTAGTTCGGAAAAGCTGAGGATTTGATGGGGGATCGCGAATTGCCGGGCAGCTTCGACGGTCTGCTGGAAGAATGCGGCGCCTGGGCCGTGCGTCGCGTGATCGGTGAGGATTAGGCCGCCCTTCTGAACGAGAAGGTGTTTGCCGGTTACGGCTTCGAGGTCGCGCCAGAGGATGTTGGAGCGCAGGACGAGCGGGACAAACTGCAAGCCTTCGCCGATGGCTTGCCGGGTGATGCGGGTTTCGCCATGGCTGGAGCCAAACTCATGCGGCGGATGAAAGCGATCGATGCCGAGGACGCGCGCTCCGGACAGGGCTGCGTGGCAGAGAGCGGCACTGCCTGCGGCGCCCAGCCCGACGACGATCACGTCATATGCGGATGTTGTCATGATCACAAGCCGGCCTGGGTTTTGAAGTGGTGAGCGCGGTCGCGGGCTACGGTGAGGTCTGTGCCTTTGTCGTCTTTGAGGCGGATGTTGAGGCTGCCGCCGGGGAGGGAGGAGACTTCGCGGATCCAGGCGAGGTTGACGAGCGTCGCGCGATGGATGCGGGCGAATTTCTTCGGGTCGAGCTTCTTTTCCAGCTCGGCGACGGAGTGGTCGACGCAGTACGGTTTGCCCTCGGAGACGGCCCAGGTGAGCTTGTCTTCCGCGTAGAAGTGCGTGACTTTGTGGAGGTCGAGGAACCAGAGACGATCGCCGAGGCGGGAGGCGATGCGGTCGGGGTACTCGGGTTTTGCTTCGCGAAGGACGTCGGTGATTTGGGTGAGGAGGGTTTGCAGGTCGGGCTGGGCGGAGGTTTGGGTTGAACCTCGGAGGCGCTCGACTTTCTGGAGGGCGCGATCGAGGACTTCGGGGTCGATGGGCTTGAGGAGGTAGTCGACGGAGTTTACGCCGAAGGCCTTGAGCGCGTACTGGTCGTACGCAGTGGTGAAGACGACGATGGGCTGGGTGGGCAGGCGGGCGAGAACTTCGAAGCCATTCAGGCGCGGCATCTGAATATCGAGGAAGCAGACGTCGGGAGGGTCCGCCGTGAGGGCTGCGACGGCGTCTTCGGGGCTCGTGGTGGCGCCGATGACTTCGACGCGGTCGGTGCGATCGAGGAGACGGCGCAGACGGTCGAGGGCTAGAGGCTCATCGTCGACGAGATACGCGCGTAGCTTCATATGCGGGGCACGATCATTTCCACGACAGAATAGCCGTCGTGACGGGAGACGCTGAGGCTGGCCTTTGCGCCGTAGAGGGCGTCGAGGCGCTGGACGAGCTTGTCGAGGCCATGGCCACCGGGAATGGCAGCGAAGTCGAAGCCGGGACCAGAATCGCGGACCTCGATGTGAACGGCGTTGTCGTTGGCGCGCGCGGTGACCTTGAATTCCCCGCCGTTGGGCTGTGGAGTGATGCCGTGCTTGACGGCATTCTCGACGAGGGACTGCACGGACAAGGGCGGCACCATGGTCTCCTCGAGATCGGCGGGAACGTACACCGACCCGCGGAGCTTGTCGCCGAAGCGAACCCTCTCGATGTCCGCGTAGCTTTCGACCATGGCTAATTCCTGGCGCAGAGGGATGAGGGAATGATTGCTGGAATCGAGTGAGGCGCGCAACAGGGTCGCGAGGCGGCCGACGATTTGTTCGGCGCGCGCCGGATCGGAGGCGATCAGCGCGCTGATGGAGTTGAGAGTGTTGAAGAGGAAGTGAGGATGGATCCACGATTCGAGGGAGCGAAGCCGGGCTTCGGCGGCGAGCTTGCTGGTGCGCTCTTCGGCCAGTTCTTTTTGGCGAAGCCGCAGCTCGGCGACTTCCAGTCGGCCACGCAGGGAGGCGTAAGCCAGCGCGCCCAGTCCGAAGACGATGGCCAGGGGCATTGCCACTTTGAGAGTCTGCAGGTACTGAGCCCAAAAGTTTTGGCGAGCAGCGAAGCCGAAAAGGACGAGAAGGGCCTGGGCAGCCAGGCAGCCGAGCGGCACGATGAACGCGATGCCGGCAATGCTGACGGCAACCACAGGAAGCTGGCGGCGTGCGAGGCGTTCGGTTAAGGCTCCAATGACGACCATGCCGAGGATGCCGGTGAGATTGGCAAAGATCAGGGTGTAGGCGAGCGTCCTGAAGAAGACATGAGCAGTGGGAAACTGGCCGGCAACGGCCAGGATGAGGAGCACGAGGCCGACGGAGAGATTGGTGACCAGGATCGAGAAGATCCATCGGCCCCGCGGAGAACTAACGATGAAGGTCATGGCGCGGCGTCCGTCATTTCTCAG
>Ga0187887_10003786_pt1 | contig 11573 bp, 11 predicted proteins | sample June2016WEW_7_10_FD_132977 | JGI IMG/M metagenome (GOLD analysis project Ga0187887, IMG submission 132977) | Peatland microbial communities from SPRUCE experiment site at the Marcell Experimental Forest, Minnesota, USA - June2016WEW_7_10 | ecosystem: Environmental > Terrestrial > Soil >... | reverse complement strand
GTCGAACGCGATGGCATATGGCAAACAGGCAGCGCGCAACATTGATCTGCAACTGATGGAAACGGACCGCTGGGCCAAGATCTTTCCCTCCTATGACTACAGCAACCAGTTGCCGGAAGAACCCAGTCCGAATCATCGCCATAGCGGCCACGTTCTGACCGCGAACGAGCGGGTGCGCTCGAACGCCGAGGTGGTCTCTGGATTTACGCATGAGGAAACGCTGGACGAATCGTGCCGTTGTTTGCGCTGCGATATCAAAGTCGCGAACATGAGCTAGGAAGGAGCGAGGCCTTGCCGCAAAAGAAAGTATCGATCCGAATCGATGGCGAAATGATCAGCGCTGTGGAGGGCCAGACCATCCTGCAAGCGGCGAAGGCGAACGGCAAATATATTCCAACGCTGTGTGATCTGGAGGGACTTACCCCGGTGGGAGCATGCCGTCTTTGCATTGTAGAGATCTCGGGAGTCGATCGGCTCTTCCCCGCGTGCACCACTCCCATTCAAGATGGCATGTCAGTAACGACGAATTCCGCCAGGCTGACGCATAACCGCCGCATCTCTCTCGAATTGGTATTTGTCGAGCGCAACCACGTATGTGCGGTCTGCGTCTCGAATGGCCATTGCGAATTGCAGTCGCTGGCCAGCGCGATGGGAATCAACACAGTGCGCTTTGCGTATAACTACCCCAAGCTGGGAGTCGATCTTTCCCACCCGCGCTTTGTGCTCGACCACAACCGCTGCATCCTCTGTACACGATGCGTCCGCGTGTGCGCGGAACTGGAGGGAGCACACGTGTGGGAGGTCAGTTCACGAGGGATCCACTCCAGGATTGTGAGTGACCTGAATCAGAAGTGGGGCGACTCGCGCAGTTGCACCAACTGCGGAAAGTGCGTACAGGCTTGCCCTACGGGAGCACTTGCCGAGAAAGGTCGCGCCGTCGAAGAGATGGTGAAAAAGACCGACAACATCAGTTCGCTCGTACACCGCAGAGAGGTGGTGGTATGAAGAAGGTGAAGGTGGCGACGGTCTGGTTAGACGGGTGCTCCGGTTGCCACATGTCGCTGCTCGATATGGATGCAGCAATCATTTCCCTGGCACAAAAGATTGACTTAGTTTACGGGCCGCTGGTCGACGCGCAGGAGTTTCCCGAGGATGTGGATGTAACCCTGGTGGAAGGCGCGGTAAGTTCGCAGGACGACTTCAACAAGCTGCAAAAGATCCGGCAGCGGACACATCTGCTGGTCGCACTCGGCGATTGCGCGGTCACTGGCAACGTGCCCGCAATGCGAAATTCCATCCCGGTAAACAAACTGCTGCAGTGGATTTATGTGGAGGGAGCACAAGAGGGCAAAGTCATCCCAACCGACGGGGTACCTGCGCTATTGAGGCAGGCGCGGCCGCTGCAGGAGTTTGTAAAAGTGGATTTGTGCCTGCCTGGGTGTCCGCCACCCGCGAAGAGCATCGCTACCGTAATTTCGGATTTGCTGGACGGGAAAAAGCGCGAGGCCAGCCTTGCGGTGAAATTCGGATGAGGAGCGTCGGATGAAGCGCATCATAATCGATCCGGTGACACGCATCGAAGGACACGCGAAGGTCACCATTAAGTTGGACGACAACGGCCGAGTCGCCAGCACCGAATTTCACGTGACCCAGGTACGGGGATTCGAGAAATTCACCGAGGGGCGTCCGTTCTACGAGATGCCGGGCATCACTTCGCGAATATGCGGAATTTGTCCCATCAGCCATCAGCTGGCTTCATCCAAGGCTTGCGATGCGATCATGGCGGTGAACATCCCGCCAGCTGCAAAGAAGCTGCGCGAACTGGTGCACTACGCCCAGATTGTGCAGTCCCATGCCTTGAGCTTCTTCTATTTGTCATCGCCGGATTTACTTTTGGGCATGGACTCGGACGTGGCAAGCCGGAACGTGCTCGGTGTGATTGCAGCTCATCCGGAGATGGCACGCGATGGCATCGAGTTACGCAAGTTCGGATTGCAGATCATTGAGGGCTTGGGGCAAGGAAGAGTGCATCCATCATGGATCGTGCCCGGTGGCGTGGCGAGCCCGCTGCTCGGTCCTGTGCGCGACCGCATCTTTTCTGACCTGCCTTCTGCCAAAGCGATCGCGGACCGTACCCTGCGCTTCTTCAAAAATGCGATCGACAACTATAAAGACGAGATCGAATATTTCGGTTCCGCGCCAACCATGCACGCCGGACTCGTCGACCGAAAAGGAAATTTGCAGTTTTACGACGGCGAGTTGCGCTTCCGCAGTCCGAGCGGAGAAATCATCGAGAATGGAATCGCGGCAGAGGACTACGCTAATTGGATCGGCGAAGCGAGCCTTCGCGATTCTTATTTGAAAGCCCCGTATTTCAAGCCGCAGGGTTTTCCCGAAGGCACATATCGGGTCGGTCCACTGGCGAGAATCAATGTGGCGGACCAGTGCGGCACTCCGCAGGCGGACGCTGAGTTCGCGGAATTCCACCAGCGTTTTGGCTCGCCCGCGCACAGCGCATTCCTCTACCACTACGCGCGACTGATTGAGATCGTTTACGCGCTAGAGAAGGTCGAGTTGTTGCTAGCTGATCCGCAGATTCTTGAAAAGCACGTTCGAGCAACTGGAGGCGTAAATTCCCTCGAAGGCGTGGGAATGATCGAGGCCCCGCGGGGCACGTTAATTCACCATTACAAAGTGAATGAAGAAGGCGGTATCACCTGGGCGAATCTGATCGTAGCCACGGGACACAATAACCTTGCCATCGGCCGCAGTATTCAGCAGGTGAGCGAACACTACATTGATGGCAACAAGCTGCAGGAAGGGATGCTGAACCGGGTGTCAGCGGTGGTGAGGGCATACGATCCCTGCCTTAGTTGTTCCACGCACGCCATAGGGGAAATTGCGCTACGGATTCGGTTGGTGGATGCCAACGGTGAGTTGTGCGACGAAGTCGCAACCCCGTGAAAGCGATTGCTCATGGCAGATGTTCTCATCGTCGGTTATGGCAACTGTCTTCGGTCCGACGATGGTGTTGGTGTTCGCGCCGCCGAAGAAATGCTTCGAGCAGGTCCTGCTGAAGGCACTGAGATCCTCGTTTGCCAGCAGTTGATGCCTGAGTTCGCCGAAAGCATAAGCCATGTGGGAATGGTGTTATTCATCGATGCTAGCCGCGTGGGGACGCCTGGTGAGATTGGCTACACGCTGGTTAAGCCTCAACATCCCGACTTACTCTTTGCCCACCAACTGACGCCCCAGACTCTTCTGTCCTTGTGCGGTGATCTCTATGGAGTGTACCCGCAAGCTTTTGAAATCTCGCTGTGCGGCGAGTGCTTTGAGTTAGGGGACAAGTTATCGCCTAAAGTGGCAGTGGCTTTACCGTATCTCGTCGAAGTCGCGACAGGCATGCTGCCACGGGGGCAGACGCGCGGCAGAAGCTTCGATTAACGAGACCGCCGCCGATTTTCTCAAAATCCGACTAGGTGTCCGAGTCTCTGCCCGTATCCCAAACTATCACGTCCCTATGCAACATAGGTCACTGACAAAAGCCGGCCGCGGGAGTAACAATTTGTTTGTAGTTCGGAGAGGGTCCCCCGCCCTCTTGTATATTTTGTTCTCAACCCGCATGGGAGGAGGTCAAGCCCATGCCCGGCAAACAGCAATTTTGCAGGTTCCTTTTTCGAACAAGCGCGTGCGCGACAAGGGCTGAGTGGCGACTTGTAGTTGGACTTGCGCTCTTGATTCCCACTGCCCAATCTGCGGTCAGTGGAATGTGTGCACAAGCCGCCCCATCCGCCGCAGGTCTGCACACGCCATTACACCTTGAGCCGCCGGCGCAGAACGTCCGCGCTTTTCCGAGAGTAAGACTGGGAGGCGCTCGCACGTTGGAATATCTTGGTACGTTTTCCGCCAATGCAAAATACAAAAGGTCATCGAAGTTCGCCCGCGCTCTTGAATCGCTGGGTTCAACCTCCTCCCTATCCACTTCAGTGCTTGACGAGGACTGGGCCAGGCAGACTGGAGCTCCCTGGTGGATGCTTCTTCCCGCCCGCAGGGTTGTGGAAGATTACGAAGCCCCAGCCTATGCCACGAAGATCGCGCAACCAAACTCCAACCTGGCAAGTATTCGCGATGCAGTAGTGACCTTTGCCTATGGGCCAGCCAGGGTGATGGGGTCGCCGCGTCACTTGACCACCGACTCCATGCGGCGGGTCATCATCAGTGATCCTGACCTGCGGGCGGTACACGTGTTTGACCCCAAGGGCAAGACTTCATTCAGTATTCTGGGTGGTCAGGGTCGCAGACTGCGGCTGCCGGCTGGAGTTGCCGTGGACGCCGAAGATAACATTTACATCGCTGATTCCGAGCGGGGCATGGTGCTTGTCTATAACCAGTACGGACAATTCGTTCGCTACATAGGGAAGCTCCGTGGCGAAAACATGTATGAACGTCCCACCGGAATTGCAATTGATAGGAACGCAGGCCGTCTATATCTCACCGATACCCCACGCAATCTCGTTTTTATCCTCGACCTGCAAGGCAACGTGCTGAAACACCTGGGCAAGGATAGGAGCGGCAACGGCGGCGGAGAGTTCCTATCTCCGACGCACATTGCCGTCAGCGATCATGGAATCGTAGTCTTGGATGCGGACCGGTCACGCCTTCAAATTCTGGATTTCGATGGCAACCGTATTGCCTGTTATCAGCTGGCTGTCGGTCTCGATAGAGACAACGGGTTGGCCGTCGATAGCGATGGAAACATCTACATCAGTTATGCTGCCAAGTCCATCATCAGCATGTACAAACCGGATGGAACGCCGATGGGCACGTTTGGGCAATTCGGCAGCAGGATTGGAGAGTTCAATGCTCCGACAGAGGTGTGGGTGGATTCAAGCAACCGCATCTACGTCGCGGATACGGGAAACTCGAGGGTGCAAGTGTTCCAACAGTCCCGAATTCCCGCAGTTCCTCAACCTTGAGCACACGACCGCCGGAAAAACCGACAACACAAACGAAATCTTTCGAGACCAAACTTGTCCATTTTTTCGAGAAACGGCAGATTATTTCCACCTCGTTCTTTAGAATTCGAGCAACTTACTCGTGATGCCCGGCCGGGAAGATCTTCCGAAGTCTCTCCCGGGTCCCACTCGCTAAGTTCGACCATCTCGATACTCTCTTACGACCCGGTTTAGCAGCTATCTCCCGTCACCCCTTCACCGCTCGTTGTCCAACAGCATGGTCAACAGCGCCATCCGTACATAGAGACCGTTCATGGCTTGGCGGAAATACATGGCTCTCGGATCGGCGTCGACGGACTTGTCTAACTCGACCGTGCGGGGCAGCGGGTGCAGAATGAGCGCGTCCGCCTTCATGTGCTGCACGACGGTCGAATCGATGGCATAACGCTTGAGCCCATCGTTTATATGCCCATCAGTATCCCGCACTCGCTCGGGCCGGATTCGGGTTTGGTAAACCACATCCACTTCGCCAATCACGCGGTCAATGTCCGACTCCAGTTCGTAGCGGACGCCGTGCTCATCGAGATACGCCAGGATGTCTGCTTTCATCTGCAGTTGCGGCGGACTGACAAAAAACATTTTGACCCGTTCAAACTTCGCTAGCAGATACGCTAGCGACCGCGCCGTGCGGCCCTTATCCAACTCGCCGATAATGGCCACGCTCAGGCCATTCAGCGGACGCTGCCGATAAATAGTGTACAGGTCGAGCAAGGCCTGGGTCGGATGCTGCCCGCCATTGCCATCGCCCGCATTGATCAGCGGCACCGCCGAGACTTCGGCAGCCCGCCGCGCACCGTGCTCGTCGGGATGCCGAATCACAATCACATCCGAATAGCCGCTGATAATGCGGATAGAATCTTCCACCTGCTCGCCTTCGACCTCCGAAGAAAATGTACCCGCGTGCTCCGTCGACAAGACCCGCCCGCCCAGGCGATGCATGGCGGCCTCGAACGACAATCGAGTACGGGTCGAGGGCGCATAAAAAAGCGTGGTCATGATGCGGTTCTGGTAATCGAGCGATCCGCCGCGCGCCACAACGTGCTCCATGCCGCGCGAGCGCTCGAATAATTCCATGAGGAGGGGAACCGTGAATTGTTGCGACTCGACTACGTGTTTGAGTGGCATTCCACCTCCCCGAGACGATTTCGGAAACTTGATAAGCTTGAGAGCGGCAATAGTGGGCCTTGGCATTAGCGTCCTCCCACCGGAAGTGCGAGTTGTGGGTTGAGCTCGATTTCCTCCTGGTCGTGATCGGAGAACATATGTGTGCCGGTAGTTCCGGCAACTGCCTGGCACAGATTCTCGCACGACGTAATAACAGCTCCCTTCCCGCCGTGACGGAGAAAGCGCAACACAGATTCGATTTTGGGGCCCATGTTTCCAGGCGGAAAATGCCCAGCCTTCGCGTACCCGTCTAACTCGCCCACGCCGACGCGCCGCAACGGACGCTGCGTAGGCTTCTTGTAATCCAGATACACGAAATCGGTGTCGGTAGAAATAACAAATAAATCCACGCCGATGCTTGAAGCCAGCAACGAGGAAGCGCGGTCTTTGTCAATCACAGCTTCGACGCCCCGCAGCTTACCATCGCTCCACACTACGGGAATCCCGCCGCCTCCGCAGGCGATCACCAACACGCCCTGCTCGACCAGATCGCGAATGACTTCCAGTTCAATAATTTCAATCGGCTCGGGTGATGGCACCACGCGGCGATAACCGCGGGAGGCGTCCTCGACGATTTCCCATCCGAAAAGGCGTTTGCGCTGCTCGGCATCGGCGCGCGAATAGAAAGGACCGATCGGCTTGCTGGGATGCTGCATCGAGGGATCGCGCAGCGATACCAAGCTCTGGGTGAGAACAGTCGCGACTGGCATGTGCAGATTGGCCAGGCCCAGTTCGTTTTCCAACGATTGCTGCAGAAGATATCCGATCTCACCCTGGGTGGACGCGCCGCAAACATCCAGCGGTAACCCAGGGACTTGGCTCTCTCCCCGTTCCGAACGCAGAAGCTCCGCTCCAACTTGCGGACCGTTGCCATGCGTGAGCACGATCCGGTAACCGGCGCGGACTAAACCGACGATCTGAACTGCAGTCCGCTGGGCGTTTGTGCGTTGCTCAGTAATCGTTCCTTTTTCTCCCGCCCGAATCAGGGAGTTTCCGCCCACGGCGAGGAGCATGGTTTTCATAATTGCAGCCAGCTTGATGGAGGCTGGGCGTCCCGCTCGTCCAGTAGGCCCAGGACGCCCGTCCTCCGTTCACACGTGCGCCAACTCTTGCAACTCGGCAAGCCCCGGCAACTTCACGAATTCACCTTTCATCAGTTCCAGCATGATTGCCTTTTGTGCGTGCAGCCGGTTCTCCGCTTGCTGATATACCAGCGACCGCGGCGAGTCGATGACATCATTGGTGACTTCTTCGCCGCGATGCGCTGGCAGGCAATGTAGAAAGATCGCATCCCGCTTCGCCCGCCGAAACAAAGTCGCATCCACTTGATACGGATGAAAGATGTGATGGCGCTTCTCGTTTTCTGCTTCTTCGCCCATGCTTGCCCAGACATCGGTGTAGATCACATCCGCGTTCGATGCCGCCTCTTCGGGATCGTTCGTGAGTGTGCAAGTCCCACCTGTCTCCGCCCCGCGCTCGCGAGCCCACCGCACCGACTCCGCGTCCAGTTCGTATCCCGGCGGCGTAGCAACCCAGACGTGCGCGCCAAGCTGCGCTCCAGCGAACATCAAGGAGCGCGCAACGTTGTAGCCATCGCCAATGAATGCAATCTTCAGACCCTCAAGATTGTGTTTCGCTTCCCAAATCGTGAGGTAATCCGCCATTGCCTGGCAGGGATGACTGAAGTCAGTAAGCCCATTGATAACCGGAATGCTGGCGAACCGCGCCATTTGCTCAACTACTACATGAGAGAAAGTGCGAACCATGATGGCTTGCACCATGCGTTCTAGGTTTTTAGCCACGTCGTATACCGACTCGCGTTTGCCGAGATTTATTTCGGCGGGCGCGAGATAGATTGAGAAGCCGCCCAGTTGTTGAATGCCGACATCGAAAGTTACTCGAGTGCGTAAAGAAGGTTTCTCGAAGATCATGGCCAGCGTCTGACGCCGGAGCGCTCCGCTGTAGGCGGTCGGGTCAGCCTTTACCTGGCGGCCAAGAATGAGCAGATACTGAATCTCCGAGGATGAGAAATCTCGAATCGAGAGAAAATCTTTGCCAGTCATCTTCAGACTCCTGCGAGGGCGGGCTCGTGCTCACGCGAAAACTCGGCAAGCATTTCGGCCAGGCCTGGCTTGGTGAGTTCTTGGACTTCATAGGTGACTCGTAGATTGGGTTTGTCGATTTTAACCACGCGCGCGAGGTCAATCGGCGTAGCGATCAAGACAAGGTCGCAGGGAGTGCGTTGGATGGTTTCTTCTAGTTCATGTCTTTGCAAAGCGCTGTAACCCATGGCGGGCAACAGGTTCGTCAAGTGCGGAAAGCGTTCGTAAGTGCCGCGAATCGATCCGACGGCGTAGGGTCGCGGGTCCACCAGTTCTATTGCCTCACATTGCCGTGCCGCGACTACGCCGGCGCCGTAAGGCATTTCACCGTGAGTGAGTGTAGGGCCGTCCTCCACCACCAATACACGCCGTCCCTTTACCAGATATGGTTCGTCGACGAAGACTCTGCAGGCCATTTCCAAAACTGCCGCCTTTGGGTTGTGAAGTTTTATGTTTTGCCGAACCGTCTCAATGTCACGCTGCTCGGCTGTGTCTACTTTGTTGATCACGATCACATCGGCTCGCCGCAGATTGACTTCGCCAGGGAAGTACGAAAGTTCATGTCCCGGCCGGTGCGGGTCTGCGACAACAATTTCGAGGTCGGAGACGTAGAACGGAGTGTCGTTGTTGCCCCCGTCCCACAAAATGACATCGGCTTCTTTCTCCGCCCGGCGGAGAATTCTTTCGTAGTCCACGCCGGCGTACACGACCGTCCCTTTGCTGATGTGCGGTTCGTACTCTTCGCGTTCCTCGATGGTGCAGCGCTGAAGCTCCAGGTCTTCCATGTTTGCGAAACGTTGGACAGCCTGCGCCGCAAGATCTCCGTAAGGCATCGGATGTCGAATAACCACTATCTTTCGACCCTGACGTCGTAACTCCTTGGCGACCAGGCGCGAGACCGGACTCTTGCCGCATCCAGTTCGCACCGCGCACACGGAAATGACCGGGATCGACGACTTGATCTGGGTGTGCTCGGTTCCCAGAAACCAGAAGTCGGCGTCGGCAGCCACCGCGCGGGAAGCGAGATGCATGACGGTCTGATGGGAAACATCACTGTAGGAAAACACTACTGCGTCAATCTCGTAGTCGGCGATGACGTTTTCAATGTCTTTCTCTTCGAAGATAGGAATGCCGCCCGGATACAAGCGTCCTGAAAGTTCCGGCGGATAGCGGCGGCTGGCAATGTCAGGAATCTGAGTGGCAGTGAAAGCGACCACGTGGTAGTTAGAATTATCGCGAAATAAGACGTTGAAGTTATGAAAGTCTCGGCCCGCAGCGCCAAGAATTAAGAGTCTCTTCATGGGGTTCCTCCGGCGAGATGGTTACTTCATATCTTCTGCTTTGACGGCCGTCGCGGCAGTACCGCCTATCACTCCTGAATGTGAGTTTTGGCACAAACAATTGTGTTTCTTTAGTGCCGGACTTCAACACACTGGGTCGTGCATTTTGCTTCGGATGGCAAGTCGATCCTTTATTTCATGCCGGGTGGTGGCGAGAACACGATTTGCCTCAGCCGTCGGCATGACGGCAAACTCACCGGACCGGCTGTGCCCGCGGTCAAGCTCCCATTTTCATTTCGCGTCGACTATGTCGGAAATGCCTAATGACTTCTCCAAGGTTCTCTCAACCTTCGTCTACGCTCGTCCCAGCGGCCGAGCCGATCTTTACCTCCTGAAATGTGAGGCCGATGGCGCAGGCCCGGTTATGGGCTGAGTGGGGCTTTCCGAACCGCTTCCCGCCTAGTCAGTAGCACGCATAACCTTCTACAATGAAGCGCTGTTCAAACTGAGGGGGAACAATGGGAAACCTAACAAACGCGCTGCAGCAGCTTCGTGCCGAGCGGCGAGAAGTACAGTTGCAGGCAGAGAAATTAGACCAAGCAATTTCAGTGATCGAGTCGTTAAACGGTTCGGTAGCAGCCGCAAAAACAAACCAACCGACCCGAATCATATCGGCGGCGTCGCGACGAAAAATGGCGCAGGCGCAAAAGGCCAGATGGGCAAGGGCTCGAAAGGAATCACAGCCAGCAGCACCGACCGCGACGCCAACGGACTCGGCTCCTGTGAAGCACACCATGTCAGCATCAGCTCGCAGGAAGATTGCGGCATTTCAACGGGCAAGGTGGGCAAAGATCAAGCAGCAAAAGAAGGCTGCATAGCCCAGAGCCAAGTGAAAGAGCACAATCGTAACCAGCGTGTCGTTCCTAACGTTACTACACGATTGGGCCATTCACGCCGGTCACTCCGCTTGGTAGATTGTCATTGAGCAGTTTTCGGGGGAGGGCTGTTCGACCTAACGTCCCATGACTCAAATGAGTTTTGGGACGTTTTGTCTTGGGTTCGGTTCTGATTTCGCGCATCGGCTGGGAGTATTGCCGACGGGACGCGCGATCCCATATTTCATCCAGGGAAGTATTCGCGTCAACCGCCGGCACGAAACTTTTCACATGCTGTAGAGATCAGGGCTGCTTCAGGAATTTGCCCTGTTCGAGTTCCAAGAATGCCTGCCGCAGCTGTTCTTGCGTGTTCATGACAATCGGGCCGTACCACGCGACCGGCTCCTCCAGCGGTTTTCCAGAGACCAGAAGAAATCTTATGCCATCGTCTCCCGCCTGCACAGTGACCTCATCTCCGCGATCGAAGAGTATGAGTGATCGGTTAGCTGCCTCGACCGGGGGCGTCGTGTCCAACCACTTCACGGCTTCCGTGGGCACCGTCAGCGGGCCAGATGCATTGCAAAACTTCCCGCTTCCGCCGAACACATACGCGAAGGCATGCCGGGTCGTCTCCACCGGCAAAGTTTTTCTGCGGCCCGGAGAGACCGATACATCGAGGTAAATCGGGTCGGCCGCGATGCCATCCACCGGCCCGACCTTCCCCCAAAACTTTCCGCAAACGACCCGCACATGGGTGCCGTCGTCATCTTTAATCTCGGGGATATCAAGCGCCTTTACTTCCTGGTATCGCGGCGTGGTCATTTTGAGTGCCGAAGGGAGATTCGCCCATAACTGAAACCCGTGCATACGACCGGCTTGATCGCCCTTGGGCATCTCCTGATGGATAATGCCGCTGCCTGCGGTCATCCACTGGACGTCGCCGGCGGCGATTGCGCCATGATTTCCCATGCTGTCGCCATGCTCCACGGTGCCAGCAAGAACATAAGTGATGGTCTCGATGCCGCGGTGGGGATGCCACGGAAAGCCAGCCAGATAATCCTCGGGGACATCATTTCGAAAGTCATCGAGCAAGAGAAATGGATCGAAATCCTTGGTGTTTCCGAAGCCGAAGGCGCG
>Ga0187887_10003785_pt1 | contig 11577 bp, 6 predicted proteins | sample June2016WEW_7_10_FD_132977 | JGI IMG/M metagenome (GOLD analysis project Ga0187887, IMG submission 132977) | Peatland microbial communities from SPRUCE experiment site at the Marcell Experimental Forest, Minnesota, USA - June2016WEW_7_10 | ecosystem: Environmental > Terrestrial > Soil > Wetlands... | reverse complement strand
GGGATGGCTGGAGACGGCTCACGAGGACAGAGTAGCGCGGTGCGGAGGACGCGTCAAAAGAATCGCAGCTGCGAGCGCTCGCTACAATCAGCAGGTGTCTCTGACCTTTCAGATCGACGAGAGCCGCGGGCTGGGGCGGCGCGCCACCCTGACGCTGCCGCATGGCGCCGTCGAGACGCCGGTCTTCATGCCGGTGGGCACGCAGGGGACGGTCAAGGCGATTCCGCAGCACATGCTGGAGGAGCTGAACGTCGAGCTGCTGCTGGGCAATACCTATCATCTGTATCTGCGTCCGGGGCATGAGGCGATCCAGCGCTTGGGCGGGCTGCATCGCTTCATGAGCTGGGGGCGGAACATCCTTACTGATTCTGGTGGGTTCCAGGTCTTCAGCCTGAGCGATCTGCGCAAGGTGACGGACGAGGGCGTGGCGTTTCGGTCGCACATTGACGGGTCTTCGCATTTTTTCTCGCCTGAGCACTCGATGGATGTGCAGATCGCGCTCGGTTCGGATATCGCGATGGCCTTCGACGAGTGCACGGAGTACCCGGCGGATCGGGCGCGGGCCAGGGCGTCGCTGGATATGACGTTGCGCTGGGCGCAGCGCAGCAAGGATCATTTCGACGCGCACAAGCACAGCGCGCCGTGGGCGCAACATGCAGAGCACAGTGCTCAGAGCTCAGAGCTCAGCATGCGGAGCGGCGAGCGCAGAGCGCAGAGCTCGGCGATCGAAGATCGGAAGGCGGACCTTGAGGGCAAGACGCCAAGCCTGTTTGGCATTGTGCAGGGGGGGATGTTCGCCGATCTGCGGCGCGAATCGGCGGAGCGGCTGGTGGAGATGGATTTTCCCGGCTATGCCATCGGCGGGCTGAGCGTGGGCGAACCGCGCGAACTCACGCGGGAGATGATCGCGACGACGCTGCCGCTGTTGCCGGCGGACAAGCCTCGCTACGTGATGGGGGTCGGGTATCCGGATGAGATTGCCGAATACGCGCGCATGGGCGTCGACATGATGGATTGCGTGCTTCCGACGCGAGCGGCGCGCCACGGGCTGCTGTTTACATCCGAGGGGCGGCTGAACATCAAGAACCGCCGGTATGCCGAGGATCAGGGACCGGCCGATCCCAACTGCGCATGTATGGTCTGCCGGCGCTACAGCCGCGCCTATCTGCGGCACCTGATGGCGGCGCAGGAGCCGCTGGCAGCGGTGCTGAATACGCTGCACAACCTGGCGTTCTATCTGGAAACGATGCGCGAGGTGCGGGAGGAGATCGCCGCGGCGAAGGGATAAAACACAAAGTCCTTCGCCGGCTCACTCCTCAGGATGACAGCGGTTGCGGTGCGCGCAAGTAGCGCTCGAGGCCGGCGCGCTCCGCATGCTCGGCAATGGCGGCGGTGATGTCGAGCGCGAGGGCCAGCGCGGCTCGCCCGTCTTCTCCTGAAACGCGGGGCGCGGAGCGGGTGCGCACGCAATCGAGGAAGGATTCGATCTCGAGACGCAGCGGTTCGCCGGGCCGGACGTCGGGCTTTTCGATATTGAGGCCTGGGAATCCGGAGACGCCTGCGGAAGCTGCGGCAGCAGCCATCGCGGCTGGATCGGCGTTCGCGGCGCGCGAGACGTCGATGATGAGCAGATCCTGCCGGGCGTAATCGATGGAGACGTACTGGTGGGGCTGGAAGAAGCGCAGCTTGCGGACTTTCTCAGTGCTGACGCGGCTGGCGGTGAAATTGGCGACGCAGCCGGACTCGAATTCGATGCGGACGTTGGCGATGTCGACCTTGCGCGAGAGGATGGGAAGGCCAACGGCGTGCAGCGAGCGAACCGGCGACTGCACGAGGTTCAGAACGATGTCGAGGTCATGCACCATCAGGTCGAGGACGACGTCGACGTCGAGGGAGCGTGGGCTGAAGATGCTGAGCCGGTGCGCCTCGAAGAACATGGGGTGGTTCAGGATGGGCACTGTGGCGATGACGGCGGGATTGAAACGCTCGAGATGACCCGTTTGCAGAATGCGACCGTGGTTCGCGGCGAGCGCAATGAGGCGGCTGGCTTCGCTGACGCTGGTGGCGATCGGCTTCTCGACAAGAATGTCGATGCCGGCAGCCAGGAGAGCTTCGCCTACCTGGAAATGGGATGAGGTCGGCGTACAAATCGAAGCGGCGCCCAAAACGACTTCATTTCTGGAGCGCGCGGCGAGACATTCGTCCACAGAGGAGAAGACGGGCGCACCCCACTCGTTGGCGGCAGCGCCGGCGCGGACGAGATCGGGCTCGACAATCGCGGCGAGGCGTATCGGCGCGCCTTCATCTTCCAGGGCCCGGTACACACGAAGATGGTTGCGGCCAAAAACGCCTGCTCCGCAGACGAGAATCCCGAGATGAGGCGGGTGGGACAAGGAGTTTACCCCGGGAGCCTACGCCGGCTTTCCTTCCACGACGCGCAGGCAGCGGGCGTACAACTCCAGCAAGTGGGTCACCTGCTCCTCGGGTTTGGGAGCGCCACCCGCGACGAAGCCGGTGGCGGGCGCGCTGGCGCGGCCTACGCCCGCAGTGGCAGCCACAAACTTCAGCAGGTCAAGCGCGATGTCTTCGTTGCGCCGAGCGCCATTACCTGGGGCTGGAACTGAATCCATGGAACACCTCTGAGGGCGATGCTATCAGAGCGCGGCGATGGGCTGACACGTCCGCCTAGACCTCGGAAATACAAAGGCAGACGCGGCCCACGAGCAGATCGGAAGGAGAGTCCTCGGGCGCCAGCTCGATGACTTCGATGGGATATTCGAGGGCGCGGGGGCGCAGCACAAGACGGTTGGACTCGAAGATGACGTGGCGGAAAAGAATCTGCGTTCCTGCGCGCACTCCATAGAGATTCGGATTGGGCGGTCTCCAGGCGGCCAGCGAGTTGTAGTGGCGGTCGAGTACGACGATGGAGCCGATGCGGAGGACCGGGTCCATGGGCAGGGCCTGCGCGGCGGAGATGCGAACCGCAACGAATCGCTCCCAGCTGCGGCGGCTGACCGCGCGACGGGCAGGAAAACTGACCAGCCAGCCGGAAGGGACTTGCACGCAGCCGAGAACCGCGCGAGGGGCGATGATGGGCGAAGACATGGCGACGATCTGGGAAACGATGGGCACAATGTCCATGGAGCCTTCGACCGCTTCCAGAGACGAGACGCCGGAGGGAGACAGATCTTCCACGCCGATGGCCTGGGCGCGGAGGAGGCGGTCCAGAGCCGGAAGGCTGAGGCGCCTGCGGCGGTGAAGGAAATTGGAGATGTGCGCCTGCGCCAGCCCGGTCTGACGGGCCAGCAGCGAACTGCTGAGGATTCCCTGGTCGATGCGGCGCCACGTCTCGAGCCGCAGGCGCTCGTGTAACTCGAGGAATTTCATCTTTCAGAAGTTTGCAGAAAGCTATACAGCCATTACCTCAGGGTTTGCAGAAAGAATCGCTGTTTCGCGAAGCCCGCCCGATGCGGAGAAAGACTTCAGTACCCAGCTATTGCCAGACTATGTGTTTGACGCTGCCCGGTGATTGAACGCCTGGCTGCATGTAATTAGTGTCGGACTACTCGCACCGGTCAGACATAGTACTTTCGCTCGCTGCAGTCAGTAACACGCGGAAGTAGCATGCCTCCGGCAAACCTTCCAAATAACGGAGGACGGCGTTGGATCCAGTGCCTGATTACCTGACAGACCAATGAAACGGAAGGCCGATATCGCCGCGTGGCGGCCAGGCCTTCTTCCTCCTTTAACTCCGCGAGACCGCAGGAAAATCGAGGTTCCGCGGACGGCTGAACTCTGGAGAAATGACTGATGTACCTGCGAATCTTTCTGAAAGTGTGTGAGGGATGCGGTGTGCTCTGGTTCCGCGCTCAGGGCTGCGCCGAGGTTTATTGCCCAGGCTGCGCTCGCAAGATGCGGTGTTTGCCGCCGGTGCGACGATCGCGCCGGCCGAGACGCCGGGGATGCCACAGAAATCCTGCGCTCGTAACCGGAGGAATGGTATGAGCGCAGCTCTGGCGATACCCTGCATTGTGGCCACCGCGAGGGCGGTGGCCGAAGAGTTCCCCCTGGCGCGGCCCAAACCTATCGTGGGTTTTGCGTTCTACCGGAAGCACACGGTGGGGCTGCTGAACCGGTATCTGCGCATCTCCATGGAGATTGGCCGGGCACCCTCCGCACTGGGAAGAATCGTGTTACGCGGGCGGGTTTCCAGCTATCGTCTGCGGACCTTCGAAGATGGCATTATCTTTGTTCTGGACGTGGGGAAGGCCCTGAAGCAGCTGGATCGGTTCTCCCTGGCCGTGGTTACCCACATCGTCCTGGAGGACTACACGATTCCGGAGACGGCTGCTTTGATTGGTGAATGCGAGCGAACCATCCGCCGTATATATGGAGAGGCGATGGACCGTCTGACGGCTTGTTTTTTGCAATTCGGGCTGCTGACGCCAAATGTGGAAAAATTGTCAAGAGGGGAGGCAAAAATCGAAAGTAATGAGGCAACATAACAAAGGGCTTCCACCACAATACGCTCAAAGAATTTTGGCCGATTTATACTCTCCATCTGGTATTCTGAACTTATAGAGTAAAAAAAGAAAAAGAAGGGACACCTCACGGTGTCCCTTTTCCATTTGGTCCCGGCGGGTCGGCATCTATGGCGAAGGCCCGGACGGGTTGAGAAGGCATCTTGCCGGTTCCAGAAACGAGGAATATGCGGAACAGAAACTGCAAAGAGCGGGTGCGCGTTTGCGCGCCGGTGTGGCGCGCAGCGTTCGGACTCATGGCAATCGCGGTGGCCGTGCTTCCGCCGCGTGTAGCCGCGCAAATGAATACGACGACGGTGCAGGGCACCGTCTATCGCGCCGACGGAACGCCAGCCAGCGGAACGCTGCTGCTGAGCTGGTCCGCATTTACGACGCCGCAGAACCAGGCGGTGGCGGCAGGCAATCTGAGCGCACCCATCAGCGCTGACGGCTTCGTCAGCCTGAACCTGACGCCCAATGCCAGTGCGTTACCGGCCGGGAGTTACTACACAGCCGTTTATCACCTGAGCGACGGAACCGTGAACCAGGAATACTGGGTGGTTCCCTCGACGGCGACGGCGACCATTGCGGCGGTGCGGGCGCAGCTGGAACCTTCCACGGTAGCGGTGCAGGGGGTTTCGCAGGCCTATGTGGAGAGCGCAATCTCGTCGCTGAGCGGTTCGTGGCTGCCGCTGGCCGGAGGAGCCATGACCGGCCCACTGACGCTGAACTCGGATCCGGCGGCCCAAAACCAGGCAGCGACAAAACATTACGCCGATCAGCTGGCCGCAGCGGACCTTCCGCTGAGCGGCGGGAACATCACCGGGCTGATCGCCGCGCAGGATGCTGTCAACAAGCTGCCACGGGTGGACATCACGCACCCGGATTTCGGCGCGGCGGCGGGATGCGCAAACGGCGCCGACCTAACCGGAGCCGGCGATTCGACCTGCGCGATTCAGGCGGCAATCAATTTCGCATGGGCTCAGTGCGCCTCGCTGAACCCCGAAAGCTGTCCGGCAGTCTACATTCCTCGCGGCACGTTCAGAATCAACGGCACTCTTACCGTGCCTCGGGGCCTGAACATCATCGGCGACGGACCAGGCATGTCGAGCATTCTTTGGGAAACGAATGCGACGGCGAACCTGCTCACCGTTGCGGAACCTTCGACGCCGCCTTATGACAGCCTGACCTCTCCATACTCCGGCAGCATTGAGAACGTGCAGTTACAAGGAAACGACCACCTGACCGGAGGAACACTTCTGGAGCTGGACGGCACGGGCGCTTACACGCTCAACCATGTTCGATTCTGGAACCATGGCGGCCGCGGGCTGGTCCTTTTCGAGAACGACGAACAGAGCAAGTTTTACGATCTTCAGTTCGGTTATGTGCGCTGGCCGGTGATGGCGGCGGGCGACAGCTTCAAGTTTATCGGCATCAACCTGGCCGCTCCCGGACGGACAGTTTCCGGGTATTGCTGGACTCCGAATGTTTGCATCAACGGTGTTGCTCCAGGCCCATTGACCGAGACGCTGCTCTCGGCGGCTGGGAACGGTACAACGCAGACCTACGTGCACAGCGGCAATGGCGGCGTCTCTCCGGTGGCGGCTGGAAACTACGTTCACTATGCCGGGATCACGACGACCACGGCCCTCAACGGAGACTTCCTGGTTTCCTCGGTTTCGAACAATACACCGAGCTCGGGAGAATTCACCGTCGTGGTGAACGGCGGCGCGAGCGGCACGGGGAATATTTCCGGTGCAAGCGCGGCCACCGACATCGTGCCGAATGACCGCAACGCTGCCATCTGGTCGGCGGGTTTCAGCCAGGACTGGGGGTTCGGAGACTGGAAGCCATTGGTTTTCCTGTCCGCGTTCAAATCGATGGGCGCTAACGCCGTCACGGTGCACGACATCTACTGGGAGGGTCAGGGAGGCATCTACGGCAACGGCAATGTGAACTCCGGCTTGCTCGAGCCCGGCTTGCCCGACCGGATGGCAACAACCGGGACTCTCGCCAACTGCACGGTCGGGTCGAACACCTACGCCTGCGTACCCGGGACCACAGCGTGGTGGCCGGCCTACGTGGGGAACCCAGCCAGCATCGCAGCCAATGGCGGATCAGAGTACCTGGGAAGCGATGTCGGAATCACCTATGTGTTTCCCTGCGACTACAATCCGGCTTCATCGTCGCCCTCGGCCTGCAACTCCGGCGTTCAGCAGAATCAGTATGAGATCGGTTATGGCGTGGCGGCGGGAGACGGCAACGCTTACCTCATCACCAGGAACTTATCGGGCTCGACTGCCCCGGCAAATACGGCCTGGGTCAATGCAGTTTGGGAGATGGCGCCTTCTGGCGGAGGGAGCACGGGCACAGCGCTAAGGCTCAGGAATGTCGGCGGCGCGGCGGCGGTCAACACGGGATTCAGTGCGGGGTATGCACCCTACTGCGTCGATGCCTCCCTCCTCCAGTGTCAGGAGATCGAGCTGGGGCTGATGAGCGACGGGTACATCGAGGCACAGCACGGCTGGGGTACGGGGGCGGTCGCCGCTGCGTCAGGACAAGTGACGATGGAGCAGGAGGGTGGCATCCCTGCCGGACTCTACGCCGAAACAACTGGCATGTACTGGATCAAAGGATCGTCGAACGCGGGAGTTGGTTTTCCGGATGCGGGGCCCTCCTCCCTTCCGGAGACCACTGAGCTAACGACCTTCGATTCGGGCGCGGTAACGCAGAACTCCGCAATTTTTCCCATGATCGCTGTCAGCGGCACGCTCACCGGCCCCAACTACCACAATGCGGCGGCCGGAGGAAACGCCACTGCGATCTATTACGACCAGCAGGTGGTGGGACCGAACCCAGCTGGGCTGGGGCCAAACCCCGGCTGGAGCAACTGGTTCATGGGTTCTCAGTTCTACGATTCGCTTTGCACGGCGGATGTGGGAACGTGGAACGGGACGACAGGTCATGCGCAGAGCCGATTCTGCCTGCGCGGATCCGCGAACACGAACGGGGCGGGCCTCGAGTGGGACACGTGGAATGGCAGCATCTGGTCCCCGGCATTTTCGGCCTCGAGCAGCGGCGTCGGGGGAAGCAGCCTCAGAACACAGGGAGCCATGACCGGAGCCACCATCAACGGGGAATTCACCGTGGATGGCATGGCGTACACGACGGTCAGCGCCGCATGGAATGCCGCAGTCAGCCTGGCGAATACCAGCGGTCAAAATCAGACAGTGCGGCTGGGCCCGGGAACCTTTCCGGTCACAACGACGCTTACGGAACCCGCCAATGGCGCATGCGTGAGCGTGCTCGGCTCGGCCGGAACCACGGTGAATGCCGACAGCACGCAGATCGCGACCACGCTGACCGTCCCCAGCGCCCTGGGCGGAGACGTGTTTTATCTCGGGAATGCGGCTCAGGCGCAGGGCTGTACGTTTAAGGACCTGAATCTGCTGGCCGGCGGCAATGCCACGCATGGTTTTGAACTGCAATGGTTCCGGGGCGTGCTGATCGACAACGTAACCGTGAACGATACGACCGCCGAAGGCATCCTGCTGGGCGAAGAGAATACGGCGGCGGGCCATCAGGCCAACTTCACCCTGCGCAACCTGACCGTGAGCTACAGCAGCGCGGCGTTTACTCCGGCGAATCGGTCGGCGTATGGCGTTCATCTGCAGAAGACCGCGATCGACAGCCATCTGGACAACGTCATCGTGCGCAATGCGCTGACGGCCGCGGTCTACAACGAAGGAACGGGGAATACCGGTTACCTGATCCACGGCTTCGGCTATCCCTACACCTGCTCCACTGCGCCCTGTGCCAACAATGCATCGTCCTCGTCGGCGAGCAATGCATCCTATGCGACGAGTTACGTCATCTACGACACCGGCGGTTCGGGCAGCGTATGGACCGACACGTATGCCGACAGCCCGGCGGTCGCGGGCTTCTATGTCGGAGCGAACGGGGTAGAAATCCACGGCGGTCACATTCAATGGCCGGACCTGACCAGCTTCCCGGCGGCGAACCTGGCCACCGTAGCGTCAAGCGTCAGCAATAACCTGCTGATCGCCGATGTGGACTGCCTGGAGATGGCCAGCGGCGTCAACTGGATCACCTATGCGGGCGCGTCGGGCAATCCGCCGACTTACTCGAGCGTTCATCATCTGACCGGTTGCGGCAACTACTATCAGGCGCTCGAGGATGCGGAAGTGACCGGCTTCTCCAGCGGAGGCGCGAATATCAACGATCCCAGCAGTGCGACGCCGCGCGTGTGGTCCACGCCCATCGCAGCGGGGTCGAATTATCCCGCCTACGCGGCGCAGATGTACACCGGCGATCAGGGCGACGCATTCCAGGCGCACTTTTCCGGGGTCAATCCGTTCTTCAACGTCACGTATCAGGGCACGATCCGGTCGAGCGGCGGCATCGCGCTCGGCACCGTCATTAACACCGCGTCGACTCTGACCCTGACATCGGCCAACAAGAACGTGATCGCCAACGCCGCCAGCGGCGCCCAGACGATTACTCTGCCCAGCTGCTACACACCGTTGCTGGACCGGGCATCGCCCACCGGGCTCGAGTTCACCATCGTCAAGTCGGATACGTCGGCGAATGCGGTGACGCTGCAGACGACGAACGCGCAGCTGATCTACAGCCAGGGCGCGTCCGCGACGACGCTGGTCTTGTCCTCGCCCTCGACGCAGACTCTGGTCTGCGGGCCGGACTACAACTGGTACGTCGCGGGCAGCGCGAGTGCCGCGGTCACCGGTAACGCCCCGACGGCCACGGCGCTGGCGGCTGCGCCATCGCAGTGTCCGGCAGGCTCCTACGCGACAGGCATTACGGCGAACGGAACCGCGAACTGTTCGCAGTCGTGGCACTTTACCTGGTTCGGCTATTTCGGAGGAACCTTCGGGGCCTCCACGAACAACTCGCTGGGCTCGATCTGGTCGCCCACCGCGGCGGTGAACATGACGCGGCTGGATATCGCCATCGGCGCGGCGCCCTCCGGCTGCACGACGTATCCGGTGATCGGCATCTACGACAGCACCGCGTCCGCCTGGCTGAAGACCGTCACGCTCGCGTCCGGCACCTACAGCTATCGCAACGCCGTCAGCGGCGTCTCGATCGCCGCGGGCCACAATCTGTCGATGGGCGTGCAGACCGCCGGTGTGGGCTGCACGACGAGCCCTGGATCGGCCCAGCTGACCATGGAATACACGATGAATCAGTGACCCGGCAGACGACCATGAATTTCGACTGGGGAAGCGGCACGAGGGAGGACCTGATCCACCTGGGAGAGCAGCTGGACACCGGCAAAAAAGCGGCGCTGGCGCTGGCGGAGACGGTCCTTAAAATCAGAAACCGGCTGGGGCACAACGTTGCCCTGGCCGCCAACCCCGCGCAGCGGATGTACGAAGAGACGGCGGGCAGGAGAAACATCGTGCTCAAGGCTCGACAGATGGGTGTGAGCACGTGGATTGCGGGGAACTTCTTTTTGCGAACCATCACTCATCCCGGAACGGTCACCGTGCAGGTGGCGCACACGCAGGAGGCGGCGGAACAGATTTTTCGCATCGTGCACCGCTTCCTGGCGCTGCTGCCGGAGTCGCTTTGCGCAGGGGCGCTGAAGAACGTGAAGAGAAGCGCGCAGCGGATTGTGTTTCCGGAAATCGACAGCGAATACCTGGTGGAGACGGCGGGCGATCGCAACGCGGGTCGCGGCCTGACCATCACCAACCTGCACTGCACCGAGCTGGCGCGCTGGCCGGGCGATGCGGCGGAAATCCTGTACGGACTGATGGCCACGCTCTCGCCCGCCGGCCAGCTGGCGATGGAATCAACCCCGATGGGCGCATCGGGATGCTTCTGGAAGGAATGGCAGGAGGCGGAGAAGACAAATACGGTGCGACACTTTTTCCCCTGGTGGCTGGAGGGGGCCTACGTGGCCGCGCCCCCGGAAGAAGCATCGCTGACCGATGCGGAGCGGTTGCTGATGCGGGAACACGACCTGAGCCGGGAGCAGATCGGCTACCGGCGGCAGATCCAGAGGAACTTCCGAGGTCTGGCGAAGCAGGAGTACGCGGAGGATCCGACCGCGTGCTTTCTCGCCAGCGGGGCGTGCTTCTTCGAAACGGCGGCGATCGACGCGCGCCTGCGGTCGATCCAGGATCCGGTGGCGGAGCGGCGCAACAGCGCCCTGCACATCTGGCTGACGCCGCAGGCGGGGCGGGAATATCTGGTGGCGGTCGATCCGGCGGGCGGCGGAACGAGCGGCGACTTCACGGCGATGCAGGTCATCGATCTGCAGTCCGGGCTGCAGTGCGCGGAGTGGTGTTCGCGGCTGACGCCGCTGGAAACCGCCCGGGAAGCCGCCGCGCTGGCGCGCGAATACCGCGGGGCTCTGCTCGCGGTGGAGCGCAACAATCAGGGCGAGGCGGTGCTGGCGCATCTGCGTGGGATCTGCCGCTACGATCGGATTTTTCAGCAGGAACGCCGGGACGGATATTTGACGACGTCCGTGACGCGGCCGCAGATGCTGGGGCAGCTGGATGCGGCGCTGGTGGAGACGCCGGATATCTTCTCGAGCGAGCGGCTGCTGCGGGAGTGCCGCAGCTTTGTGCGCCATGCCAGCGGGCGCGCCGAAGCGCAGGCCGGGGAGCACGACGACTGCGTCATGGCCATGGCCCTGGCGCTGACGGTTCGTGAGGAAAAGCTCACGGGGAAGCGCGGTGCAGTAGCATGAGAAATCCGGGGGAGCCGTGACGGTTCGCGCCATTCAACAAATCCGGAAAATGCGGGGCGGGGCGCAGAGCCATCTGATGCTGGGTGACGATGGCAACGCCTGGATTGTGAAATTCCAGAACAACCCGCAGCATCTGCGGGTGCTGCCCAACGAGCTGCTGGGGACGCGGCTGGGCTCCCTGCTCGGCCTGAACATGCCGCAGTGCGACGTGGTCGAGGTGACGCCGTGGCTGATCGAGCGGACCCCGGAACTGGAGATGGACTACGGGCCTCGCCGGGAACGCTGCCGCGCCGGCCTGCACTTCGGATCGCAGCT
>Ga0187887_10003781_pt1 | contig 11581 bp, 10 predicted proteins | sample June2016WEW_7_10_FD_132977 | JGI IMG/M metagenome (GOLD analysis project Ga0187887, IMG submission 132977) | Peatland microbial communities from SPRUCE experiment site at the Marcell Experimental Forest, Minnesota, USA - June2016WEW_7_10 | ecosystem: Environmental > Terrestrial > Soil >... | reverse complement strand
GGTCGATGAGCCACTCAGGCTGGGGGTAACTGCCGACCAGGGAGGTGGGGAAGAGCATGACAGCCACAATGTCAGAGCGGCCGCCCGCGCGCAGCCCTCGGCCGTGGCGCGCAGCCCTGGCCCGTGGCATGAGGCCCTGTCCCGTGGCGCGCAGCCCTGCCCGCCGCGGCGCAATGCCGGCCGGCTATCCGGCGGAGGAGATCTCGGGGCGGCCGCTGACCTCGGTGCTGACGAGCCGCCGCGTCACGCTCAGCGGGCCGAGGCCAGACAGCGCCTCGGTGACCCGTGCGGCCAGCCCGGGCGCGGCGGCGGTGGACTCGGCCAGCCCGATGGCCGAGACGCCCGCCAGCCAGGACGGGACGATCTCGGTGACGTCCGCGATCACGTTGGCCTTGGCCCGGTTCGACCGGGCCAAGGCGGTCAGGTGCCGGGTGTCCGGGTCATCCTCGCTGCCCAGCACCAGGACCAGGTCACTGGACGCGGCCACGGTCCGGACGGTCTCGGCCCGGTCGGAGGCCGCGTAACAGAACCCGTCCGGGTCCGGGCCCCGCAGCGCCGGGAACCGGGACCGCAGGGCGGCGGTCGCGATCGGGGTGTCCTCCACCGGAACCCCGGGAACGAGCACGTAGGAGACCCGCCGCGGGTCCGCGACCTGGACCGCGCCCGCCCCGACCCGGGTCTCGGCCAGAATGGCGTGATCCGGGGCCTCGCCCAGGATGGCGGGCAGTACCGCGAGGCCCGACTGGCCGATCAGGACCACCTGATCGCCACGCTCGGCGAACCGGCGGGCCTCGGCCTGCACCCCGGCCACCAGCGGGCAGGTCGCGTCGATCATGTCCAGGCCCCGTTCCGTGGCCTCGGCGCGCAACGCCGGGGCCACGCCGTGCGCCGGGATGAGCATCGTGGCGCCAGCGGGCACGTCATCCAGGGACCGGGCGAAGACCGCCCCGTTCTTCTCCAGGTCCGCGCAGGCCTGCGGGCTCGCCATCAGCTGTCCGCACACATATAGCGGGCCCCGGGCCAGGGCCTGCCGGGTGGCCTCGAGGGCCCGCCGCGCGCCCGGGCACCACGGGCTCACCGCGCCGAGCAGGCGCCTGGTCCCGCCGACCGCGGCCCATTCCTCGACCGCGCTGCGGGCCGCTGCCATCGCCACACCGTCCACGCTGCTGGCCGCGGCGCCGATCGCGGTGGCCGTGCCGTCGCTATGCAGGGCGGTGGTGACGAACAGGGCCGCGCCGTCATCCGCCTGGGATGCGTCGCCGGACTGCGGCACCGGCGCGTACCGCACACGCACGCCCCGGCGGTACAGCAGTCCCCCGACCAGGGGTGCGGCCGGGCAGGTCAGCCGGCCGTGCGCCGGGTCGCCGATCTCGGTGGCGACTAGCACCTCGCCCGGGGCCACCACGGTTCCCGGAGCCAGGCATTCGCGTGCACTCGATCGGCTCATGAGCGCATCCCCCTGATATCGCCACGTGACGGCCTGCTCCGCGCTGGCCAGCCGCACTCCCTGGCCAGTCACCAGGCCGGCCACCGCGATGATGCGGCGGGCCGGGCCGTAGCGTCCGCTGTCCGTTTCCTCGCGGATCAGTCTAGTGATGGCGAAGCCGCAGTGTGTGTACCTGGTAACGGGCCGTGTCGGACATGGCACACGGGGCAGGGGGGGCTATAGTTTACTATCTCAATCGGAATTACATGATTTAGTACTCAGGGGAAGCCCCCGCGCACCGGGGGCGGACCAGGACAGGCCGCGAGTCTGCCCGTTCAGTAACGTCGGCACCGGGGGAGTACAGAAGAACCAGGGGAGTACAGAAGAACCAGGGGAGTACAGAAGATGAGCATGGTCCCACTGGGTACCAAATGCCGTACGGACCAGGGCACACCAATCAGAGAGGACTGGCGCCATGACCGCTACTGACGAGCTGCTCGCCAACAACGACCGTTACGCGGAGTCTTTCGCTGGGCCGCTGCCGCTTCCGCCGTCCAGGCAGCTTGCCGTGGTGGCCTGCATGGATGCCCGCCTGAACGTCTACGCCATCCTGGGTCTGCGGGACGGCGAGGCCCACGTGATCCGCAACGCGGGCGGCGTGGTCACCGACGACGAGATCCGCTCGCTCACGATCAGCCAGCGTCTGCTCGGCACCACGGAGATCATCCTGATCCATCACACCGAGTGCGGGATGCTGACCTTCACCGATGACGACTTCAAGGCGAGCATCCAGAAGGACACGGGCATCAAGCCCGAATGGGCGGCGGAGGCCTTCCCCGACCTCGACGACGACGTGCGGCAGTCCATCGCCCGGATCAAGGCCAGCCCGTTCATCCCGCACAAGGACTCGGTCCGCGGCTTCGTCTTCGACGTGGCGACGGGCAAGCTCCGCGAAGTGTCCTAGCGCCGCCCCGCGGGCCGCAGGCACGGCGGCAGCACCAGGATCAGCGGCGTCAGCAGGGTCAGGAGTCCGAGGAGTCGGCCCGGCCCTGCTGCTCCGCCAGGAACTGCTCGAACTGGGCGCCGATCTCATCCGCGGACGGCAGCCGCTCCGACCCGTCCACCAGTGAGCCGCGCTCGGCTCCCTCGGCGAACGCGTCGTACTGCCGCTCCAGGGCCTGCACGACCTCCATGATCTCCTCGGAGCCCTCGACCTGGCGCCGGATCTCCTCGTCCGTCTCGCGGGCCGCCTCACGCAGCGCCTCGTCGGGCAGCTGCAGCCCGGTCGCGCGGGACACCGAGTCGAGCAGGGTGATCGCGGCCGTCGGATACGTGGCCTGGGCCAGGTAGTGCGGGACGTGGACGGCGAAGCCCACGGCCGGCCGGTCTTCCTCGCCCAGGCGCATCTCCAGCAGTGCCGCGACGCTGCCCGGAACCTGCAGGCGGTCCACCAGCGGCGGGTATCCCGTGGTCAGGCCGGAATCCGTGGCGTGGGCGGTCACGCCCAGCGGACGGGTATGCGGCGCACCCATCGGGATGCCGTGGAAACCGACCGCCAGCCTGACCCCCATCCGGGCGGCGACATCCCGGAGGGCCTGGGTGAAGCTCTCCCACTCGTGGTCCGGCTCCGGGCCGGTGAGCAGCAGGAAATGGCTCCCGGCGGTGTCCTGGAGCAGGTGCATGGCCAGCTCGGGCGCCTCATAGGACTCCCAGTGGTCCTGGGAGAAGATCATCGGTGGCCGCCGGGACCGGTAGTCGATCAGCCGGTCCACGTCGAACCGGGCGACCTCCTCGTGTTCCAGCGTCCCCAGCAAATGGGCGGACAGGAGTTTGCCCGCCGCCCCGGCGTCGATGAACCCGTCGAGGTAGTGCAGCATCACTGCCCCGTCCAGTACCGGCGCGTCAGGGCTCACCTCGTAGAGGTCTCCCGGATCTCGCACCACGCTCACTGCCCTTCCAGGGTGTCAGTCAGTCTGCCCGCTACCCGTTCCAACCATGAACGGCTGGTCATCCATCCCGTCAGAGGCGATCTTTGTGTTCCACGCTACCGCCTGCCGGCCCCGCCATAGCGGCGCAATCCCGCCCAGCGTGCCCAGACGGCCCGGGCCGGCCGCCACCACACGGTCAGTCGCCGTCGGCCTCCGCGGAGCCAGTCAGCCGGAGCTTACGCTGCGCGCGCTGGTAGAACGTGGTCCGGCCGAGCCGTACCACGTGGGCCGCGTCGGGCAGCGTGGTCACCACCACGGCGTCGCCCGGGTGCACGTACCCCTCGACGTTGCCGTCTGCTTCCAGGGCCAGCTCCCCGCTGCGCGGCAGCACGGTCAGCGTGAGTTTCTCGGCGGCGGTCAGGAACAGGGCCCGGTTGAATGCCGAGTGCGGCGCGGCCGGGGTGACCAGCAGCCCCTCGACGTTCGGTGACACGATGGGGCCGCCTGCGGAGAAGTTGTAGGCGGTGGACCCGGTGGGGGTGGCCACGATCACGGCGTCCGCCGCGTAGCGCACGAACGGGTGCGACTCCACCGTCAGCTCCACCACGGCCGAGCCGCCGCGGCCCGGGATCCGGGCCAGGGCCACGTCGTTGAACGCCACGGTCTGCCGCCCCAGGAATTCCGCCTGGACCGCGGACCGGGTCTCCACCGTGAAGCGGTGCTCGTCGATGGCGCACAAGGCGTCGCCCATCTCCGGAGGGTCGATTTCCGCCAGGAAGCCGAGCTTGCCCACGTTGACCCCGAGCGCCAGCGTCGAGTTGCCGCAGACGATCCGCAGCGCCCGCAGCATGGTGCCGTCACCACCCAGGCTCACCACGAGATCCGCGCGCCGGGCCAGCTCCAGGCCGGTGACCGCCTCGACGCGACTCGGGATCCGGCTGGCCTCGTCCTCCAGCGCGAGCACCGTCACCTTGCGCTCGCTGGCCCAGGCCAGCAGCGTGAACAAGGCCGAGTTGCAGTCCCGCGCCGGATGCAGCACCAGGCCCACCGTGTTGACCATGCCCACGTGCCAGTCTCCTCAGGTCGTGATCAGGCTGCGCACCCGGGCGGCGCGGACCGCGTCGGACAGCGTGCCGATGTCGTAGGCACCGTAGTGGCGTTTGCCGTTGATGAAGAACGTGGGCGTGCCGGACACCGCGGACAGGTCCGCCGAGTCCACGTCCTCGGCCACCCGGGCCGCGCCCGCGTGCTTGCGCAGATCGTCGGCGAACCGGGCCGTGTTGAGGCCGAGATCCGCCGCGTACTGGATCAGGTCCCGCGCGGTGAGCGCGCCCTGATGCTCCATCAGCAGGTCATGCATGTCCCAGAACCTGCCCTGCCGGTCCGCCGCCTCGGCGCCTTCCGAGGCCAGCTGAGCGTGCGGGTGCACGTCGTTGAGCGGCAGGTGCCGGAACACGTACCGCACGTCGCCGAAGTCGGACAGGAGTTCCCGGACGACCTGCTCGGCCAGGCCGCAGTACGGGCACTCGAAGTCGCCGTATTCCACGACGGTGACCGGGGCCCGTTCCGGCCCGCGGATGTGATCGCGGCCGGGATCGACCGGGACGGCCAGGTCGGTGATGCTCGTGGAGGTGCCGAGCAGGGCGCGTATCTTCAGTCGTTTGGGCAGCAGCCGGGTGACCCGGAAGACCGTCCAGGTGAGCGCCGACGCGCAGAAGGCCGCGGACAGGATTCCCAGCTTGGCCTCGGCCAGCAGGGTGCCGTGGAAAGCGAGCGAGGCGATGAGCAGGGCCACGGTGAAGCCGATCCCCGCGATGGCGCCCGCGCCCATGACGGCCGCCCAGCCCACCGGCGGCTGGATCCGGCCCCGGCTGAGCCGGGTGACGAGCCACGCGGCCGCGGTGGTGCCCACCGGCTTGCCCACCACGTAGCCGATCAGGATGCCTAGCGTGACCGGGGACGTGTAAGCGCGGGAGAGCAGCCCCGCGCTGATCACTACGCCGGCGTTGGCCAGGGCGAACAGGGGCACGATGAGATAGCTCGACCAGGGGTGGTAGAGCTGCTGGAGCCGTTCGTTGGGGGAGAGGGCCGAAGTGACGCCTTCGCGGGCCTCACGGGCCAGCTCGGGGGTGGGCTGCTCGCGGAACAGCCGGAACAGGTCGCTGGCCCGCTCCAGGTCACTGCGCACCGCCGGGTGGGCGTAGGTGAGCAGGCCCATGACCAGCCCCACTACGACCGGGTCCACGCCGGACTTGAAGAACGCCACCCAGGCCGCCGCCCCGAGCAGGAAGTAGGCCGGGCCGAACCGCACACCCGCGGCCCGGATGGCGGCCACGACGACCAGGAAGCCTACCCCGGCCAGCAGTGCGGGGACCTTGAGGCGCGCGCTGTAAAAAATTGCAATAACGGCCAGTCCGACCAGATCATCCACCACAGAGAAGGTCAGCAGGTAGGTGCGCACCCGGTCGGGCAGCCAGGAGCCGACCAGGGCCAGCATGCCGAGCGCGAACGCGGTGTCGGTGGACATGGCCGCGCCCCAGCCCCCGGCCCCCGGGCCCCCAGCGTTAGCGGCCAGGTAGATGCCGACCGGGACGATCATCCCGCCCAGGCCGATCACCAGCGGCAGTGTCAGCCGCCTCCGCTCGCGCAGTTCGCCCATGTCGAACTCGCGCCGGGCCTCCAGGCCGACCACCAGGAAGAAGAACGTCATCAGGCCCGAGTTCACCCAGCCGTGCAGGTCATCAGACAGGCCCGTGGTGCCGATGATCACCGACAGCCGGGTGGACCAGAACGATTCGTAGGATCCCGCCGCGACGTTCGCCCACACCAGGGCGGCCACCGTCGCAGCAAGCAGGATCGCCGCGCTGCCCGTCTCAGTACGCAGGAACTGGCGGAGCGGGGTCTCCAGGTTCCGCGCCCACGCGGTCCGGCCGGACAGCGTGGAGGGCGCCGGCTGGGATTCCGTCATGCCCGGATTCTCCCAGTATGGTGGCGGGGACTCTCGTCCGGCTCAGCCCTCCGGGCCGCCGGCGGTCTCGTCCTCGTCCTCATCGGTCAGGTGGACGGCCGCTTCCTCGGCGCCTGCGGCGCCCCCGTCGATGCCCACATCCTGGGCGACCAGGTCGGGCTCGATGCGGGAGTGGGCCCCCTCGTCCTCGGCGACCAGGCGGCCGGACCTGGGCTGGGGCTCGTCGTAAGGCTCCGGGCCCTCGCGGGGCAGGTCGCTCTCGGCGGCCGGGTCCGGATCCGCGTACGGGTCCGGCTCCGGTTCCTCCTCGGCGAGCAGCTGATCGAGGGATTCACCCTGGCGCTCCTCGGCCAGCGTGTCGCCGAACCGCTGACCGGCCGACCACTTGTCGGCGGGCTCGATGCCCGGGTCCAGCGGATCGTCGTACGGATCCTCGCTGTCCTCCAGCGTGTCGGAGGAGTCCAGGACGCCGTCGTCCTCGAAGTCGGTGTCCTCGAGCCCGTCCGTGCCGGGGCTGCCGCCGCGCTCGTAGTCGCCGGTGCCGCCACCGTAGGTGTACTCGGAGCTGCCGTCGCCTGGGTCGGCGGAGGGGTCATAGGTCTCTTCGGCCATGGGCCCAGGCTAGCGACAATGATCGCCCGCTCGGACCTCAGGCGTCCCAGGGACCAGGTCGGCCCTGGTGGGCCGCCTTGTACTCCTCCCAGCGGTCAAGCAGCGCGGGCAGCTCCTTGCTGACGAAGTCGAAGTACATTGCCGATTCGGCGAGCCGTTCTCCAGCAGGCGTGCCCGCACCGAGGACGTCGGCCCCGTCGCGCATCGTGTCCGCCCAGCGCATCATGATCCGGTCCCGCACCCGGAGGACCTCGTGCCAGACGTTGTCCGGCATCCGGTACACATGGCGCCGTGAGCCCACCTCAGTCTCCCGGCTGACCAGGCCCACCTGGACGAGGTAGCGCACCCCGCCCGACACCGCGGCCGGGCTGACCTGGAGCAGCCCGGCGAGCTCGTCCGCGGTGAGGCTGCTGGTGTCCGCGGTCAGCAGCGCGACGAAGATCCTGGCCGGCATGCGCGGCATCCCCGAGTCGGCGAGCAGCGAGGCGAAGCGCTGGATGAACTGCCGCACCGCGACTGCGCCCCGCGCTGGCCCGGCCCCGGACGCCTCCGGGACGTCCCGCAGCCCGCGGCCACCCGCCGCCTGGCCCTCCTGGATTCGGCCCGCCCGCAGCTCCTGGCCCTCCTGGGTCCGGCCCGCCCGCAGCTCCTGGCCCTCGTGCCCCTCCGGCACTGGCTGTCACCTCCTCCCACGGCGTCGCTTCAGTTAGTTTACTAGATACATAACTTTCATGATTTTGTGAATTCAGTGCTAGGCTAAAGGGCATGACCGCGGTGATCGAGGTAGCCGGGCTGACCAAGTCGTTCGGCCGGACGCGCGCGCTGGACGGGCTGGATCTGACGGTGGCCGCCGGTGAGGTGCACGGTTTCCTGGGCCCGAACGGGTCGGGCAAGACCACCACCATCCGGGTTCTGCTCGGCCTGATCCGGGCCGGCGGGGGAAGTGCCCGGCTGCTCGGCGGTGATCCCTGGGCGGAGGCGACCACGCTGCACCGGCGTCTCGCGTATGTGCCGGGCGACGTTACCTTGTGGCCGAACCTGTCCGGCGGTGAGGTCATCGACCTTCTCGCCCGGCTCCGCGGGGGTGTCGATGAGAAGCGCAAGCTGGCCTTGCTGGAGAAGTTCGAGCTCGACCCGGCCACGAAGAGCCGGTCCTACTCCAAGGGAAACCGGCAGAAGGTCGCGCTGGTCGCCGCGCTCTCGTCCGGGGCCGAGCTGCTGATTCTCGACGAGCCGACCTCGGGGCTGGACCCGCTGATGGAGGCCGCGTTCCGCGAGTGCGTGGACGAGGAGCGGCAGGCGGGACGGACAGTGCTGCTGTCCAGCCACATCCTGTCCGAGGTGGAGGCGCTGTGTGACCGGGTGACGATCATCCGGGCGGGCCGCACGGTGGATTCCGGGGCGCTGGCTGACCTGCGGCACCTCTCCCGCACCTCGGTCCGGGCCGAGCTGGACCAGCCGCCGGATGGGCTGGACGGCCTGCCAGGGGTGCACGACCTGGAGATCGCCGGCAACCGGGTCAGCTGCCAGGTGGACGACCGCGTGCTGCCCGAGGTGCTGAGGCGGCTGGCCGCTGCGGGGGTGCGCAGCCTGGTCAGCCAGCCACCCACGCTCGAGGAACTGTTCCTGCGCCACTACACGGGCCCGTCATGACCGCGGTGGCCGCCCGCGCGCGGCGACCCGGCGGCGGGTCGGCCAGCCGCGGCCGGGCCGGGCTGGCCGGGACCGCCGCGCTGATCTCGCTCGGGCTGCGCCGTGACCGCATATTCCTGCCGGTCTGGCTGTACATCTTCGCTGGCAGCATCGGCAGCACCGGGTACAGCTTCCGCCACCTCTATACGAGCCTGGCCGAACGCCTTTCTCTCATCGCCAGTGTCCAGCACGACCCGTCGGTCCTCGCGCTGAGCGGGCCAGTGTCCGGGACCAGCGCGGGATCGCTGGTTGCCTGGAAGGTCCTGGTGACCGCATCCGCCGCCGCCGGGCTGATGGGGATCCTCACGGTCGTCCGGCACACCCGCGATGACGAGGAGCAGGGGCGCCTGGAACTGGTGGGTGCCGCGGCCGTCGGCCGCCAGGCGTCGCTGGCCGCCGGCCTGACGGTGGCGTTCGGCAGCAGCCTGGCCCTCATCCCGCTCCTCGCCGCCGTTCAGGTCGTCCTTGGCTACCCGTTCGCCGGGGCGCTGGCCCTCGGCGCGGCGGTGGCGTTGTCGGGCTGCGTGTTCGCGGCTGTCGCCGCGGTCTGCGCCCAGCTGACGGTCAGTGCCCGGACGGCCCGCGGGCTGGCCGTCGCCGTCCTGGGGGTGGCGTTCCTGCTCCGCGCGGTGGGCGACTCGGCATCCGGCGCGTCCTGGCTGCGCTGGGCCTCACCGCTGGGCTGGGCCGAGCAGATGCAGGTGTACGCGAGCCCCCGGTGGAGTGTGGGTGTCCTGTTCGTGGTGGCCGCTGCTGCTCTGGCGGGGTGCGCCGCGCAGCTTGCTGCTCATCGTGATCTGGGCGCGGGCCTGCTGCCCGCCCGGGCCGGCCGGCCACAGGCGGCCGGGTGGCTGCGCAGCCCTCTCGCCCTGGCCTGGCGGCTGCAGCATGGCGCCCTGCTCGGCTGGGCGGCCGGCTTCGCGCTGGCTGGCGCGGTATTCGGGTCGGCGGCCCGCGGGATCGGCCCGATGCTGAACACCAGCGCCCAGGCCCGGCAGATGTTCATCCGGCTGGGCGGGCACAGCGGGCTCCTCGATGCCTACCTCGCAGCGGTGATCGCGGTGATGGGCGTGGCGGCGGCGGGGTATGCGGTGGCGGCCGTCCTGTGGCTGCACGGCGAGGAAAGCGAGCGGCGGGCTGAGCCGGTGCTGGCCGCCCCGGTCGGGCGGGTCCGCTGGGCGGGCAGCCATCTGCTCGTCGCGGCCGTGGGCAGCGCGGCGCTGCTGGTGCTGGGGGGCCTGGCCATGGCGCTGGGCGACGGGCTCACCTCGGGGGGCGTGGGCACTCAGGTGCCGCGGCTGGCCGGAGCGGGGCTCGCGCAGGTCCCGGCGGCCTGGGTGATGGCCGGCGTGGCGGTGGCCCTCTGGGGGCTGGTGCCGCGGGCGGCGGTGGCCACGGCGTGGAGCGCGCTCGGCCTGGCCGCTCTGATCACCGTGCTCGGCCCGGCGGTCAGGCTGGCCCAGGCCGTGCTGGACGTGTCGCCGTTCACCCACATACCGAAGCTGCCCGGGGCCCCGGTCACCGCGACGCCGCTGGCCTGGCTGATCGCCGTGGCGGTGGTGCTGGCCGTGGCCGGGCTGGCGGGATTCCGGCGCCGCGACCTGTTGTGACCGGGCCGGGTGAGCGGTCCGGGCCGCAGCGACCTGGATGTTTCATCCGGGCACTCCCGAGGGGCGGCATCCCGTCCGGCCGCTGCATGAAAGCTGCATGGGTGCACTCGCCTGGGGCCCAGCCCTCCCACAACTGCATGAAAACTTCACCCACGCACTCTTCTGCGGGGTCGGGGCGCGATCGGCAGTGCGTGGCAGAGATGTTCAGTCACGCCTGGCTTGGTGTGTGCACTGCGGGGGGCCGGGTCGATGATGATCATTTTTCGTCTTCCGGCTCCTCTGCCGGTGCCGTGCCCGGGCCGGGGTTCTGCGATGTCCGTGCTTGGGGTGGATCCGTACTACCAGCCGTGGGTCACATCGATCATGACCAGCGCCACTTTTCCCGCCTTGATCCCCAGACTCTGTTGCAACACCCTGGGATGATCAAGGTCCCGGGGTCCCGGGCAGGGGACTGGAGGGTGCTGTGGCGGGTGCTCTGTCCGGTTTGGGTGCACGTTCCGCGGGAAAAGTGGGCGGGAGAGGCCAGTGTGGCTCGTGGGACCGGGAGCAGTGCGGCGGCCGGTCGGGACGCACACTGCCCGAGGTGAGCGCGCTTGGCCCGGCGCGGCCGGAGCGGGGCGGCGTCAACGGGTGACTCAGGGGAGTGAGGACCTGACACCAGGCGGCGCACACAAGAATGAGGCCCCTCCAAGTATGAGTTGGAGGGGCCTCACCTGACCACGTCGCACCGCGGCTGCCGGTTGCCCGGCTTCCCTGGCGCTCTGCGGCCGACCGCCTGCCGTGGAAGCAGCAACTGGAATCCCGGTTGCCCGGTTTTCCCGTCGCCCGGGTTTCCCCGGCGTTCCGGGAGTTTCCTCCCGGAAGGACTCCCGCCTTGGCGGTAAATGAATTTGTACTCTGGCCAGAGGATCTGGCGCAAGAGTTTCCCGCCAGTAATTTTGGATTTTTTCCAGCTATCGGGGAAGTCCACGCCAAGGCGCGTGTTATCCCCAGGAAAGGCGGCTGTCCACCGCTCTGTCCACAGTCTGATCCACAGCCCGCCGCCTCGAGGCAGCCGGCGCCGGGCGTCAGTTCACCGGCCGTGACCGGCGTGCGGGCGGCGGGCATCGAGCGGCCCGGACCTGGCCCGGCGGCGGGCATCGAGCGGCCCGGACCTGGCCCGGCGGTGGTATACGCCTGAAGGTCCCTGCACGCAGCGAGGCCCCTCCATGTATGAGATGGGGGGGCCTCACCGCGGCCATTCAGCAGAGCCACCGACTACTCGGCCACCGGGGTACTGTCCGGCCGCTCCACCAGGGCGGGAAAAATCAGCCCGGAGTGCCAGTTTCCCGGCTCTCCGGCACCT
>Ga0187887_10003780_pt1 | contig 11584 bp, 10 predicted proteins | sample June2016WEW_7_10_FD_132977 | JGI IMG/M metagenome (GOLD analysis project Ga0187887, IMG submission 132977) | Peatland microbial communities from SPRUCE experiment site at the Marcell Experimental Forest, Minnesota, USA - June2016WEW_7_10 | ecosystem: Environmental > Terrestrial > Soil >... | reverse complement strand
AGGTTGACCGGGGTCGGGTCGGCCGGACGGTGCTTCGGCAGGTAGTACATGTACGACATCCAGTCCGGATTGATGTCCAGCTCCATCCCCGTCACCGCCCCCGCTCGCCTGAGCAGCTGGGCGAGCTCCCGCACGTTCAGCGAGGGGCCGTAGACGAAGACGACCCGCCCGTCCTGGGTCATGCCGATCCCGGACCGCCAGACGTAGTAGCCGCCGCCGAGGGTGGCGCCCCAGCTGGTCTGGACGTTGTAATCCACCGAGGAGGGAATCTTGCCGTGCGCGACGATCAGGTGCAGGTTCTGCCGAACCCCCACCACGTCCGGTGCCATCCGCACTGACCCCCCCCAGTTACCGATGGCGATCCGGCCGTCGCGGTAGTACACGACCGACGCGACACCCTTAGTGAGCACCCCGGTGGTCGCACCGTTCAGGTAGAACCCGCCCCCGGACGTGGAAATTTTGAAGCCCCCGTTGAAGGTGGCCAGCAGTCCCAGGCGCTTGCCGGGCGGGATGTCTGGCGCAGCCTTCCAGTGCCCAGGCCCCGGATCCTCCGCCCCCGGGTGGAGCTGGAAGCGGACCAGGTCCTGGTTCATTGAAACGATCCCCGCCACGTACGACGTGTAAACGCTGCTCGCCCGCAGGTAAGTGCCGAAGATGGCGGGCTCGCCCTTGGCCGTGCCCAGCACCCGCCACTTGCCCTCGCCGCGCAGGGGATGGGCCACCAGGGGCTTCAGCGGCGCGGGGGCAGGGAAGGACGGCTCGGCCTTCACGTGCTCAGTGGGCTTCGGCGCGCTCACTGGCCCCGCGCTCGGGCCGGTCAGCGCGAACGAGGGCTTCCCGCCGACCTTCGGGGGCTTGTATGAGATCCACTCGCCGAACGTGACCAGCGGGCCGAGGTAGTGGTCCCGGGCCCACTCGGCCAGGCGCTCCGACACCGTTCCGCCGCCGGGATAGGTGAGGGCATGCCCGACCGACCAGCCCAGCCAGATGACGAACGCCAGCAGCAGCGCCATCACGGCCTGGAACCAGCGCCGCGCGCGCAGCCGGCGGAACCGGCCCCCACCGGAACGGCGCCGGCCGGAACGGCTCGGGCCAAGGCCACCCCGGCCTGGACCACCGCGCTCCGGACCACCGCGCCGTGGACCATCCTGGCCCGGACCATCCTGGCCCGGCCCGCTTGGACCGTGATCATCCGGCGGGTACGTACCACCCGGGCCCAGCCCCGTGCCGGGCTTGCTCGCCTCGGAGTCACGCCGGAATGACGCCGGTTTAGGCACCCACGTTCTCCCTCCGGATCATGTTCAGCTTGAGAGACACGCAGCCAGGAAGCACAGCTCTAGTCGCTCTGATGTGGGAGCAGGGCCTGCCCGTACCTGAAGCTACGCGTCGAGCCGCGCCGCCCGTCCCTGGCGAGGAGCGTTCCCGTGCCGGGTGAGCCCAAACGATAGGTGTACTCGCCAATCATGAAGACTGCGTTACGGTAGCGGCGGCCGTCAACGCAGGTGGACGGCACGCGGGGGCCAAGGCTGCGTGCGGGTCCGCCGCGCACCACCGGGCAGGGAGCCTGATCCGCAATGCCGCTGCGATTCGCCGCCAACCTCTCGATGCTCTGGGCCGGGCTGCCCCTGCCCGACCAGTTCGAGCGGGCGGCCCGGGCCGGCTTCGACGCCGTCGAGCTGTGGTGGCCGGGGGAGGCGGATGCCGCGCTGCTGCCCGGCCTGACCAGGCGCTGGGGCATGCAGCTGGCACTGCTGAACTTCGACGCGGGTGACATGGCGGCCGGGGACCGGGGCCTGGCCGCCGACCCGGACCGCACCGCGCAGATGCGCGAGCACGTGCCGGTCGCGCTGCGGATTGCCCAGGCGTGCGGATGCCCGCGGCTGAACCTGCTCGCCGGGCTGCGCCAGCCGCGGTACCCGCTCGGCCTCCAGCTCGAGCTGGCCCTGGAGAACGTCGCCTGGGCGGCCGACCGGGCCGCGGCGGCGGGCTGCGAGGTGATGATCGAGGCGCTGAACCCGATGGACAACGGCCCCTGCCTGCTGACCACGACCGCGGCGGCTGCGGCGTTCGCCGGGCAGACCGGCCGGGACAACGTCCGGCTCCAGTACGACGTGTACCACATGCAGCGGGTTGAGGGGGAGATCACCCGGACGGTGGATACCTACTGGGATCTGATCAGCCACGTCCAGATCGCCGACGTGCCGGGCCGCGGCGAGCCGGGGACCGGCGAGATCAACTACCCGTTCGTGCTGGGACATCTCGACCGCCAGGGGTACGGCGGTTTCGTCGGGCTGGAGTACCGGCCCTCGGCAGGCACCGCCGAGGACACGTTCGGCTGGCTGAGGGGCCTCGGACAGGGGTAACCAGTCTGGCCACGGCGGATTAACCAGGTGTGGCCCGCCGGGCCCGTGCCACACTAGCGGCGTCGGTTGTTGAGCCAGCCGGGGTTTCGCTGGGTCCTGCCCGTGCTCCGCCCGCCAGCAGCGCCCCGGCGATGCCGGGGGGCGCGCACCTTATGGAGAATCAGACGAACTGGCCGGACGATCAAGCCAGGACCACGGTGGTCAGCTTGCCCGGCGAAGTCAGCTACTACAACGCGACGCAGGTCGACGAAGAACTGATGGCCGCCCTCGAGCCCGGGGTCACCACCGTCATCCTCGATCTGACCCTGACCACGTTCTTCGACAGCGCTGGTCTCGGCAAGATCGCGGTCGCCCGCCGCCTGGCCACCGCCTACCACATCGACCTGCGGGTCGTCGTGCCCGCGTCGAGCCCGCTGGCCGGCTTCTTCGCGTCGAGCGGCTACGACCGGGTGCTGGCGATCTACCCCAGCCTGCGCGGCGCGCTGACCGCGCCGCGCGATTCCCGGGAGGGCACGCGCTCCGCGTTATCCGCCTCGGTCCGCCCGGCCCGGGCTGGGCCGGGCGCGACATCAACCTGGTCGAGCTGGACCCGGTCGAACTGGTGCCGGTCGAACTGGTGCCGGTCGAACTGGTGCCGGACCACCCGCACCGGGACCGGCTCGCCGCGGGACTGGGCGCCGAGCAGCAGGCCCCGCACGCGCAGCCACCAGCACACCGCCATCACCGTGCCGGCCAGCTGGACGGCTACCGCGCAGCCGAACGCAAGCCGGTAGGCGGCCACGTCGCTGCGGCCGGCCAGGTCCAGGATCCCGCCGACCAGGAGTGAGGCGAGGATGGCCGCGGTGAACCCGCCGACGTTGACGACCCCGGTCGCGGTGCCGACGGCGGTGCCCGCGTTGTAGTCCCGGGCCAGCGAGAACCCGATGGTGGAGGCCGGGCCCCCCGCAGCCATCAGGGCCACCACCACGACGATCAGCGCGTGCGGCGGCCGCCCTCCGAAGCCGCCCAGCAGGGTCACCCAGCCGCCCACGGTGACCACGCAGACGCCGACCGCGAACGGCACCCGGGCCGCCGGGAAGCGCCCGAAGACCACGCCGACGGCCGGGCTGATCGCGATGGCGGCCAGCACGCAGACGAGCAGGACCGCGCTGGCCCCGGCCGGGCTGAACCCCTGGGCCACGAGATACGGCAGGCCCCACAGCACCGAGAACATCGTGGTCACCGACATGCAGGAGAAGTGCAGCCAGAAGCCCAGCCGGGTGCCGGGCCTCCGCCACGCCACGCGCGCCCGGCCGCTGACCCGGTGCGCCGCCGCCAGCCACTCGCCCAGAGGCCGGCTGCGGGCCCTCCCGCCGCCTGGCGGGTCCGCGGGCAGCAGCGCCCAGACGGCGACTCCCGCGGCCAGCGATATCACGCCCGTACTGGCGAACGAGGGGGTCCAGCCCGCTGTGTGCAGCAGCAGCGTGAGGGGGATCGTCGCGATGACGTTGCCGGCCATGCCGAGCATCGAGGTGAGCGAGACGGCCAGCGGGAACCGGCGCGGGGCGAAGTCCTGGGCAGCGAACCGCACCACGCTGACGAACGTCAGCGCGTCACCGCAGCCCAGCAGGGCCCGGGCCAGCAGGGCCTCTGGGTAGGAGTGCGCGAACGCGAACGCGAGCTGCGCGACGGCCATGGTGCAGGCCGCGGTGATCAGCAGCCGGCGCGGGCCGTAGCGGTCCACCAGCAGGCCGGTGGGCGCCTGCATCGCGGCGTACACCCCCAGCTGGGCCAGGACGAAAACGCTGAGCTGGCCAGGCGTGATCCGGAACCGGCTGGCCGCCTCCAGCCCGGCCACGCCGAGGGAGGTGCGGTTGAACACCGCAGCGATGTACACGGTGACCGCGATGGCCCAGCGCCGGAAGGCGGGCGTGGCGCGGACCTCGGGGGTGGACGGGACGGCGGGCGACGACGGGGCCGGGCTGGGCATGGGATTCAGGTTCCGTGGGGCAGGTGGTGGAAGTCGGGCGGCCAGGTCCGGTGGTCAGGTCCGGTGGTGGTCAGGGACGGCGGGCGAGAGTGCTCTCCGCATGATCCAGGTGGGCGGCCACGGCCTTGACGACCGCGTCGGCGCGGCCCGCGCGCAGCGCGTCACGGATCCGCTCGTGCTCGGCCAGGGTCGAGCGCATCCGGCCGGGATCGACGTGGGTGCCGGTGCCGTCCAGCAGGTTCACGGTGCCCATGCGCAGCTGCCGTTCCCGCAGCGACCGGTACAGCGAGGTGATGATCTCGTTCCCGGTCGCCGCGACGATCGCGAGATGGAAGTCGCGGTCGGCCTGCACGTACGCGGCGACGTCATGGGACTGCATGGCGGAGCGCATGGCCTCCAGGTGGCTGTCCAGCACTGGCTCCAGGTCCACGGAGGGCGGGCGGGTGAGGACCTTGCGGGCCGCGAACGACTCGACCAGGCGCCGGGTCTCCATCACGTCGGCCATCTCGTCCACCGTGACCGGCAGCACCAGGGCCCCGCGTTTGGGCAGCAGGCGGACCAGGCCCTCGCCCTGCAGCCGGAGCAGGGCCTCGCGGACCGGGGTGCGTGAGGCGCCCACCGCGTCGGCCAGTTGTCCCTCGGACAGCAGGTCATGCGGGGTGAACCGGCGGGCGAGGATCTCGCCCTTGACGTAGGCGTAGGCCCGGTCGGCGGCGCTCGGCGCCGCGGGCGGTCGCGCCACAGGCGCCTCTGTCGTATTCACGATGTATCTATGCTACATGCATCGCGTTTCACGGGCAGATGTTTCCGGGTCCGGCGCGGCGCCGGGCTACTGGTGCCGCTGCCTGAGCCAGTCGAGGGATGACTGGGCCACCTCGCGCCAGCCGTGATCGATGGTGAGCGAGTGCCCACGGTCCGGGAACTCCCGGAAATCCGTGATGGCCGGGGACTTGTGGTACAGCTTCCGGGTCGCGGTGGTGATCGCCGCCGGGACCGTATGGTCGCGGCCCCCGGCGATCAGCAGCAGCGGGCCGCGATTCTTGTTGCGGGTGTCCACCGCGGCCGGCGAGTGCGGGGTGAAATTGGCCAGGGCGTCCTCGAACAGGGGCTTGCCGGGTGAGGGCACGGTCCAGCGGTCGTACAGCTCGGAGGATTCCTGCGCGCTCAGCTCGTTCCCGAAGCCGTACCGGAACTGGCTCGCGGTCAGCGACACGGCCTGCTCCCGGTTGGCGGGCTTGCGCAAGGCGATCGAGGCCACCCGCAGCGCCGGCGGGGGCAGGTAGTAGACACCCTTGATGGGAGCCGCGTCGATGGCCACGCCCGCGGCGGCCAGGTTCTGCCCGAGCAGCCGCTGCACGATCAGGCCGCCGAAGGAATGCCCGATCACGATGGGCGGGGCGCTCAGCCCACGGATGATCCCGGCGTAGTGCTCTACGACGTCGTTGAGGCCTTTGCCGGCCACCTGCTCCGGGTGGCTCCGCGTCTCCTCGACGGTATCGCCGTCGCCCGGCCAGCCGGGTGCGACGGGCGCGTACCCCGCCTCCTGGAAGAACTCCATCCACGGGCCCCACGACGCGGCGTGCAGCCAGAGACCATGCACGAAGACAACGGGGGTTTCTGCTGGTTCCATCTCGTGCCCCTTCCGCCGATGCGGCCGCGCGCCGCGCATCCCGGGTAGGTACCCGCTTTGCCCCAGGATGCACCCTGGCCCGGTGAGCCCCGCCTGCCTAGCCCGGCCTCACCCGTCGCCGATCCGCTCGCCGCTGGCCGCGTCGAACAGGTGCACGTGCCCGGGGTCCGCGCCGGCCCTGATGAGCTCGCCGGGCTGCGGGCGCACCGGCCCGGACCGGACAATCACGTTGCTCCCCGGCTCACCAGCCAGCTGCCCGTAGATATGGGCGTCACTCCCGGCGTCCTCCACCAGGGCGACCTTCACCTCCAGCTCGCCGTGGCCGGCCGTCAGATGTTCCGGCCTGATCCCGGCGACGACCCGGTCCCGGCCCTGCATCGCCTGCCGCTGGGCATCGCCCAGCGGCAGGCTGGCACCGGCCAGCCTGAGCCCGTCCTGCTCCACCGCGGCGTCGAACAGGTTCATGGCCGGCGACCCGATGAACGCGGCCACGAACGCGTTCGCGGGCCGGTCGTACAGTTCGGCCGGGGCAGCAAACTGCTGCAGCCGCCCGCCGCGCAGCACGGCCACCCGTTCGCCCATGGCCATGGCCTCCGCCTGGTCGTGGGTGACGTAGACGGTGGTCACCCGCAGGCGGCGCTGGAGCTCGCTGATCTGGGCCTGGGTCGCCGCGCGGAGCCCGGCGTCCAGGTTGGACAGTGGCTCGTCCATGCAGAAGACCTTCGGCTCGCGGACGATGGCGCGGCCCAGGGCGACCCGCTGGCGCTGACCGCCGGACAGGTTCCGCGGCGTGCGGTCCAGCAGTGGCTCCAGGTCGAGCAGGCGGGCGGCCTCACGGACCCGGCGGCCGGCCTCTTCCTCGCCGATGCCCCGCATGCGGAGCGCGAAGCCCATGTTCTCGCCCACGGTCTTGCTCGGGTAGAGCGCGTAGTTCTGGAACACCATCGCGACGTCCCGGTCGCGGGACGGCACGCCCGCCATGTCCTGCCCGCCGATAACAATCGAGCCCTCATCGAGCTCCTCCAGGCCGGCCAGCATCCGCAGGGCGGTGGTGGTGCCGGAGCCCGGGGGGCCGGCCAGGACCACGAACTCGCCGTCGCTGATGGCCAGGGTCAGCGCGTCCACCGCGGGCCGCTCCGCTCCCGGATAGACCCGCGTCGCGTTCTCGTACCTGACCTCAGCCATGATCGTCTCCTAGAACGCCCCCGGCACCACCCGCTAATCCTCTGCCCGCCCTGAGCCTGCCCTCACCCTCGTACCCCGGCCTCCCAGCCTCCCGGCCTCCCGGCCTCCCGGCCCCCCGGTTCCCCGGTTCCCCTGAGACCCCATCAGCCCCGCCAGCCCCCAGACCGGCAACGTGATCAGACGATCGGTGTTGCCAGGCCAACACCAATCGTCTGATCACGTTCCCATCTGAAGCACCTCCGAGGAAAACCCAGCCCCCGAGCTACGTCCTACCTAATACGCAAGCCAGAGAGGAGCTGGCCGCAGCGAGGGAGCTACCGGGCCTGGGCGCCTGCCGGCGCCGCGGTCGGCGCGCCTTCCGGGACGGCCACCCCGCCGGCCGGCCGTGGAATGGCCACGGTGCCAGCCCGCCCGCGCGGGGGCAGCGCGAACGCCACTCCGATGGCGGCGATCAGGGCCACCACCGCGGCCATCCGCATGCCGGTGGCCATGGCCGTGGTGAACGCGGTGTGCGCCGCGGCCGCCAGCTGGGTGCCGGATGCCCCGCCGAGGTGCCGGCCGACGATGTCCGCCGCGGCGACCGAGCTCGTGGCCAGGTGGCTCACCGGCTGCGGCACGTGCGCTGCAGCCAGCGCGCTGCCGAGCTTCGAGCGGTAGACGTTCTCGGCCAGGCTGCCGATGATCGCGATGCCCAGGGCGCCCCCCACTTCCCGGATCGTGTCGTTGATCGCGCTGCCCGCCCCGGCCTGGTGCGCGGGAACCGTGGTCATGATGGTCGTGCTGGCCGGTGCCATCACCAGCCCCATGCCCGCGCCCATGATGGCCACGGCGGCGGCCAGCGGCGGGTAGCTGGTGTGCACGCCGGCCGTGGACAGGTCCAGCAGGCCCGCGCCCATGAGCACGATGCCGGCCGGGATGATCACCCGGCTGCCGAGCCGCCCGGCCAGGACCGGGGACACCGGCGACACGGCGGCCATGGCGATCGCGAAAGGCAGCGCGCGCAACCCGGCGGACAGCGGGCTGTAGCCGTGCACCAGCTGGAGGTACTGGGTGAGCAGGAACAGGCTGCCGAACAGGGCGAAGAAGATCACGGTCACCGAGGCAGCTGCGGCCGAGAAGGCGCGGACCGCGAACACCCGCAGGTCGATAAGCGGGTTCGGGATATGCAGCTCCCACCAGGTGAACAGGGCCAGCCCTGCCAGCGCGGCGGCCACCTCGGCCAGCGTGAACGCCCCGGTCCACCCCCGGGTGGGGGCCTCGATGATGGCGTCCACAAGGAGGAAGAGCGAGCCCGCGATCATCAGGGTGCCGGTGAAGTCGAGGCGGTGGTCTCCCGGCTCGGCGGTCTCTGGGACGGTTAGCAGCACGCCGGCCAGCGCCAGCGCCACGAGCGGGACGTTGATCAGGAACACGCTGCCCCACCAGAAGTGCGACAGCAGCAGGCCGCCCAGGGTGGGGCCGATCACGATGCCCACCCCGGCCACGGCCGACCAGGCCGCGATGGCCTGCGGGCGCTCCCGGGGCGGGAACACGGAGTTCAGGATGGACAGCGTGGCCGGCATCACGAACGCCGCGCCGAGGCCCATCACCACCCGCGCCGCGATGAGCATCCCGGTGCCGGAGGCGAACGCCGCCGCCGTGCTGCCCATGGCGAACACAGCCAGCCCGCCGACCAGCGAGACGCGCCGGCCGTAGCGGTCACCCAGCGCCCCGGCGGGGACCAGCAGTGCGGCGAAGCACAGCGTGTACGCGTCCGCGATCCACTGCAGTGAGCTGGTCCCGGCGTGCAGCACCCGGGCCAGCGTGGGGAGCGCGGTGTTGAGGATGGTGTTGTCGATGACGACCACCAGCAGGCTCAGGCAGAGCACGAGCAGGATCTGCCGCCGCCTCGGGTGGCCTTGCGGCCACAGATTTGAGCTGGGCATCGGACTCTCCTTGGCACGCTTACTTACGGCTGTTGACTTACGATCGTTGGCTTACAGTCGTAAGCATAGACATATGAGCTAACAGCTGTAAAGTAGGAATCGTGAATACCGCATCAGAGCTGGTCCCGCCCGCTTCCGGCGCCGCGGCCCCGGCTACCGCCCCCCCGCGTCGGCAGCGCAACGCTCGGGGCCATGGAGCCAGGCTGACCGAGGACATCGTGACCGGGGCGCTCGCGCTGATCGAGCGGTCCGGCTCGGACGAGGCGGTCTCGCTGCGCGCGGTGGCCCGGGAGGTCGGCATCTCCGCGCCGTCCATCTATCCCCACTTCGCGGACCGCGATGCCATCGTGATGGCCGTGGTCCTGCGCGTCTTCGGCGAGCTGGCCGGGGCCATCGAGCAGGGCACCGCGTCGGCCCGCCAGGACCCGGTGGAACGCCTGGTCGCCGGCTGCGAGGCGTACGTCGGCTACGGGCTCGCCCATCCCGCCCGCTACGGCGTGCTGTTCTCCGGGTCGCACGGGATGCCGCAGGATTACTGCGCGCCGGTGCCGCTCGGCCCGGAAGGCCGCCCGGTCCTGGAATTTGGCGCCGAGGCGTTCGCTCTGCTCGTCCGGGGCATCGAGGACTGCGCCGAGGCGGGAGCGTCGGCGAGCACCGACGTGGTGGCCGACTCGACCGCGGTCTGGGTGGCCCTGCATGGCGCGGTTACGCTGCGCACCTCGCTGCCCGGTTTCCCGTGGCCCGAGCCGGAGACCTTCGTCCGGCACCTCGTGCTCTCACTCGCCCGGATCACCGGCCACCCGGACGGCGGCTGAGCGGCCGGCCACCCCGGCCCTGGCACCGGGCCCGGCCGCCCCGGCCCGGGTTCCGGAACCTCAGCGCCCGGTGACCCCGTCGAGAGCCTCCCGGAGCAGGTCGGCGTGCCCGTTGTGCCGCGCGTACTCGCCAATCAGGTGCACGTACATCATCCGTACCGAGAACGTGTCGCCGTGGCCGGTGTCCAGCGTGTCGTCGAAGTCCAGACCGGCCGCGGCCGCGTCGGCCTGCCGCCATTCCTCCTGCAGCCGGGCGATATCCGCCTCGGCCTCCGCCGCGACGGCGTCGTTGAAATCGGCGTCCTTCCCCCGGGCCGGGTCGTACATGGACGGGACCGGCTGGCCGGCCGCGCGCTGCCGGAACCAGATCCGCTCGACCTTGGCCAGGTGTCGGATGAGGCCCAGCAGCGACAGGTTCGAGGACGGGATGGGCCGGCGGGCCAGCTGTTCTCCGGTCAGCCCGGCACAGATGTTCAGCAGCGTGGATCGCTGATAGTTCAGGTAGCCCTCGAGGATCGGCCGGTCGTCACCGGTCATCGGCCCGTCGGCCGGGCTGGGCGTCGGTACGGTCCAGGTCATCGCCCCAGCCTGCCAGGAACGCCCACCGCGGACGAATCAGGGGGATGGCATTCTCGAGAGAAACCTCTTGACAAGTTTCTCTCGAGAGATGATTATCGAGATATGCCTCTCGACGACGACGGCAACGTGGGCCCGGAACGCCCTCCCAGCCCCGTGGATGACGTCCGCAAATCCCTGGATGACGTCCGCCAGCTCACCGACTCGCAGACGCTGCGGGCCCTGACCCACCCGGTCCGCATCGCGCTCATCGAGGCCCTCCTGCTGGGCGGCGCGATGACAGCCACGGAGGTCGGCGAGCGGATCAGCGAGTCGCCCACCACCTGCTCGTTCCACCTGCGCCAGCTGGCGAAGTACGGGTTCGTGGAGGAGGCGGGCGGTGGCAAGGGCCGGTCCCGGCCGTGGCGGCTGACCGCGACCGGGATGCAGTTCAGCTCGGTGCACGCTGACCCGGAAACCGAGATGGCCGCGGGCGCCCTGGTCCGCATGCTCCGCGACCGCCAGTTCGCCCGCTACCAGACCTGGCTGGAGACGAACCGGGACTTCCCGCGCGAATGGCGGGACGCGGCGGGGAGCAGCGAGAGCATCATCTACCTGACCCCCGGGGAACTCGACGAGCTCAGCGAGGAAGTGCTGGCCCTGGTGCTGCCCCGGTTCCGCGAGCGGCTCACCGATCCCGCCCGCCGGCCGCCGGACGCGGTGCCGGTGGAGATCCTCATGCTGGCCTATCCGATCAGCCTGCCCCTGCCCGGTGACGTCCCGCCCAATGAGGCGGCTGGCGATGATCCGGCGAGCGGCGAACCGTCTTAACCAGTACGCGCCTCCCCGGAGGCGAACCCGAACCCTTAGCGACGTGAGGTGACTTAGCCATGCATCCGTACCTGATGGAACAGCAGATCAAGGCACGCAACGAAAACCTGCACCGCGAACTCGCCCGCCCCCGGCGGGAGCGTGTGCGGCGCCGGGCGCGGTCACGGCCGTCCCTGCGTCACGACCTGGGCTGGATGCTGGTCGGCGTGGGGCTGCGGATGGCCCTCGGCCGGTCCGGCCTCCGCGGTGGCCCGGCCGCCCGCCGCGGCAATGGTCCCGCCATCACGCACGGATGACGACATCCGCGGGCT
>Ga0187887_10003778_pt1 | contig 11585 bp, 10 predicted proteins | sample June2016WEW_7_10_FD_132977 | JGI IMG/M metagenome (GOLD analysis project Ga0187887, IMG submission 132977) | Peatland microbial communities from SPRUCE experiment site at the Marcell Experimental Forest, Minnesota, USA - June2016WEW_7_10 | ecosystem: Environmental > Terrestrial > Soil >... | reverse complement strand
GCGGCCTCCTGTGAGTGGCCTGGTGCGCGGCGCGTCTGGTCGCCAGTCGCCCGCACCGACCGGTACTCTCCTGCGGTCGCGCTTTCCAGTGATGTCAGGCCGGTGGCGTCAAGGGAGGCATTCCGGTGTAAGTGGGCATGATTAGCGCTGTGGTCCACGGGGCAACCGTGACTGACGGTGGGACGTCTAGGAAAGTGGTCGGAAATCGTACTGAGGGTCGCGCTGTCGGCGTCAGCATTCCGCGTTCGCGCGGCATGGCTGGCGGCCAGCCATTGAGCATGGACAAGCGAGGAATCGCCATGAGGCGAAGAGTGGCAGGGTGGCTGAGCACCGCGGGGGTGGTCGCAGTGGTGGGCGCGTCAGTGGTCAGCCAGAGCGGCATGGCGGGCGCGGCGGTGACGTCGCCGGCGGCCCGCAGCACCCCGGCGGGGGCCTCGGGGTACGTGCCGCCGAAGGGTCCCCTGGACTACGGCATGCGCGGCCCGGCGGTACGGCAACTGCAGGAGCGGCTGGCCTACCTGCACTACTACCCGGGCAAGATCGACGGGCAGTTCGGCCAGGACACGCTGGAGGCCGTGTGGGCGTTCAAGGAGGTCCAGGGCATCCAGACCGCCATCGCCCCCAATGACGTCACCGGGAAGATGAAGCGGGCGCTGGTCCACCCCAGGCAGCCGATGGTGCTCGTGCCCAAGGGCGGCAGCTGGCGTATCGAGGTCCACCAGAGCCTGGGCTACCTGGTGCTGTACCGGCACAACGTCCCCGAGCTGATCAGCCACATCTCCCCGGGTGGCGGGTATTACTATCCCTGCGGCGGCGATCCGAGTGCCACCTGCGGTCCCGCGATCACCCCGGACGGGAACTTCCGGGCGCACTGGTTCGCCAGCGGCTGGGTGAAGGTGCCGCTGGGCACCATGTACAACCCGGTGTTCTTCATCGGCGGGTCGTACGCCATTCACGGTGACATCCCGGTTCCGCTCGCGGCGGTCTCGCACGGCTGCGTCCGCATCCCAATGGACATCGCCGCCTTCTTCCACCGGCTGGTTCACGTCAACGAGACCAGCGGCACGCCCATCTACATCCGGGGCCACGTCCCCGGGACCTGATCCGCGCCATGGCTCGCGTGACCACCCACGGCCCCCGCCCTGATACCAGGGCGGGGGCCGTTTGGCGATGCCGGTGTTGGCGAAGCGGGCCGGCGGATGGTGTGCTACTGGTAAAGGGCAGGTAGGGCGCTCAGTCCCGTATGGCATCCTGACGGCGTGGCATCACCTCAGCTCGGCCGGACCGGGGTCAGCGTCTCCGCTCAGCACGCGGCCAGCAAGGTCCCGCAGATCACCGTGTACTTCTGGATCATCAAGATCCTGACCACCGCGATGGGTGAGGCCCTCTCCGACTTCCTGGCCTTCCGGTACGGCCCGGTGGTGGCCGGGACGGTGGGCACGGTGGCGATCGTGGCCGCGCTGGCGCTCCAGTTCCGCGTCCGCCGCTATATAGCCTGGGTGTACTGGTTCGCGGTGGCCATGGTCGCGGTGTTCGGCACGATGGCCGCCGACGGCATGCATATCGAGCTCGGCGTGCCCTACACCGTGTCCACCGCGTTCTTCGCCGTCTGCCTGGCCGTGGTCTTCGCGGCCTGGTACGCGGTGGAGGGGACGCTGTCCATCCACAGCATCTACACCCCGCGCCGGGAACTCTTCTACTGGGCCACGGTCATAGCCACGTTCGCGCTCGGCACGGCGCTCGGCGACCTGACCGCGACGACCCTGGGGCTGGGCTACCTGGCCTCGGGGATCATGTTCACCGTGTTCATCCTCATCCCGGCGGTCGCGTACTGGAAGCTCCGGATGAACTCGATCTTCGCCTTCTGGTTCGCCTACGTGCTGACCCGCCCGCTCGGCGCGTCGTACGCCGACTGGCTGGGGGTCGGGCCCGCGCACGGCGGAGTGGGGCTGGGCCGCGGAGTGGTCGCCCTGATCCTGAGCGTCGTGATCGTCGGGTTCGTCGCCTTCCTGGCCGTGACCAGGAAGGACGTGGACACCGACGAGGTCGGCCAGGCTCCGCAGGCCGTCCACGCCCGGCACCGCCGGTAGGTGCCCTAGGCTGCGAAGATGAGCGACGGGCTGGCCCGGGCGGTGCTGGACGCGCTGCCAGACGCGACGGCCGTCCTGGATCCCGCCGGGACGATCGTGGACGTCAACCGGACCTGGCTGATGTTCGCGGTGGACAATGGCGGCCAGCCGGACATGACCGGGGTGGGCGTGAACTACCTCGACCTGTGTGACCGTTCCGCCGCGGCGGGTTGCGAGGACGCGCGCCGGGCGGCGGACGGCCTGCGGGCCGTCCTGGCCGGGCGCACGGTGCACAGCGAGCTCGAGTACCCGTGCCCGTCTCCTGCCGTCAACCGCTGGTTCCTGCTGCGGATCACGCCCATCGGCGGCGAGTTGCGCGGCGCGGTAACCTCCCACGTCAACATCACCCGCCGGAAGATGGCCGAGCAGGAGCTGGCGCATCGGGCCGCCCATGACTCGCTCACCGGCCTGGCCAACCGGAGCCTGTTCGCGGACCGGCTGAAGGCCGCCCTGACCAGCCGGCGGGGCCCGGCCACCGACACCCAGGTGGGCCTGATGTACCTCGACGCGGACAGGTTCAAGCAGATCAACGACACCTACGGCCACGACGCGGGCGACGAGGTCCTGCTCACCATCGGGCACCGGCTCCGCTCGCACGTCCGGCCGCAGGATACGGTCGCGCGGCTGAGCGGGGACGAGTTCGCGGTCACCGCCCCCCGGATCAGCCGCGCCGGGCTGGACGGCCTGTCCGCCCGGGTCGCCGCCGCGCTGAGCCAGCCGCACCTGATCCACGGGAACCTGGTTGCGGTGCCGGTCAGCATCGGCATCTACCTCGCCGCGCCCGGTGAGCCCGCGGACACCGCACTGCGCCAGGCCGACCAGGCCATGTACGTGGCCAAGCGGCGCACCGGGTAGCTTGCTAGGCGTGCGTGAACCGTTGCTGAGCACCGCCGACTGGTTCGCCAGCCTGCCCACCGTCTACCTGTCGGCCAGCATGCTGATCACCGATTCCGACGACCGGATCCTGCTGGTCAAGCCCAACTACCGGCCGGACTGGGGGATCCCCGGCGGCATCGTCGAGGCCGGCGAGGCGCCGGATCAGTGCGTCACCCGGGAGATCGCCGAGGAACTCGCGCTGGACATCCCGGCCGGCGATCTGCTCGTCGTGGACTGGATGGCCGCCGCGGGGGAACGGCCGCAGGCGATCATGAACTTCATCTTCGACGGTGGGGTGCTCACCGACCCCGGTGCCATCCGGCTGCAGGAGGAGGAGCTGGATGACGCCCAGTTCCTCGGCTGGGCCGAGGCCGAGGCCCGGATGCCCGCCAACAGTGCGGCCCGGGTGCCCGCGGCCCGCCAGGCCAGACGGAGCCGCCGCACGGTGTACCTGCCCGGCTGGCCTGGGTCCCGTTAGTCGCCGTAGCGCCGGGAACGCAAGTCACAACCAAGCGGCGGCGATCAGGCCGGAGCCGACCTGCCGGGGCCGGGCGCCCTTCTCCGAGACGTACAGCCCCGTCCCGGCCAGGTACAGCAGCCAGTTCCCGGTGCGGTTCACCGCCAGGCTGGTGTGATCCAGCCCCGGGAACCCGATCGCCACCCGGTGCGTGAACAGCCCCGCCGGGGTGACCTCCCACATCAGCTTGGAGACGTTGCGGACGGGTTCCCCGGCACAGCACGCGCGGCTGACGAACAGGTTCCCATCAGGCAGGTACACGCCCTCGCGCCAGTAGCTGCGCCCGCGCTCCGGGCCGGTCACCGGCACCGGCGTGTCCCCGGTCCCGCCCAGGTAGTTCTGGGCGGTCGCGGTGTCCATCAGCATGATCTGCCAGCCCTCGTTGTCCTGGATCGCGGCGATGGACACGGCCAGCTCCGTGCCGTCGGGGGCCCAGGACAGGTGCGAGATGGGGGCGGGCAGCCCGCCGGACTGGCCGGGCGGCAGCATCGGGTAGACCCGCTCCACCCCGGTGCTCAGCGTCCGGGTGACCAGGCTGTACTGCGCGGAGAGGTCGCCCTGGCCCGCCGTGCAGTGCCGGGTCAGCGTCGGCTGCCGGGCGAACGCGAGGGTGTTCCCGTCCGGGCTGATCGCGGGCAGGCTCCCGGTGCTGAGCAGCGTCGGGGCGCCCCCGGATGCCGCGACCGATTCCACGTCATCCACACACCCGTGCCGCCGGCTGAAGTAGATGGTCTGGCCGCCCGCGGACACCGAGATCTCGTCGCCGATGACGCCGTTGGGTACCAGGGTCCGGACCGGCGCCCCGGTCGCCGAGCTCAGCAGGACCAGGGCGCCCCCGGCGGTCACCCCGGCCATCGCGGGCGGCCGGGCGGTGGTCTGGCTGACGGGGTGGGCGCCCTTGGTGGCCGGTGGCGCCGGACTCGCGGCCGTGCTGTGCGGGGCACCCGAAGTTCCGCCGCCCCCGCAGGCCGCCACCAGGGTCAGCGCGGCTGGCACGGCCAGCACCCGGAGCAGCTTCACGTCGCCTCCATCCAGGTCACCCCTCGGCTGGATGAAACTACCGGGATGTGCGGTGCGGCCGTGGCGGAATACCGCAGTGTGAGCCTCGGCAGGTACCCTGGGTGACGATGCCGACATATCGGGGGAGTCCGGCATGACGTCCCCCAGGCGTTGCCCGGGGGGGCAGGTTGAGTTCAGGTCCGGTTTCGCCGAGGCGCAGCTCCAGTCACCGTCAGGCGGTGCTGCACGAGCTGTTCGCGGATCTTCCGGTCCCGGTGGCCTACCTGGCCGGGCGGGACCTCGTGTTCGAGTTCGCCAACGACGCCTACCGGCGGCTCGTCGGCCGTCAGGACCTCCCCGGCCGGGCGGCCCGGGAGGCACTGCCGGAACTCGCTGCCCAGGGCCGCGCGGAGCTCATCACCGGCGTACTGGAATCCGGGAAGCCGTTCCAGGGGTATGAAACGGAGCTGCTCATCCGCCGGGGTGGGGAGGCTGCGCCGGAACAGGTCTTCGTTGAGTGCCTTTACCAGCCGGTGCGCGGCGCGGACGGGACGGTAGAAGGGGTGCTGCTGCTGGTGAACGACGTGACCGCGCAGGCCCGCGACCGGCGGCGGCAGGAGGCACTGGCCACGCAGCTGGCCGTGACCCAGGAGCGTTACCAGACCCTGTTCGAGACCCTGCCGCAGGGCGTCATCTACTACGACACGAACGGCCTGATCCTGGGGGCCAACCCGGCCGCCTGCGAGATTCTCGGCCTCGACGAGGACGAAATGATCACCTGGCCGCTGTCCGGGATAGGCCAGGCGGTGCACGACGACGGCTCCCCGCTGAAGCCCGCCGACTTCCCCGTCACGGTCGCGCTGCGCACCGGCGAGGTGGTCACGGACGTGGTGGTGGGAGTCCCGCACGGCCGCACCGGGGAGACGTGCTGGCTGCGGATCACCGCGGTGCCCGATGCGCGCGATGAGGACGGCCGCCCGCAGCGGGCCTACGCCATGTTCCGGGACCTGACCAAGGAGCGCCGGGCCGCGGCGGCGCTGCGCGAAGGCACCGAGCTGCTGGGCCGGCTGCGCGAGGCCAACGTGATCGGCGTGGTGGTCAACGGCGAGGACCACGTGCACGACGCCAACGACGCCTTCCTGGGCATCATCGGTTACACGCGGGAGGACGTGGAGGCCGGCCGCATTTCCCGCGAGCTGATCACGGCCCCCGAGTGGTTCGATGCCGACGCCGACGCCCACAGGCAGCTGAAGCGCAGCGGGGCCTTCCGGCCCTACGAGAAGGAGTACCTGCACCGGGACGGGCACCGGGTGCCCGTCCTGGTCGGCGCCGCGGTGATCAGTCACCAGCCGCTGCGCTGGGTGACCTACATCGTGGACCTGACCGCACGGCAGCGCGCGGAGCAGGAACGCGCCGTGCTGCTGGCCCGGGAGCGGACCGCCCGGGCCGAGGCGGCCGGCGCCCAGGAGCGGGTCGCCTTCCTGCTGCAGGCCGGCGAAATGGTCGCCGCGGCGCAGGACCGCCACGAACTGCTCCAGCACGCCGCCCAGCTGGTCGTGCACAGCCTGGCCGATTTCTGCCTGGTCTTCCTGCCCGGTCCAGACGATGTGCTGCAGGCCGTCTCGATCGCCCACCGCGAGCCGGGCGGGGCCGTCGGCTTCACCGACCTTCGCGACGAGCCGGTTCCCGCCCTCGGGGAGGGGATGATCAAGAACGCTTACGTCACCGGGACGAGCCGGCTGGTCCGGGGCGCCGCGCCCCAGGTGGCCCGGCGGATCGCGCGCACCCCCCGGCTGCGTCAAATCGTGGCCCGAATGCAACCCGAGAACGTGCTGATCACACCGCTCACGGCCGGCTCGGGTCCGCTAGGCGTCCTCTCCGTCGGCCGTACCGCTGCCCACCCTTGCTTCACGGACACAGACATCGCGGTGGTTGAGGCACTGGCCCGGCAGACCGCCGTGGGGATGGCCAACGCGGCCACTTCGGCCCGGGACCACACCGTGGCGGAGACTCTGCAGCGCTCCGTGCTGCCTGACACGCTGCCCGACATCCCCGGGCTGGATCTCGCGGTGCGCTACCTGCCCGGGACGGCCGGGGTGGACGTCGGCGGTGACTGGTATGACGCGTTCCCGCTGGACGGCGACCGGGTCGGGCTGGTCATCGGTGACGTGGTCGGGCACAACATCGCCTCCGCGTCGATCATGGGCCAGATGCGGCACCTGCTCCGGGCGTACGCGGTGGACACCGTGCACCCGGGCGAGGTGCTGTGGCGCACCGCACGGGCCCAGGCCAGGCTGCTGCCGGACACGCTGGCCACGGTGGTCTACGCCCTCCTCGACCCGGCCACCCGCGAGCTCAGCTACGCCAACGCCGGACATCCGCCCCCGATATTGGCCACGGCCTCCGGGCAGGTCGGCTACCTGGACGACGCGCCCGGGGTGATGCTCGGCGTCCCGGTCGAGCCGGCCTTCACCGTGGGCCACCGGACGCTGGAGCCCGGCACCAGCCTGATGTTCTACACCGACGGGCTGATCGAGGACCGGCGCCGGGACATCTCCGACGGGCTGAGCGTCCTGGCCAGCGTGATGGCCGGGGTGATGGATGGCCCCGCGCCGCTGAGCGCCGAGCGGACCTGCGCGACTGTGCAGGCCGCGTTGCTGGGCGATACCCCGCGGGCCGACGACGTGTGCCTGCTGGCGGTGCGGCTCACCGGCTGACCCGGCTAGCTCGAAGGCTACATCCAGGCTAACGAAGCGTAAGAAACAGCGCGAGACGAGGACGGGACGGTCCGGTCACAGATAAGACGGTTACGGGATAGCGACGCAACGTAACCGGCAGTCAGGATCTCAGTCATGACCTCACCCGCCCCGGCCCGTCCCTTGCTGAGTCGCCTCTACGAATGGGGCGTCGCCGCGGACGTCAGGGGCCGGCCCCGGTTGCTGCCGGCCGGCGTGACCAACTACGCGCTCCAGGCCCGGGCCCTGATGCTGGAAGCCCTGGGCGCCGTGCCCGGCGGTGTGCCCGCGACCGGCTGGGTCACCGAGCTGGATGTCGTCCGGGACGGCTTCGACCGTCAGCAGACCTCGGTCCTGGTCATGCGGGACGCGTCAGGGGCAGTGCTGTGGCTGACGGGCTGCGCCGATTAGTGACCGCCGGTCCGCGCCCGGCCGCCCAGTGCTTCCCGGATTACCCGGCCCACCCTCCCCAGACCTTGTCCTTCGGAGGCCGGCTGAGTCCCCGCGCTGGTGCGGCAGCACGTCCGAGCTCCCGATCTCGCGTGCTGCCGCGCCTTCCAACGGTCGCGGACGCGGCCCGGGCTAGCGGCGGGCTAGTGATGGCCGCCGCCTCCGGCCCCCGCGTCGTGGCCGCCGAAGCCGCCGCTGTGCCCGCCGAACCCGTCACTCATAGGCGGGCCGCGGCCTCGGGGAATGGCTACCTCAGGATGATGCGCTCGCCGCCGATGTCGGCGACGATCTCCAGCCGGCCGCCGAGGGCCCGCACGTAGGCCGTGAGCGTCCGCACCTCGGTGGCCCCCGGCTCGGCGCGCTCGATGGCGGACACTCGTTCCTGGCGGACGTTCATCCGGTCGGCCACCTGGGCCTGGGTCAGCCTCATCCGCTGCCGGGCCTCCGCGAGGGTGTGGGCACGATTGCGCGCCACCAGCGTGCCGGCCCCGATTTCGACCTCGGTTTCCCCACCTGGGAAGAACTCGTCCAGGAACGTTTCCGCTTCAAAGGAGACGAAGGCGGCATGAGAAGCCGTATCCCCTGACGGCCCGCCAGACTGAGCCACCTCCAGGCGGCTGGTCGCGATCTGCAGCACTTCCCGGTAGTCCTCGGGTGATCCGCCCGGATCCCCGATCAGTCCCACCAGGACCGCTGTGTCCGGGGGCGCGACGACGAACAGCAAGCCGGCCCTCACCTCGTCGGGAGAACCTGGCCGCAGCTCCATCATGCCGGCCGGTGGCTGGATGTCGTCCTCATCGGAGAGCCCGGGGCGGCCTGCGGAGGATGGTGTGAACTGCCGGATCTCGTGCAGAAGATCCTCTGCTGCGGCCGTGGCGCTGGTGGTGCCGGCCGCCGCGTTCGGCACCTCCAGCTCGCTCGCGTCCGCGCCCATGCTGATGAATGCCTCTCGGACTCTCTGGGTTCCTTCGGTGGCCGTGTAGCTGGCCTTGATCGTCTCCTTCTGGACCCGGAACGCTTCGACCTTGGCCTGCAGGTGCTGGCTCGCCCTGGTCAGCCTCTCCTCGTCGCCCGTCACGGTGTCAAGCTGGCGGCGCAGCTGGGAGAGCTGCGCCTGGATTCCCGCTTCGCCGGTCCCCGCCTCGCGGGCCAGGTCCTCGTTTCCGGCGTCGAGCGCGTGCCCGCGCTGGCTGGCCAGCTTGGCCGCCTGCTGCTCCAGCGCGCTGACCTGCAACTCGATGCGCTTGCGCGAAGTCGCCACGTCGGCCACGCCCCGGCGTACCTGCGTCAGCATCTCCAGCTGGCGCTGGTAGGCCAAATCGAGGGTCTCCCGGGGATCCTCTGGGAGGAGCACGGATCCCAGCGGGACGACCAGCGGCGGGCCGAGGGTCTCGCCGGCCTCGATCAGCGCCAGCACGGCCTCGCCGACGAGGCGGGCCAGTTCAGGCTCGGAGCCCCGGAGGCCGGTAAGCCAGTCACGGATCTCGTGGTGCATCCGGAGCCGGTAGCCCATAACCACACCTCCTTAGGTGTAGTACATGAGTGTACTGCGCAGTGCCCGTCCGTGGTGGTCAGCGTGTGCGACGTCATTCCGGCGGCTGTCGGTAGGTGTGCCTACCGTGGGAGGACACAGCAGTCCTGTGTGAGTAAGTGAGTAAGGGGAGACGATGACCACACTCGAGAACCGGCCGTACACCGCGCTCCTCGTCGTCGACGTGCAGAACGGCGTCGTCGACGGGGCTCACGAGCGCGACGCGGTCGTCGCGAAGGTCGGCAGCCTCGTCGAGAGGGCGCGGCGGGAACAGGTCCCCGTCGTCTGGGTCCAGCACTGCGATGACGGGCTCGCGAGGGGGAGTGACGACTGGCAGATCGTCCCGGAACTGACTCCGGCCGACGTCGAGCCGCTGGTGGAGAAGAGCTACGGCGACTCCTTCGACGACACCACCCTGGAGACCGTGCTGGCGGGCCTCGGTGTGGGGCGGCTCGTCGTGGTCGGCGCAGAGACCGATGCCTGCGTCCGGTCGACCCTCCATGGCGCGCTCGTCAGGGGGTACGACGCGACTCTGGTCAGCGACGCCCACACGACCGGCGACCGGACAGCCTGGGGGGCGCCGCCCGCGGACCAGGTCATCGCGCACACGAACCTGTACTGGGCCTTTCAGACGGCGCCCGGCCGGACAGCCGGGACGGTCGAGACCAAGGCCGTCGACTTCGGGGCACCGCCGGAAGCCGTTTAGCTGGCGTCCTGCGAACGAAGGTCACCGCCCGGCTGGCGGCATCGGTCAAACCCAGTAGCTCCACTGGGCCGAGGCACCGTCGGTGACGGCGCCACATTCTTCTTCACCCCTCAGGCAGCGGAACCTGCCGGGCCACTGGATGAGTGACGGCCAATCTCCGCCTGCCGGGTGACCTACACGTTACGAGCCCTAGCGTTCCTGGCCCTGCGGTCGGCCCAGTGCGGCGCTCGGGATCCTCCGGTCGACCACGTCGCTAGCGACCTCGGAGAGCTTGCGGTTGTTGTAGTGAGCGTAGTTCCTCAGCAGCTGGAATGCGTCGTCCACGGTGATGGTCAGGTACTCGGCGAGCATCCCCTTGGCCTGCTCGATGATCACCCGGCTGTTCAGCGCCGCCTGGAGTTGTGCGGCCAGCAGGTTGCGTTCCCTGAGCGCCCGTTCCTGGATCAGCCCGATCGCCGCCATCTCCGCCATGGCCTGCGCTATCTCCATCTCGATACCGCTGAACAGCTCGTCGCTGCGACGGAACAGGTTCAGGGCGCCGATCACGTCCGTACGTACTCGCAGCGGGACGGCGCACATGACCTGGAAGCCCGCGCCGGAGGCACGCGGCGCGAAGACCGGCCAGCGGACGTGGCTGTCGGCCGCGGAGGCCTGCACGGCCCGGCCGGAAGAGAACGCGTCCGGGCACGGGCCCTGCGCACCCTGGATCTCGAAGAGCTCGAGCAGCCGCATCCGCTCGTCCGAAGAGGCGATCAGCCGCAGCCCGCCGCGCGCGTCGACCAGCATCACCCCAGCTGCCGAAGCGCGGAGAATCTCGACCGAGTCCTCGGCCAGGCCGTGCAGGAAATCAACGATGTCAAAGTCGCTGGCCAGTGTGTCCGCCAAGCGCACAAAGGCCCGGGCCAGCACGGCCTCGCGGGCAACGTCATCCCCCCGGCCACCCTGACCGGGATCCCCGGGCCAGACGGGATGCCCGGCGCCGGTCTCACTCATCGGAACCGCACCTGCCGTCCAGCCACGTCCTGGGCAACGTCGTACATCGAGCGCCGGCTAACGCCGCGGCGCGCGCATGCCGCAGCCTTGGGGGTGTCTTTCCTTAATGTCCCCCCTCTAAACTCGAATCCGGCGCACGGTGGAAGGCCCACGTGGCGCGGTTCGGTGATCGTCCTCGTCATCCGGTCGCATCTGAGCTGTTCGCCGGGCCCCGGTGAGGAAGGGCTCGTGTTCACCAGTCCGGAGTCAGCCCTGAAGATCAACTGCTCGGGGTCTGAGCATGCGCTGCGCTGCGACCTGGGCGGGAAGTCTGTATTTGGCTGAGCGAGTGCGCCTGGCAGGATTCGAACCCGCGACCCGCTGCTTAGAAGGCAGCCGCTCTATCCAACTGAGCTACAGGCGCCGAACACATCATTGTGCATGGTCAAGGTCACGCCTCGGACACAGAGCGGAGCCGGGTTGGTGGCTCCGGGAGGTCGGTGGACAGCCAAAGACCAGCTTAGGGCCGCGGAGGGCCTGGCACCGCGCAGCTTGGTGGGCTGGGGCCAGGTTGCCTAAGGTCGTAGGGTGACCGCCGCTAGAAGCACCCCCGCCCCGATGACTGTGTCCCGGAGAACTGGCGTCCGGAGAACTGGCGTCCGGAGAACTG
>Ga0187887_10003775_pt1 | contig 11594 bp, 10 predicted proteins | sample June2016WEW_7_10_FD_132977 | JGI IMG/M metagenome (GOLD analysis project Ga0187887, IMG submission 132977) | Peatland microbial communities from SPRUCE experiment site at the Marcell Experimental Forest, Minnesota, USA - June2016WEW_7_10 | ecosystem: Environmental > Terrestrial > Soil >... | reverse complement strand
GGAATCGGCATCTCATTCACAATCATTTTGGTGGGTGACATCGGCGACCGGATTATAACGCGGCCTGATCGCGCCCCGAAGAGCAGCGCCGGAACGGCGCTCTGCCCATTTGATCGGCAGCAGTTTCACCACAATTTTCCGCTGCGCTTTGCGATAATCTGAGAACACTTCCAGATGGCACAGTAGCACGCAGGCACATTTGAGTATCCCGGAAACAGCGATCGCCGCATTACCACCACCGCCTGTCGAGGCGCCTGAGGGCAGGTTTCGGAGCGAGATAGGGCAGATCTCGCGCCATTCTGCGGTCTTTTTTCTGGGAACATTGTTCACGGCGGCGGCGGGATATCTCTTCAAGATCTATGTTGCCAGAATGCTGGGCGCGGGCGCGCTGGGAGTCTACGCCCTCGGCATGACGCTCGTTGGCTTCTTTGGCATTTTCAACGGACTCGGTCTCCCCCAAACAGCCGTGCGGTTCGTCGCTGCGTACTCGGCGACCCAACAATACGAACGCCTGCATGCGTTTTTACGACGTTCCCTCGTCCTGCTTGCCTTGGGCAATGTGGCTCTTGGATGCGCGCTGCTTTTTATCGGCCCATGGCTCGCGCGAAACCTCTATCACTCTTCCAGCCTGGCGCTCTATCTGCGCATGCTCGCGGGATTGCTTGCATTAGGCGGCTTTACGGCCTTCATGGGGCAGGTTCTGGCGGGCTACAAGGATGTCGCGCTTCGTACTGTGATTACGAATTTTGTGGGCAGCCCGCTGAACATTATTCTGGGCGTGCTGCTGCTCGCAGGTGGGATGGGACTTCGTGGCTACTTGCTGGCACAGGTAGCCAGTGGCGCCATTGTGCTCTGCTTGCTATTTGTCGCCGCCTGGAAATTAACGCCAGTTGCAGCACGCCATTCTTCCGAGAGACCGGCGAAGGTCGAATCGGAAGTTTACTGGTTTTCCGCTGCAGTGTTTGGTGTCGGCTTTCTCGAGTTCTTGTTGGCGCAAGCCGACAAGATCATCTTAGGTGTTTTCCTGGACGTCCGGCAGGTGGGCATCTACGCTGTTGCTGCGTCGCTGGTGGGATTCGTACCGGTCGCGCTGCAGTCGGTAAACCAGATTTTTTCTCCCACTATTGCCGATCTCCACGCGCGCGGCGAGCACGCGCTTCTGGGACGTATATTTCAAACCGTGACGAAATGGATTATCGGCCTAACGTTACCCCTGGCATTTGTGATGATGGTTGATTCGAAGCCGCTCATGCGCCTCTTCGGGCCTGCGTTTGAGGCCGGATGGATTGTGCTGATTCTGGGGACGCTTGGCCAACTGGTGAATGCCGGAGTGGGATCCGTCGGTTACCTCCTGCTCATGTCCGGGAACCAAAAACGCCTGATTCGAGTGCAGGCGATAATGGCCATGTTTATGGTCGTAGCGACAATCACGCTCGTGCGGCCTTTCGGTATCGTGGGCGTTGCGCTGGCCGCTGCGTTGACAAACGTTATCACCAATTATCTGTGCCTGCGGGAGGTCCGCTCGACGCTCGGTCTTTCGCCATATAACCGTACGTATCTCCGCCTGATCTTGCCGTCTGCTGCGAGTCTAGCCACGGTCTTGTGCCTGCGCGTGCTCGTTGCCGGCTTTCGTCCCGAATGGCTTGCGATTGGGGCAGCGCTGGTTATTGCCTACGTGACATTTGGCGGGCTATCGTTAATGGTCGGGCTCGATGATGACGATCGGATGATCGTAGCCGCCATTCAGCGCCGGCTGCTGGGAGCTATGGCAAGGAACTCGCGTTTTTCACAACTCGGACAATGACCACTGTCGCGACAACGCCCGCACGAAGACAGATTAGCTTGCCGGAGGATCTCTGCGTCGCTGCGGAGCGCCTGTATGGTTCGCGCTTCGAGAATCTGGAATCCCTGCTGGAGTTCGTGTTGCGCGAGCTTACTCGCAATGAAGCCGAAAAGCTCGACCAACGCGAGCAGGCAATTCTGGAACAGCGCTTGCGGGATTTGGGGTATATCTAGCTCGTCCTCATGCCCCCTGAACTTAAATTGAACCAGGCGCTTCGAGATAGCCGGGAGCGATTGCATCCGTCATTGAGAAATCCCAACTGGTTGATCCTGCGACAGCGGCGGAAAATCTTCCAGGCCGGACTGGATCGGCTACCGGGGAGAAATTGTTCTGTTCTCGATGTGGGAGGCAGGCTGCAGCCTTATCGCGCGCTGCTTGGTACGCGCGTAGACTGTTATCTCGCTGTCGACCTGCAGCTCGCGCCGCTCGTCGATGTCGCGGCCGCAGCGGAGGCCCTGCCGTTTCGCGACGAACAATTCGATTTCGTGATTTGTACTCAAGTGCTGGAGTATCTTCCCGACCCGCGTCTGGCTGCTTCCGAGATGAGGCGAGTGCTAAAAAGGGGCGGGATTGCGTTTCTGAGTGCGCCCTCGATCTTTGTGCGGGATAACGATAAAGAATGCTGGCGCTTTCTTCCGGAAGGGCTGCGCTTTATTTTGAAGGATTTCGAAGCGGTCGAGGTGCTTCCGGAAGGCAACAGCGTCACCGGTCTATTCCGGACCGTGAATGTGTTCCTGGTTTATTTTATGAAGCCGAGATTTCTTCTTCCTGCGCTCGAATGGACGGTGGTTCCGTTCCTGAACATCGCCGGATGGCTGCTGGAAAAGCTCGGCGGGAAGAGTGTCGTTTTCGCCGCCAATTTCAGTGTGTGGGCCCGTAAATGACAGCGCATCCGCGCACGGTTAAAGCAGGATGATTACCGGTCTCCGGCGCGTTTGGGAGCGCGCGACGAAATCGCCGGCAGACAAGGGCTTGCGGTTCGATCGACCGCTAGTGCTCTTCCAGAGCGATGACTGGGGGCGCGTGGGAGTGCGCGACTGCGAGGGATGGGATCAACTGCGGGCTTCAGGTATTAAGCTGGGCGAAGCGCCGTACGATTATTACACCCTCGAAACCGCGGCGGATGTAGATGCTCTGAGGGCGGTGCTCGAAAAGCATGAGGATTTGGTCGGCCGGCATCCGTCGATCGGAATGAATTTCATCATGGCCAACCTCGACTTCGACCATTGCCTTGACTTAGGGGAAAGAGAACTATCGGTAGTTCCGCTCAACGAAGGTTTGCCCGGACATTGGCAGCGTCCGGGCTTGTTCGATGCATATGGTCTCGGGCTTAAGGAGGGATTGTTCTTCGCCGGTTTGCACGGGCTTACTCACTTCTGCTCAAAAAGTATCCTGCGGGAACTGCAAGCCGGTGGAGAACGGGCAGAATTGGTCCACACGTTATGGCGTGCGCAAACCCCGTATATTCACTGGCGCATGCCGTGGATTGGATACGAATACTGGGATGCCGCATTAAAACCCGAAGATCGTTTTTTGTCCCTTGCTGAGCAGCGGTCGGCAATTCGTCGCGCGGCGGATATCTATCAAACATTTTTCGGCGCAATGCCGGTCAGTGCCTGCGCGCCCGGCTACCGCGCTAATGCGGACACCAGGACGGCCTGGTTCGAAGCTGGCGTTCGCGTAGTTCAGAACGGCCCCGGGGATCGCCGAGCGCCTTACCTCGACGACGCTGGAATGTTGCATACTTTTCGCACGGTCGAAATGGAGCCGGCGACTGCCGCGCATGAGTTGGCCGATCTTCTGATGGATGTGGATGGCTGCTTCAGCAGCGGGATACCGGCCATCGTGTCCATTCACTCCATTAATTTTCATTCGAGCCTGCGCGACTTCTGCAATCCAACTCTTTTGTTGTTGGATGAGTTCTTGACAGCGCTCGAAAAGAAGTGGCCTGATGTGCTCTACCTTGATGACGCTAGTCTTTTTCGCGTCGCAACGGATGGTTTTTACTTAGCGAACGGTAAGAAGATCAATGTTGGCGTGACCAACATGGCTGCGAAAAGCTAACTGTGAACCACAAACAAAAATCGCTTGTTTTAATCACAGTCGATTGTCTGCGAGCCGATCACTGCGGGTTCAACGGATACGCGCGTCCGGTTACTCCGTTCCTGGATGCTCTGGCCGCTGAGTCTTTTGTCGTGCCGACCGCCGTAATTGCCGGCGCCCCAACTTATTATTCGCTCCCAGCGATTCTTGCCTCGCGAATGCCTCTGGCGTTGGGCAGAGATGTAGTCGGTCTGGTGCCCGGCGAAAATACCCTGGCGACCGTCCTGCATGGATCGGGTTATGAGACCGCGGCGTTTTCCGCGGCCAATCCCTATATATCTCCGCACTTTGGTTATAACGAGGGGTTCGAGGTGTTCCGGGATTTTCTGGAGTTTGAGGCTCTTTCCGCTCACTCCTTGAGCGAGGGACCATCGGACCGTCGCGGTGCGCTGGGCAAATTCAATCGTTTGGTAAAGAGTGCAGCGCGAGCAGTCGGTCTGGGCCGGTTGTACGACGATCTCTATTTTCAATATTGCCTTCGAATCGCCGCGCCCTCGGTCGATAGCGTCGATGCCCTGAGGAGGTTTCCTTCGGCCGAGGTCCTTGTGGATCGGGCCATCGCATGGCTCCCGTCAACGCACCCCTTTTTTCTTTGGCTTCATCTCATGGATCCACATTCGCCCTACTATCCCTCCGTGGCGGCGTTTCGGGAAGTTACCGGGCATTACTTATCTGCAAACCACGCTCGCTATTTGAATGAATTCTGGAACCGCTCCGATCTCAAGGCCACGCAACTGCAGGGGAAGAAAGACGCTGTGGTCGAGTTGTACGATGGCGCAATTCGTTCCATGGATGTTCAGGTCGGGAGGCTCGTAGCACACCTGAGGCAGTCTGCTCTTTGGGAAAATTGCGTATTCGTTTTGACAGCGGACCACGGCGAGGAATTCCTCGATCACGGGCGAACCTACCATGCGCCGTTAAGTCTGCATGAAGAAATGGTCCGTGTTCCTCTGATGATTCGTGTTCCCGGGTCAACGAAGATAGTATTGCCCGAAACCCCTTTCAGCCACTTGCACCTCGCGCCTACTCTGCTTGAGATTGTGGGCGTGCCCACTCCCCAGAGTTTTCGCGGCACCTCCTTGTGGCGACAACTTCAAGCGGGGACCGCTTGGAACGAGCCTGCGATTACGGAGTCGGTATACGGATGTACCAATCTATTCCGTGTTCAAGACCGGCTGGGGTCGAGGCTGCTGAGTGTTCGCGATGGGCGCCATAAGATGGTGATGCGATTCGAGTCCGGAACCATCGAGGAGGTCTATGATCTGGAAACTGACCCTGAAGAACACAAGCCGCTCTCGACTGGAGCGACGAAAGGGATTCGGAAAGGGTTATTGCGTGCGGCCCACGAATACCTGGAGAAAACCTCCCGCGATAGAGAAGTAGGCGTTCGCCTCGAGGCCACGCTGCGCGACCTCCGGAGTGAATTACAATCGACCTCTCGCTCGCAGGGTTCGCTTGTAAACTCATGATCACGGTCTTCACGCCCTCCTTCGCCGACGACGACAATACGAATGCGCAGAATCTGACAGCGAAAGAAGTACTGACGCGCATGGATCCAGCCAGATTTCGAGTTGTCATGTTGGGCGCGGGTGTCGCAGACCCTCGGCTCGCGGCGCGTCCGAACACCCGAATCTTGAAATGGAGAAACCACGGAAATACGGGCCGGATCCTTTTGCACCTGTTAACTCATGTGCCCGATGTCTATTTTTTCCCTCGGGAGGGCCCACTGGACGCCGCTTTTCTAGCCATCCGTCGAAAACTCCCCCTGAAGACGGCCTTGGTGGCATACGTGGTGTCGGGCGGACTCGAACACGACAATCGCCCGCGGCTTCTGCAAGCGATTCGAGAATCCGATATGGTTGCCGGCAATAGTCGCTGGATGACCCGTATGATCGAAAACTTGGGTGGCAAGGACGTGCGGACTGTCTATGACGGGATCGACCGGCGCTATTATTCTCCATTTTCCGGCGTTCGGATCGCACCTACGACCCAAAGAGTTCTGTTCGCAGGATCGTTTCGCCGCTACAAGCGTGTTGATCTGGTCATACGCGAGGCGGCGCGCTTTCCCGAATGGGAATTCCGCTTCGCGGGAACCGGAGAAGAACAAAGCATTTGCCGCACTTTAGCAAGTGACAGCGATTGCAAGAACGTCGAGTTTCTGGGGCACTTGAACGCGGCGCAATTGGGCGAGGAAATGCGACAAGCGCAGATATTTTTCTTCCCAAGCGAAATCGAGGGACATCCGCAGGTTCTCGGGCAGGCTGCGGCCTGTGGGTTGCCCTGTATTGCGCGGACTAGCTACGAGCCCGATTATATTGTTGACGGTGTCACGGGCTTGTTGGCAAATTCCGATCATCAGTTGAGCGAGGCGCTCGCCCGGCTCATCGGAGATTCCGACCTGCGGCAACGAATGTCCGATGCCGCGATCCGGCACGCCGAAAAATTTGATTGGGACTGCGTAGCTCAACAGTGGGCGGAAATCATGGAGAAGGCGATTGTTCACCGCGAGAACCATCGGCGCAAACGAGCCCACTGAAGGCGCGCGCCTCCAATCCGCGCTCCCGCATCGCTTGCCGGAGAAAAAGCGTCGCGTGTTGCTCCTGTCCGAGATCATCGCGCCTTATCGCATCCCGGTATTTAACGCGCTCGCCGAAAACGAGCGGATCGATCTGCATGTGGCGTTCCTGGCGGAAACCGATTCGGCTCTGCGTAAGTGGCACGTGTACAAGAACGAAATTCGTTTTTCTTATGAAGTGTTGCCATCGTGGCGCCTTCGCAGCGGCAGGCACAAACTGCTTTTGAACTGGGGATTGCGATCGTGTTTGAAGAAGTTCGTCCCCGAAACAATCGTCTGTGGCGGATACAATTATTTGGCCTCGTGGGAAGCGCTCGCGTGGACCCGTCGGCACCAGGCGGAACTCGTTTTATGGTCGGAGAGCAACCGCTACGATGCCCGCCGAGGACTTGCCTGGGTAGAGGCGCTCAAGTCATGTTTTCTTGCTGGTTGCGCCAGGTTCGTGGTGCCAGGAAAGTCTTCCAGGGAGTACCTCCAGTTGCTTGGATCGGCGCCGAAAGACATTGTGACCGCGCCGAATGCTATTGACAACGTTTGGTTTCGAAGTCAGGCAGCGGCGACAAGGGATCGCTCCTCCGAATTTCGGGCGAAGTTTCAATTGCCGTCCTGTTACCTTCTCTTTGTAGGTCGACTGGTTCCGGAAAAAGGTATTTTTGATCTCCTTCGCGCATATGCCAAACTGGAATGCGCCGTTCGATCCAGGGTAGGATTGGTGTTCGCGGGCGACGGTCCAAGCTTAAGCAAACTGGAGCGTCAGGCCCGGAGCGTAAACCCGGGAATGATTTGTTTCCCCGGTTTCGCGCACCGTGAGGACATTGCCGGCTTCTATGCTCTTGCGGAGGCTTTGATTCTGCCCACTCGCAGTGATCCTTGGGGCTTGGTCGTGAATGAAGGGATGGCGTGCGGACTTCCGGTGATCATAAGCAGCGTCGCGGGCTGCGCTGCTGATCTGGTAGAAGATGGATGGAATGGTTTCGTGGTGCCTCCAGGAGATTGTGAGAAACTGAGCATAGCGCTTGCTCGTCTTTTGAGAGCTGCTGATCTCCGACAACAGATGAGTTTGAGAAGCTTGGATCGAATTCGGAACTACTCTCCGGAGGCTTGCGCACAAGGCCTGGCGGCCGCCGCGATTCCGGGCGCGAGGCAGGCCGGATGAACTCGCTAAAACCCTTACAACTGGCCGGTCTGATTCTGGGGTCGCTGCTTGCCGTATATCTGGTCTTTTCGCACCTTCAATACTTCAGCAATCTTTCATTCCTGGGCGCGCTCCTGCTGCTCGAAGTCATCGTCGCCGCACTGTGGAAGTACAGCCAGCGATTTTTTGTTTTACTTATGCTCGCATTCTTATGGGCGGGCATGAACGTCCCACTGCAGAATGCCTGGACGAGCGCTCGCTGGGCCGTGCTGTCCGTGGGCGCGTTAGTGGGTTGCCTTTCGTGGATGAAGAGTTCCCGGGGCAGCTTCAAATCTTTTCATCTGCTGGCGGTTTTTTGCGTGGCCGCAGCTTTTGTTTCTGCCACAATTTCGCCTTACCCGCAGATGGCGTTATTCAAGGCGTTGAGCCTGTGTCTGCTTTTTCTCTATTGTCTTTCCGGCGCGCGCCTCGCGGTTCTTGGTCGCGAAGATCGCTTCTTCCTCGGCCTGCTTATGGGATGCGAGATCGCAGTTTATGCCACCGCAGTTTGCTATTTCGCCTTTGGTCTGAGTGTCTGGGGCAATCCGAACTCGCTGGGCGCGGCCATGAGCATTGGAGTGTTCCCCGTCCTGATTTGGGGATGGTTGATCGGCGATAGCAAGGCACAAAGGGCTCGCAGAGCCGTTTCCCTGCTTCTTTGCGCCTACCTGATCTTTTTCAGCATGGCCCGCGCCGGGATTATATCCATGGCGCTGGTCACGCTTGTTCTCTTCCTTTGTCTCCACCAATACCGGTTGCTGGTGAAGGTGGTCGGGCTTGTCGTGCTGCTTGTGGCGGTCACCGGAATGTTTGCTCCCGGCACGTTGAACAGATTGTTGGGAAACACGAAAGATTCGCTGCTCTACAAAGGGCACAAGGAAGAAGGAGTGCTCGGCTCGAGGCAAACGCCTTGGGAGAACACTATAACGTCGATTGAAGAACATCCCTGGTTTGGGACCGGCTATGGCACAAGTCCGACGCGCGACGATCCTGGTCTCCAATATGGCAGGTTCGCTTCGAGCGCTGAGACGGTTCGCGAACATGGCAGTAGTTACATGACCATCGCGGAGTGGGTCGGTCTGCTAGGAGTTACGCCGTTCCTGGCGCTCATATGTCTTGCCTCATCCAATGTTTGGCGAGTTTGCGCGTGGATGAAACAAACCTCGCATGCTCGCCATTACTCGGTGCCTCTCGCCATGGTTGTGTTAGCAGGTCTTGCGCACGCCAACCTTGAAGACTGGCTTTTCGCCGTAGGCGCGTATCCTTGCGTGTATTTTTGGGTTTTCGCGTTTTTACTCGCGGATCTCGTTCCCCGCGCCACCGAGACTTTCCCCGCGTCGGTTCTTGTCCGGCGTCCTCGCTCCCTTCCCGAATTTCGAGCAGCCATCGCCAATCGATGATCAGTTTGTTCATCAATGCGCCCGCTGCCAGTGCGGGGGGCGGTCTCACCTACCTGCGTAATGTGCTTCCGCAATTGGCGCGAAGACATGATGCGAAATGTACCGTCCTGTTGAGTCGGAACCTGCGGCGCGAATTTCCCGAAAATCAAAATATCTCATTCGTCGAAATACCGGAATCATGGAACGCGCTTCGGCGGTTTTCTTATGAGCAAACCGCGCTTCCGGCAATGATTCGACGCAGCGGCGCGCAGGTATTGATTTCGACGGGGAACTTCGCTCTTTGGAACTCACCTGTTCCCCAGATTTTGCTGTCCCGCAATTCGCTTTACACGTCCGGCGATTTCGCCCGTGATGTCAGGGCCCGCGGTGACTACGCGATCTGGTTCGATACGGTGGTCAAAGGGTGGCTAGCCCGCAGCTCGATAACCCGGGCAGAGGTCACGATTGCTCCGAGTGAAGCGTTTGCTCGGGAACTCAGCCATTGGAGCGGCCGGCAAGTTGTCGCGATTCACCACGGATTCGACCCAGATGCCTTTACCAGCGATGAGACTGCGTTGCCCGACGGAGTGCAATCGCATCTTGAAGATGGTAAAGATGCGCTGCGCCTGCTCTTTGTGAGCCACTATAACTACTACCGCAACTTTGAGACATTGTTGCGCGCGATGCCCCTCATGAACCGCCTTCTGAAGGCAAGGAAAGCAAAACTCTACCTTACATGCCGATTGAACTCACGCGAGAACCCGGGCAATTACGAGGCCGAGAGCGCATCATCTCTGTTGAGCGAGGTGCGGGGAGTCGGCGATATTGTCGAACTGGGAAGCCTCCCCTACCGTTCTCTTCATCATCTCTATCGCGCGTGCCACATCTATGTGACGGCGGCTTACGCGGAATCGTTTGCGCATCCGTTGGTCGAAGCGATGTCGAGCGGTCTCCCGGTGGTCGCGTCGGATCTACTCGTGCATCGTGAGATTTGCGGGGGCGCGGCAGTGTACTTCCCTGCATTTTCCTCCGGGGAATTGGCCATCGCCATCGCCCGCCTCGAAACGGACCAGGAGTTGGCGACGACGTTGTCGCAGGCTGGTCGCGCGCGCGCCAGAGATTTCAGTTGGGAGCAGCACGTGGCGCGCTTGCTTGAAGTGGCTGCTCGGCTCACTCCGGCCGAGATCTCGAATACATGATGCGGCGCGATGGGAACTCGCGGGAAGCGCAGAATGGCACGATACTATAAGTGATCGCGGAATCTCATTCACCGATGACAAGCGGAACGAATCTCAGTCCGGTAAACGATTTTCTGGGGACTGGTTCCGTAAACCCGGCCCCGGATACCCCAAGTCTGCACGTGCTGACGCTTACACCTTTCTTTCCGTTCGCCGCAAACCCCGTCTATGGCTGCTACGTTTCTGAACCAATGCAACACTTCTCTGAGTTCGGACTCCGCTCAACCGTGATCGGCGTATCTGCCTTGCACCGGCCACGCCGGCGTCCGCTTCCGGGCGCGCAAGAAGAGTGGCTGCGCTATCCGCAGCTTCCTGGCAGGATGGGCTTATCGACAGCGGGCCGTTTTCTTTACCGGCGCGTCTTGCATCATGTCCGGCGATTGCACCAGCGGTGTCCGATCGATATCATTCACGCCCATTCCGCCTTGCCCTGCGGCCACGCCGCCGCCGCGCTGCAAGAGAGTCTTGGTGTCCCTTTCGTGGTTACGATCCACGGGCTTGACGCTTTTAATGCTTGCGATATGCCCGAAACGCGGGCGGCGAAATGGCGCGCCAAAATCTCAGCGGAGGTTTATCGGCGCGCGCGCTTCGTGATTTGCGTCAGTTCCGCCATTCAATCTCTGCTAAAAGACGGCATGCAACAACCTGTTTCCTCTCAGGTGATCTATAACGGGGCTGATCCCGGGATGTTCTTCCCGGAGGAATTGCTGACCTACGCCCTCCCGAGGCTCCTGATGGTGGGCAACCTGCTTCGCAGCAAGGGACATGAAATTGTGCTCCGGGCCATGGCCCAGGTAGCCGAGCGCTTTCCGGACTTACAGTGCAAAGTTATAGGGGAAGGACCCGACCGACAGTTCTTCGGCGATCTAGCTGGCGAACTTGGCATTTCAGAAAGAGTCGCTTTCGTGGGACGGCAGGACCGGCAGTCCGTCGCGGACGCTATGCGGGAGTGCACGATTTTTGCTTTGCCTAGCCGATCAGAGGGGTTGGGGTGCGTGTATCTGGAGGCCATGGCTTGCGGTAAACCGGTGATCGCGTGTGAAGGTCAGGGTATCGGCGAGATCATCCAACATGGCCACAATGGTTGGTTGATCCCCGTCGACAGCGTCCGAGCCATGGCGGGGGCACTTTCTCGCTTGCTCGACTCGCCCGACTTGCGAACCAGCATAGGGGCCAACGCGCGGCAAACCATCGTCAACGGTCTGACCATCATGGATCAAGTTCGTCGCTTGAACGACGTGTATCGCAACGTAGTCAGGCTACAAGCTCGATGAATGCCGCT
>Ga0187887_10003774_pt1 | contig 11594 bp, 9 predicted proteins | sample June2016WEW_7_10_FD_132977 | JGI IMG/M metagenome (GOLD analysis project Ga0187887, IMG submission 132977) | Peatland microbial communities from SPRUCE experiment site at the Marcell Experimental Forest, Minnesota, USA - June2016WEW_7_10 | ecosystem: Environmental > Terrestrial > Soil > Wetlands... | reverse complement strand
GTGGTGCTGGCGCTGACCGCCGCCGCGACGTCGACGATCCGGCTCGGCTCTGGGGCGGTGCAGATGGGGCATCGCACTGCCCTGTCCACCGTCGAGGAGTTCGGCCTGCTTGACGCCCTGCACCCGGGGCGCTTCGACCTCGGTCTGGGCCGCTCCGGCGGGCGGCCACGCGAACCCAAGGCCCCCGCGCTGGCCGGCGGCGGCGCCGCGGCCACCGTGGTCGGCGGCCGGACCCCGAACGGGCTGCTCATCCCACCGCGGTTCTCCATCGAGCATCTGCTCGGCTCGCCGCGGTTCGCGTTGCAGAAGACGCTGCTGCAACTGCCGCGTGCGGAGCCGCAGAATTACACCGACCAGGTGACCGACGTTCTCGCCTTGATCGCTGGAACCTACCGCTCTCCGCAGGGGGAGGAGGCCCATGTGGTGCCCGGCGAGGGCGCGGCGCTGCAGGTCTGGATCCTCGGCAGCAGCGGCGGTGAAAGCGCCGAGGTCGCTGGCCGGAACGGCCTGCGCTTCGCCGCTAACTACCACGTCAGTCCGGCGACCGTGCTCGAGGCGGCGGACGGCTACCGGGCCGCGTTTCGGCCTTCCGCGGTCCTGGGCCAGCCCTACGTCAGCGTGTCAGCCGACGTCGTCGTGGCCGGCACCGAGGCCGCGGCCCGTGAGCTGGCCGCCGGCTACGGCTTGTGGGTGCGCAGCATCCGTACCGCCGAAGGCGCCATCCAGTTCCCCACCCCCGAGCAGGCTCGCCGCCAGGTCTGGAGCGAGGCTGACCGCGAGCTGGTCGCCGACCGCATCGACACCCAGTTCGTCGGCGACCCGGGCCAGGTCGCGGACCAGCTGGAGCGTCTCCGCGACGCCACGGAAGCCGACGAGCTGATCGTCACGACCATTACCCACGACCACGCCGACCGCGTCCGTTCCTACCAGCTACTCGCCGAGGAATGGGCCCGACGATGACCCACCACCTGCCGGTGGCTGCTGATCGCCGCCACGGGCACCGGAGCGTTCGCTGCCTTTATTTTGCGCAGATTTTTCGTGGCGATGGAAGTCGCTGGGTCTGACTTGAGCCTGTTGTCAGAGGTCGCCAAAGCACAGCCGCCCGTGTGCCTGATTGATGCCGTTCAGTAGCTGGAACAGGCCTCCGCCCAGGTTCTGGCTATGGCAGCGGCACGATTCCCTGCGCGCCGCGCGGGAACTTCGCCAGGGTCTCCCCGGGAATATTCAGGTGCGCGGAAACGAGCTTCGGAGGCAGGTGGGCGAGCCAGTTGGCCAGCGAGACCTCTTCGTAGTGGTCGCTGCAGAACGTTTCGATGAAGACCAGGTCATCGTCACCCGTGTTCTCGACGTAGTGGCCGCAGTTGCGCCGGACCAGGCCGACATCGCCGGCCCGGAAGTCGGTGGTGTTGGCGTGCGGGCCGGTGTTGAACACCGTCATCCGCGCGGAACCTTTCAGGAAGTACTGCCACTCGTCGGCGTTCGGGTGCCAGTGCAGCTCCCGCATCGAGCCCGGCTTAACCGTGACCAGGGCGGCCGCCACCGTCTTCGACGCCGAAAAAGTTCGTGCTGTCCGCGATGCGGACACTGCCGCCGCTATTCTCATACACCGGCTTCGACTCCGACAGGCGGAAGATCACCGGCGTCGTCGAGCCCCATTCGACGCCCGCCGCGACCTGGTCCGCCTCGAGATCCCCTGGTTCGTCACCGGGGAAGATCCAGAGGTTGTGCAGGGGAATGTCGTCGAAGGTCTCCTGGGCCACCCGGAAGTTCTTGGCCAGCACCTCGGGTGGCGTGTGCGCGAACCAGTCCGTCAGGAGCAACGTGTTGCTCTCGGACTGGGCCCCGTCGTCGAACGCGAGCACGAACTCCGCGCCGTCCGGGCCGAGTCCCTGCAGGGAGTGCGGCAGCCCGGTCGGGAAGAACCAGAGGTCTCCGGCGAAGACATCCTCGACGCTCGGCATCCCTTCCCGGCTGAGGGTCGTGATCCGGCACTTGCCCTCCGTCATCAGCGCCCACTCGCCGGTCTGGTGCCAGTGCAGCTCACGAATGCCACCCGACTCGAGGTACATGTTCACCCCGGCGATCTCGTTGGAAATCGCGAAGTCGGCCTGCGTGACCTCACGGGCCCACCCGCCGCGCTGCTGGCGCCGGGGCGAGATGTTGAACGAGGACCAGAAGAACGGCTGAGTGCTGATGTCCGTCGCCGGCGCGGTGATCACGTTGGGGAACTGGCTTTCCAGCACCGGGTTCCGCGGTCCCGTCATCGTCGCGCTGGCCGGATCCCCGGTGGTGTTCACCATGCCCTCCTGGGGCAGATCCGGATTCCCGAAGGTGGGGGTCTCGTGATGCGGTGCCGGGTTTTCGTTCGAGCCCATTGCGTTTTCCTTCCTTCCCTCCTGCCTTGACTCATCGACCCATGCCCCCGCAGAACCGGCTCAAATCGGCCAACCGCACAGTCCGCCTGGCCGGTCGCCGGTCACGTGCACCTGGCCGTTGCGAACCATGGCGTGCTGGCATGACCCTGGACCCGATGGATACGGACAAGCAGGGGACGTTCGCCGCCCTGGCCGTGCCGAACTTTCGCCGGTACGTCTCGGGGCAGTCCCTGAGCCTGATCGGCACCTGGGTGTAGACGGTCGCCCAGGCGCTCGACCGCCACTCCCCGGACGTGCCCCGCGATCAGCACCGCGCCCGATCCCGCCGAGCGCCGGCGACGTCGCCAGATCAATCAGGACTGCAGGAATTCCAGGAGGTCGGCGTTGATCGTCGGGGCCTCGGTGGTCGGCATGCCGTGGGGGAATCCGTGGTACGTCTTCAGCGTGCCGTGCTGCACGAGCTTCGCGGACAGCGGCCCGGAGTCGGCGTAGGGAACGACCTGGTCGTCGTCTCCGTGCTGCACCAGGACGGGCACCGAGATCCTCTTGAGGTCCTCGGTGAAGTCGGTCTGGGAGAAGGCGACGATGCCGTCGTAGTGGGCCTTCGCCCCGCCCATCATGCCCTGGCGCCACCAGTTCTCGATGATCGCTTCCGAGGGCTGGGCGCCGGGCCGGTTGTAGCCGTAGAAGGGCCCGGACGCGAAGGCCCAGTAGAACTCGGACCGGCCCTCCGCCACCTGGGCCTGGAGGCCGTCGAACACGCTCTTCGGCAGGCCCCCGGGGTTGGCTTCGGTCTGCACCATGAGCGGCGGCACCGAACTGATCAGGACGGCTTTCGCGACGCGGCTCTCACCGTGCCGGGCGATGTAGCGCACCACCTCACCCCCACCGGTCGAGTGGCCGATGTGCACGGCGTCATGCAGATCGAGGTGCTCGGTCACCGCGGCCAGGTCGTCGGCGTAGTGATCCATGTCGTGACCATCGCTAGTCTGAGTGGAGCGGCCGTGCCCGCGCCGGTCGTGGGCGATGACACGATAGCCGTGCTGCAGGAAGAACAGCATCTGGGTGTCCCAGTCGTCAGCCGACAGCGGCCAGCCGTGGCTGAAGACGAGGGGCTGGCCAGAACCCCAGTCCTTGTAGAAGATCTCCGTGCCATCAGTCGTGGTGATCGTCCCCATGCGCTCGCCTCCGTGTGGTCCGGGTGACGGAAATTTCCCTACTCCCAGGATAAGGATCCCGGTCGTCCTGGCTCCGGGCAGGTAGATGAATCGGTAGTGAACAAGATCAGGCGTGAGGCCGGAACGGTAAAGTCCCCCTTCTAGTGAACGGGGGAAACGGGACTATTGCTGATCTTCGATAGCGGGCACTAACTGAGCGAGATTCGGGGAGGAACCAATGTTCGCTATCAGTTACGTGACCGACACAGCGGTCCCTGAGGCCGTTGTAGTGCTGCGCACGGCAGCGGACGGATGGGCGGACCGGGCTGGCGAGTACACCGACGGAGCCTGGGAGTTCATCCTGGACGAACGCGACTACACCGGCGGCCTGGAGTTCAAGTTCGTCATCCTGCCCGGGCGCTGGATGAACGGCGACAACCTCACGGCGCCAGCCCCGGCCGTCGGCTCGCAGCTCACCTACACCGACGCTCAGGTGACGTTCCCGGCGGACACGGCCCTGGTCACCGAGAACGGCGTCGTGGCCCAGCAGTTGGTCAACCGGAACCTGGACGGCACCATCGTCTACGACGTCATCGTGGTGGGCTCCGGAATGGGCGGCGGGGTGCTGGCCAGTGCCCTGGCCGACGCCGGCGCCAACGTGCTCCTGCTCGAAGCCGGCCCGTACCTGTTCCCCACCCATGTCGGCAACCTGCCCCGCCGCCTGCTCATCGGCCAGTTCCAGAAGCAGATCTGGTCGCTCTGGCAGTACTTCCAGGTGATCAACTACACCAACGTCAACGGCTCGGACTACCAGGGCGCGCAGGCGTTCAACCTGGGCGGCCGGTCGCTGTTCTGGGGCAGCCTGGTTCCCCAGCTGAGCGCATGGCAGCTGGCCGCGTGGCCCTCCGACGTGTCCAATTACCTGCTCAACCAGGATGGCTACACCGACGCCCTGCACACCATGAACGCCGATCAGCTGCCCGACAGCGCGTTCCAGACGGCGTCGCGGAATTACGTCGGGACCCTGATGCCGGGCTGGAACGTGCTGGACGGACCCGTCGGCGTGCAGTACATGGGGGCCACCAACTGGTCCATCCCGGTCGGGATCTTCTCCTCCGCCGACCTCCTGCTGGAGGACGTGCTGGCCGCGGAGCCACCGCAGCTGAACCCCACCGGCCGGAACCCACTGACGATCAACCTCAACCACGCGGTATGGACCGTCACCACCAACCCCGCCAAACCGACCCAGGTGACCGGGGTCCAGTGCTTCGACCTGCTGGCCCAAAAGCAGCGCACCTACCAGGCCAAGGCGGTGGTGCTGTCGGCGGGGACGATCGAATCGGCCAAGATCGCTCTGCAGTCGGGCCTCCAGGACCCGAACGGCCTGATCGGCAAGGGCATCACCGACCACATGATCCGCTACCGGCATTTCGTGGTCCCCCCGAACCACCCCAACTCCAGCACTACTGACTCCGCGAAGCTGGTCCTGCAGCACCCCCAGGCCACGGTAGACCAGCACGCCTTCGACATCGTGCTGGAGCTCGGCGCCGAGTTCAACCAGGGCCGGTACATCGACCCTGACCACCTGGCCCAGGACGAGAACATCCGCAACGGTTACATGCTGTGCGAGATCGTCTTCCAGTACTACTCGCCCCTGCTGGCGGGCAACTACCTGGCCACGAACGGCAACCCGGTGAACCCGGTGAACTTGTACATGGCGTCGGCCACCCCCAGCCAGGCGCTGCTGTCGGAGGCCGACGAACTGGCCCAGACGATACTGACCGCCTTCAACGCCGAACCGGTGCTCGGCGAGGACCCGAGCCTGGCTTTGCAGGTGGCAGCCATCGGCGGCGTAGCGCACGAGGTCGGGACCCTGCGGATGGCCGGAGACGGCAGCGGCGTCCTGGACGAGAACCTGAAGTTCCTGGCCTACGACAACCTCTACGCTTGCGATAACTCCGTCTTCCCGGTCTCCCCGGCGGCGAACCCAAGCCTGACCACGGTGGCCCTCGCGCTCCGGCTGGCCAGCCAGCTGAAGTCCTGAGGCCGTGGCAGCCAGGCCGGAGGATCGCCGCCAGCCTCACGCGTCCGCCGGCCTTAGCGTCGCGCTCGAGCGGGTCACCATTGGGCCCATTCGTCGAGTCCCAGCAGGCGCCTGCCCAGCGGGCCGAGCGACGCCGGCTCACCTCGCTGCTCCTCGATGCGGCGCGGGTCACCGGGGAAGGGATCGGCGTCCGGGGGCGCGCAGGTGGACCACGAGATGATGCGCCTTCGCCGCAGCGTCTCGCGCTGTTCTCCGACGGGGGGCAGTGGGTTCATGGAGAGGTATTGGGCCAACCGGGGGCGCTCCGAGGAGTTTCTGCCGTTTCCGTGCAGAAGCGTCGTCTTCCAGATAACCAGGTCGCCAGCGGCCAGTGGGACCTTGACGATCGGATGGTCGCCGATGTCCGGGGCACGAGGCACGGGACCAGCCTTGGAACGTTCGTCGAGGAAGCGCCGCTGGTCGCGGTAGATGGAGGGGACGCATTGGAAGCCACCCATGTCGGCGGACGTATCTTCTAGAGCGAGAACCCCTTGCAGCTGGAGTGGGATGTCCGGGTACGTGTTGATGTCGATGTCCCAGTGGATGAAGCCAGGCTGGTCGTAGTCGGGCTGGTCGGGCCGGACCGGCGGCTTGAGCGCGACACGGTCGATGGAGACCCACAATTCGTCCGTGCGGTACAGGTCGCGGAAAATTTCGTAGATCGCCGGGTGCTGCCGGACGTCCCACATCGACTGGTAGTGGTACATCTCTACCATTCCCGACCGTGGTCGGATGGTTGCCGGCTGATACCACGTGGCGGGGTCGTCGGGGGTGGCACCGGCATGGCGCCAGATGTCGTCCACGACGGCTTCGAGGATCGAGGGGGGCAGGCCGGTCCGCACGACGACGTATCCGTCGGCGTCCAAGGCGCTGCCACCATGGTCCTGTTCCGGCTTGCCTGCGCTCTCTTTCAACTTCGTTCACCGTCCTTTGATGCGTGCTGGCGTCGAGCCACTCAAGCCTGTGTGTGCCTCCGCGGTAAAGAACACCGATAACGGCGCCAGACATCTCGTGCGACTGCTGGCTATAGCCACAGACGTGGCGGGATCACGTCAAACGTGATCCCGCCTGGTCCAGGAAGTGGGTAGCCCGGTCGAGGTCGTCGTGGCAGCGCTGCAGCCAGGCTTCGCCCCAGAAGAAGTTGCAGCTGGTCTCGGCCCGCAGGACCCGCCAGTGGGCTTCCTCGAGCAGTCGGTACACACCCGGGTCGCGAGCGGAGATGCCGATGGCGTTGCGGCGTGCGGCGTAGATGGCCTGGCTGATCTCGTCGAGGCGGACCATGGCCTCTTGCTGGGCAATCGAGCCGATCCATTGGGTAAAGCCGGAGCCGTCGTGCGAGCCGGTGTTCCACGCGCCCGGGCGCACGGTTACCTCGCCGTGAGTGCCGTGGCGCTCGAGGTAGTCGTCGATAAACCAGGGGTGGATGCCGTCGCTTTGATTGTCTCGTGTCCGCTGCAGCAGGTCCTGGTAGAACGAGTGCCAGAAGTTGGCTTCTGGCGAGGTGTTGCGGAACCAGCCGCCGTTCTCCCCGTCGGTGCAGGTGGTCACAAGGGGCGGGAAGTTGCAGTGCCTGGTCCTTAGGGACACCTCGTGAATGAACCAGTCAGCCTCCATCCCTGCCGCCTGGGCGTTGGAGAGTTCACGGTCGCGTACCACGACGATGATTTCTTCGCCCCCGAACCGGGCGATGTGCGGGCGGTAGCGGAGTTCGTCCCAGCCCATGGGGGTGACCGCTTCGACGTGCTCACTGTCGACGAGCACGTAGCTGTAGCCCTGGCGTTTGAGGGTAGGGATGAGTTCCATGCAAAAGCCCATCTCCGGGGGCCAGCACCCAGGGAAGCTGGTTCGCGCAAAAAGGTGCCGGCCGATCCCCTGCCAGCGCTCGAGCTGCTCGTCGCAGTCGGCTCGGGGGATGAGGGGGAGGACGGGATGATAGTAGCCGGTGCCCAGGATGTGGATGATCTTGGTGTTCTGCAGGTACCACAGCAGCGATCCGCAGTCGACGATCCCGTAGACACGGCGCTGGAAGTCGGGACTGGCCAGGGCCTCCAATAGGGTGCCAGAAAGCGACAGGTGCACCCGGCCGACATCCTCATAGGCCCACAGCGAGCGTGGGATGCGGTCCATGGCCCACAGGATCTCCCTGGCCTCCCACGCACGGTGCTCAAGGAGGTCCTCAAGGTTGCGAGCGGGCTGATGCAAGTTGAGGACCAGGGCGAATGCCACGTCAGCCATCCGGGCTCCCTGGTGTTTACAGGTCGTGGGTCACGATGTCGATGGTGCGCCGGGCCAGTTCGGCGCCGTAGTCGGTCCAGATGCCCTCGCCCCAGTAGCGGTAGCAGCTGGTCTCGGCAGTGAGCAGGTGGAACAAGGCGTTGCGGTAGCGGGGATCGTCGGTCGGGATGGCTTTGGCCAGGACCCGCTCGTGGAACAACGAGCTAGCTTCGTCCATCGGGGCCAGCACCCGGTCGTAGCCGCGTACCCAGGAAATGTTGTTGGTCCAGCTGCCGCCTTCCATGCTGAAGCCGCCATCCTCGCCCTGCAGCTGCGCAATCACCTCGGCCAGCCGGTCCGGCCCGTCGCCGGGGTCCATCCGGCCCCAGATCCTGGACTGGAAGCGAGGCTGGAGCACGGGAAGATCACCGGGGCCGACGCCGGCCGAGTGGAGCCGTTCGAGGTACTCGGTGACGTTCATAGCCGGGGTCTGGGTACCCGAGCATTCCCGGACCACGTCGAAATACTTGGGCGGGAATTCATTCATCATCACCCCGCCGTTTTCCCCGTCGGCGATCTGGGTGACAAGGGGCGGAACGCGGCTGCCGGCAAGGTCCCCGCGTGAAAGGCCCTTGGCCTCATAGTACGGCTGCATCTGGGCGACCAGCTTAGTGTCGCTGCCCTGGGTCTTGACCACAGCAGTGATGCTGGCGACATCGCCGCTGGAGCTGGTGCAGACCAGGCGATGAGGCAGGTGCGGCCGCTGGAGCCCGCCCCCATCGGGTTCCTCGACCGTGTGTTCCTGAACCAGGACCCACTGGTAGCCGCAGTTGGTAAGGGTCTTTACGAACTCGTAGGCGACATCCGGGTGGTTGGGCAGGGCCATCTCCGCGGGGGAGAAGCCACGGACCCGGCTGAGAGCTTCCAGGCCGAACAGGGCGGCGAAATGGTGCTGCCAGGCCCGCACGTGCAGCCGGTAGTCCTGGACCGGTGTGGAGGGCGCCACGGCATGCCCCCACGGACAGCCCAGCCACTCCACTGCCTGCCGGTTGCGGGTGCCGGTCGTGATGCCGGCCAGGGCGTCGAGCACGTCGTGGGCGCCCATCTGGCGCAGGCCGTGCAGCAAGGTGCCCGAGTATTCGAGCATGACCCGGGGCGCCAGCCCCTCATCGAGCAACCCAGGAACAAACTCGCCCATCCGCTTGTAGCAGCCCAGGAACACCGGGGCGTTGTGGTTGTCACCGATGCTGGGGTTGTCCATCATCCACTGCAGGTTGCTGATGATCGGCGCCGTGCGCAGATCAGGCCCTCCTGCCGGGATGAGCGGCTGGTGCATATGCAAGGCGATAGCGAAAGCACTGTCCACGTTTCCGAAGCCGGTATCCCCCGGTGACACGAAGACGGGATCAGTGCCTCTGGCCCGGATCACCTCCTCGATGCGTTGCTCCGAGCCGCAGATGTTGGGAAGGCCGTCAATGTACTCGGCAAGCTCGCCCATTGCCCCTTGCTCCTTTGCCTGGCCTGCGTGCGGATTCTCATTTGGCGCGGATATAGTCGTAGATGTCCACGTAAAGCTGACCGGGCTGGGTCCAGGAGTTATCCGCACGCATTCCATTGAGCATAAGCTGGCGGAAGTCGCCCGGGTATGAGTGCCAAAGCCCGACAGCCCGCGCTAGCGCGGACTCCAGCGCCGCGTAGTCGAGCTGGTGGAACACGTAGCCGTTGCGGTCGTCCCGGGGACGGGCTGAGTAATCGCGATCGAAGACCGTGTCCACCAGGCCGCCGACGGCTCGCACGATGGGGACGGTGCCGTACTTGAGGGCGGTCATCTGGGCCAGGCCGCACGGCTCGAACATGCTGGGCATCACCACCATGTCCGCGCCAGCGTAGATCAGGTGGGCCAGGCCTTCGTCAAACCCGATTTCCAGATGACAGTCAGGGTTGTCATTCAGGTGGTGCTTCAACTGCCAGAAGTCAGCATTGACGGCCGGGTCGGGACAAGAACCCAGCAAGACGAACTGTGCGCCGTTGGCCAAGGCATAGAAAATGGCGTGATGGATAAGATGGACGCCCTTCTGACGGTCGACTCGGCCGATGTAAGCGATGATCGGCTTATACTCTTTCCGCAACAGCAGCCGGTCACGCAGGGCATCTTTGTTCACATACTTTGACTCTACCGTGTCGGCAGTGTAGTTCGCCGGGATCAGGATATCGATCTCCGGGTTCCAGACATTGTAGTCGATGCCGTTGAGGACACCACCGAACTTCTCCCTGTGGATGTAGAGCGTGTGCCCCAGCCCCATCGCCTGATCGGCGTGGATCGCCTCCCAGGCATGCTGTGGCGACACCGTGGTGATGAAGTTCGAGTAAACGATGCCGCCTTTCATCAGGTTGACTGCGCCGTGATTGAAGTTATCGCGCAGCCGATCATAATCGAAGAAGTGCGCAAGGCGGGTGAGGCCAACTGCCCACAAGACCTGCTCGCCGCAGATACCCTGATGCCCGAAATTGTGGATGGTATAGCAAACACGCTGATCGTGCATGCCGATGTGCCGGTAGACCTCGTCGAGCAACACCGGCACAATCGCCGTCTGCCAGTCGTGACAGTGGATCACCTCGGGCCGTCTATTGGTCTTCCACATGAACTCCAGGGCCGCCTTCGACAAGAATGCGAATCTGGTCACATCGTCGGGCGAGCCGTACAAGTGGCCCCGGTTGAAGAACTGGTCCGGTGAGTGCGGTTCGATGAAGAAGCACTTCCTGCCGTGAACGAACCCGAACCACACCGTGCAAGCCACGAACCCGCTGTACCAGGGCACCTGCAGGTTCTCATAGGCGATCGAGAGCCCGAAGATCTCGTCGTAGCGCATGCAATCGTATTTCGGGATGATTATCTCGACGGCGTGGCCCCGCAATTCCAGCTCCCGGCTCAGCCCAAAGATGACCTCTCCCAGCCCGCCCGCCTGCGCGACCGGCGCGCATTCCGTCGCAATCATCACAATGAACACGGCAGCCTCACCGTTTACTGTCGTGTGGCGATCTGCCGCCAGAGATGGAACACCAGCATCACACACCCAGACGAGGACAAGACACCCGATAGATACCTGAGCCCCTAGGATAGGACAACTCCTTCCTCCCCGTTCGCCTCCACGCCAGTGGTGTATGAGGTGCCTGCTCAGTTCTGACCGTTTCGTCTCATACACCACCCGGCGGGACGCGGCCTCCCCCCGGAGACGCTCTGCGGGCGCTGACGGTGGCTCCGCTGAGACCGGACAGGACTTGCCGCTGACCGTCGCTAGGGTTGGGACTGTCGCCGTCGCACGATGAGGGTTAGATTCGGCGCATGCCCATAAGACGCGGACCGCAGGCCCGGTCGGTGGGTAACACGCTGGCCCAGTTCGAACAGGACCTCGCCGATAACCTGTGTTACGAGCGGGGGACGACGGTCGAGTCGGCGAGCTTGCATGATGCCTACTGGACTTTGGCCGTGACCATCCGCGACCGCCTCGCGGACCGCCGGGCGAGGACGGCCCGGGCGAACTATGTGGCCAACCCGAAGTTCGTCTATTACCTGTCGGCGGAGTACATGCTGGGACGCCAGCTCCGGCAGAACGCGATGTACACCGGCACCGCCGACCTCGCCCTGCAGGCACTGGCCAGCCTCGGTGTCCCGGTGGAGGAACTCGGGGCCCTCGACGTGGAGCCGGGGCTGGGGAACGGGGGCCTGGGCCGGCTGGCCGCCTGCCTGCTGGACTCGCTGGCCAC
>Ga0187887_10003772_pt1 | contig 11595 bp, 8 predicted proteins | sample June2016WEW_7_10_FD_132977 | JGI IMG/M metagenome (GOLD analysis project Ga0187887, IMG submission 132977) | Peatland microbial communities from SPRUCE experiment site at the Marcell Experimental Forest, Minnesota, USA - June2016WEW_7_10 | ecosystem: Environmental > Terrestrial > Soil > Wetlands... | reverse complement strand
CTCGATCGCCAGTGCTGGCCGTCCACATATCGCTTGTTGCGTTGTCCCTGGGTGATGATGTCGTACTCGTGCAGGTAGCGTTCAGATACGTCGCGAAAGGTCTTTTCGCTCTTGATCTCGCCAGCACGGAGTTTTCCGCGAAGCTGTAGGTACCAGTCCTCGGCGACTTCCTTGGCTTGAGAGAGGCTCTCTTCCTTCGTGCTGGTCCGGCGATTTTTACCCGCGAAATAGCTTGAGCACTGCCACAGGCTGCTGTTTGGACGCTTGTAGACGTGAACCTTGCCGCCAAGGATTGTGTGTTGTTCTGGCATCTTCGTTCCTCAGTTTGAAGCGGCGCGAGAACTCGAAAATGTGTAATAAATGTGTAAGCTATGCCCATTTTGGAGAATTGTAAATAAGTTTATTTATTTCAGCGAGATAGACTATTAATCGGAGTTGTTTGTAGGATTTTGAGTCCGCTGCGTCTGCCAGTTCCGCCATCCCGGCGTGGATGCTAAGCAAACCAGTCGCCGAATTCGGCTTCCGTATAATGCCCAACACTTTATAATGCCCAACACTGTCGAGCCGACTGTTGCAGGCCGCTCGTTGGTATTCTCGGTTGCGGTACCAAGTATCGCATAGCTGTCGGTCGACCGCCAATTGCTGTCAGGCAAGGGAACGATCATTCCGGTCGGCAGTGATTCTGGATGAAATTAGCTCCGCTCCCGAGGCGCAAGAGCGGAGCTGGCTGGGAAGTTGCGGGTTTCAGCGGGCAAAAAGCGTTTGATTCGCTTCGGTCTCTATCGAAGGGTCACGATGTTATTGGCGACCACGGCGCTCTCGGTTCCTACAATCAATCGCATCGCGACGCGTTCGGCTTTGTAATGGTGAGTCTGGTGCAACATGTAGACGACGCCCAGCCCGGCGCCAAAACCAAGCGCAGAGCCGAGTGCCTCTCCGCCGGCGCCGCGTGTGACAAAGGGGCGCATCAGCGGATTGGCTTCCCGATAGCCCAGGCTCAGGCCGCGTTGGGTCGTGATCGCATCGGCAGCAATCAAGCTCCCTAAGACGCCGAACCCCACTTTGTTTTCGACCGTCCAGAAGGAACGTTGCTGGCTGGGTGCATCAGGCAAAGGCTCGGTTGCCACGACGAGGTTCTCGGCCTGTGCGACGGCGGAGAAAAGAAGAACAATTACGAAAAAACGCTTCATTTGGCCTCCCAGCCTGACTTGATTGCAAGGTCAGGTTAGGCCAAAAAGGAACGAACGTACATGGCCCAAAGAAGGGATAAGGCTGCCGCTTAGTAACGTAACCGTAACCATCCGTTACCGTTACCAGGGGCAGTTCGAGCCACTCTCGCGCGGCTTGGGCATGAAACTGTAACTTTAGGTTAACAAAGGGGCGAGGCGGTGCTGGCAGATGGCAGGTTCTTCCGAGGTTTGTCCGGTTTCCGTAACAGGTAAAGCTTTTTTGTCGGAGACTGGCCGCGAGCGCATAAACTCCGCTGCAGTATGAGGAGGGGCGGAACTGTGCTGTTGAGTACCCCCTCAACGGTTCCGCTACCGCCTTCAATCCAAACCCCAGCCTTGCCGTGAAACTGCCTCCGATTCCCTCAAACTCCCAACGCGCTGCTATTCCGAGGCAAATTCGCAACCATGCATGTCACGAGGAGGTACTGGCTGGCAATTCTGGTCGGGGGAAACACGATGGCTGGAAAAACCATCGCCGCATTCAGCCGCAGCAATGAGAGCAGGCACCACAGCTTAAGGCGGATGGCCCGATGGACAATCTCCGTTCCGGCTTGTGCAATTTCCGGATCAGAATGGAAGCGCGCGGATTGGCCGGCTACCATCAGAGTGCCGGCATTTTCCGATAAAGCCAACACATACATTTTGGCGGCGCGAATACGAGATCGCTGCACTCCACGAAACAAACCTGGCGAAAGGTTCGCCCTCAAGTATTGTTCCTCTTCCAAATCGGTCAGATTTTCGAAAGCATCCAAGTCCACCGGTGTGAGTTCCCGCGAAGCTGTCGCCTCGCCCCGGTCGAAGTGCCGCCGCCAGACCTGGGAACCCAGAAAAAGCAGGAATATCAGCGTGAGCAAGCCGGTGATAGCGACAGGAATCACAGGTGAGGTACCTTCCCCAAGTCGGCAGCCCACTGTCGAAGATCAGGCAGCGGTGGGATTCCACTGGCAGACTTGCTTTCCCGAACCAGTGCAAAATAGATCCAGACGAGGACGGCAATCTGAAAGCTCGCCATCTGCAAGACACCTGGAATACTTGAAAGCCGCACGGCCGGCGAATCTAACCAGTAAGCCATCAACGACTCCATGCTCGCCACCAGGCCCATCCCGACCGCGATTCCAACTACAAACGGTAACATCCTAAGTCGCAAAAAGCGATACCAAAGAAAAATCAGCACGATTAACCCACATTGTGCTGCGTTCAAAGTTTCGATTGTCCGGTAGGGCGGATTAAGCCGGTGGTCAAGGGTGTTGTAGTTGAGGACCCCAAAAAAAATCACAGCCAGCACAACGATAATGAGTGTCGCCCAATTCAAAATTCGTGCCATGGCCTGTCGCAACGGCGGGCTTCCTGCGACTGGAGATTCGAACAACTCCTGGAAAATTCCGAAATGCAAAGCGACAGTACCCGCCCGGCCGAATGGATCGATTTTTGCATAAATCTCTGGAGATATTAGTCTGAAGTGCAGCCTGAAGGCGTGCGCCATCGCAAAAAGAATGCAAAAAAGCAGGAACTCGAACAGGACGTAAGAAAAAAAGATCGGAAATTCCCTATGCAGACCTCTGTAAATCATGATTACAGCGAGCGGAATGAGTAACACATGCGGAGTTGCCCATAAGAACTGAAAGATAATGAAATTCATTATTTCCTGAGTGCTACCGACTAAGCAATTTATCATCCTAGTCGGCAGCACTCAAGGATCATGTCGAGTTAGCCTGGAGGCATGCAAACCTGGCCGTTGCAGAGCGGGAACGGGTTTCCATCCGCTCGAAGTTCGGCTGGAATGGCAGTTACGATCGCAATTACGAGAAAGAGTAACGCAAGCTTTGCTTTCAGGGAGTTCACGGGGTATCCTCTCTTGGTAAGATGGAATTCATGGACACAGTCTGGGCCAATTGCCAGGAGCGGCGAACGTGAATCGGGTTCGTCGAGTTTTTCGGAAAATGTAGCGGAAGGGGAAAAGGTTCGAGCATGGCGCTGAAATCGGCTTACGACGATCTTCGACAAAGAACGCTCGAGAAAATCGAAGGGATATGGTCGAAGCTTTGCTACCTCGCCGAACGGCGCGCCCCTGGAGGTCTATACCGGCATTGGGGATTTGAGCGTTTGTATGGCGTTCCCAATGCGCAAAATGCATTCGCGCGAGCGCATCAATCGCTGGTCGGGTCAATCCTGCGTATGCGAGTGCGTTTGCTGCGGGAGGATCTGGAACAGTCCTCGACCGCTGAGGGAACTACCCCAGTTTCTTACGTGCGGAAATTGACGGCAGGTCTGTACCGGCTGTTACCCTCGGGCTGTTCGAAGGCGACAGAATCGCACTTGGCTTGTGTGCTGAAAACTCTCTCGGCTCTTGAATCTCACCGGCAATCAGGTTCCCGATCCGCATCGCGACCCCCACCACTTGACCAATGACCTCGGCCTCCTGCGGGTGCTTGAGAACTCGCACTTGCACTGGAGAGAGAGGATGGGGCTGCAAGACGAGGGAATTCAGGCGAAACGAACACCAGCAGCAGGTAAACCCGTCGCGGGTTTCCACAAAGTAGATCGGGCGCTCATACTCCGACCGCCATTGCCGCTCCACGACCCGTCTTCGAGATTCGTCCACCTGCACAAACGAACCGGGCGGCAGGATCGGGTACATTGTGAAATCTTCATTTCCGATATAGGCGTAGGTATAATCCTGCGAAGCGAGATGACTCAGCATCGAAAGCGGAACTGTTCCCCACTGCTGAACCATCCTTCCAAGGTCCGAGGTCTCGCTCAGGTCGAACCCTGGATCCATTTGGACGGGCATCGTACACGTCGTCTGGTCATGTTCCATGCTGGCCAGGTGCGATTTTGCCGGTTGCGACAGGGCCCATTCCGAACTGATTCCATCCAGATCGATGCCATACAGTTGCAGCAGGGCGCGCACGGGCCTGCGATAAATCGCCGCCAGGGAATAAAAGCGATACACGCTCGGAACGACGCCTTTGGTCTCGATGTCGGAGAGTCTGCTGGGCGGGATCAGGTATTCTTCACTGCCATGCCGCTGTGCAATCGAAACGCTCGCGTTCTCGACATCCCTCATGGTGAGGCCGAGCCGGTCGCGGATCTTCCGTAAGTCGATTCCTGCAGACAGCATTCATGCTCCAAAGCGAGCAGGGCATTCATTTTAGTGGACCGGAATCAAATGCCAGATACCCATAGCAACTGAAAATTGGGCTTTCCACCAGGAGTCAAAACCGATCGCGTGAAAACCAAGAAGCCCAACGGGCCTCGTGCATGCTTATATCAAGTTTGCGCAACCATTTTCAACTATACTACTTTGTTTGGTTTTTGTAACAGCGCATCCCGGGCATCCGGCCTGTGTCTCGGCTCGGGTACAGCACTTAGCGCTTTTTCGACCTCAGGACCAGTCCGGACGCGTCTCTAAGCCGGATTTCCGGAATTCGTAAAATCCCGAACCGCGCGGAAGCGGGGCTCTGGAAAAGCGCCACACCCAGGATTGTTGAGTCGGACGAGGCGTTAGCCCGCGCCTCCGAAAATGCCGTCATGATTGATCTTAGAGTTACTCGGGTAGGAGGAGAGCGCGAATCTGATCTCTCTGTTCACGGCTTAGGGCCGTAAACTGAAAACCATATTCGGTGCCCACACTCCTTGTGATCTGCGCTGGAATTACCATTTCGCCTCCGCCATGAGAGGGAATTCTGAGCGTGGCGAATTCGCCCACTAAGAGCGCCATGCCTACAAAAGCTCCCAATCCGGTTTCGCTGAGATCGCGGGCCCAGCCCTCGGCCAGCCGCGACCGCCCCTCGCGCACAACCTGGATCTTTACTCGCGCCTCAAACCGATGGCGCGGAAGAATTCTTTCGACCCCCGCCGGCTTATCCGATTCAACAAGTCCCACAGAAGCATTCCTCCCCGCGCTTATCACGTCGTGTAAGGTGGTTATTTCAAAGCTGAGAACGTCTCCTACACCTGAGAACTGAAATTCAGATTACTTGTATCTTCGGGCAATCTCAGTGGATTCAACGCTTCAGGTCGGGATTTCCCATCCCTCGTCTTTCACTTTTTGATTGGTCCAGCGTTGCAGTTGCTGAAACAGCGCGGGATCGATCACGATGAACCGCAAGCCTGCTCTTCCCCCAACATCCGCCCAAACTAGCCGACCCTTTGCCTGCATTACAGTTTCGCTCTCCGGCAACAGAAAACTCACGTCAAGCAATCCGCCGAAGGCGACGGGATCATTGACGGCGTCCAGTCCCATGCCCCCCGTACTCAGGTTGACGGCCTGGACCAGCACTTCCTTGCCGTTCGGATTCCTGAGAGTGACAGCAACATTCACCTTAGCCCGGAAAAATTTCTGCTGCTCCTCACTGATGCTTCCGAGCGGCGCCGATCCATCGCTTGGAGGTGCATCAATGCAGTATTCGCGTAACTTTCGGCTCAGAGTACGGCGGGAAATACCGAGCTGTTCCGCCGCTTGCGCGCGATGTCCGCCAGTCTGCTCCAGCGCCCGGATGATCATCTGCTCTTCCATATTTTCGAGATTGCCGAGCGGCACCGCTCCTGTAGCAGCCGCCGTGGGAGCGCCCTCTCCGGAGAACTCAGCCACAACTTCAGCCAGTGTGACCTCCGGCTCCGGCGTCGCCATCGCAAGTTTTGCGACCAGATTGCGCAGTTCCCGGATGTTGCCCGGCCACGAATGCGACTGCAACGCGGCCAGAGCGTCGTTGGAAAAGGCCTTCTCCGGCGACTTCAATGAGAGGAAATGGCGCGCCAGCGCGGAAATATCTTCCGGCCGTTCACGCAAAGGCGGAACACGCAATTGGAACTGACTCAAGCGGTGAAACAGATCCTTGCGAAAACGTCCTTCCTTCACGGCCAGATCAAGATCCTGGTTGGTAGCGGCTACCACACGCACATCGACTGTGATTTTTTGATGTCCGCCTAGGCGGTAGTATGGCGCTCCGTCCAGCACACGCAGCAGTTTCACCTGGACTTGCGGCTGCAATTCACCGATTTCATCCAGAAAGATGGTGCTCTGATCAGCCAGTTCGAACAATCCTGGTTTCGAGCAGTCCGCTCCGCTGAACGCACCTTTCTCATATCCGAACAATTCACTCTCAACCAGTTGCTCCGGCAGAGCAGCGCAGTTGATGTCCACCAGCGTTTTCTTGTGACGGTAAGACGACTTGTGGATCGTGCGGGCGACTAACTCCTTACCCGTCCCGGTCTCTCCGACGACCAACACCGTTTCGGTATGTCCCGCTACCCGATCGACCATGCCCATGAACTTGTGCATCATCGGACTAGCAATCAGAAATTCGGTTCCGTCAATCACCCGGCGGGCCAGCGGAAACGCTCCCGCGGCTGCGTTCTTGAGGATTCCGCCTTTCACCTCCAACATTCTGTCGCTGATGTCGGCCGCAATCCCAACCATGGCGATCGGAACCAAATCGGCGTCACGCAGCAGTGTCAGACACAGATGAACGCGGAACTCCCCGCCTTGCTGGCCCCTGACACGCAGTTCTTGCTCGTGTTTTCCCTTTTCCCGGACAGCAGGAATCACCAGCTTCGACACGATCGACTGATTGTCAGCGCAAAACAGATCTGCCAGATTTTTCCCGACGAGTTCTCCGGCCGCATAGCCGTATCTTCGAAGAGCAAGGTTGCAGCTCGTAATCATGCCTGCAAGATCGATGGTCAGTACGACGTCTTCTAACGCGTCCGGAATGTCAGGAGTAAGAATGTCCGTAGAAACGGAACGACCAGAGTTGCTGGGACCGTTGCTAGCGACCTTATGGGCTTTGTTCATGGATGGCGCCGGGTAGACGGTACGCTCCCTGATCCCCCGTTCGACCGCGCGGGTTTCTCAATCGGCGAACGATAAAGCTGGCTCGCCTCGACACAATTGGGCTGTCTGATCGATGCTGCCACATGCCGCAACCTCGTGAACCCACACACTACCAGCGGATCAAACCAAAGTAATGAACGGCTCGCCCGTGCCAATCCGTCCCACGAAGCCAACTTGTCCCAGTACTGCTTCTTCGCAGCACATTTTCGCTACCTTGGTTTCAACTACTTGGCTGCCAGGTACTTTGGTGGAAGGGTTGCACATACCGGCAGTGAAGTATGACCCCACAGCACAGAGTGTCTATTTTGTGACCGATCCTCTCGCGGTTTGGAATGGTTCTGCGGACTAAAGCGGCTTCACCGGTGATGTCGCTCCCCAAGGAGTCGACCCACGCCGAACGACGATCTCAACCCGCAACTTCCAGTTTCGGAAACATTCGTTAATGACGACAAATGAGGTACCGACCGTCGCGCAGGCTCGTTTTGAAACCCGAGAGAACCTGGAGGCTCGCTTGATTACCTCGGTAAGTACCGACGGATTCCCCGGCTGCACTACCATCGAATCGGGGGAGTAATTCGCGTCCTTGCGCCGGCCGTCCGCCGAGATTCGTCGTGCGGCGATCCCGGCGTATTGGCTGGGGGAGCAACGGCGTTTGTGATTCATCAACGCAGATAAACGAAGATCGCCCGGCTGGGTGGGGCGTTTGCGCGAGACAAAGCGGAAGGCGCGGTATAGGCATTGTCTAAACGAGCCACATACTTCATCGCAACAACTGCCTCTATCGGCATGTTGTTCCTGGCCCATGCGCTCTGGTATTGGCAAAGCGCGGACCTGCTTCGCTTCCTGTGTTACCTCCTCATCGCGGTACTGGCATCGGGTCTGAAAATTCAGTTGCCCGGCATCGACGGCACGATGTCGGTGAATTTCCTGTTCATCCTGCTGGGCGTTCTCGAGATGAGCATGCCGGAAACCCTTGTCATCGGCTGCACCGCCAGCTTGGCGCAATGTATGTGGTCAGCGCGCCGGAGAGCCGATCCCGCCAAGGTCCTGTTCAACGTCTTCATGATGGCGAACGCCATTGCCATCTCTTATTTTTCGTTCCATCGTATGGAGCGGGTTTTGGGTCAGAGCACGCCTCTGCTTCTGGTCTTTACGGCCCTGGTTTTCTTTCTCGCAAATACCCTGCCGGTTACCGTCATTATCTCTCTCACCGAAGCGAAGTCCCCGCACAAGGTCTGGTCGGAATGTTATTTCTGGTCCTTTCCTTATTATCTGGTCGGCGCGGCGATTGTGTTCTTCGTGGACTTTGTGAACAAGCACACTGGCTGGCAGACGACTCTCGTAGTCCTGCCCGTCATCTATTGGGTCTACCGTTCCTACCGGCTGTACCTTGGACGTCTCGAAGCTGAAAAGATGCACGTCGAGACGGAAAGGCGCCACGCCGAGGATGTTGCCAAACTGCACATGCGGACGATTGAAGCTCTCGCCCTCGCGATTGAAGCCAAGGACCACACCTCCCACAAGCACCTGCAGCGTGTGCGCGTCTACGCCATCGAGGTTGCCAAAGAGCTCGGGTTTTCTTCCGATGAGATCGAAGCCCTGCGTGCCGCTGCTCTGTTGCACGATATTGGCAAGCTTGCCATCCCCGAACACATCATCAGCAAGCCGGGCCGACTCACCCCGGAAGAGTTCGAGAAGATGAAGATTCACCCGGTCGTGGGCGCCGAAATTCTGCAACGTGTTGCCTTCCCTTATCCAGTCGCTCCCATCGTCCGTTCCCATCATGAACGCTGGGACGGAACCGGCTATCCCGACGGCCTGAGGGGCGACGCGATTCCACGAGGTGCACGGGTGTTAGCGGCAGTTGATTGCCTGGACGCACTTGCCTCGCATCGGCAATACCGCGGTGCGCTGTCCCTTGATGCGGCGATGGAGGAGGTCGCAAGCATGGCCGGCTCTTCCTTCGATCCCGACGTTGTCAAAGTTCTCAAGCGCCGTTATCGGGAACTTGAGGCCATGGCGCACTGTTCTGGAGATGCGGACGAGCCTAGCCTCTTCGTGCAGGTCCAACCCGACAGCGGCATTAAACCTACGGCGGGCTATGAGCAATCCGGTGTTTCTTCTTCCGGCAACGATAACGATTTCCTTTCCTCCATCGCTTCCGCCCGGCAGGAAGCGCAGACGATGTTTGAACTCAGCCAGGACCTGGGCAACTCGCTGAGCCTCGGCGAAACGCTTTCCGTGCTCTCCGTGCGCCTTCGTAAGTTGGTCCCATACGACTCGATGGCGGTATTTCTTCTGAAGGACAACAGCCTGGTGCCTGAACTGGTCAGTGGTGACAATTTCCGGCTGCTTTCTTCGCTCAACATCAGGGTTGGCGACGGCATCTGCGGCTGGGTCGCTGCCAACCGCAAGCCAATCGTGAACGGTGATCCGGCCTTCGAAGCCGGCTATGCGCCCGATCCCACAAGATTCATCACCCAACGGTCCGTACTCGCTGTGCCGCTCGACGGCCTCAACGGAGTTGTGGGCGTCCTGGCCATGTATCGCGCCGAGCCCGATGCCTTCGCCGCCGACCATCTCCGCATCCTGCTGGCCGTCAGTTCGAAGATCGCTCTCTCGGTTGAAAACGCACTCAAGTATCAGCAAGCGGAAAGCTCGGCCACCACCGATTACCTTACGGGATTACCCAACGCACGCTCGCTTTTCGTGCACCTGTCGCGCGAGCTCGCACGCTGCCGCCGGACCGGCACTTCGCTGGCTGTCATGGTGTGCGATCTCGACAACTTCAAACAGATCAACGATCTCTATGGCCACCTCGAAGGCGACAATCTTCTTAAGGATTTTGCTGGCCACTTAAAAGAAGCTTGCCGCGGTTATGACTATGTAGCTCGTATGGGCGGCGATGAATTTGTCGTGGTTGTTCCCGGACTCAGCCAGGAAGCCAGCAATGAGAAGGCCAGCCGTTTGAATGAGCTCGCCATCGGCGCGGGACACAAAATCGCCGGACGCAATCTGGTTTCGCTCAGCGTGGGCACCGCATTTTGCCCGGAGGATGGCTTCGACGTTGAGCGCCTTCTTGCCGAAGCCGATCGCCGCATGTACTCGATGAAGCAGATTCACCACGCGGAACCCACGGGCGAAGCGGCCTTTCCGCGCTCGCGTTCACGTGGCGCAAGTGTGAACTAGGATTCCCATGCTGCTGCGAAGAATCGCGCGTCACCTGATCTCGATCGCCGCGCTAGTTTTGCTGGGCGGCCTCATTTCCGCCACGCTCGTCCGTCTGGCGCCCGGCTTTGATACCGATGAGCGCGAACTCGACCCCAGCCTGAACGCCGAAAGCATCCGTGCCCTGCACGCCGAACGCGCGGGCGAGAGCAATGTCCTTCATTTCTACGCAGCCTATTTGCGCGGAGCGCTTCACGGTGATCTCGGCACCTCTCATTCCCTCGGGCAGCCTGTGCAAAATCTCTTACGTGAACGCTGGCCAGTCACTTTGCGTGTCGCCGGCATCGGCCTCTTGTTGGGATGGCTCCTCGCTTCCACGCTCGCCTTCGGTGTCAGCCTCTCTCCGCGCCCGGCATTCGAGATCACGGGGACCACGCTGAGCGGCACTTTCCTTTGCATCCCGGCGGCGGTTCTGGCGCTCGCGTCTGTGATCTTCAACTCGCCCGGATACCTGGCCATCGCCCTCATCGTCTTCCCCAAGATTTATCGCTATGCACGCAACTTACTCGCCAAGTCTTACGCACTCCCTCACATCACCGCGGCGCGCGCCCGGGGAATCGGCGAACTTCGCATTCTCATCTGGCACGTGCTGCCCGTTGTCGGGCCTCAACTGATCGCCCTCGGCGGCATCACCATCAGCATCGCTCTCGGCGCCAGCATTCCCGTCGAAAGCCTCTGCGGATTACCCGGCATCGGCCAGCTCGCCTGGCAGGCTGCCCTCTCTCGTGATCTTCCTCTGCTGGTGAACCTGACCATTCTCGTTACGCTGGTAACCTTGCTCGCCAACTCCAGCGCCGATGTAATGATCCATATATTGAAGCCGAAACAAGCCTAGTGGGCACGCAAAGCCCAGGGGGAATGAACGCTGCATGAAGGCAGCCCGTCTGTTGGCGTGTGTCATCGTCGTCGCCGTGTGCGCACTCTCGCTCGGCGCGCGCTGGCTCGCGCCCGCAGGATACGCGCACCAATTTCGCGAGGCTGCTGATGCGCCTCCGTCGCACCAGCACCTTCTCGGCACCGATGAAGTTGGCCGCGATCGTTTCGCGCGCGTGCTTTACGGAACCCGCATCTCGCTTCTGCTGGCTCCGGCCGCCGCTCTGGTCTCAACTGCATTGGCAGCACTCGTCGGCGGACTTGCCGGATACCTGGGCGGGATCTGGCTCAAGCTGGCCCGCGCTTTTACCGACCTGTTTCTGTCTCTTCCCTGGCTGTTTCTGCTCATCACGGTGCGCGCGCTTTTACCGCTCAACGTGTCGCCGCTCACTTCGGTCTTGATTACGTTCCTCATTCTCGGCTTGTTAG
>Ga0187887_10003769_pt1 | contig 11601 bp, 9 predicted proteins | sample June2016WEW_7_10_FD_132977 | JGI IMG/M metagenome (GOLD analysis project Ga0187887, IMG submission 132977) | Peatland microbial communities from SPRUCE experiment site at the Marcell Experimental Forest, Minnesota, USA - June2016WEW_7_10 | ecosystem: Environmental > Terrestrial > Soil > Wetlands... | reverse complement strand
CTTGGTGGCGACTGCATCGATGGGCATATCGAGCCCGTGAATCTCGTTCAGGTCGGCGATGATGTTGCGAACCGGTTTGCCGCCCCAGGAATAGAACAGCTCCTCGGCATATTCGCAGTTCCACTCCGCCAGCGCCGTCTTCCAGGCAATGTAATGCAGCGGCATTGAGTCGGCGATGGTGCCGTCGCAGTCGAAGAGATAAGCGCGAAATGAGCCTTCGGGGATTTTGAGTTTCATGCCGAGCAACCGCTCTCAGCGCTGCCGCCTTCGCCGGGTATGGTGGGCTCCATGCGGAGAGCGTTATTGAAGCGGTTGAAGTAGTTAAAGAGGCCGATGGCGCAAAGCAGTTCGACAATCTCTCCTTCCGCGTAGAAGCCGCGCAGCTCGGCGAACTGCTCGTCCGAAACAGAGTTGGCGTCGCGGGTAACGGTCTCGGCCAGGCGCAGAGCGGCCTTCTCGGCGGGGGTGAAATCGTCGCGTTGGGGCCAGTCGGCGAGGTGGGCGAGCTGCTCATCGCTCCAGCCCAGATTTCTTGCCAGGATGGTGTGGCTGGCAAGGCAGTAGGGCGTCACGTTCACCTGGCTGGTGCGGACGATAATCAGTTCCTTGAGCTTTGTTGGGACCGTTCCGGTCGAGAGCACCGCGCCGAAATGAGCCTGCATAGTGGAGAAAATCTCCGGCCGGTGCGCCATCACCCGAAACATATTTGGAACGTTGCCGCGCAGGGCAAAGATTTTGTCGTAGAGCGTGGCCATTTCAGGAGTCACTTCGCTGCGTTCAAGGCGGGAAATGCGCGACATCGATTCTCCTTATTCCTATGGTATCGCCTGCGCTGGCTCCCGACACGCTGTGTGGGTGGGCAGGCGTCTGTTCCGTGCTTCCCAGGCCCGCAAGCCGGCCCGAAACGGAGGATGAATCCGGCTAGATTTGTCAAAATTTTTGACGCGACTCGCGCTCTCTGCTAACTTGGTAGTGGAGCAATCCTTTAAAGGCACTCCTCAGTAGCTCAATGGCAGAGCATTCGGCTGTTAACCGAAGGGTTGTAGGTTCGAGTCCTACCTGAGGAGCCAATATATCTCCTTATAATCCAACCGCTTACCAAACAATCCCAGACTTTTGCACTTCTTCTGTACCCCCGCAGATTCTCTCTGTGTATTTCTGCCCTCCGAAGGTAACCCGGCAAGTCCGCCAAATGGAAAGTCAAGCTGAAGTTATTCGTTCCGTGAGACACACCGCGCGAGCATCAGGATTCGGCGGTGGGCAAAGGACTTCGGGCCTGGCTTATCCGCTTTACAAATTCATAGAGCACCTGCGGTCCCTCACCGGCAACCGCTTCGCCTGGGTGAGCATCGGCTTTCATCCAGGCAAAGAGAAAAACAAGCGGAATCCAGCCGCGGGAATCCCGTTCGACTTCAGCGCCAATGACATTGAGAATACGGGAGAAGTTAAGCGGCAACCGCGCAGGGACAACTTGCAGGCCGGCCGGATCCGCACAGTATTGAGGCGGAGAAGTTACCAGGTATTCGCGGCAGATGAGCGGGCGGATGGGGTGAATGGAGCAAGATTCATTCTCGAGAAACGGACAAGGGATGTGTTTGTAGAAGTAATCGAGGGCCACCTGGCGTGCGGATTCAGTTTCTGCGAGCCAGTCCTCGTTGACCATCCGGTCAATGAGACCAGCGGCGGCAAGCGAGAGAAGTGCCTGATGGAAGCGGCCGGCGAGTTCCTCCTGGCGCGCTTCGGAAAGTGTGCGAATCCATGCGCTGAGGGTCTCGGCCTCGAAGATGCTCAGGGGCACCATCTGGCGGCAACAGGCGCCGCAGCCGGCTTTGCAGGAGACGGTGAGGCCGGCTTGGTTCAACTGCGCAGTGACCGCCCCTATGAAGGAGTCGTCAAGCGACTGCAAAACAGGCAGGATTTGGGTAAGGTTGGTTTGGCCGGCAGGCACGTCTGCACTAGCGGTGAATTTCCCGTCGCCGATGCCCACCGCGAACTCGACTGAGACGGTTTCCTGCGGTTTTTCATCCATAGATTCAGGATTGTAACGAATTCCTGACCCGATGGCTCGAAAAACAACTGCCGGTAATTCCTCTGTTTCTGCCTGCAATGCTGATTTTGGAGAACCAGGCCAATCTGGGGTCGGCTGAAAACGGAAGAAGGGATAAGGAAGCTCCCTTGAAATGAATGTGATACACGGTCAATCGGCCCGGCAATGGGCTTTCAGGCTTGTCCCAATCCCGGCGATGGAACCAGTCAATAAATGACAAGCCTGGAGAGCGCAACATGAGGTATATTAGCTCGTAGCCGGGGCCCAACGATTACTACCCCGGAAGTGGATCCAGCGTCACATCGTGAATTTGACAAGCAGTTAGCCTACTTAAGGCGTGTCGAAATTCGCTGCGCAGGCGCGGATTCCTTGACAATTTGTGCCATTGTTGGTTTGAAATGCACTTAGGTCGTGTGCTTAGCCATGGATACCGGTACATCGATTACTCAAATCGGCAAATACCAGATCCTGGGCATCCTGGGTGTAGGCGGCATGGGTGTCGTTTACAGAGGAATGGATAAATCTGTCGGTCGCGAAGTGGCGATTAAGACGCTGACCGAAGCGACTGAAGAACTTCGTCAGCGCTTTCTGCTGGAGGCTCGCTCCGGCGTCCTGAATCATCCGAATATCGTCACAGTGTACGACTTCGGCGACCAAGATGGCCTTCCATACATCGTCATGGAGTTTGTCCCCGGAGATTCGCTGGAGAATCTGCTCCGTGCCGGACGCCAGTTTTCTCTTATCGAAAAGCTGGAAATTGTTCGCCAGGTATGCATCGGCCTGGGCTACGCCCACCAGAAGGGAGTTATCCATCGGGACATCAAGCCGGCAAACGTCATGCTGCAGCCAGATGGAAACATCAAGATAGTCGACTTTGGGGTTGCCCGGCTGGAAAGCAATCCGGCCATACGCAGACGGGCATGGTTATCGGCACCTTTCACTACATCGCTCCCGAGAGACTATTGGGCAGGGCTACGGATGGCAGGGCAGATATCTGGTCCGTGGGCGTCATTCTCTACCTGCTGCTTACGGGGCGGTTGCCATTTCCCAGCGACGATCCCGCCACTCTTTACAAGGTCATCCACGAACCGCATGACCCGCTGTCGAGTATGCTGACCGGTTATCCGCCGGCCCTTGACCAGTTGCTTGATCATGCGCTTGCGAAAGACCCGGTCGATCGATATGAGACAGCCGAAGAAATGGCCGCGGATATTGAGGCAATCAACGACGAACTCAAGCGCGAACATGTGGGTGAAGTGCTGGGTAGTGTAAAGCACCTGATGGATCAGGAGAAGTGGACGAGCGTCAGACCGGTATTGCTCGATCTTCAGCGTCTTAATCCACAGAATACGGACGTAAAGAAGCTGCTCCGCGAAGTGCAGGAAAAACTTTCACGCCAACAGAAGACGGGGCAGCTTCGGCAACTGTTGGAGGAAGCCGAAGAGGCGGTTCTTTCGCAGCGTTATGCCGATGCGCTGGAGTTATACAAGCAAGCGGAAGGAGTAGACCGGGGAAATTCCGAGCTTGCCCAAAAAATTGAACACGTTCGCGGATTGAAGGAAAAGGCCGATAAGGTTGCCTCGCTTCTTGGGCAAGCGCGGGAGGCCCGCACTCGCAGCAACTTCGGGGCCGCCAGTGAACTGATCGACAAGGCGCTTCAGCTTGATGAGCGCAACACGGACCTGCGCAACGAACGAGCGAGGATCATTCAGGAAGCGGAGCGGGCGTCCAAGGAACGCACGCGCAGAGAGTTCAGTGATGCGGCGCGGGCCCAGCTTGCCGCGCGGCAATTTCCGGAAGCCATTAAGAATCTGCGTGCGGCGCTGGAGGTTGACCCCACAGACAGTGAGACTCAGCAGCTTTACCAGGCTGCGGTGGAGCGCCAGGAGGAGGAGCGGCGGCGCTCAATTATCGAGCAGATCGTCTCTGAAATTTCAGAATGCATTGCGGCAGAATCATACGAGCGTGCCCTTGCTCTGATTCAACGTGCACAAGAGCGTCTTCCCGGGGAGGCCGCACTGCTGAAGTTGAAAGTCGATGCTGAAGCGAAGCTGCGCCAACAGGCCGCGAAGAAGCTGGTTGAGAAGACTTCTCTCGAAGTTTACAATCTGTTCCTCACCAGCCCCCACCAAGCTCAAACCGTCGTTCAGCAGGCGCTCGAAGAGATGCCGGGGGAACCTCAGTTGATTGCCTTGCGGGAAAAGGTAGACGAGCAGGTAAGGAAGGCCAGCCTTGGGGAACTCAAAACTCAATCTCTGAAACGGGCACAAGCGGTCATAGACGCCGAAGAGTTTGATCAGGCTGTCCATATTCTGGAGACTGCGGTAATCGAGTGCGGCGAAGATCTGGACATTGCATCCTTGTTGAATTACGCGCGCGAGCAAGAACGGAAGGCTCGACTAAAGCAGTCAGCTGCAAATGCCATTCGCGATGCGCAGACGCTTATCGCAGCCGGCAGGTTTGAAGACGCGATTGCCCTCCTGCAACAGGTTGCATTGGAAACCCGGGATGCGTCCGTCGAGCAACTGCTGCGCCAGGCAACCAGCATCCTGGCCGAGTTGACCCGGCGCTCCGAAGCAGTGGTGAGTCGAGCACAGGCGCTAAGCGAGAGCAATCTCGAGCAGGCATTACAGTTCCTTTCGAGCCAACCCCCGGATATTCAGCGGCATTCGCGCGTTCGTGAATTGCAGGCAAGGCTGAATTCCGCCAAAGAACAGGAACGGCAGACGGCGACCATGAAATTGGTTGCGCCGGCCGTTCCGCAGGATGAACCGCCTCAAGCTGCTGAAGCCTCACCCAAAACGCAGGAACCTGCCGCTCCCGCCCAGTCGGCGAGGGCTAAGTCCGGCCTACCGCGCGCGGTTCTGCTTGGAGCTATTGCTGTGGTCGTGCTCGGGGCCGCTGGCGCGGCATTCTGGTTCTTGCGTCCCGTGCCTGCTGCACCTCAGGGCATTCTCGAACTTAACGCGGTACCCTTTGCTGAAGTGCTAAGCGTGACCTCGGCGTCTGGCAAAGCGATTCCTCTCCCCGCGGGAGATCATTGGACTCCGCTGCGTCTTGACAACATCCCGCCGGGCACCTACTTTGTGGATTTTAAAGGCGCTGACGGAAGTACGCAGAAGAAGCCATGCGACGTGGCTCAATTCGAGCAGGTTTGCAGTATCGAATTGAAGCCGATCGACGACCAAACAATCAATGAAATTATTGGAGGTGCAAAATGATTCTGCGGCGATCCATTTGCACTCTCTGCCTCCTGCTTTGCGGAGCGCCGGCGCCAGTGGTGAATGCGGCGGAAAAGCCAAATCAAGAGGCGAAAAGCCTCTTTGAAAAAGCTAAGAAGGAGGCCGGCGACCGCTCCATGCAGGTCCAGGATTTCTGCTCAGCGGCACAAATGGATCCAAAGAACAAACAATATGCCGATACTTGCAATAACTACCGCCAAGGACTTATGCAGGACGATGCGGCCTTCCTGGCAAGTGCCATAGACGCATACAAAACTCATGACTTTGACAGGGCGGAATCGCAGGCGAAGCTTGTTACAGGTTACGACAGTAAGTTATCCGGCCAGGCCAGGTTCCTGTTGGATCTGTGTAAGAACGCGAAACTCCTCACCCAGATACAGGCCGCCTGGACAAAAGGCGACTTCGAAGCAGTTAACACGCTGGCGCAGAGCATAACCAACTCCAACACCAAAGCAGCCGCGGCTCCGTACATAAACAACGTCGCCCTCTACAAAGGGTACATCGATCAAGCCCAGAAGATCGCGAATAGCAATCCCCAGGAAGCAATAAGGCAATTGACATTGGCAAGAGATTTGAATCCTAACGGACCAAATAATCCTGCCGGAACCATCGCAGAACTGCAGAAGGCGATGCAGGCAAAGAATACGCCGCCTCCGCCGGCTCCCAAGCCAGCAGCCAATTCGAATGTGGATATTGCCAAGAGAGTAAGCAAACTGCTCGGCGATGCGCAAAATACGGAGAAGCAGGGCAATCAACAAGACGCACTCAACGATTACGCCATGGTTTTGAAACTTCAGCCGGGCAATCAGGATGCGCAATACAACACCAACAGGATTGAGCAGTTGATCAAGAACGATCCGGCCGCCGCGCGGAATGAACTCACGTCGGCAATCCGATATTTCTACCGCGCGCGTTTCGATGATGCTCAGAGGGCGCTCAGGGACTATCTGAAGTCTCCAACCGCCCAAAGCCCAGGGGTCGCTTACTTCTACCTTGGGGCCGCATTGCTGGAGCAGTCAATGCTGGAAGCGCCGCGCTCAAGTTGGCAGGGACCCTCTGCGGATGCCCAGTCGGCGTTCAAAGAGGCCCGCAAGGCAAATTACAACCCGGTGCGAGCATATGTTTCTCCGCCCTTGTTGAAGATATGGGATTCCACCGGCCAATAGGCCGTGCTGTCCGCGCAATTACCACTCTGCAGTTACAGCCGTTTTAACAGCTTGTTGCCTTTTTAGGCATTTCCGAGCATTTTTTTGGCCTCTGCCGAGACGAGATAGAAAAGATCGGCGGCAGCATCGTCCCTCGTTTCAACTTCGCGCATTGTGATGTAGCCCAGGTTGATTCGGGCGAGGTCCTCGCGATTTACTGCATGTCCTGAAGCCTGGTCGAAAAGAAAAAGAAGTTGATTGTGAATCGATTCAAACGGCGGGTAAGAGGGATACTCGCGCTCCAGCTTTTCAATTGCCAGAATCGCCTGCTGGAAAAGACTAATACGTTGTTCAGTCGTCATAATTTTGAACCGCCTGGCACAAAGTTGGAACTATCCTTTGGCAGTGAAAAATACTGCTGCGCGCCCCCTCTAGCGACAACTGGGGGCACCCCCTTCAGCCAGTCAACACGGATTCTCGCTGCTGTTGATTTCAAAACTGTTGTCTCTTTTGAAACCACAAAAGATTTGAGTTCCCGCGGCACTACGCTTCCAGGATAAAGGCCAAGCTCCTCCGGCTGTGCGTCTGCATCGAAATAGTTACCGGCTGCCTTATTTGGATCGACCCATTGCTTGACCACATCACCCGCATGAAGAGTAACGATTTCTACTGGATGATTGAAGTCGATGCCAAGCAAGTGGTTCGCAATCTTTTCCTGGGACCACCCCGTCTGCTCATAGAAAGCCTGAGCAATCTCCAGTCTTTCCTGAGGAGTATTGGCAGACGGGTTTGAAGATGTCTTTACATCATCAGGGCCACTCCCCGATTTCGAATACACCGAGGGGTTTGACTGAAGCTGACTTACACCGCCGGCAGCCAGCCCAGCCACAATTCCGCCCAGACCGCCCGCGCCGGGCGACGGCGACCCCGCCTCCCCAATCATCACCGTAGAGCAACCCAGCACAATGGGATTCATTGGCCCCATCGCCAGGCCCGGAATTTCGACTACAATATCGCCCATCCGGCAGGCCATCATGTAATCGATCAAAACCGTCGGGCTGCCCATCATCACCATGCCAACGCCGTCGGCACCGGAGACGCTGACCAACGGGCAGGCATGTTGATCCATCAACGCGCGCCATGCCGGCATTCCGCCAATCAGAACATCGGTGCTCCCCGGACCGGGAGCCAATGGCGCTCCGTGTGTTGTCAGATCCGTGATTCGCGCAGCTGGCGGCATCAGACGCTCTCCGCAATTGTTTTCATCTGCTAAGTCCTCACTATCGGCTCGTTTGCTCGCTCTCGGCTGATGCGCAAGCCCCTCACAAATTCCTCATAGTCTGGACGCACTGTCTGAAGTCTTGCCTCCAACGCCGTCAAGGTAACAATGCCCAGCCAATGGCCCACTCGCGCATAAGTTTGAGCATGCAATATGCTTCCAACGGAGGGCGCGTTGTGGCGAGCAAAGAGCAGGAAAGCCTCATCCGCACCCGCAAAAGCAGTCGCTTGCGGTCCTGCAAACCTTGCTTCCCTTAAGTAACTCCCGATAAGTTCCTTCTGCTTCTGAATATATTCAACGAGGCCGCTCTCTGAATTGAGAGAGTCTTGCCCTACCCCCACACTTGCGCCCATCGTCTGCGCGTCCATCGTCATCTGGCGTATCCCAAAATCTGCGACATAGAGCCACCCTCGGGGCATCGCCGTGACACACCATCTTCCAACTGCGGGAAACTGGGCTGCTGCGCCTGGTTGTGGTAATGTCTCCGTCAAACGCCATCCATCATTTCTTGGTTTGTCCAAGATCGCCTAATCTGCCGCAACCGCTTGAGAGCCTACAGCGGTTCTCGAATTCCTATACCCCGAAAGCACATCCACTTAATGGCTTTTTCCTTAAGAAAAAGTCACCTCGGAGAAAGTTTGCAATGGCACGTGAATTGGAGAACCGCTCTAGCTGTTCATTGCTCCACCCTTGCTCCCATCGTCCGCCGTGTCGGGCGCCGCTGGAGCTGCGGGGCTCGGCGTAGACCCTGCGCTGCCGGAACCGGCCGCGCCACCGCTGTTGATCAACACCATCGTTCCGGAGATCGCAACCCCGGAAGGCCCGATGGTGATAAAGCCGCCGGATCCTATCAGGCTTAACTCCATGCCGGCTTGAATCACCACATTCATACCCGCATTGATATAGACCGTATTGTTGGCATTCATGGAATAAGCTGAACCCACTTGAATGCTTTGATTGGATCCCACATTCAGCGAATGATTTCCTCCCACCTGCTCGGTCTGATTGCCACTTATCCCAAGGTCTGAATTCCCTCCTATCTGCTCCACAGAATTCGACTTGATCTGCCGATTAAAGTTTGAACCAATCTGCTCGCTCTGGTTGACCTGCACAATCAGCGAGTCGTTGTTACCCACGGAGATGCGCCGGTCGTGCTCGATCGATACATCCATGTCTTTTTCGGCATGAAGGTAAACCTGTTCGCTTCCCTTCTTGTCTTCAAAGCGCAACTCGTTCGCATTTTGAGCTGTACCGCCCTTGCTGCTCCGCGTAACCAGCCCGGAACGTGTGCTATTGTCAGGCAGAGCGTACTTGGGCACATTCACACCGTTATATACAGAACCTGTAATCACCGGGTTATCTGGATCACCATTGAGAAACTGAACCACTACTTCGTCGTTGACGCGCGGCCAGAAATACGCTCCCCATCCGTTTCCCGCCCAACTCTGTGCCACGCGCACCCAGGTCGTGTCGGTGATCGAATTCCGCGCATTCTGCTTATCCCAGAAGAACCGGATCTTTATCCGTCCCAGCGCATCGATGTATATCTCCTCTCCGCTGGGCCCGACAACAACTGCTGTTTGCGGACCGTAAATCCTGGGCTTGGTAAACGTCAACGCGGGTTTGAATACGATATCTGAAGAAACTGCCGTAAATCGATTGCTGTATCCATGCCCCTGTTCTGTATCGCTTGTTCGGTAGGGGGGAACCTGCTCCGCATGATGGGTCACTGCGGTCAGCAGGTACTTGCGATTCCATGCGCTGCGGGGATTGCCGGTGAGACTGAACGTATAACCCGCGCAAAAGGAACGCGCGTTGGCGTTGCCGCGAAAGACTTCAGCCACCGCATCGGCTGCAAGCAGACGCGTATCGAGAAACAAGGACTCAAGATTAGTGCTTGTTTGCTTGGCGTCGTTCGCGTAGCCTTCCCCTCCCGCGGGATAAAGATACTCGTCAAAAGCATTCTTGCCGAATGCGCTGGAACTATTCTTGTCCGGCACATCTTCACGTGCAAAGTCGCGATAGTTATACTCAGCCGTCGAGTGCTTGCCTGAGACCATGGTCGCCGTCGACGTAAACTCAGAAACCCGAGCTCCGTATGCGCCCTCCGCTCCTTCCTTATTTAGGGCATAAGGCACGGAAGCCAACAGCGGGCAGTCCTGATATGCATTCCGGCCGTCTCCCAAAACGATCTTGTGGTCCTGGTCCGAGTGTTCAAAATAGTAATAGATGCCACTTTCTTCCAGAATGCGAGAGACAAAATGAAAATCCGACTCGGAGTACTGTGTACAGTATTCAAGTTGCTGGTAGGATTGGGTCGTTTGATCCGACAGTGACAATGAATACTCGCCAATAACTGCCTTCGCAATATCCAGAACGGTCTTGTTCTGAAAGACGCGACAGTTGGAGCTCAGCGTAAGTTGCCACATCGAGGGCACAATCCGCGCCCGGTAAACATCAAATTCCGCGTCGCCGGCGCACTGCTCAAACGAGGCAACGATTCCGTTGATCCACCTCGATCCCTGAACTCCGCTCAGGCTGATTGCAACCGTGACCTTGGAACCGACGATCGACTTTGGGTCAATCTTCGAGTCTGCGCCTGCGAGCAGTTCGACATGATATTCAAAAAGACGCGAAATTCCTTCCGCTCCATCCAGCGACTCAATCAGCAGCACGTCCTTGCCCAAGGAACTTGAAAACTGCATCAGCCGGTCTGTTTGCTTCCAATTTCCCATGCCAGTCCTGCCTGTCCTTTGCTTCAATTTTCCGGAAGAGGACCAAATAAACTTTCAACAAAAACTCTATCCGCGTCAGGTTGCAACACCCCATGCGTAAGTCAGCGCGCCATCCTTGACTGAGACACTCACCTTATCCGCGGCGACCCCTTCGGCAATCCGCGACAGAATCTGGCGCGACAGGTCGGGCAGCATGGTGTTCGACAGGATGTTATCGACGTTTCTGGCTCCGCTCTCGACTTCAGTGCAGCGCGTTGACACCTCATTCAAAAGTGCATCATCATAGTCAAGCGCGATCTTATGCGATTCCATCAAGCGCCGTTGAATTTTCCCGAGCTTCAACCGTATGATCTGTTTGAGAGCTTCATCCCTCACCGGGAAGTAAGGCACAATCAATAGCCTGCCAAGAAACGCGGGCTTGAATATCTTGTTCAACTCCGGCTTGAGAGCCTGGAGCATCGCCTGACTGTCGGGCATTGTTTCCGGATCGGCGCAAAGCTTCATAAGCGTATCTGTCGCCGCGTTGCTGGTCAGCAGAATAATCGTGTTCCGAAAGTCGATCTCGCGGCCTTCCCCATCTTCCATCCTCCCCTTGTCGAAAACTTGGAAGAAAAGCTCCAGCACGTCGGGGTGCGCCTTCTCGACCTCGTCCAACAGCACAACAGAATAGGGCCTCCGCCTGACTGCCTCGGTTAGCACGCCGCCTTCACCATAACCGACGTAGCCGGGAGGCGAGCCCTTCAAGGTGGAAACCGTATGGGCTTCCTGAAATTCGGACATATTGATGGTGATCATATTGCGCTCGCCGCCGTAAAGAACGTCAGAAAGCGCGATAGCTGTCTCTGTCTTTCCCACTCCGCTCGGTCCAACCAGGAGAAAAACCCCTACGGGTTTCACCGGATCATCCAGGTTGGCTCGTGAGGTAAGAATCCTCTGCGCGATCGTGTAGAGCGCATGGTCCTGCCCAATTACACGCTTCTTCAAATGTTCATCGAGCGTGAGCACAGTCTCGATCTCATTGCGGACCATTTTGCCGAGGGGGATTCCCGTCCATGCGGAGATCACTTCGCCGACAATCTGCGCATCCACAGAGACACGCATCATACCCTGCTCGCCTTGTAGCGCATTAAGCTCTGCTTCAAGCTGGGCGAGT
>Ga0187887_10003768_pt1 | contig 11602 bp, 6 predicted proteins | sample June2016WEW_7_10_FD_132977 | JGI IMG/M metagenome (GOLD analysis project Ga0187887, IMG submission 132977) | Peatland microbial communities from SPRUCE experiment site at the Marcell Experimental Forest, Minnesota, USA - June2016WEW_7_10 | ecosystem: Environmental > Terrestrial > Soil > Wetlands... | reverse complement strand
GGTCGCGGCGACGGACACAGGGCGGATGGCAGCCGAATCGGCGTTTATCGGGAACCGGCTTCGGCTCGAAAGCGCCTTGCGAGTTGCTGAGGTTGTAGAACAACGTGCGGAAATCGATTCGTTGTGGTGTATACTTGCTGTGATCCGCCAAATGCCAAAAGGGAATGCGGGTCAAAGAGGTGAACGATGGCTGTGCAATGGGGCAGCAATAGTCTGGGGCCAGGAGAAGTCCAGGGCTGGTTTTTCGTTAAACCGAACGCAATTGGGTTTCTTCCGGTCCTTTCGGTAGTTCCGACGAGTCCCGATTTCACGGATATGTCTTACAGCTACAACGGCACCGGGGAGTTGGGCCTTCAAGGGATCAGCTTTCCGATCCAAACCGCGCTGGGCGTCAGTACAATTTGGTCCAAACTAAGCGACGACGGGACCCAACTTGTCTATGCCATAGTGGTGTTTAATTTCAGCAACAACACCGTTGAATATTCTTTTCTGGAAGGTGATCTGTGAGGGCGGGACAATGAAAGCGCTTATTCTGCACGATGAAAACGGCAAGATCATCGCGGTTTCCAGGGTCGTGGATCAGCAGGTGTCCGGGAGCAAGTTTACTTCGTACGGCATGATTCCGCGCGCAGGACAGAAGGTCCTGGAAATCGAGATCGATAAAGATCTCGAAAGCAAGCCGCTGCGTGAGTTTCACGAGCATTACCAAGTGGATGTCGCGCAATCGAAGTTCGTCAAAAAGGCCTGATCAGGTCTCCCACTGGTCCACCTGCTCGAGGCGGAAGTGCCGCCGGTGCCGGCGGAAATGGTTGTGAACCGCGTCGTTTTGTCTACCGATATTCACTAACAAGACCGTTGTCCGCCGTTCTGTGGCAGTGACCTCCAGTGCCGTTCAGTTCCGCCTTTTTCAGAAAAAACTCCTCGCGATACCTCGCCCGGCCGCCGCGCATCCAATCCGCCCGCGCGCGGTCGCGGCGACGGAATGCGGACGGCGGGCACCGGAACCGGGCGCGCCCCCAGTACGATTGCCGGGCGCTGCTCTTCTGCCGGCGGGTGCCGATTTACGGCCTCGCACTTTCTTGCGCCGGGTGACACCGCGACCCAAAAATGGAGATTCCGGATAATTCATTTCCAGGGACTAGACGCATGACTCAACGCACTGCTTCGCTGCTTTCCATTGCCTGCCTGCTGGCAACGCCTTTGCTGGCGCAAACCACCACCATCGGTGGCGGGGCGTGCAATTCGGCAGTTCCAGGCCAACGGCTCGGTTACCTTTGACGGGCTGAGCAAGGTCGCCATAAGTCTGATAGCGACACCAATCAGGCCATGGCGACAGCGTCGACATACAGCGTGAAAGCCAATTGCGCCGGCGTGATAGACATTACTACAGGAGGCAGCGCCACATTGAATCTGTCGCTCTATGACGGCGGGACTGACTTTCTGGTGAGTGGCAGCGACGCCAGCTACACCTATGCGGGCGGCGGAAACACTCAGCCGGCCGCGCTTACCGCCAATGCTGTAAGTGACGCCGAGGACGGAACGGGGTTGCCGCGGTTCGACTGGCTAGGTGACGTCACGGTGAACATTACCATGTCGACAGCCGGGGCAGCGCCCAGCGCACTTACCCTCACGGGATCGAACACCGTATCATCAGGCTGCTTGGGATCGGCTGCTCTCAAGAATGCCGGCGGTAAGGCATACGTCATGAGCTTCAGCATATACAACGCCACGGTGAACAACGCGGCCTTCGATGCGACGTTGGCGCGAGCCTCGATATTCCTGATCGCCTGCGGCTGTACGAAGCGCGACGTGGCCGCATTTATCCGCGGCACCTCAGCGGCGAAGTAGGCACCGCTGACGGTCGACCTCCCTCGTCGGCGGCTTCAACCATCCGGCAATAGTCGCCCGGCGCGCCTGCGCCACGCGCGTGCAAGGCCATCGCTGCCCGTCGCCATCTCCGTGACTTGGCCGCCCGCCGACGTTGCGGGATGACGGCGCACTCCGGAAAATGGTGCGCCATCCGCCAACCGGCCCGGCGCGCATCCCATCCCCCGCGGCCAGTCTGTGTCGTCCGCTTGATGTCCCTACTGTTCAAAGCCAAGGTCTTCGCGGTTTCCGATATTAACCACTGGGAGGTTTCAATTGTGTACCCCTGCTGCTCGATATACTACCTTTTAGTCGGGCGCGGAGCAAGCTGGGCGAACCGTCCAAACCGCCTAATCATGAAGAACCACGAAACAGGCGAATTCGAACTGGTGCTGGGCACCGTGCAACTGCTCAGCTGGTTTGTCATGTTGTCGATGCTGTTCGCCGGCTTTTTCGTGACGGGCTACAAAGCGGGCCGCAACGCCGCACCGCCCGCCCAACTCGCCTCCAATCGCGATCAAAACGGTATTGCGGCGCCGACGAACACACGACCCAAGTCGACTTCCGGGACGGCTCCCGCGGAGCAGAGCTCACCGGCCGCTGCTGAACCGCCCAAGCATGGCGGTGACACCACGGTCACCAGGCCGCAGCCAGCTACGCAACGAGGCCTACCGGCCGAAACGAAGACGGAGGCTGCCACGCCAGGTGCGGCCCTGCCACCCCAGCCCGCAACCGGAGGGAGTTATTTGCAAACGTACTCGGGCAAACAAGTAGTGGCCGAAGCCGTCGCCAACACGCTCAAGAAGAAGGGATTCCCGACCCTTCTGGCTCCCGGTCCACAAGGCAAGACCCGCGTCTTGGTGGGACCGTACCCGGATTTGGATAACCTCGGACAAGCCAAAGCGGATCTTGAGCGTCTGGGTTTCGCGTCGTTTCGTCAGAAGATCGGACGGTGAACAGGGGCTGGCACCCGGATTGGCCGCCGGCGTCCCGCGCGCGACGCGCCAGCCGCCCTCCTGCCCTGCGGGCGTCGGCGGTCCAAGCACAGGCGCTGGCAAGTGACCGCGTCCAGCGCGGCGCCGGCCACTGGTGCATCGCGACTAACAAATGGCCGGCCTAATCGGCGGCGAGAGGCTGTGAAGACCAGGGCAGCCGCGGGTACCGAAGCATTCAGCGCTCACCCTCGGGGTCGCCGATTACCGCTAGCGAAACCACCAGCCATGCCCTGCAGTACCGAACCAGCCTGCTATCTCCCTCAATGACCCGTTTCCCGTGTACCTTTTTCCGTGTCCCATTTTCCCATGGCAGTACGCTAGTCTCTTGTGATATCCTGACCTGAGTTGTTTAAGGGTATCCACGACAATTTTGGGGACGGAGGGGATTATGGCTAGGAACAGCGAGTTTTTCTTTGCAGCGGTGTTTTTGATTGCCTCGGCAGGCGCGCAGGCGCAGACAGCGCCCAATGTGTCGCAGGTTCTGGTGTATTCGGCTACGAACCCAACAACGGGGGCGGCGGCCGCTATTTTTACGCAAACGACGGCCGATGCTTCGCACACGGTCCAAAGCGATTATACCGTGACCAACGACTTCGCCCAAATGACAAGGGCTCTCAATGCGAACATTGCGACGGCCCTGTCTATCATTCCGTTGTCGTCGCCGGCCTCTGGAGTGATCCAACGGACCGATCCCACCACTGGTGCGGAGTGGGCCGAAAGCAGCACGCTCGGCCCCATTTTTACGGAACGCGCCGAAACGATCGGAAAGGGTCACTTTTACATAGGTTTCTCGAACCAGGATTTTCACTTTACACAGTACAACGGCACCTCTCTCAACGCGCTGAGCATTCTGGACGAGGGTGGTGCCAAATCCGCGGTCGGGAATCAGATATCGACCCCCGCGACCATCGGGCTAGGAATGGACGTGAGGCTTTCCCAGGACATCGCGTTTCTCACCTACGGCGTGACGGATCGGTTCGATGTTTCAGTGGGCCTGCCGGTCGTTCACTCCGCCGTGGCGGCGCGGACCTATAACGGCGTGATCTACACGGGGAACGGAGCCGGCACCAATGGGTCCAACTGCTGGTGCGTGAACACATTCACAGCGGCAAATCCAGACCCACTGCAGTCCCAGTTCGGGCAAGCCAGTTTGGGCAAGACGGGCTTTGGAGACCTCCTAATTCGGGCAAAGGGTACCATCATCAGAACGCCGCACGCGGTTGTGGCAGCCGGGGCCGATTTGCGGGCCCCGACTGGCAACGCTCAGAACTACCTGGGCGTGGGCGCTGCCAGCCTCAAACCCTTCGTCGCCGTTTCTTTCTACAGCAAACCGCTCCGAAGCGGTATCGTACTGTCGCCGCATTTCGATGTGGGATGGCAATTTACCGGGAACAGCGTACTGGGCGGAGCGTTAATTCCGGCCATTTCAGGTGCGTACGACGGAAGGCCGTTCACCACGAGCAAGGGGACCATGCCCGACGTATTCTCGTGGGCTGGCGGCGTGGAACTCGCAGTAGGACACCGCAGTACGTTTGTCGCCGATATCCTGGGCAACCAAGTCGGGTGGATCCACGGCATTCCGAGCACGATTACTGCCAGCCTCTCGAATCAACTTCTGCCCACCGGTCCGACTCCCGATAAAACCGCCGTTCCGACTCAGGGGAATGCGGAGGGCCTCGTGGCGACGGGAAGGGACGTTTCTTTCGGGCAATACAACGGATCGTTCGGTTACAAGCTGAGAGTTGCCGGAAACCTAATTGTCAACGTCAACGCCTTGGTCCGGTTCGATAACAACGGACTTACCGCTCGGCTTGTCCCCCTCTTCGGGATCGGTTACAGCTTTTAGTTCAGCCATTCACTGGCCGACTTTGAATTCTTCGATGATCCAACGGCCAGCAATGTAGTGAAGTTCGATTGTAGCGGCCCGGTTTCGTGGTTTGGGCAGCGTGTCGCTCACTTGACATCGGACTGTCGCGTTATCGCCCTGAATTTTAATGTCTTCCGGCGGTAGTTGGAGGGATATCTTTTGTCCAGGCAACCTCAGCGACTTGAGGAATTCTTGGATCGGCTTAGGCCAAATGGCCTTTAGCTGCGACTCCTGTTTCTTCGCGAGCGCGAGATTGAAATTGTTCAAGGTATCGAGTATATAGCGTCGCAGGACATCCTGGGTGGCATCCTGCCGGGCATTGGCCTTATCGATAATGAGCTGCGCCTCTCGGGTGTGAGGGTTGTTCGGATTCTCCTCCAGAAACTTACGCACCTGCTCGATCTTGCCGGGATCGACGCCCTTCCAGACCAGATCGGCGATATGAGAGTTGGCTTCCGGAGCATACGTGCCACTGGAGAAGTCGCGGAGATATGCGCGCAGCGATTCCACGCTGTCTTTTTTGGTGTTGGACCAAGCCAGGCGGTCCAATTGCGATTCCGCCTCTTTCGCGTGCCTGCCATTCGGATAGTTCTTGCGAAAATCCCGCAACTGCGCCGGATCGGAAGCATCGCGGACCTTTTCCCAGTCTCGCTCTTCGATCTCCTCCGGCGTGGGCGTTACTTTCTTGGCGATAGTTGGCGCCGTTGGCGGCGGTGGTTCCGGTTTCCAGGACAATCGCACCGTCTGGCCGGGCTCGAAGCGTTGTGTAAGCGTCCGGCCGGCCGTTCCTTGCCCGGCCTGCAATAAGCCTTGCCCCACCGACAGGATGCGATCCCCCGACTGTACAGGCGCCGGGAACAGGTAGTCGGGAGATCCATCCGCTCGGCCGAGCGGCTTGCCGTCCATGCGCACTTCCAAACCCGCGGGCGCGCCGCCCACTTCGAGCCGCGCGTTCTGAGGAATCAGGCGGAATGCCACGGTCTGTCGGGCGCCGGCGGTAATCTTGACCTGCTTCGCGGCCGGCTTGTCATACCCGTTCCGTTCCACTCGCACCTCATGGGTCTGCCCCTCCAGCGACAACGTTACGGATCCGGTCTGGTCCGTGCGGGTGCTCAGAGACCCGTCGACATAGACGAGCACGTCCGGGAGAGCCGCTTGCACTATGAGAGTTCCGGTCCCTTGCGCGGGAGGAGGCGGCGGAGCCAGGGGCCGCAGAGTCAAATCCACTGTGCGATTCGACGAATCGAAGATCACCGTCTGTTGCTTTGGCTCGTAGCCCTGGAGTTGCGCCTCCACCCGATAACTCCCCGGCGCGACATCCAACTGGCAATTGGGCGTAACGCAGGAACGCTCTCCGACGCGCAGGGAGGCGCCGGGGGGATCGGTGCGGATCTCGATGGGAATCGTGGCGGTTGGTTTAGGGGCCGGGGACGGTGTGGGAGGTCTATTATGAAGCAACACGACCAGGACCGCAGCGGCGGCTACCGCCGCCACGCCGCCGCCAATCATCTTCCAGGGAACCAGCTTTTGTGCGGCAGGCGCCGACGGTACCGCTTCGATCCGCGAATGGACGCCGGCCGCAAGGGCCACTATCTCCTGGTCTTCGGTGTAGCCGGCGGCGACGCGCTGCGCTTCGCGATCGAGTTCTTTCCGTTTCCGCTTGCGCGGCTCGGTCTCGATCTGCTGCTGAATCGCCAACAGCCGGTCGCGATCGCGATCGCGGGCTTCGCGCCGCCTTTGCCGATCGAGCGCCTGGCGAGCGCGAGTCAGCAGATCCGCGAAGCGCGGCTGCTGGGCGAAGCGGCTCTCGATCAGGGCCAGCGCTTCTTCCGGGCGACCCTGCTCCAGCAGGGTCTCAGCGCGGCCACGGGCTGCCTCGATTTCCGCCAGCCGCGCATCGATCGCGGCTTGCAATGTCGCCCATAGCGCCTCGCCGGGGTACTTCGCCCGCGCGGTGTCTAGCTCGGCCGCCGCCTGCCGGAGGTCATCCCGCTCGATGCATGCACGTACCCGTTCTCCGGCCGCGGCGACCTCGGCCTGCCGGGCGATGAGCGCCTGCCGCGCGTCGATTTCGGCCTGGAGATCGGCCCACAAGCTGGCGTGCGGATGTTTGTCCCGCGCCTCGCGTAGCCGGGCCTGGGCTGCCGCGAGGTCGCCCTGCTTCAGGGATTCCCGGACGCGGGCCAGGAATTGGGCTTTGGAAGCCTCTTCCAAGGGCTTGCGGCGGGTATCGATCGCGGCTTGCAGAGTTTCCCAGAAACTGTCGCCAGGGTAGCGGGTGCGCGCTGCAGCCGCGACTCGCGCGTACGAGCCCAGCTGATCCAAACTGGGACAGTTCCGCACGGACTCCGTGATCTCACTTTGCAGTTGGGCCTGGCGGGCGTCGATTTCAGCTTGCAGTGTATTCCAAGTGCCTTCGCCCGGATACCTCGTGCGAGCCTCATCCAATCGGGCAGCGGCTTTTCGCAGCACTTCCAGAAGCTGGACTCGTGTCAGACCCCATATTGCTTCAGGCCGCGGAATGCCGTCATCCATCGACGCGCGCACGCTTACGGCTACGTCTGCGATCTCGGCTTGCCGCTGGAGCGCCGCCTGCCGGGCGTCGATCTCCGTTTGCAGGACCATCCAGACGGATTCGTTCGGATACCTTGCCCGCGCGGCGTCAAAGTCCGCGATCACCCCTGCGAGGTCGTCTCGTTCCAAGCGGTCCCGAATGCCTCTGGCAATCCGGGCAACCTCCGCCCGCGATTTCAGCAGTTCCTTGTGCCTCTCGATCTCGGCCAGGAAGATGCCCCAGAGATCGTCGTCGGGATATTGTGCCCGCGCCGCAGCCAACCGGGCCTCGGCCTGCGCGAGTTCGCCGCGTTCGAGACACTGGCGCACACGCTCGGCAAGGGCGCTTTCCGCATCCAGAAACGCGCGGCGCTCATCGATTTCGGCCTGCAACGTATCCCACAGGTGTTCGCCCGGATACTTGGCGCGAGCCGCAACCACCTCGGCAATTGCGGGCGGCAGGTCTTCGCGCCGCCGCGACAGCAACGCCTGGCAAATGTCAGTGACGGATCCGGCGTCCAGGCCGGCCCGGGTATGATCGCGGTTCAGCCGCCGGCGCACGCTTTCGGCCATAGCAACGATCTCGGATTGCCGCTTCAAAATCGCCTGACGCGCGTTGATTTCGGTTTCAAGAGCTGTCCAGACGGCTTCTCCGGGAAACTTGGCGCGAGCGGAAATCAACACCGCAACAGCCTCCCGGATGTCGTCGCGGCTGAGCGATAGCCGCACGCGATCTACGGTGGCTGCAATATCGGCCTTGCGCCGGAGCAATTGCTGCCGCGCATCCAACCCGGCCTGCAACTCGGTCCAGGCGTTCTCGCCCGGATACCGGGAGCGCGCCGCTGCCAGTGCCGAGGCTGCCTGGACAAGATCGTCCTGCTTCAGGTGTTCGCGAATTTCCTGGGTGATGCGGGCAATCTCCTGCTGACGCAACGTTTCGGAGCGCTGTATCTCAATGGCGCCGCGCAGTTGTTGAGCGCGCTTGTCACGAGGTCCCTGGTCGATGATCGCGGTGAGCAGTTCTTCGGCTTCCGAGAGACTGCCGGCCTTCCGGCGGCGTTCAGCTTCGACCAAAGCCTCTTCGTATTCCCGCCGCTTGGCAACTTCCTGCGCGAGCGCCTTCCAGCGGGGATCTTTCGCATAGACGGTGCGGGTGGCTTCGCTCTCGAGGTTCACTTGCGCCTGGGAGAAAGCGTTGGCGGTCAGGTCACGGTTGACGCGCGCCTCCACTTCGCGCCAGCCTTCCTCGTACTGGCCGGCGGCCACGCGATCGGCCAGATCGTCAAAGGCGCGGTCGCCGGGGAATTCGGCGCGCGCCTTGTGCAAAGCCTCGGCCGCGCGCCGCCACTGGCTGCCGTCGATTTCCTGGCGGATGATGCCGCGGTATTTCTCGATCGAGGCACGCGCCCGCTCCAGTTCCACGCGGTCGCGCAACCGGTCCGCGGTCTGTACCAGGCTCAAATTGTGAGGATACCGGGACAGTCCCTTATCCAGGGCGCCCAGAGCTTGAGTCCACGCTCCTTCGGACTGGAGCTTCCCCGCGAGAGCGAGGGTTTCCTCTACATAGCGCCGCTCTTCGTCGATGGCGGCCGCCGCCCGAGCCGAGTCCAGCAGGGCGCGCACTTCGGCTTCGCCGCCGAATTCCCTGGCGCCATCGAGACCATCGATGGCTTCGGAATACCTGCCGGCAGCCATCATCTCGCTGACATTCTTCAACAGGCCCTCGAGCGCGGCGCTATAGCGCTGTTGCTCGATCTCCATTTCGAGCTGGTGCGCGAGATCCGCGAACGCGGCCTCGTCGCCGAGCCTCTTGCGGCCCTCCAAAATGGTGTCGAGCGCGCCGTGGACCTCGCCGCGGTCGCGTTTGGAGATGGCCTCGTTCAGCACCGCCGCAATGGCTTCGGCACGTTGATGGGCCCGGTAAAGGTCCTCTGCCGATTTGTGCAACCGCTCCAGGCCGGCATCGTCGGGGAACTTGCGGAGCGCTTCCGCCAACACGTCCAGGGCTGCGCGGAACGATTTCTCCTTCAAGAGGCCGCGTACTTTCTGCTGATATTGAGTGGTCTCCTTAGCGCGAATCAGGGCCGCCAATCGCGCGCGCAATCCGGGCAGAACATCCGCCGCTCCAGGTTCGTCGGCGAAGGTCGCATACAGATGATCCACCATCTGGCCGGCGCGCTCGAGATCCGGTTCCTGCATGGCCTCGCGCGTGCGGGCAAGCGCCAGGTTGAATTTTTCCACCCTCAGGCGGCGGTCTTCTTCCGCCTGCTCCTGCTGGATCTCCGCGCGGAGTTCCGGGACGCCGGCTCCCGGCAGCGTCCTTTCGATCTCGTCCAGAATCGCCAACGCTTCGGCGAAGCGTTTGGCGGCCATATGGTCTCGCGCGGTGCGGATGGCCTGCTGGCGCTGCTGATCCACACGCCGCCGTTCGATCTCGTCCCGAACCCGCTGGCTCAGCCGTCGGGCGTCGGTATGATCCGGATCGAGGGCGAGTGCTTCCTGCAACCGTTCCTGCGCCTCGGTCAGCAGCCCTTTCTGTTGTTGGAAGCGCGCCTCGGAGACCAGGCGGTTGGCCCGAGCGGAAGTATCCAGGCGCACCCTGGCTTCTTCGAGGCGCGCCCCAATCGTGACATTGGTGCTATCCAGCCTGGCGCACGCTTCCAGGCTCTGCAGGGCTTCGGCATAGCGCCGCTCACGCATCTGCTTCTCGGCTTCCTCCAGCAGCCCGGCAACCCGCGTATGCACCTGCATCTTTTGAATCCGCAGGTTGATTTCCTCGCGGAGCCGCCTGACGTCGCGGTTCCCCGGTTCCAGTTTGTAAGCCTGCTGGATTTTGGTCAGGGCCGTTTGCAGGTCGCCCGACTCCATGAGCGGCGGAATTTCCTGCAGGATGACCGCCGCGCCTTCGTGTTTCAGATCGACTAGGATGGCCTCGCTGTCGAGTTGCACTTCCTCAAACTTCTGATAGCGAAACGCCGGTTCCTTGGCGAGCGTCCGGTGTACCAGGGTCTCCAGTGCCTCGGGACAGCCAGCTAGCAACTCACTGACCGACCGCGGTTCATAGCTCATGATCGCGATCTGGAGAGTTTTCCAGTCGTTCTTGTACTGCTCGAAGGGATGTATCCCAGTCAGCAGCTCATAGTAGACGTCGCCAAAGGAGAAGATATCGGTCTGCTCGTTGGCCTTGTAGCCTTCTAGCTGTTCTGGAGCGAAGTAGGAAGGAGTTCCGATGATCCCGCCAGTCTGCGTGACTGCCGAATTTCGATTGGGCCCCAGGGCAATGCCGAAGTCCATGATCTTCACGTTGTCGTCGGGCAACAACATGATGTTTTCGGGCTTCACGTCGCGGTGCACCACGCCTTTGGCATGGGCATAGGCCAAGCCCTCGGCGACTTGCGTCATGATGCGGACTTTGTCCAGCAGGCTGAGGGGCCAGCGCTCCTGAATGATCTGCTTGAGCGTGTGGCCTTCCAGAAACTCCATCACCAGGTAAAGTTGGCCGTCTTCCTCTCCGCTAGCGTGGATGGTGACGATGTTCTTGTGCCGGAGAGCAGCCGTGGTGCGGATTTCCATCTGGAAGCGCTTGAGCAGATCGGGATCGCCTTCGGCGCGTAGTTTCTTGATGGCGACCGGCTGGCCGACATCCGGGTCGAAAGCGAGATAGACCTTGCCGAAGCCGCCCTGACCCAGTTCCTTTTCGACGGTGTATTTGCCGATCCGGCCTATCATAGTTCCCGATCAGCCGCTTGCTCGAACCCCCCCGGCCGATCACGCTCCGTTCTATGATACCCCAAGCCGGCTCATGCTATTGGAGGGCTGGGCAAGACGTCGGCATTCCAAATCCTGGGTCCACTTAGGCTTCTAAATGACTTCAGCGCCCGCGCCTGCGTCTCGTTCTGACACCGGCCTATCCGGTCAGCATCGCGGGCAGCAGGCGAGCAGGAGGAAAACGATCTCGGAGCGCCTGCTGGCAGATCCGGCAACCGCGCGCGCTTGCGGCGCATCCCCGTCTACACAGTCGCCCGCGCAGCGCAGCCTGCGAGGAGCACGATCTTGGCGCGAATGACGTCACAATACGGTGACGTATATTGGCGGGCGACGGTCTCCAGGCACCGCCGTTCCTCCTCTGTGAGGATCACCGGGAATGGGCTTCTTCTTGGCGCCTTGGCTAGTCCAACTGGAGCACTAACCTAGTGTAGTGCGTCCGAAATCCCGGAGAGTATTCAGACGCCCGTGTGGGGCGGCCAATCCTGGCCTGGGGTCCCCTCTGGGGACGCCTTTTCAGGCGGCTGGACCCGCTAGAGAGCGGGTCCGCGGGCTG
>Ga0187887_10003759_pt1 | contig 11615 bp, 7 predicted proteins | sample June2016WEW_7_10_FD_132977 | JGI IMG/M metagenome (GOLD analysis project Ga0187887, IMG submission 132977) | Peatland microbial communities from SPRUCE experiment site at the Marcell Experimental Forest, Minnesota, USA - June2016WEW_7_10 | ecosystem: Environmental > Terrestrial > Soil > Wetlands... | reverse complement strand
ACAATCGGTCCTGTAGAAGAGTCCGATTGGGCAGTCCCGTAAGAGCATCGTAATAGGCTAGGAATTGCACCTGTTTCTCAGCGGCCTTGCGTTGAGTGATGTCCTGCTTGATGGCGATGAAGTACGTATTGGTCGGATTGCCGGTGTCTTCTAGGCTTACCGGGGTGATCGTCATCTCTTCGGTGTAGGTTGTCCCGTCTTTCCGCCTGTTGACAATCTCGCCTTTCCAGACCTTGCCTGACAAAATGGTTGACCACAACTCGGCATAGTAGCTTTCGGGCTGCTCTCCGGAGTTCAACAGGTTAGGATTCTTGCCCACTATTTCTTCTTGGCCGTAGCCAGTCATGGCGGTGAAGGCACGGTTCACCCAGATGATCGTGCCGTGGAAATCTGTGATCACGATGGCATTGGCAGCGGCTTTCAAAGCCGCCGCCTGCAAACTTAGATGCTTGTTTGCTTCGCTGAGCTCGCTGGTGCGCTGCATCACTCTTTCTTCGAGACCCGCATTGAGCTTACTAACTTCTTTCTGTGCGTCAATTCGCGTAGCAATCTCGCGGGCTGTCTCGCGGGTCGTGAATAGCGCGATCGCGAGGGCAAACCCTACTGCTAGCACAATCAGTAGGTAGGCAAGGCGACGAGCCTTGGCGTACTCAACCTCAGCTTGCTTGTTAGCGATAATCATTTGGTCTCTCTGAAAGTCAACGAACTCCTCCCAAGCAGCGTGATATTTGACCAGTGCCGGAAGCGTTTCGTTGACCATGACTGCTACCGCCACGTCGCGTTTCCGTTCATCGACAAGCAAATGCAAAGCTCGTAGGTAGCTATCGATATATGGTTTTCTCGTTGCTTCCACCGCCGATAGCCGCTGCTTCTCCTTCTCTGACTCACAGCGGCTTGTGATCTCCGCCACTAATGCCGAAATCTTCTTGGTATTCTCGGCCCTTGTAGCTAACAACACTTTGGTCCGTGCTCTATCTTGCACGAGAAATATTTCCATCGTGATACGACTGTTGCGATTGGACAACCTCAACGCTTCCCGTGATAGCTGTAGTTTGTCTGATCTCCTGCCAGTGATGTCGCCAAGGCTTCCATCTATCTCTTTCATTCGGCGGAGTCCTGACTGCCCGATCCCCACCAACATGGCAATCAACACAGCAAATGCCACGCCCAATCTCAGTCCTATGTGTTTACTTTTCAGCGCGAACTCCTAGGGAGTGTTCTCCGGGCCCGGGACAAGGTTTGGAAAGAAAACTTGTTTAAATCCCTCAAGACCCGCCGCGAGATCCACCGCGATGGCGGCGTAGCGAAGCGCCCGAATCGGGTGGTACTGCTTGAACATACTCCCACGACACCCTAGTTAAATATACTTAGGTACACTATTGAGCATTTATGCCACACGCAGTGTGATCCAAATCACACTCTCGTTACTAAGGTAAGGACGCATTGTCTTCCGCTCTTAAAGCGTGCTGACCGCTCCTCTGACAGCTAGCCAGGGTGTAACCGATCCGAGCAAATCCGGATAGATTGCAGGAAGTCGTCAAAATAATCTGGTTTCGGGCTCGGAGGGCAGTGTTTTTCTCTTGACATCCACTCTTATAGGACCTTTTGAGCATCGTCCCTGAGAGGTGTCCATTACATAGCTGCTGTAGGTGACGGCCGGGTTTCCACTGTATAGGGGTTCATCAAAAGCGCCTGAGCAGCGGCGTGGTCTCCGGGCCGGGCGAAGAAGTACCCTTGCACGAGGTCGCACTTTAACTCTTTGAGCAGGCTGACTTGCTCTGCCGTTTCAGTGCCTTCGGCCACGACCTTTAGACCGAGGTTGTGAGCTAACATTATGATGATGCGCACGATCTCACTGTCCGTGTCCATCTTAGAAATGAAGGTACGATCGATCTTCAAGGTGTCCACCGGGTATCCTTGCAATCGGCTCAGCGAAGAATACCCAGTTCCGAAATCGTCAATACTTAAGTGAACTCCCAAAGTCTTCAGTTCTGAGAGAACCAGACTCGATCTTTCTGGGTCTGCCATCGCGATGGTTTCCGTGATCTCGACGTTGATACTGCTCGGGTGGATTCCAACTTCGACCAGAATCGTTCCGATCTGAGCCGCCAAGTCCGGCTGGGCAAACTCTTTTGGGGTGATGTTAACGCTCATCGTCAACGGGGGATCGCAAGGAAATTGGGAGTGCCATGCACGAAGATGCAAGCAAGCTTCGCGCAGCAACAGACGGTTCATTGGCACGATGATTCCAATCTCTTCAGCGATCTGGATGAAGTGGGCAGGTGACAGGAGGCCTTCAGGCCGTTGCCATCTGCTGAGCGCCTCGAATCCCACAATCTTTCCGCTCTGTAGGGACACAATGGGCTGATAGTGAACTCGAAATTCGCCCAGTTCGAGTGCGCGGCGCAGGTCGGTTTCGAGGCGCAATCTCTTGACGGCAGAGGTGTGCATCACGTTATCAAAGACCTGACAGCGTGCTTTTCCCTCCCGCTTGGCTCGGTACATCGCTATCTCGGCATCGCGTACCACGTCTTCTGAATTCGTGTATGAAGTTGCACAAAAGGCGATCCCGATACTGGCGGTCGTCACCACTTCTTGTTTTTCCACATCAAAAGGAATGGCCAATCGGTCCTCAATGCGCTCCGCTACCCGAATGGCATCGCCGCAATCTCTAAGGCCTTCCAACAGAATGGTGAATTCATCGCCGCCCAGTCTTGCTAAACTCGCTTCGTTCGCAACAGGGCTTGCACCTTGTGTCAGGACCGAGCGCGAAATCGTATCGACACCCCGAATCGAAGCAGACAGGCGGCGAGCAATCTGGATCAGAAGGGCGTCTCCTGCCGCGTGGCCCAGGCTGTCATTGAAGACCTTGAATTCATCAAGATCAATGAACAACACAGCGAATTTATAGCTTTTGTGCCTCTGGGAATGCGAAAGTGCATGTTGCACGCGATCTAGAAACAGGGTGCGGTTCGGCAGGTTGGTCAGTGGGTCATGCAAAGCATTGTGCGCGAGCATCTCTTCCGCCCGCTTGCGCTCCGTGATGTCACGATTGACGATGACCAGTCTCTCGGTCTGACCCTTTTCATTTGGAATCGCGGTGGCGACTGATTCCAAAATCCGCCACGTCCCATCCTTGTGCCGTATGCGGTATTCAAGCCGCTCACCTCGTCCCGTGAGTCGTGCTTTCTCCGCCGCTTCCAGTACCCGTTGCTGATCCTCGGGATGGATTTGCTCCCCTGACGAAGTCAACTTCAATTCCTCCGACGAATACCCGAGAACTTTCTGGTACGCCGGGCTGTTATAGAGCCGATTCCCAGCGCAATCGATGACCGCGATCATGTCGGCTGCATTCTCGGTAATGACTTCAAAAAGCTGATTGCGCTGGGTCAGTTCGCGACGGATGCGCTGGAGTTGGAGTTGCTGGTAAACCGTGTAGATGTCGAATAGGAGCACAAGGCATGCCAACCCGCGCACCCACTCCTTGAGATCGAGCCACTCGGAGTACTCCAAGAGGTGGGGGCCGGAGAAGGTCAGAGACACGATGGTAGCCGTCAACACTAACGTGACAGTGACGGCAAATCCCCACAGCCACCACTCGCGTGCTTCGACCTGCCGCATCGGTTTCGTGCGGCGTTGCTTATGTTGTTCGTTATTCAAGGCCAATTCGACGCAATGCAAACATTAGAGATTAGTGTGAGAGCAATGAGGGGAAAGTGAAAGTTACGAAAGGTGCAAAACAACGACAGTTCTGTTCTGATTTCGTAACAAAACAGCTATGTTGTGCGCGGGGCTTGAGTTTTGGGAAGTGCGTCTTTTGACAGGAGCGGCCAGCACTCTTGAAGAGCGGAAGACAATGCGTCCTTACCTTGGTAACGCCGCGTGTGATCTGGATCACACTGGTATGTATCACCGACGTTCATAATGCTCGAAGCGCTCCCCCTTTTGATGAGCTATGTTCTCTGCTTTAGCCATGATTATGAAGCAGATCACCTTCGACGCTTTCAGTTTCCCGCCGGTGCCTGGGGAGTCCCATGTCTAGCATCATTCGTCACCGGAAGAAAGCTGCGCAACAAGAACTACGGTTCGCGGCCCTAGTGCAGCAATCGGACGATGCCATCATCAGCACAGATTTGGATGGCACCGTAACGAGCTGGAATCGTGGAGCGGAGCAGACTTACGGCTATTCTGCGGCCGAAGCGCTGGGTCGCCACATTTCGTTTTGTTATCCGCCAGAGAGACGTACGAAGGTTAACGCTTTTTTGCAAAGGATTGCTAACGGCGAAGCCATAGAGCGGTTTGACACGCAACGCCTCAAAAAGGATGGCACGCTCATCGATGTGTCCCTGTCGGTTTCCGCAATCGAAGACGAGACCGGGAAAATCGTCGGGGTCTCGGGGATTGCACGAGATGTGACTGCTCGCAGGCGCACAGCAAGACAATTGCAACTGCAATCAGCCGCGCTAGAAGCGGCCGCAAATGGGATCGTGATCACAGACCGACAAGGAACAATCGTTTGGGCAAATCATTCGTTTACGAGAATGACTGGCTACAGCAACCAAGAAATTGTCGGTAAGAATCCTCGCCTGTTGAAATCCGAGGAGCAACCAGATAGCTGTTATGCCAAGCTCTGGTCAACAATCTCGTCAGGCAAGGTCTGGCAAGGCGAGATTGTCAACCGACGGAAAGACGGGACAACCTACACCGAAGAGATGACGATCACGCCAGTGACCCAAGAGACCGGCAGTGAGACCGATACTTACTTCATCGCCATCAAGCAGGACATTACGGAGCGCAAGAAGGCAGAAGAAGAGTTACAGAGGCTAGCATCCATCGTGGAATTCTCGGAAGACGCCATCATCGGTAAAAACATAGACGGGGTGATCACTAGTTGGAACCGAGGCGCAGAGAAGATATATGGTTACACAAGGGATGAAGTCGTGGGACGAGACCTATCCTTCTTACTGCCCCCGGAAAGGCAAGCTGAAATACAAGCCATAATGGAGCGGGTACTGAGTGGACAGTCAATAGAATGCCTCGAAACTCAACGACTCACGAGGACAGGCTCCGCAATAGACGTGTCCTTGTCCGTCTCGCCGATCAAAGACGCAAGCGGGCACATTGCGGGGGCTTCGACGATTGCTCGGGACATCACTCAACGCAAGGTCGCCGAGAAACAGGTTCAATTCCTAGCCTACTACGATGCTCTTACGGGATTGCCCAATCGGACCCTCCTTCAGGATCGGTTAGCCAAGGCACTCGCCAGTGCTCGTCGGCAAAAGAACAAAGTTGCGCTTCTGTTCCTCGATCTCGACCGGTTCAAAACCATTAACGACTCGCTCGGGCACTCGGTCGGCGACCTTGTTCTGCAGCAGGTCGCAGAACGCCTGAAGAAATGGGGACGTGAACAGGACACCGTGGCCCGGGTAGGCGGAGACGAATTCCTTATTGTGTTGACTGCGGTAAAGGAGCCAGCCGACGCAGCAGTTGCCGCCGAGCGGCTCATGGATACAATGACCGCTGAATTCATCGCTCAAGGTCGTTCACTCAGTATCAGCTGCAGCATCGGCATTGGTATTTTTCCCGAACACGGTACGGACGGCGAAACCCTGATCAAGAATGCCGATGCGGCCATGTATTGTGCCAAAGAGAATGGACGCAACAACTTTCAGTTCTTTACAAAGGAGATGAACGCTCAGGCTGTGGAGCGATTGATGATGGAGAGTGGCTTGCGACTGGCACTCGCCAAGAAGGAACTCTTTCTGATGTATCAACCGCAGATAGAAATTGCCACGGGAAGGATCACCGGGTTGGAAGCACTCCTGCGCTGGCAACATCCGGAGTTGGGTCTCGTGCCACCTGATAAGTTCATACGAATTGCGGAAAACAGCGGCATGATCATGCCAATCGGGGAATGGGTGCTCAGGACTGCCTGCTCTCAGGCGCGGAAATGGCAAGACGAAGGGTTCCTCGCAGTGCCGGTGGCGGTAAATGTGTCAGCGGTGCAGTTTCGTCAAGCGGGCTTCTGCGAACTCATCGGCAGGGTGCTCTACGAGACCGGCCTTGCCCCCCAATACCTCGAACTGGAGCTCACAGAAAGCCTCTTGCTATCGAATGCAGACACGATGTTCTCAGTTCTTCAAGACTTAAGGGCCATGGGGTTGAAGCTAGCGATTGACGACTTCGGGACGGGCTATTCCAGCCTCAGCTACTTGAGACAGTTCCCGGTCGGCAAGCTCAAAATCGACCGTTCGTTTATTCGCGATGTCGTCGTGAATCCTGATGACGCGGCGATCGCAACCGCAATTATCGGCATGGCAAAAAGCCTGAATCTTAAGGTGATTGCCGAAGGCGTCGAAGAGGAAGCGCAAATGTCATTCCTGCGAGCACGTCAGTGTGACGAAATCCAAGGCTACTACTTCAGCAAGCCTTTAGCGGTTGACAAAGTTGCCGAAAAACTGCGCGGCGATTACCCCGAAGGGCTCGTCCGAGCACAAGCAAGTGGGGGACAATCATGACAGACGACCTTAGAAGGAGTGTTTTTCATTATGGCAATCGGCCTTGCACTTTTGGTGTCCGCTGATCCAAGCACAATTCAGCAGGTAAGCCTCGCCCTGCAAGAATTGTCTATTTCGCCTGATGTCTGTCGAGAAGTGCCAGCGGCAGTTGGTCTATTGAACCGCCGAAAGTTCGATGCCGTTATCGTTGATCTCCAGCTTGGAGAACAGTCCGGACTGATCTTGGACGAGGTGCATCTCTCCCCATCGAACCGAACAGCGGTGACATTTGCCATCAGCGGCAGCGATGCGGAAGGCGCAGCCGTCCGGAAGAGGTCGGAGTTTGTCTTCGAGAGACCGCTGTCTACGCAGTCAATCCGCAACACACTCAAGCCTGCTTACGGACTGATACTCAGAGAGCGACGGCGCTATTTCCGGTGTCCCATCTCAATCCCGGTTGTCATCCTAAGACGAACGATGCCCGAGCTTCGCTGTCACAGCATAAACATCAGCGAAGGAGGCATGGCCGTGAGTACCTTCGTTCCGCTCAACCCTGGGGAATGCGTACAGGTTCAGTTCACCTTACCGGGTCACGAAGTTCCATTTTCAGCAGAATCGACGATCTGCTGGTGGAAAACCGGCCATCTCGGAGTTCGCTTCATATCTCTTTCCCAAGAGCACAAATCTGAGCTACAGGGCTGGCTATCGCGAAAGCTGGAAGAGATTCTTCCGGAATTCGTTGCCGGGAAATTCCGGAAGTAGCATAGAACACTCCGCAATTTGAAGCGTGGGTAGGCTATACGAACGGGAAAAGTGATGTCGGTCAAGACCAATCGGAAAACCGGGCGTTCGCTGGCGTGTGAGGGTCTGGGGCGAGGGAGCGTCGAGTCAGGGGCTCTCGCGACCGCTGAGAAGAGTGCTGCCAGTCGCAACTTCTAACATGCGTCCAGACCAGCAGGCTTAGCACGACCCATGTTCCTTAGCAGCAGGAGCGCGTCTTTGCTAGCCTGCGGCGTCTCTCTGAAGAGGCAGGCGGGCAGATTAGGCGGGTTAGGCTATTCGTTCCGTGCTATCTTGCGGCAGTCATCACAGAGGTTTTCCGTGAATTGTTGACCGCGTTCGGGGATCGCTCCACAATACTTGCAAACCCATCCTTCCGCTCGGCACAAGTCTGCCCATGTTTTGTTTCTTTCACGCTCTGCGGCGTCGCCAGTGCTCATGGAGGCAAAGTATAGCTCGGGTCGGTGCAACGGCGCACCTCGTCATGCGCGTCACTCGGTCGGAGGTGCTGGTTGCGACTAAAGCTCCCAAGCCGATCTGAGTAAAGCAGAAAGTCAGGATTCGTGCCACGATGCGATAGCTCCCGGATTTTCGGCGATCTGGAAGTAATCTAGGAAACCGTTCGACGCTTCCGCTTGGTCCAGAAACGGGCTTCGCGGAGATGTCCTCGAAGCCGACTTCGGACTCAATTCGGCGGCCTTGAGGGCGTGAAAGGGCCAAGTGTTCGATGTAGTAGCATCCTCCGAGTTTGGTGCGTCCGCAAGAAAGGCCACCCATTCCTGTGGCACGGTCTAGAATGGATTCCTTGGCGTGCGGCAGGGACAGATTTGGACATCTGGGGGCGCGTCTCACATTTCGAGAGAGGAGTACGGCGGCGCTAGCTTGGGTGGTCATAGGAAGGAGGTTCCTATGACCCGACTGCGTCAACGCATGCTGGACGATCTCCCGCGGCGCAACTATTCTCCGGGCACGATTCGTGGCTGCATCCGAGCGGTACAGCAGTTTGCCGAGTACTTGGGCGCTCTCCGGAACAACTGGGCGCCGCAGAGTTACGGCGCCTCAGCGCGCTGCGGCCTTCGCGACCCAGGTTTCGCCCGTTCCAACAGTTACCAGTACCGTGCCTTTGACGGTGCCGACTTCGACGAAGTTGTGAACGGCCTTCACGAGGGCATGCGAGACTTCTTGGCCTTTGGCGGCGAGAAGCATCCCGGTGGTAGAACGCAGGTGTTCGTTCAGGATCATGCCAGTGCGAAGGTCACGGACGTCAATGGCGCGCAGTTCAGTGGGCCCTCGACTGGTCCTGAAGTCTTTCAGGGCAGCGACCATTTTGGCATCGTATTCGGCGGGATTTCGGCTGAGTGCCAACAGAGCGTCCTGTCTTTCCGATCCAGTGCTGAGCAGGCGGTCGAAAGCCAGGCTGACCCTCAACATCTGCGCCCCTCGGCGGACAGATTCGGCGTCGGGGGATAGGGATCGCAAAAGGTCCGTGGGTACTTCTTTCTGCTGGAGGATCATGTCAGCGACTAGTTCGAGTCGTGGAATCCGGGCCAGCAGGTCGTGGGCGATTTGGGGATGCTGCGCGTAGCGCTTTTCATGTTCTGGAGTGAGCGGTTCTCCGGCGTGGATGGCTTCCAGCAGGTCGGGGGTGAGAGTCAAGCATCCGAGTTCGGAGAGCATCGCTGCGATTTCGTATTGCCAGGTATTGGAGAGGCCAAGTTTTCCTGCAATGTGGCGCACGTACTGGCAGATGCGGGCGCCTTTGTTGAAAGCGACAGGATTGGCCAGGTGGAGCACCTCGCTCAGAACCCGGATCGCGCCTGCGAGAGTTTTCTCAAGCAGTTCTTTTTCGCGAAGCATGAGGTCATATTGGGCAACACAGGCTCGGAGTGTGAGTGTCAAGTCTTCTGCGGCGACCGGCTTGTTAAGGAAACGGAAGATTCTGCCTTCATTGACGGCGCGCATGGCGGCTTCCGTGTCGGCATATCCGGTGAGCATGACGCGGATAGAGTCGGGAGCAAGGATGCGCACTCGAGAAAAGAACTCGGCGCCATCCATGACGGGCATGCGCATGTCGGAAATCACTACGATGTAGGGGCCATCATTCTTGACCTTCTCCAGTCCCGCTTCGGGCCCTTCGGCTAGGTCAGCTTTGAACTCGCGGTAGACAGATCGGGATAGACCTTCGAGTGCAAGGGGGTCATCGTCGACGAAGAGGATCCTAGGTTTGTGGTTCCGGGTAAGTATGGCGGCGGTATCAGACGTCACTTCGAATCTCCCGTTTCAGAATCGAACTGGATTGGGATTCTGACAAAAAATGTTGTGCCTCTATCTAATTCGGTGTCGAACCAAATTTTTCCGTGATGTTTTTCGACAACGATGTTGTGGCAAATGGTGAGCCCCTGGCCGGTGCCCTCTCCAGACTGTTTAGTCGTGAAGAAGGGGTCGAAGACTCGGGCGCAGACAGGCAGCGGGATACCGGTCCCGTTGTCCTGGATTTCGATCTGAACATCATTGTCGATTTGTCGCGTGCGGATGGTGAGCTTTCCACGCTCGCGTGCTTGCTTCTTCGAGGCCTCACGGATAGCGTGCGTAGCGTTCACGATGAGGTTCAGAAAAACCTGATTCATCTCGTCGGCGTAGCATTCGAGGCGCGGCAGGTTGCGCTGATAGTCGGTTTGAACATCAGCGATGTGCTTGATCTGGTTCTGGGCGATAGTGAGGGTTGCGTCGAGCGCTTCGTTGAGATCGACCTGTTCTCGTTCTCCACCGCCGGTGTGGGAGAAACGCCGCATTGCACCGAGGATCTTGCTCATGCGTCGGATCCCTTCGAGGGACTGTGAGATGGCCTTGGGAACTTCCTGCCGGAGCCAATCCCAGTCCTCGGGAGGGCCGGCGGAAGTAACGGCTCCAGAGTGGCGAGAGTCGGAAGTGATAGAGGCGTGCGCCGGAGTCAGGGAGAAGGCCATGGCGGCGTCGAGCTGGTTCCATACGTCGCTTAGGAAGGCAATGTTATCTGAGACATATTGGACGGGCGTATTGATTTCATGGGCAATGCCGGCAGTGAGTTGTCCGATAGCTGAGAGCTTCTCATTTTGCATGGCCATCCGGCGATCGCTGATATCGCGAGCGGAGATGACGTTGGCCTCGATCTCGCCGCGAGAGTCACGGATGAAACTGCCATGAGATTCCAGGGTAACGTAGGTTCCGTCCTTTCGTTGCATTCGATATTCGACTATTTGGCCAACGCCAGTCTTGAGAGCTCGCTGAGCAGCCTGGGTCACCAGGGCCCGGTCGTCGGGGTGGATCTGCTGGAAAGAAATGGTGCGTTTCAGTTCTTCCTGGGTGTAGCCCAGGAGACGCTCATACGCGGGGTTGTTATAAATGCGGTGGCCGGTCTTGTCGACAACGGCAATCAGATCGGCACTGTTCTCTGCGATGGAGCGGAACAATTGGTCAGACCTGTTTTTCGCTTCTTCGGCTTCTTTGTGCTTACCAATTTCAGCGATGAGGTCTTGGTTTGATTTGTCGAGTGAAGCAGTCCGTCGGAGCACTTCGAGTTCGAGGTTCTCGTTCATTCGGCGTATGTTGCTTTCCGCAGACACAAGTTCTTCATGCAGACCGACGATGCGCTTACCCACCAGGAGACGGGCCTTCAATTCCAGCTGATCAAAGGGTTTAAGCAGGTAGTCATCCGCGCCAGCCTGCATCGCCTCCAGCATGTCCTTCTTGCCGTCTTTTCCGGTCAAGAGGATGATGTACGAGTACGAGTTCCTGGAACCTGTCAGCCGGATCCTCCGGCACAGTTCAATCCCGTCGATGTCTGGCAACACCCAATCCAGCAAAACCAGCTTCGGACAATCTGGGCGCTGCAGAAGCGTCCAGGCCTCAGAGCCATCTTTCGCGATTGTGAAAGGAAAGCCCCATTCTTGGAGATGAGAACTCAAGAGCTGCCGATAAACAGGTGAGTCCTCCACAACAAGGATTTGCATGGGCAAGATTCGCCACCCTCTATTTTCGGCACTTATTGCATTGTATGGGCCTTGCGATCGATCGGAACGATTACGCTAGTAACGGGTTTCCACTAACGGAGCGTTTTGGAGCAGCGAAGAATGAGTGGTTTGACCGCTACCTTGAAGTAGATGGCCGTATAACGGTTTCCGGGGCAGCGGCAACACTCGGCATCTCGTCAACTCCCGAATCGTCGGCCACCAGAAGCTATCCAGAAACGCTAGTGCTGTATCGGACGCGCCCCGCCCGACTCCCGAATTCTAGCTGCCACTTACTACGGGGCGCGTCCGATACAGCTGTTTGAAGGAAGCCGCCGGCGAGGAAGCATTT
>Ga0187887_10003758_pt1 | contig 11616 bp, 9 predicted proteins | sample June2016WEW_7_10_FD_132977 | JGI IMG/M metagenome (GOLD analysis project Ga0187887, IMG submission 132977) | Peatland microbial communities from SPRUCE experiment site at the Marcell Experimental Forest, Minnesota, USA - June2016WEW_7_10 | ecosystem: Environmental > Terrestrial > Soil > Wetlands... | reverse complement strand
CTGATGTTCGCGATGAACCTCGCGCTGGTCGCCAACAATATCGGCCTGATGTGGGTGGCGATCGAGATGGCGACACTGACCACGGTACTGATGGTCGGCATCTATCGCACCCACGAAGCGATCGAAGCGGCGTGGAAATATTTCATTCTCGGCAGCGTCGGCATTGCGCTCGCTCTGTTCGGCACCATTCTCGTCTACATGGCGGCGCGGCCGGCCATCGGCGAAGGTCTCGACGCCATGGTGTGGACCATCCTGGTCAAGCGCGCCGCCGAATTCGATCCGGCGCTGCTCGATGTCGCGTTCGTTTTTCTGTTGCTGGGCTACGGCACCAAGGTCGGCCTCGCGCCGCTGCACGCCTGGCTGCCCGACGCCCACGCCGAAGGCCCGACCCCGATCTCGGCGGTGCTGTCGGGCCTCTTGCTCAATGTCGCGCTCTACGCGCTGCTGCGCTTTAAGATGCTGCTTGCCGTCAATACCGGAGCGCTCGCGCCCGGTCCGCTGATGGTGACGCTCGGTTTGCTGTCGCTGGTATTCGCCGCTTTCATGCTGTACCGGCGGCGCGACATCAAGCGGCTGTTCGCCTACTCGTCGATCGAGCATATGGGCATTATCACCTTCGCCTTCGGCATGGGCGGGCCGCTCGCCAATTTCGCCGGCCTCCTGCATATGACCATGCATTCGCTGACCAAATCGGCTATCTTCTTTGCCGTCGGTCACATCACCCAGGTCAAAGGCACGCAGCGCATCGCCGACATGGGCGGGCTCACCGAAACCCATCCAGTGCTCGGCTGGGGCTTGATCCTCGGCGTCATCGCGATCGCCGGCCTGCCGCCGCTCGGCATTTTCATGAGCGAGTTTTTGGTGGTGAGCTCGACCTTCGCGCGCGCGCCTATCCTTGCGCTCATCCTCGTCTTCGGCATCCTGGTCGCCCTGGGTGGCCTGTTTCTGCGACTCAACAGCATCGCCTTCGGCGAGCCGCGCGGCGGCAACGCCAAGGCGCAAGCCTCCTTTGTGCCGATGTTCGCGCATCTCGGCATCGTGCTCACTGCCGGAATTTATATGCCGCCGGCTTTCGTCGTGTGGTTCCAGCACGTCGCCGGAATGCTCGGATAACGCGATGTCAGCCCTCCTCGACATCATTCCACAAAGCGCGCAGGTCGAGGTGCATCGGCCATGGCCGCGCCACATCGTTACGGCGGAGGGCTGGACCCATGTCGCACAACAGATCGCCGCCGGCCGAGCGACGCTGCTCGACCTGTGGGCGGCCGGTGACGATGCGCCCGCGGTGCATATGGCGCTGATCGACGAAGCCTCAGGTGACATTGCGGTCGTCAGCCTACCCTGTCCGGACGGACGCTTTCCCTCGGTCGGCGCGTTGCATCCAGCCGCAATCCGCTTCGAGCGCGCCATTCAAAGCCTCCACGGATTTCAATCGACCGGTGCGCCGGACCCGCGACCGTGGATCGATCTCGGCTTTTGGGATGTGCAGCATCCGCTCGGCGCGCGTGAGGCGGCTCCCGCCGAACGGTCCGCCTACACATTCCTGCCGGTAGAAGGCGAGAGCCTGCATCAGATCCCGGTCGGCCCGGTGCATGCCGGCATCATCGAGCCCGGGCACTTCCGTTTCACCGCCTCGGGCGAAACCGTGGTGCGGCTCGAAGAGCGCCTGGGCTATGTGCACAAGGGCATCGAGTCGCTGATGTCGGACGTCCCCATCGCGCAAGCGGCGAAATTGGCCGCGCGCACCTCCGGCGACAGCACCGTCGCTTACGGCATCGCCTTTGCGCATGCGGTAGAAGCGGCACGCAGCATCGACGCGCCGCCACGCGCGCGCTATTTGCGCGCGCTGATGGCCGAGCTTGAACGGCTGGCGAACCATTTCGGCGATATCGGCGCCGTCTGCAATGACGCCTCGTTTGCGCTCATGCATGCCCATTGTGGCGTGTTGCGCGAACTGGCGTTGCGCGTGGCCGACGGGTGTTTCGGTCACCGTTTGATGATGGACCGCGTGGTGCCGGGCGGCGTCTCAGCCGATCTTGATGCAAGCGGCGCGAGCCTCATCCGCGAGATGTTGTCGCATGTCCGGCGGCGCTTTCCGCGCCTGATCGAACTTTACGACAACACCGCATCGTTGCAGGACCGCACCGCGGCGACGGGAATTCTGCACACCGAGCTGGCACGGCAGTTCGGCGCGCCGGGCTTTATCGGCCGCGCCAGCGGACGCAATTTCGATGCGCGCAAGACCCCCGGTTATGCGCCTTACGTCGATCTCGATTTTACCGTGCCGGTGTTGACGGCCGGCGACGTCAATGCGCGCATCTGGATCCGCATCCGCGAAGTCGAGCAGAGCATCGCGCTCATCGAGCAAATCCTCGACCGCCTGCCGGACGGCCCGATCATGCGCGCGCTCGACGCCGGCACCGCGCGCGGCGAGGGTTTGGGCCTCGCCGAGAGTTTCCGCGGCGAAGTGCTTGCCTGGGTGCGGCTCGACGGTCAGCGCGTCGCGCGTTGCCGCTTGCGCGATCCGTCCTGGCTGCAGTGGCCGTTGCTTGAAGCCGTCATCGAGGGCAATATCGTCGCCGACTTTCCGCTCTGCAATAAATCGTTCAACTGCTCGTATTCGGGGCATGACCTGTAATGCGAAGGACACTGTTAGAAGGTCTGATGCATCGGCCGCTGACGGAAGCTCGGCCGGCACCAGACGACATGGCGACTGCCGAGTTGGCGCTGAGCGTGATGCGCGCGGCGCGCCGCCGGCTCGGCCGCAGTCTCGCTATCCGTCAGGTCGACGCCGGCTCCTGCAACGGCTGCGAGCTCGAGATCCATGCGCTTAACAACGCATTCTACGATCTTGAGCGTTTCGGGCTGCGCTTTGTCGCTTCGCCGCGCCACGCCGACGTGCTGCTCGTCACTGGACCGGTCACCCGCAACATGCGCCAAGCGCTCGAACGCACCTATCAGGCGACGCCCGACCCGAAATGGGTGGTCGCGGTCGGTCAATGCGCGGCCGACGGCGGCATCTTTGCCGGCAGCTACGCCGTCACGGGCGGCGTTGGCGCCGTCGTTCCGGTCGATCTGCACATCTCAGGCTGCCCGCCGACACCGCTGCAATTGCTGCGCGGCCTGCTCGGTCTGCTCGAAGCCGGCAATTAACCGGCCGTAACCCGTTAACCGCGCGTTAGGGTTAACGTTCTATTGCTGACCGACCCTGCGGCACGGCTGTTTCCGCGCCGTTGCTGCGACCCGGCAGCCATCGGCAGCGATCGAGATGCGTTCGACCCGATCCCGCTCTGCACGCCTGCTCGCCTCGGCCGCGATCGTCGTCGTTATCGCTGCTGCGGCAGCGGGATGCCAGACGACACAAAGCACCGACACGACCGGTTCGCTGACGCTGGCGGCGACCGACCGTCCGGACGCCGATTGGCAGCGCGACGTCGAAGCCTACGGGCAAAAATACCGCGACAAACCGACCGACGTCGAGGTGGCGCTGCGCTACGCTCAGGCACTGCGCGCCACCGGGCAACGCGCGCAGGCGGTGGCCATCCTGGAACAGACCTCGATCCGCAACCCCACCAATAAAGTGGTGCTGGGCGAATACGGCCGCGCGCTCGCGGAGGCCGGCAATTACGAGCAGGCGCTCGAAGTCCTGGACCGCGCCCACACCCCCGATCAGCCGGACTGGCACATATTGTCGGCGCAAGGCGCCGTGCTCGACCAGATGGGCCGGCACGAGGAAGCGCAACGCCATTACCTGACCGCGCTCAAGATCGCGCCCAACGAAGCGACCGTGCTGTCCAATCTCGGGCTGTCCTATGCGCTTTCCAAGGATCTGAAAGACGCCGAAACCACGTTACGGCGCGCGGCGGCGCAACGCCCGGTCGATCAGCGGGTACGGCAGAACCTCGCGCTGGTCGTCGGATTACAAGGCCGCTTCGCCGAGGCCGAGGCCATCGCCCGCGCCGACCTGCCGCCCGATCAGGCGGCCGCCAACGTCGCCTATCTGCGGCAGATGCTCGCGCAAAAAGGCAACGTTCCGCTAAGCGGTCAGGCCGGCCATTCGGGGTTGGGATCGAGCTAGCGTTTCGTCATTGTTGTGAGCAACGCGAAGCAATCCAGCTTCGTGCGCCCCGGATCTGGATTGCTTCGTCGCTTCGCTCCTCGCAATGACGGCGAGGTATCTCGCCAACAATCTACTGCAGGGCCATCACGCGGATCGCGGCGGGCCCGAGAATGACGACGAACAGCACCGGCAGGAAAAACAGGATCATCGGCACCGTGAGCTTCGGCGGCAGGCCGGCCGCCTTCTTCTCGGCTTCCGACATGCGCATGTCGCGATTTTCCTGCGCCAGCACCCGCAAGGTTGTCGCCAGCGGCGTGCCGTAGCGCTCCGCCTGTTGCAAGGCCAGACACACCGCCTTGACGCCTTCGAGACCGGTGCGCTGCGCCAGGTTCTCGTAAGCTTGACGCCGGTCCGGCAAATAGGACAATTCCGCCGTGGTCAGCGTAAACTCCTCGGCCAGCGCCACCGATTGCGTGCCGACCTCCTCGCTGACCTTGCGGAACGCGGCTTCGATCGACATGCCGGATTCGACGCAGATCAAGAGCAGATCGAGCGCGTCCGGAAAGGCGCGCTTGATGGATACCTGACGGCGTTGAATCTTGTTTTTGAGGAACAGATTGGGGCTGTGCATGCCGAGATAGGCGCAGCCGATCGAAATCGCGATCTTGACCATCGGCGGATAATCGAGATCGATCACGACGAAGATATAGAACAGCGAGCCGAGCAGCATGACCACCGGCATGGTCATGCGGAAAAACAGATAAGTGACGTAGGGCGCCTGGCCGCGGAAGCCTGCCTGCATCAGCATTGCGCGCGCTTCCTCCTGGCCGACCCACTTCGCCAGGTTGAAGTTATCGACCGCCCGCTTCATGTACACTTTCGGCGACTGCCGCAGCGCGACCTTGCTGCCCTGCGCCATCCGTTCGCGCTCGCGCTGACGCATTTTTTCGCGCTCGAGCGCGACCGCCTTCATGCGCTTGCCGAGCGTGTCGGTGACCATCAGTGGCATTGCCAAAGTGAGCACCGTCGCCCCGGCCGCGATGGCGGCAAAGATCACCGTCAGCGTCTGCAGATCGAGATATTGGGTTATGAGTGACGTCATTGCCCTGGCCGTCAGAAATCGAAATTGATCATCTTGCGCATCACCAGCACGCCGATCGTCATCCAGATGCCGCAGCATGCGATCATGATGCGCCCGAGCGGCTCGGTGAACAAAAGATCGATATAGGCGGGGCTGGTGAGCCAGACGAGGCCGGCTACGCAGATTGGCAGTGCGCCGATGATGCTTGCGGACGCCTTGGCTTCCATCGACATCGCCTGGATCTTCGCCTTCATCTTCTTGCGGTCGCGCAGCACCCGCGACAGGTTGCCCAGCGCTTCTGACAGATTGCCGCCGGCTTTCTGCTGGATCGAGATCACGATGCCGAAGAAATTGGCCTCCGGAACCGGCATGTTTTCGTAGAGCTTGAGACAGGCCTCGCCGATCGGCATGCTGATCGTCTGCATCTCGACGATATTGCGGAACTCGCTGCGAACCGGCTCCTGGGCGTCGACGGCGATTAGTTTGAGGCTGTCATGGAGCGGCAGGCCGGCCTTGATGCCGCGAACGATCACGTCGACGGCGTCGGGAAACGCGTTGAGGAACTTCGATTCACGCCGCTTCTTGAGGAAGCTCAGCATCCAGAACGGCAGGCCGCATCCGGCCGCGAAGCCGAAGCCGAGCGCCGGCAAAAGTCCGCCTCCAAGCACCATCGCGGCGAGAAACGCGCCGACGCCGAGCGCGCCCGCGGTCACCATGAAGCGGCGTTTGGACCAAGCGAGCCCAGCCTGCGTGAGCCGCACCGACAGCGGCGGCCGCTTGGCCTTTTTCCGCTTTTCCTCGATTTCCTTGAGCGTGCCCTCGACTTGTTCACGGCGCGTCTTCTGCGTCGTCCGCACCGGACGCGCGGCGATCGGCTCGGCGCGCGCCACGCTGGCCTTGCGTTGTTCCGCTTTGCGCTCGCCCGACAGTAACGGGTAGACGAAGACCCAGGCGACGCCGCCGATCGCGATTGTCACCAGAAAGAACAAGCCGTAGGCGCTCATTGTCGCTCCCGCGCGTTAGGCTCGGACCGGTTCACCGGTGTCCGCCGCATCAAGTGCTGCCGCGAGGCGCCCCTCCTCGCCGAAGTAGCGGGCGCGCTCGGCAAACTTCGGACGGCCGATGCCGGTCGAGCGGTGACGGCCGACGAGATTGCCGGCGGCGTCCTCGCCGACGATGTCGTAGAGGAAAATATCCTGCGTGATGATGACGTCACCTTCCAACCCGAGCACTTCGGTGATGTGGGTGATGCGCCGCGAACCGTCGCGTAACCGCGCCGCCTGGACGACGACGTCGACGGCGGCACAGATCATCTCGCGGATGGTACGCGAGGGCAGCGAAAAGCCGCCCATGGTGATCATCGATTCCAAGCGCGATAGCGCCTCGCGCGGCGTGTTGGCGTGCAGCGTGCCCATTGAGCCGTCATGGCCGGTGTTCATCGCCTGCAATAGGTCGAACGCTTCGGGACCGCGCACCTCGCCGACGATGATGCGTTCCGGTCGCATGCGCAGGCAGTTGCGCACCAGATCGCGCATCGTGATCTGCCCTTCGCCTTCGAGATTCGGCGGCCGCGTTTCCAGCCGCACCACATGCGGCTGTTGCAATTGCAATTCGGCGGCGTCTTCGCAAGTGACGATGCGCTCGTCGTCGTCGATGTAGCGCGTCAGACAGTTGAGGAGCGTCGTTTTGCCCGAACCGGTGCCGCCGGAGATCAGGGTGTTGACGCGGCAGCGGCCCATGACCTTGAGGATTTCCGCGCCCTCGGGCGAAATCGAACCGTAGCGCACCAGCTGCTCGAGCGTCAGCTTGTCTTTCTTGAACTTGCGGATGGTGAGCGCGGGACCGTCGATCGCCAGCGGCGGTACGATGCAGTTGACGCGCGAACCGTCGGGCAGGCGCGCGTCGCAGATCGGCGAGGATTCGTCGACGCGCCGGCCGACCTGGCTGACGATACGCTGGCAGATGTTCAACAGCTGCTGATTGTCGCGGAAACGGATGCCGGTCTTCTGAATCTTGCCGGCGACTTCGATGTAAACCGTGCCGGAGCCGTTGACCATGATGTCGGCGATTTCGTCGCGCGCCAGGAGCGGCTCCAGCGGCCCGTAGCCGAGCACGTCGTTGCAGATGTCGTCGAGCAAATCCTCCTGCTCGGCGATCGACATCACGATGTTTTTGATCGCGATGATTTCGTTGACGATGTCGCGGATTTCCTCGCGCGCGGAATCGGCGTCGAGCTTGGCGAGCTGCGCCAGGTCGATCGCCTCGATCAGCGCGCCGAAGATGGTGCCCTTGACTTCGTAATAGGATTCCGAGCGCCGGGAATCGACCGCCGTCGGCACTTGCGGCGGTGGATTCGGCGGCCCGCCGACATTGGGCTTGCCGGTCGGCGCCCCGACCATCGGCGCGCCGAGACCGGCCGAGGGAAAGGGCGTGCGTCCGCCGCCGGCCGGCGCGGCCGTTGGCGGCGGCGGCGCGGCTTGAATCGGCGCCGGCGCGGCGGCCGCCGCCGGCCGCTCGGTGCCTCCGGGCGATTGACCTGATGTGGGACGCTTGCCAAACACGAACGCAACTCCAACGATTGACGTCTATCCCAGCAGTTTCTCGAGCAACGGGGAAAACAATCCGGAACGCTGCTTTTTCGGCTCCGCGCGGCCGGTCAGTTCCTGGGCCAGTTGCCGGAATATCTCGGCGGTGCGGTGGCCCGCGGAAATCTCGGCGATCATCTGGCCGTTATTGGCCGCGGCGCCGAACAGCTGCGGCTCGAATGGAATGATCGCCATGGCCTCGCCGTCGAGCGCTTTGGCGAAGTCGGCGGCCTTGATCTCGGGACGTTTCGGCATGCCGACCTGATTGAGACAGTAGCGCGGCGCGCGATCGTTCGGCCGCGCTGCCTTGAGGAAGTCATAGATATTCTTGGTATTGCGCAGGTTCGCCAAATCCGGCGTGGCGACGATCAGGATGTCGTCGGCGCCGACCAGCGTTTGTTTGGTCCAACCGGTCCACTGGTGCGGAACGTCGAGCACGATGCAGGGCACGGTGGTGCGCAACGAATCGAATATGGCTTCGAAGGCGTCGGCGCCGAAATCATAGACGCGATCTAGCGTCGCCGGCGCGGCAAGCAAGTTCAGATGATCCGTACATTTCGCCAGCAAGCGGTCGATGAAGGCGGTATCGATGCGATCCGGCGAGAACACCGCCTCGGCGATGCCCTGCGCCGGATCCTGATTGAAGTCGAGGCCAGCGGTGCCAAACGCTAGATCGAGATCGGTCACGACCGAATCGAGCGACAGATCGCGCGCGATCGAGAACGCGATGTTATGAGCGATGGTGGATGCGCCGACGCCGCCCTTGGCGCCGACCACCGCGACAATGCGGCCGACCGGCTTGGCATCAGGCGCCGAGAACAGGCCGCATACCGCGCGCACGATCTGCAACACGTCGACCGGCGAAATCAGATAATCGCTCACCCCACGCCGCACCAGCTCGCGATAGAGCATGACGTCGTTCATGCGGCCGATGACGACGACGCGCGTGCCGGCGTCGCAGTAATTGGCGAGTTGATCGAGCGCGTTGAGGATGTCCTCGCTGCGGGTCTCAGACTCAAGGATAATGACGTTCGGCGTTGGCGAGCTTTGATAGGCTTCGATGGCCGCCGTCAGGCCGCCCATCTGGATGCGCAAATGCGCTTTCGCCATGCGCCGATCCTCGCCGGCCGCCTGAATGGCGGCGGCGGTATCGACGTTCTCGCAGAAGGCCTGCACCGACACGCGCGGCGCCGGCGCGATATGCTCTTCGCGGCCGGCGGTGTCGGCGGGACCTGATTCTTCCCGCGCGGCTGGACTGTTATGCTTCATCATCTGCGAAGGTCACTCACTCACGTTATATGCTCGCGTTACTTGCCAACGTCGGTAATCTTAGCCGCCTGGGCGGTGCCTGAATCTTGCGCCGCGGTGCTTTGGCCCTGGCGATATTTCTCCAGAACAATGGTGCGCCGCGCCGTCGAGGCCGCGCTCTCACCGCGTGGCTGCACCAGATCGGCCGGGTTGTCGACCATGGCGGCGAGATTGCGCTGCGTGGCGCAACCGTAATTCCAATAGGGCTCATTTTCGGTGTAGTTGCGGTCGTTCAGGCTCGGGCCGATATCCGCCGGCCACAAGCCGCAGGGTCCGGCCTGCGCCGCGATCTTCGGATAGCTGATACGGACGGTGGCGACGCTCGATTTGGCGGAATAGGTGCGGAGCACGATGCTTTGTGGCGGCAGACCGCTCGCCGCGAGCAGCGACAGGATCTCGCGCATCGCATCGGCGGAGGCAAGCTCGTTACTGACGCCCAGCGGCCGCTCGACGATGACGCCGCCGGTCGCTTCGCGTTTCCAGCCGAGCCCGAAGGCCAGCACCTGCGCGCGTTGCGTCGGGTTCAACTCGCCGCGCGCGGAGCCGATGAACAGTTCGAGGCTGTGATCGGCCTCGTGGAGCGAGATCGGGTGCCGCAAACGGTAGTCGGTCGGCGCGTCGGGCACGCCGGCGACTTGCTGGTCGGTATTACAGCCGCAGAGGAACAGGGCGCAGCCGGCGGCGACGGCGGCACGAACCGCAATCCGCGCGATGCCATGGCGGCCGGCGGTCAATGTGCGGAAAGTCTTCATCGTCCTCTCCTGCTGGCCAAGTCCCGATTCATCCAAGTCCCGATCTATCCAAGTCCCGATCTATCCAAATCCCGCTCGCCAAAGTCCCACTGCCGAACTCAATCTAGAATGAAGCCGTATTTCCCGTGGTAGCTGTTATCCGCCGGAGCCGGAGGTGCGCCGACGCCATAGATGCGGTTGAGCCGACCGAGCAGCACGGTTGCGGGATCGCTCGGATCGGCAAAGCCATCGTCCGGCCGCGACAGGTCCTTCTGTGCCACGGCGCGCACCACGTAGGGCGTCACCAGCACCATCAGCTCGGTCTGCTGATTGACGTAATCGCGGCTCCTGAACAGCGGCCCGAGAATCGGCAGCTCCATCAGGCCGGGCAGACCGTTGATGCTCTGTTTCGTTTGGTTCTGGATCATGCCGGCCATGGCGAGCGCGCCGCCGGAGGGGATCTCGACTGTCGTCTCGGCGCGGCGGGTGCGGATCGACGGAATCGTTGCGCTGGCGTTGGTCCCGGGCTCGGTGATCGTCAGCGAGTTGCTCGTCGACAGATCCGACACTTCGGTCATCACTTTGAGACTGATGCGGCCCTCGCTAAGCACCACCGGGGTGAAATCGAGGCTGACGCCGAATTTCTTGAAAGTAATCGAGGGCTGACAGGTTTCCGCGGTCGTACCGGCAGCCGCGCTCGAGCAGGTGTAGCCGTTCAACACCGGAAACTCGCCGCCGGCAACGAAGGTCGCCGACTCGCCGGATATCGCGGTCAGGTTAGGTTCGGCGAGGGTGTGAATAACGCCGGCCTGCTCCATCGCCTGCAAACTGGCGGTCACCGAGTTGAACGACCCGGTGATGGAGGAGCCGCTCAGCGATTGGCCATAGGACGAGAACGGATTGGTGTTGTTGAAGTTGACCACGGCCGTGCCGTAACCCAGCGAGCCGGCGAGATTGATGCCGAGCTGCTTGATGATGTCGCGCTCGACCTCGGCGACGGTCACTTTGAGCATAACCTGATCGCGGCCGCGCACCACGATGGCATTGACGATCTTGTTGCCGGCCGCCGGGTTGTCACCGACCAGGCGCACCGCGAGATCGTAGGCCTGCTGCGCTTCGGCCGGGCTCGCCACCGAGCCGGAGAGAACGACGCCGTCGCCGATGCCCTCGACCGCGATATCGGCGTCCGGCAGAACCTGCCGGATCGCCGCGCGGATGCCGTTGAGATCGCGCGTCACCGCGATATCGAACCCGCCGATCTGCTTGCCTTCGGCGTCGAAGAAAAACACATTGGTTTGCCCGACCGCGGTGCCGATGATGTAGGCGCGGCGCGACGAACGCACGACGGCGTTGGCAATCTTGGGATCGGCGACCAGCACGTCCCGGATGTCGCGCGGCAGGTCGATAACGACCGATTTGCTGACACCCAGCGCGATCGACTGCGATTCGGCATCGCTGGCGGTGACATGGATCGTCTGCGTCGGCGGAGTGTTGAACGCCAGGTTCCCCGCCATCGCATGCGGAATGAGCCACGACATGACGATCAGGAGCGCAATAGCCGCCGCGCGTCTCGATGTCCGTGCTGTCATGCGCCAATCCTCCGCGCGGTCATCGGCTGGTTCCCAGCGTGCTGACGCCGAACCGCACCGTATTGATGGGACCGGCCCGGTCTTTGCCGTCGTCGCCGCCCTCGGCAGCGCCGGAGCCGGAGTCGAGGATGCTGCGCAGGGTGAGCGACAGCGTACCGATCTGACGCGACACTGCGAGCGTCTCGGCTTGCGGCTGGGTCACTTCGAGCGTCGCAGTCTTGCCGATCGCCGTCTTGGTGCCGTTCTTCTCTTCGATTGTCTG
>Ga0187887_10003756_pt1 | contig 11621 bp, 12 predicted proteins | sample June2016WEW_7_10_FD_132977 | JGI IMG/M metagenome (GOLD analysis project Ga0187887, IMG submission 132977) | Peatland microbial communities from SPRUCE experiment site at the Marcell Experimental Forest, Minnesota, USA - June2016WEW_7_10 | ecosystem: Environmental > Terrestrial > Soil >... | reverse complement strand
TCGCCCTACGCCATGGCCGGACTGATCGCGCTGAAGGACCGCTTCGATGTGGCCTTCGGCTGCGATACCGATCACGACCGGCACGGCGTGGTGACGCGCAGCGCGGGCCTGCTGAATCCGAATCATTACCTGGCGGTGGCGATTTCGTACCTGTTCCAGCATCGGCCCGGATGGCCCGCCGGGGCCGCAGTGGGCAAGACGCTGGTGTCGAGCAGCATGATCGATCGCGTGGCCGGCAGTCTGAAGCTGAAGATGGTGGAAGTGCCGGTGGGATTCAAATGGATGGTGGACGGCCTGGTGACTGGCGAGTTTGGCTTTGGCGGCGAGGAGAGCGCCGGCGCGTCGTTCCTGCGGCGCGATGGCACGGTGTGGACCACGGACAAGGACGGCATCATCATGGGGCTGCTGGCGGCCGAGATCCTGGCGCGCACCGGCCGCGATCCCGGCGAATTGTACCGGGAACTGACGGAGAAGTTCGGCGCTCCGGTCTATGAGCGCATCGACGCGCCGGCCACGCCCGAGCAGAAAGCGATCTTGCTGAAGCTCTCGCCGGCTGATTTGCACGCCGCGGAATTCGCGGGCGAAAAGATCGAGGCGACGTTGACCACCGCGCCCGGAAACGGAGCGCCCATCGGCGGGTTGAAGGTGGTGACGGCGAATGGCTGGTTCGCCGCGCGCCCATCGGGCACCGAAAGCGTGTATAAGCTCTACGCGGAGAGCTTCCTAGGCGAGGAGCATTTGCGGAGGATACAGAAGGAAGCGCGCGAACTGATCGCCCAAACGTTCGCCGGCGTGTAAGTGGGGCCGGCCCCTCGGCCTGGTGGGGCGGACCTCCAGGTCTGCACGGGTCCTCCAGGACCCGCTCCGCAGGCCGACGTGGACGTCGGCCGCAGGACTGGAGTCCTGCCCCACGAATATTGCAGCTTGATTGGAGGCGCGCGAATGGCGAAAACGCATCACTACTCAGTCGTTGTCGAATGGACCGGTAACACTGGGACAGGCACATCCGGCTATCGAAACTACGAGCGGCGGCACGAAATCTCCGCAAGGACCGAAAAACCCGTTATCCCAGGTTCCTCCGATCCGGCATTTCGCGGTGATCCAACGCGCTGGAATCCCGAGGAATTGCTGGTTGCTTCCTTATCGGCATGCCATCAACTCTGGTATCTCCATTTGTGCGCGGACGCAGGGATTGTGGTGCTTGATTACGTTGACCATGCCGAAGGCTGGATGGAGGAAACGCCTGACGGTGCGGGACGCTTCACGCGTGTGATCCTGCATCCTCAGGTCACCGTCGCGGCCGGCTCCGATATTGTAAAGGCGCGCGAGTTACATGCCGCCGCACACGCCAAATGCTTCATCGCACGGTCCGTGAACTTTCCGGTTGAACACGAACCGGAGATTTCCCTCGCTTAAACGAAAATGGCGACCGCACAACTGACTAGCTTGATCGTGGCGAAACGGAACCCCCTCGTCTGTGGTGCATGCGGCGCGAACCGCGGCTGCGGCGATTGTGTCTTACGCCGCCGCCCGCTTATTCCGCCTGCCCGAAGCTTACTGGGCTCCCATCTCGGCGCTGGTCGTGATGCAGTCGACGTTGGGCGCCGCGCTCCCGATTTCCGCGCAGCGCTTCGCGGGGACGGCGATGGGGGCCGTGGTTGGGGCGGTAGCTGCCATCTACTTCCGCCAAAGCCTCTGGGCATTCGGCATAGCCGTCTTCTTAATTGGAATACTCTGCGCGGTCTTGCGCGTGGAGAGAAACGCTTACCGATATGCAAGCATCACTCTGGCGATTGTAATGCTCGTGCCGCGATCTAACAGCGCGTGGTTGATCGCGACTCACCGGTTCTTCGAAGTTTCACTCGGGATTGCAGTCGGCCTTATGCTCTCGGCTTTCTGGCCCGAGCGGCTGTTCAGCGCACCCGCCGCGCCAGCGCCCGCACCACCATCCGCAAACGGTCCGGCCACGGCAGACGGGCAAGATTCACGCGCACCACGCCGTTAGTGAAGTAAGTCTTGCGCGAATAGTCGATGGCCACCTCCACCACCACGGGACGCTTGGCTTCTGTCAGCTTGCAAGCTTGCCGCAAGACCGACTCTATCTCTGCATTCCTGGCTAACATGAGATACTCAGCGCCTACCGCCCGGCAGAATGCCGGTAAGTCGTAGTCCGGCAATTCGCTGCAACTCTTGCGTCCCAGCGCCGTCTGCTGGAACTGGGCGATTTGTGCCAACTCGCGGTCGCGCAGCAACAGCACCATCACCGGCAACTGCAACTGCGCCGCGGTCAATAGTTCCAGGCCGGTCATCAGGAATGCGCCGTCGCCCGCCAGCGATACCACGGGCCGGCCGGGACAAGCCAGCGCCGCTCCCAAAGCCGCCGGTACGGCGTAGCCCATGCAAGAGTAATCGAGGGGCGCCAGGAACGAACGTGGCCGGTCGAGCCGCAGGCACTCCACGGCCAGAAAGGTTCCATTGCCGCTGTCGGTGGTATAAATGGCCGCGGGACCTACTAACGCCTGCACCGCCTTGAGTAACTGGGGCGGCGTCACCTTATCTGCGTCCGCCGGAGCGTCCCAGCCCGACCATACCTTCGCATGGCCCGTGCGGATGGATTCCCTGAGTGCCGGATCCGTCGGGCGCGCCGGAAGGTTAGTCAGCAGCGCCGTGATGAATGGAGCAGCGTCGGCAACCACGGGTAAGTCGGCGCGATAATTCTTATCCAGCACCGAAGGATCGATATCTACGTGGACTAACTTGCCGGGCACCTCCAGGCCGTAGCTCCCGGTGCCCACCTCGGAGAAACGGCAGCCAATGGCCAGCGTCAAGTCGCAGCCCGCGGCGATCTTCTGTACAAACGGAGGCGCGGCCGCGCCGAAGCCGCACCACAGCCACAGAGGATGGCTCTCGGGATAGATGCCCTTGGCTGCGAAGGTGGTCGAAACGGGAGCTTCCAGCCGCTCGGCCAGCGCGATGAGATCGGCGCCCGCGCCGGCGGCTCCCAGTCCCAAATACAAGAGCGGACGGCGGGAGGCGGCCAGCAGGCCGCGGGCCTGTTCGAGGTCCGCCGCGCGAAACGTTGGCTGTGCATCCGGCTGTTCGGCGTAGGCGTCCAGGTCCACATCGTGGCGAAAGATGTAGTGCTCCGCCGGGACCTCCACGAACACAGGACCCGCAGGCGCCGCGCGTGCCATGCGGCAGGCCCGGCGGATCGTGCCGTAGAGATCCGCGCCCTTTTCGATCAGGAATTGCGCCTTGGTCACGGGGCGCGCGATCGCCAGTTGATCCACGGCGTGCAGTTGATATGACTTGCCGGTGTCGCGCCGGATGCCGCAGGCCAGCACCAGCATGGGGATGCCATCCAGATACGCCTCGGCGATTCCCGAGAGCGCGTGCGTCAGTCCCGCGCCCGGTACCACGTTGGCCGCCGCCAGCATTCCCGAGGAGCGGGCCACGCCGTCGGCCATGAAGGAAGCGCTCTGCTCGTCGGTGACCAGGATCGGGCGAACCTTGGTGGAGCGCGCGAGCGAGTCATACAGTTCGATGTTATGCGTGCCGGGAATGCCGAAGGTGAACGGAATGCCTTCGTCTTCCAGGGCGCGCACCACGATATCTGCGCCGGTCATCTTCATAGCATCCTCATAGCAGGGCGGGGACCTCCTCGCGAATGCGCTGGGCCACGCGGTCGGCCAGCGCCATGATAGTGACGTAGGGATTGATTTCGAGCGAATTGGGGAACAGGCTGGCGTCCGCCACGAACAGCCAGGGCAGGCCATGCACGCGGCCGTACGAATCGGTGACGGAGTTGGCGGGGCCGCTGCCCATGCCGCAGCCGCCTTGCGGATGTGCGGCCGATACAGGCGTTTTCCCCGGCCGGAATTCCGCGGCGGCGGCGATCTCTTCCAGACGCGCGGCGTCGCCGGCCTCGATGGTCGTGTCGCGCGCGACGGGCATGTGGACACGCACGGCTCCCGCCGCGAAGAGAATCTTCGCCGAGGCGATGGCGCCGCGAATCAATCCGCGGATGGCGTCGTGCTGGAATCGGTACTCGACCACCGGCCGGCCGGCTTTGTCGATGGCGACGCGGTTGTACTCGTCCGCTTCGTCGCAAGCCAGCACCAGGATCATCTGCAGCCGCGGGAAAGCTCGCATAAAAGCGCTATGCGACTCGCCGAAGCCCACCATGCTCTTGGCCGTGATAAACGGAAAGTACATGCAGGTTTCCAGAACGAAATGATCGCTCTCGGCGAATTGATCGACGTAGTAGCTCTTGGGATGGCCCACGAAATTGGTGATCGGCCGCGCATGTTCGCCCACGATGATGAACGCGGGATGGCTGGTGAAACCATAACCCAGCCGCGGCAGACTCCGTCCCATGCCCGAGCGCAGCAGCAGCGCCGGCGTATTCACGGCGCCCGCCGAAAGCACCACGATCTTCGCGTCGATCTGGTAATCGCCCGGCTCCCACGGCGAAGGATCGCCCTTCCCGCCCGCGGGCTTGGCGGCGACGCGCGCGGCCAGTGTCTTCTCGCCGACCGTCAGCACCTGGCAGCGCGTGACCACTTCCACGCCATTCTGTTCGGCGCGCGGCAACTGCACGCGGTCCGTGCCCTGCTTGGCTTGATTGGGACAGCCCAGGTTGCAGAGGCTGGATCCGCGGCAACCTTTGATGTTCACCGGGAACTGTTGCACGTCGTAGTTCAGCTTGCGGCAGCCTTCCACGAACAGCTTGTTGTTTTCGTTGATGAGGCCGTCTTCCACCAGGTGCGCGTTGTTTTCGGCCATGAACTTCCGCGCGCGGCAATCCAGATCGGCATGCGTGAGGCCCGGCACATCCCATCGGCGGATGACGCGCTCCGGCGGCAGCATGGAAGTGCCGGTATAGACCACCGTGGAACCGCCGTAGGCGCAGCCGAACGCAATGGTCATCGTGCCGTCGGCGGTGAGAAAGCCGCCGCCGTCTTCGTAGAGCGCGCCGGCCATCTCTAGCTCGCGGCCGGTGAACTCATCGTCGCGCAGGCGGGGCCCTTTCTCCAGAACGGCGATGCGCCAGCCTTGCCGGCAAAGAGGCGAGAGTTCCTGCGCCACCGTGCCGCCGCCCGCGCCGGAGCCTACGATCACGATGTCGTAACTGACCCGCTTCACGGGAGCGCCTCCCAGCCGCGGGCGCTGGCGGCGTAGCCGATCGCCTGGGCCGCCTGCGGCCTGCCGTAATAACCGGCCAGCACGATAGTGCGCAGTCCCCAGAAGCCCACGCGCACCTTTTGAATCCGATCGTTTTCGAGGTGCGCCAGGACGCGCGTGCGGGCAGTCGGATGCAATCGCGTGAAAGGCCGGCCGTAGCGCACGACGGGGAGCCACTGAATCGCGCCCAGGAACATGCGGATCTGGCGCATGAGCGATTCCGGACGGTCGCGCAGCAGCGCTTCGACAACCTGATGAAGGTCATGCCATCCTTGCTCATCCAGAGCCGCGGCTTCCGGAACGATGGTCGAAACCACCGCACGGAAGATGGCAAGGTCGGGATTAAGCGGCATTCCACCTCACGGTATCACGGGTCACGTGGGGCAGCCCGGCCTGGTGTGTTCGGTGTGACTTGTATTCAAGGGGTGGAAGTCCCCCAATGGACTGTAATGACCGGAACCATTCGTCCGGTGTCCGCCGCGAGGCGGAATCTGAAGAAAGCCGATGACGAGATCGGATTCGACGTAGACGTACAGGAAGCGGATATCAGGCCTTTGCAGCTTGGGTCACCCGGTCAGGACGGGGAAGCCCTATGGTCATGCGGAAGCTGTGGGGTAGATCCGACGGGTCTGCGAGAAGAAAGACAAGCCTTACTGGTCAGTGGATTCGGCGCAAACTGCGTGGTTACCGCCTCAAGACTGCGGTCGCTGGGCGTCTCGGCGGCATCGGCAAGCAAAGTGGGCAGTTCGGGCAATGGGCCGTGGCGGTTGGCCAGTTGTCCCCCGGGTTCCCCGCGCTTTGTCGACCCGGTGGTTCCACACTCAGGGACTCGTGTCCTTGGTCACCAAATATGACTCGTTCCACCGGGTCGGCGGATTGGCAGGCTCTGGAGTTCCACTTTCATGGGATGGATTTCTAGCAGGAGACTAGCCTAGAAGGGCTCTCACAGGCTGAAGCCTGTGCCACCAACTGCCGCTACGTCATTGATAACCGGTGGCACAGACTTTAGTTGCCTGACAATGCCGCGCGGCGGGCCAGCCTCGCGCCGATGGAGCAAGCGATGCCCAGACGTCGGCCGGCCCCCCGATCTGGCACCCTACGACGCTCTTGCCGTTAGCTCGCGTTGCCGATTGCGCAAATACGCTCCCAGCATGCGGTCTGTGACCCGGATGTGATCGTTGAGCCAGCCATGCAAGAATGCCAATAATTCGCAAACAGCGTCGCGATCGCCGGAGCGTATGCGAACTTCCAAGACAGTCATTTTGGAGCGGACAGTATGATGCTGCTGCTTATGCCAGGCATAGAACGAATATCCGGTGGCGCGCATCTGCCGTTCCTCGTGCCAGAAATGTTCCGAGCTGTGGACCGCCAGTTCGTTCACCAGGGAACGAACCTGTTCAGTTGGAGCAGGCCCTCGCAAAGCACGCTGCAGGTTGCGGCACAACGTGAATATCAACTGGTGTTCGCGGTCAATTTCAGGAATGAAAACACCGTGCTGTTGTTCCGTCCATTCGAATGTTCGCATACGAATATCCGCATTATATCGTCTCGCGCGTCATCCCGCTGAGGACCGCTGGCTGTTATTGGTGATACGGGATGGCTCAGACATTTCTTCCTCCACAAAATCTGGCGGTGCTCGTCCAGGAGAGGCTGTACCGTGGGCTAGATCGAGCGAACAGGTCAAGGCGAAATTCGGGACGCGGGGATACGGTCACTGCCTGTATAGGTCCTCAAACTGCCGTAGTTCGCCGGCGTTCAAATCCGATACGGCCCACCAACTCATCCCGTTTGTGTTCCAATGGACGACGTGATAGCCGTTGCGCTCAAGCTCCGGGCTGCCGTCCGTCGCAGCCGAGGGCCACGTGAACACATTAATAATGTGTTTACGCCGCTGGTACACGAGGGCCGCCACCGTACGGCCGCTCACGTAATCGATCCGCCCGCCAATTAAGGGAAAGCCTTGAGCCGCGAAGTCTCTGACGTCCGGTGAGAAGTCCAGCTTGCCATTGAACCACGGCTTTACCGTGTGCTGGTCGGAGGAGGGCACGTCCAAGAGATGTGCGCCCATCAGCGATCGCACGTGGCTCGACAGAACGTCCCGCGCGATCAGATCCACGCGAGAACTTCGGGAAGGGAACAGAGCGATATTCCAGGCGGCCGAAACCGCCAGCAGGATGGCGGCCGCAATCGCCATCCAGCGCCAAAATCCGGTGGCGGGTCGGTCGGCGCGCCGATCGGCTTGGCGCACGGAAACCTGAATGCGCTCGCGCAGGCCAGCGGGTGCACGATAATACTGCGCATGGGCCCGGATGCCGGCGCGCAGTTCCAGAAGTTGCGCGTGCACCCCGGCGCAAGAACTGCAACTCGCCAGATGCTCCGCGACCTGGACTCTTTGGGCCGCATCCAGTTCATCGTCCAGATACGACTCCAGCAGACTCTTTGCCGGCACGCAGGTCATTTGGAATCCTCCTTCATCCGCGCCGCCACACAATCCCGCAGGCTTTGGCGCGCGCGCGATAGCCGGGACATGACGGTGCCGATCGGCGCACTTGCGGCCTCCGCGATTTCCAGGTAAGACATTTCCTCCATCTCCCGCATCACCACGACCTCGCGGAACTCAACGGGAAGTAAGTCCAGACAATTCCGTAACGCCGCGAACCTGGCGCCTTCTACCAACTTAGCCTCGACAGTCGCAGCCTCGGACCCGGGGCCGTGCATTTCTTCATCGAAAGACACTTGAGGTGCGGTCTTTTCGCGGTGCAGCCAGGTCAGTGCGGTGTTGCGGACCACCGCCAGGAGCCAGGACCGTCCGTCTCCGCCTCGAAAACCGTCGAAAAACCTAAAGGCGCGCAGGTAGGACTCCTGGACTATGTCCTCCGCATCGTGCTCGTTCCGCGTGAGCCAACGCGCCAAGTTATAAGCCGCATCCAAATGCGGAAGCATCGTTTTTTCGAAGAGGGCCACTCTTGGCGCGGCTTCCATCAGGCCGGCCTCTCGTCGCGCGTAGCCTGCGAGTTGCGCGGCAGAGCCGCCACTGGAAACGATCCAGGTCGGGAGTGCGAAATCATTTGTCACTATATGGTACACCGCAGTGCCTCGCCCATTACCGGGCTACGCCTGCATCTGCGGGAGTGGCACTGTGAGCCGAGGCCAACGACCTCAGACGCCGCCGCTCGGCACGCGTCCACTGATAAATTCGTTCGAATTCGTCCGGAGATGGTTTTGCTCCAGGATGCATGAGAGTATAGCGGGGGAGCGGCATTCTGCGGTTTCGCACGACCGCGGCGAGCTCAGCCAGGAGGTCATGTTGCTTCTGGGCGTCATACTCGCCCCAGCGGGATAGGTTCAGATGGCTGCGGGCCTCATGGACATCCTTCTCGATCAGCCAGGACATTGGGGCAACATAACTATACCAGGGCCATTCGGTTCGCTCAGAGTGGCAATTCTGACAGGACTTTTCCAGGATGCGCACCAGGGCGGGATCGACATCGGCGCCGGAGAGCAACGGCCGGGCCGAATTGGTCTTCAGTCCGAACGGATGGATCAAGGCCGACGCGACGGCAAGCACGCTGGCGCACGCAATGGCGTAGTGAGGACGCTTTAGGAGGATCTTCTTCATATCCATGCATACTGCCGGCAGCGGCAATTTATTCCCGCGTTCAATTTACACTTGCAAACGGGACGGCCGGGAATAATCGGTGCGTCACCGCAGTACATGGGTGTGGAGAGCAAAATGTCAAAATTCATTCTTCACGACCACAACGACGACGGAATCAATCGAAGGGGATTCCTCGAATGCATGGCCTGGGCGGGAACAGGCGTAGTATGGACCCTCGGCAGCGGGGTTCTCACCTCGCGCGCATTCGGGAAGCCGGCCCCCGCCGGCGAAGGCAAAGGCGAGATGACTTTCGTGCAAATCAGCGACAGCCACATCGGATTCAACAAGCCGGCAAATCCGGACGTGGCTGGCACACTGCAGGCCACCGTTGATAAGATCAACGCCCTGCCGCGGACGCCGGAGTTCATCATTCACACGGGCGACCTCAGCCACACGTCTAAGCCCGGGGAATTCGACACCATGGACCAGTTGCTGAAGTCCGCCAAGACCAGCCAGATCTTCTATGTGCCCGGCGAGCATGACACGTCGGTGGATGACGGCAAGCAGTATCTGGAACGCTACGGCAAAGGCACCCAGGGCAATGGCTGGTACAGCTTCGATCAAAAAGGCGTGCACTTTGTGGGACTGGTGAACGTGGTTGGACTGGAACACCTCGGAAAACTGGGCGCCGATCAGCTCCAATGGCTGGAAGCCGACCTCAAGGCGCGCTCCAGCAGCACGCCAATTGTGGTGTTCGCGCATATCCCGCTGTGGTCGGTCTATCCCGATTGGGGCTGGGGCACCGAAGACAGCGCGCAGGCGCTCACGTATCTGAAACGCTTCGGGTCAGTGACGGTTTTGAACGGCCATATCCATCAAGTGTTGCAGAAGGTGGAGGGCAACGTGACTTTCCATACGGCGATGTCCACGGCGTTTCCGCAACCGGCGCCCGGAACCGCGCCGGCGGCCGGTCCGATGAAAGTACCCGCCGAGCGGCTGCGGAGCGTGCTTGGCATTACAAACGTGCAGTATGTGGCGCGCAAGCACAGCCTGGCACTGGTGGATTCGCCGCTGGCGGCGGGGAACTGAGTCCAATCCAATGAAACGATTATTAGTGATGCTAGCCGCGGCATTCGCCGTTGTGGCGATGACCGCACGCACGCAGACCAGCGACGGCAAGGGCCTTTTCGAAAAGCGGTGTTCCGGCTGCCATTCGCTGGATCACGATAAGGAGGGGCCGAGGCTGGAAGGCGTTTACGGCAGGGCCGCAGGCTCTGTGGCGTCGTTTAATTACTCGGACGCGCTGAAAAGTTCGCACATTACCTGGGACGCCGATTCGCTCGACAGATGGCTAGCCGGTCCGGACAAGTTCGTTCCGGAGACTGACATGGCCTTCCATGTGGAGAGTGCTACCGAGCGGAGTGCGATCATCGCGTACTTAAAAGAAGTGCGGTGAGGTACACCCGACATGTTAGACGACCGGCCTTTGCCAACAAGATTCCAGCCAGTGATTCGCCGGCCTCGAGTGCCGGCGAGCCTCGCGCGGTTCCCCTTGTGCCCCGCCGTGGCGTGAGGAGTGAAGGCGGCAAATATGTACGCGACCACGTCTGAGACTGCAAATACGGGCGTCTTTTGCGTCTGGCCCAACGAAGCGCCGTCTAGACAGCGCAAACCCGATGACGCTGAGCTGGTAGCGCGACTGCGGGCTCGCGATGAGACGGCTTTTCGTGAAATCGTCTGGCGCTACGCATGCAAACTCTATCGGCTCTCCTATGGCATCCTGGGCAATCGCGACGATGCGAATGACGTCGCACAAGAAGTCTTTACAAAGGTTTATTTCTCCATCCATGGGTTCGCAGGCCGAAGCTCTTTCTATGCGTGGATTCATCGCATCACTGTAAATCACTGTTACGGATTCCTGCGGAAGAAACGACTCAACACAACTTACTCAAGCGATTCGCTCGACGACGCGCAAGCACCACGAATGGAGATTGCCGGCTGGCGTCCTACACCCGATCGAACTGCCATGCAAAGGGATTTCATCAATAAGCTGCTGGCAGATATCCCGGACGACGACCGTCGGCTGCTTATTGCGAAGGAGGTCGAGGGTTTCTCTATAGCCGAGCTGGCTCAAATGACAGGACTGAAAGAGAACACGATCAAGTGCAGGTTGTTTCGGATTCGTCAAGCCCTCGCCGCAGCCGGCCATTGCGCTCTGAACGCCGCTCGATCGTGAGTGTATCCCACAGACATTCGGAAGCTTATGCAAGCGGAACATAACACATGTCATCCGATGGAGCATCGACGCAACCGCTTGCCACCGATGCGTGCATCGACGATTCGTTTGGTCGGAAGCGCTCCTCCACAGATCGACGAATGTACAAAACCTTTACACATTAATAACAACGGATCACCCGCGGATTGTTAGTATCGCTATAGGAGGCAGTTAGCAATCAATGATAAACGGACAAGAGAAAACGCAGAGCGCGACAAACCGCCGCTCTTTCATGAAGAAAGGACTGGGGGTTGCCGCGGTCGGCGCGGGAGTTCTGGCCGCCGGCCGGCCCATGTTCGGACAGTCTTCCAGGCTTTCCAGCGGCGACGTCGCCATTCTCCGATTTCTGGCGGCAGCGGAATTGATCGAATCGGACCTTTGGACACAGTACGCGGAACTGGGTGGCATCGGCGATCATTTACCCATTGAGGTAAACCCGGACCAACGATTGAACCCCTATCAGGTAGGCTTGTCAAACCTCGATTCCGATGGTCCGCAATATATCAGCAGTAACACGCTGGACGAAGTGAGCCATGCCACGTTCCTCAATGCCTATCTCGTGTC
>Ga0187887_10003755_pt1 | contig 11622 bp, 7 predicted proteins | sample June2016WEW_7_10_FD_132977 | JGI IMG/M metagenome (GOLD analysis project Ga0187887, IMG submission 132977) | Peatland microbial communities from SPRUCE experiment site at the Marcell Experimental Forest, Minnesota, USA - June2016WEW_7_10 | ecosystem: Environmental > Terrestrial > Soil > Wetlands... | reverse complement strand
AGATTCTTCGGGTCGGGCATTCGCGCCGCCACCAGGGTCTCGCAGCGCGCGCAACGAAAATAGTCGTCTGAAAAAACCTCCAGACTTTCGTTGCCGCACCAGCAGCGCGAGACACAACTCAGCCCGGACTCCGCGCCGGGAGCAGAGTGTGCGTGCCCAATGGCATGCGACCGGCGTTTCATCCGATCCGCGATTCTTCGATGTTGCTGGTTTTCATCCTATTCTATTTTGCTCCAATATCGATCTCTATATTGCCGCGATACGATACGGCGCGCGCAACATGGGAACGGCCGACTCGTTTGATATAGTACGTTCTCGTCGGCGCCAGGATCGTTCCCAGCGCCATCGCGAAGAGAGCTGAATGCTCGATCAGATCATCGACTTGACAAGGCGCTGCCCGTACGACTTTCGCCTGTCGGCTTTTCCAGCCGATCCACTTGCACACCTTTTCGAGGAGTGGGTTCCGTATTACCGAACAAAGTGGGCGATTGCGGCGGTGCTTAGACCGAAGCGAATTTTGGAGATCGGTGTACGCTTTGGGTACAGCGCGATGGCATTTCTGGACGCTTGCCCGTCAGCTTCCTACCTCGGGATGGATATTAATTCGGAAGCCAACGGCGGATACCCGGACGCTGTATTCTGGGCTGCCAGGCAGTTGAGGCATCGGAAAGCGAGCTTTCTCATTGCGGACTCGCAGACCTTTGACCAGTGGCCGGGAGAGCGTTACGATCTGATCCACGTGGATGGTCAACAGGATGGCAGGGGCACCATCCATGACCTCAGCGTGGCGCTGCGGCAGGCAGACTACATCCTGCTGGACGGCTGCTTGTGGACGCGACAGAATTTCCTCGCGGCCAATGAGTTCATCTATCGCTATCGGGACCTCATTGAGTCTTGCTTCGTGATCCCTGGATACGCCGGCGAGTTGATCATCCGGCCAAAGCTCGAGGCTGCGTCGCCGGGGCCGACGCGGGTGGAGTCGAGTGAACAACTCCGGACGTCCTATACGCGCGAGTATTATTTGCGCGACTGCGGTGGTTTCGACGACTTTAAGCGGAGCCGCGGCGCGAGAATCGAGGACGACCGGCTACTGGCGGTCAGCACCCTCGCCTCAACTGGAATCGCCGGACGTGCGCTGGACCTGGGATGCGGACGCGGCGAAGTTAGTCTTGATCTGGCACGAAAAGGATACGAGGTCACCGCCGTCGACTACTCAGAGGAGGCTGTCCGGCTGGCTCGAGAGGCCTGCGCCGCCGGCTACCCGGGAGATGGCAGTATCCGGTTCCACCGCTGCGATGTGAATGCGGCCCCAATCGAGGGCCTCTACGACGTCGTCATAGCATCCGATCTTATCGAGCACATGTTTCCTGAGGAGTTGGACCGCCTATACAGCCTTGTGGCGAGACATCTGAGCCCAGGTGGGTTCTTCCTGATCCATACCTTCCCCAATCTATGGTTTTACCGATATGACTACGCACGAAGGCAACGGCTGGCGAGACGCCTGGGCGCTTATCTGCCCGATGAACCGCGAACACGATACGAACTGCTAATGCACATTAACGAACAGTCGCCGCGAGTCCTCCGCCGTCAATTGGCGAGGTACTTCCCTCATGTGGACCTGTGGTTCGGGCACCCGGAATCAGCGGCCGACAACCTTATGCGCGTGTTTTCGCGAGCGGAGATGCGTGCTGCCCCCGATCTATTCGCCGTGGCCTCGCACACGCCAATTCCTCGAGAACAACTGATCGCGCGGTTCCGCATGGATGCGCTGCCCAACCTGCCAAGTGGAGCGATCGGAATTCGACTGGAGCGCACGCCGGAGGCGATTCGACGAAACAGCCGGTTCACGATACGTCCGGTGCTGCACAATTCCAGCGGGTTGGACCTGCGCAGCGCGGAACCGTATCCTGTCCATCTCTCTTATCACTGGCTCGGTCGGGAAACCGAGGAATACCTTGTGTTTGACGGGCAGCGTTCGCGCCTGCACCCGTCCTTGCGGAACGGCGAAACGAACAGCTACCAGATGACTGTGGACGCGCCGGATGTGGCTGGAGAATTTCGACTCCGGGTCACGCTCGTGCAGGAGTTCGTCCGCTGGCTGGATGCCTCGCCTGAATCCATCTTCCTGGATGATATAATCGCCGTTCTGTGACAATGCGCCAGTGCCACTCATGGATACTTCTTCCGACCTCCTGACCGGACGCTGGCCTCACCAATCGGCTTTCACGGACGTGCGTCACAGCGTCCAGTTCACTGACGGCACGGGGCGTTGCGTGGGCGTTGCCGTCTGCGACGATTCCGGCGAACTCAGAACGGGCTTCCGGCAGGGTGAGCGCGCCCATTTCTTTGTGGAGTTCGAAGTACTCCGGGACATTCAGACTCCATCCGCCGGGCTGGAGTTGCGTACCAGGAGTGGGTCGCTGATTCACGGCAAGAACACATTCCAATATGGTTCGCCGGTTCCGCACATGGTACACGGTGGATCGAAACTCAGGTATCACCAGTGGATCGATCTGAAAGTGGCGCCGGAGGAATACGATTTTGGAGTCGGTTTGGCGGGAACCGATGCGGACTCTCATGACGGATACGTCAATGGTCACTTGTCGCACGTCGAGTTCGGCAGCAGGATCCGGGAGCACTGCCGCGTGGTCCGTGCCGGTTCACTGGAGGTGGATTTTGCGGTGGATGGCAAACTTTCCCACCACGGCATAGCCGAGTTGCCCGGCTGTGCCAGTCTGCAAGTGGTGGAAGACGGCATCGGCAGTGTGCAGGTGGTTGGAGAAGTTGCGGAAGATCCTACGCCTCCGGTGTTTCACGTCACCCATTGGAAGGCAGGTTCCCAGTGGATACACAAGATCCTGCGGCAATGCGTTCCAGAAAGGATCGTCGCACCCCGTCTGGGGGAAGCCCAGGTCCGTCACTACGCGATTCAGCGCGGCCGTGTTTATCCTACGGTCTACATGACGAAGGAGGACCTGGCCAAGGTTGCTCCGCTCGACGCGAAGCTCTTCGTAGTCATTCGCGACCTCCGCGATACCCTGGTCTCCGCGTATTTCAGCATCAAGTACAGTCACCCCATGGTCAATGACGAGATCGTTGCTCTACGCAGAAAGCTGCTTGAACTGGACCAGGAAGCCGGCTTTCTTCACCTGCTGGACGACTGGCTTCCGCAATGTGCGAGAATTCAGCTCTCATGGATTGAAGCGGGCGAGCCCGTTCTGAAGTATGAGGACTTGCTGGAAGACGATCTGGAACTGCTTAAGAGCGCCCTGATTCAAAAGTGCGGATTGCCGGTTTCGCCCGAAGATCTGCGGAAGGCGATCCTGGACAACCGCTTTGAATCTCTTACACGCGGACGCAAGCGAGGGGCCGAGGAGATTCTTGCCCACGAGCGTAAGGGCGTTGCCGGAGACTGGCGAAACCATTTCACCGAAAGGATCAAGGCTGCGTTCAAGGCGCGCCATGGCGGTGTGCTGGTAGCGACAGGCTACGAGAAAGATCTCTGCTGGTAGACGTTTCGGCGGCCTGCAGTGACGCGGCGATCATGCCTGCCGGTGCCCTCGGCACGTTAGAGAATGGATTCATGACCAGACAAGAAGCGGGCCCGCCGCCGAAGCCGAGTGGCTTTGATCCCGAGGTCCTGTTCGGTGGAGTTCACTGGCACCAACAGTGGGAAGTCTACCAGGACGTGTTCACACCTGGGCGGAATCCGGTTTGCGACCTCATGGCGTATGCCGGCGTTCCTCAGGACCTGAGCGGAAAGACGGTGCTGGACATCGGCGCCTGGAACGGTTGCTTCAGCTTCGAATGTATCCGCAGAGGCGCTTCCCGCGTTCTTGGGCTTGGTCCGGATGACCCCGTGACCTCCGGGTTTTTCCGGTTGAAAGAGGCGCTTGGGCACCAGAACGCCGACTACGTCAAGGGTTCGGTATACGACCTGGATAAGGGCTTGATCGGCGAATTCGATATAGTCTTGTTCTTCGGCGTGCTCTATCATCTTCGTTATCCATTGCTGGCGCTCGACAAGATTTTCGATGTTTGCAAGGAGCGCTTGTTCGTGGAATCGTTCGTGATCGACAATCATTTTCTTCTGGGCGTCCGGAAGAACCTGCGGCAACTGGCCGAGGTGGCGCCCGAATTGGTGGAGACACCGCTCTGGGAGTTCTTCCAGTTCGACGAGGTGAACGAGGATGGCAGCAACTGGTTCGGGCCGAACCTTTGCGCTTTGACCGCCGCAGTCGAAAGCGCCGGCTTCGACGTGACTCATTCGTCGACATGGGGCCACCGAGCCGCGCTGGCCGCTACCAGGACCGGTGAGCCGCAGTTCCTGACGATGAACTCTTACGAAAACGACGAGGTGGTGGCCGGCAGCGTCGGACTTCGCCAGGAGTAAGCCGGCCGGTTTGGGGGCGAACGGATGACAAGCCCATGCCGGGAATTTGGGCTACGGTCAGTCGGAAAAGTGCGCACAGGGCATCGCGCTGAGGTCAACAAGGAAGGTGTATGGGCATGCCGTACAGACGAAACGCTACGTGGAGGCCAGGATGAAGCCTGGCGAAGAAACACAGACCAGCGGCTCCGTACCATCTGCTCACGGGGAGGACCGGCTGCTTTCCCGATATTGGGGTTGGTTCCTCGTGGTTGTGTTGCTGGTATTTGAATACGGCCTTTTCCGCCAATACGTGTTACGAGAAATTGCCTGGGCTTATCCGGCCTCCTTTGATCAAGCGACTTATCTCTTTCAAGCTTATGGAGACTACGAACGCATTCTCTCGGAAGGATTCCTGCCTGGCTTGAAATCCAGTCTGCTTGCTCAGATTCCAATGGGGGTCATGTTGCAGACTCAGGCCGCACTGTTGTTCCTGACTATCGGGCCAACGCGTCTCAGCGCCCTTACCCTTTCATTCCTTTATTTCGCATTGTTTCAGTTGCTTCTGGTGCACACGCTCAGGTGGCTAACCGGACGGTGGTCGCTGGCATTCATCGGACTTGGGCTTTTTCTCGTCTCAACGAGCCGGTTCTTTTGGGCGGGCGGGCTTGCGGATTTCCGTATCGACTCGATTGCTTCCTCACTCTACGGGATCACCCTCTGCCTTGCTATACGATCCCGCAATTTCCAGTCGCGCCCATGGTCCCTCGTTTGCGGCGCTTTTGCCGCGCTTCTTATACTCTTCCGCTTCATAGCCATCACCTATCTCATGGGAACGCTGGTCTGCTTTTTCGCATATCTGGCAATCAGCGCGCTACGGCGCCGCCGGAATGATCCATGGGTCGTGACGCGGGTTAAACGGCAGGCGCGCGGTCTGATGTTGGCGGTGCTGCCAATCGTCGGTCTGGTTGTGCCTCTTCTGATTCTTAGCCGTCAGGCCCTGTACTCGTACTACGTCGTTGGACACCTGATTGGCAAAGAAAAGGAGATCCGCGCCGCCGAGTTTGGCGCGGTTGGCTTCTTTAACTATTACTTGTACTATCCCGTTTCTCTCTGCAGAGACCATCTCGGTATTTGTTTCATTGTGCTCGTGCTGTTGATCGCAGCCGCTTTCGCAGTTTGCCGGTTTGATGGCGGGCGCCGCGCCTTATCGGACGACCGGGAGCGGAGACGAGAACTTCAGGACTCTCTTACCTTGTGTCTGCTGGCATTCCTGATGCCGCTGGCTCTGTTTACATACGACGTGGCTAAGTCGCCGGTGGTGGCCGGCATGTTGGTAATCCCGGTCGTTTGGGTCATTCTTCTGGGTGGTTTGTGGCTTTCTCGATTTGGCTCGTGGGGACATCCAGGCCGCGCCAACCAGGTTGCGTTGTGCGTGATCGCAGTTCTGGCGCTGCTTGCAGGAACGTGGACCGAGTTCGCGATGAATGTCAGGAAGTTCCATACCGTAAACCGCGAACAGGAGCAGCACCTTCTTGAGGTCTACGACCGGATAGGCGCATATTGTGCCGCGCTCGGACTGGAGACACCGCGGATCGCCGCAGACCGCGTTCTGGATTATTTCTCCGGCTCCGTCGTCCCAGTCATGGTCTATGAAAGATCGAAAGTCCTTCTCCGCCCCGAACCCACGCTCGGCAACGGCATCTTTCAAGTGAGCCACGACGACGCGTTGAATGAGGTCAGGGCATCGGATATCGCCATCCTTACAACAAACTCCGTGCCCGCCGATGAAGCATCTCCATATCCTTTCACGAAGTCGATGATCGCAATCAAGGCGGATCTCCTGGCGACCGCGACCGCCAGTATGGCGCCGCTGACTAAACTTAGTTTTGGCGGGCGCGACATCACTATCTTCGTCCGGTCAGGCGCCAGAGTCGAAGGCGACTCGGGCGGTTGGCTCACCAGTGCCGGGGCCACGGTTATAGCGCCCGTGATAACCTTGAGATCGCACCGCTACATTGTTCTGCAGGGCCGGACCATCTTTCCGGATCAGATTGGTGGACGGTTGCGTGTCTCCGCTCGTCTGTTGAGCGCCGCGGAGTCTCAGAGTCTGCCGACGCTGGTCTCTCCAATCTCGGCGAGTTATAAGATTGTCATCGATCTAAGAGGTCAGACGCTGCCCAGCGACGGCCTTGTGGACATCGCGCTTTCATTCGACCGGTATTTCGTTCCGAAGGAACGCGGGATCAACAGCGATGACAGGCAGTTGGTGATCATGACGCCGACCGACGTAACCGTAACGGACCAGGCGAACCCGCTATAGCCCATGCCGAGCGCTGACGGATCGGAAACCACGGCGCAATTCAGAGTCATCGCGGCCGGAGGTTCATGGCGATACACAGGTTGCAGAACACGAGCGGTAATGGCACGGGAAAAAACGACCGCTTTTGAACAGAAAAATGCGGCGAAAGCTCCTCCGCAATCTCGGCAGGCAGGTTGATGTGTTCCCGCTCGATAAACCACCGGTATGATTGTCCGTAGCGTTTCTCGAAGATCCTCTGCGCAGAGATTCGCCGGCTGAGTGTGTACGCGAGACCGCCCTCGCAGGGAATCACTACCTGAAACACGCCCCGTTCTTTATTGCACAGCCGGTGCGTTTCCCGAATGGCGCCAGGCAGATTCGGCAGATGCTCGAGCACGTGGACCGCGATGATCCGATCAAAGTGTCCATCCGGGAAATCAAGGGATTCCTGGCAATCCCCCACAACCATCCGGACCCTGGGAAATCGCCGCTTGATATCAGCGGCCATGTTCTCTCGCAACTCCACGGTCACGTAGTCCGCTTCCTGCTCCGCGCTCAAGCGCTCATAACTGAGATGCTCTCCCAATCCCGCACCGATCTCGAGACTGCGGCGAAAGCCGGGAGGTGCGTGCTTTGATACCCAGCCATGATTGAAGCTCTCGATCATGCGGTAGCGCGGCAGGGTCTCGTGCCACAGCTTCACGAAATCGTCGCTGATGATCCTTTGATCAGGCGTCAGCGGAGGAACGTGCTTAGGCCATTTCACGCCGGCCTCACCAGTCCAGACCCCGATCCTTCGGGACAATTCGCCGGAGGGTGTAAATGTCGCCTGCGTCCGCCTGGGCGAGGAGCCTGGGAAGTTTATCCCATGGGTCCCAAACAGCGCTGATCAGTTTCCCCGTGATGCCGTCGCTTTGGCTGGACAACAGGAATGCGCAGAGTTCGGCGGCTTTCTCAAGCGACGCGCCTCCTTCGTCCCTTTGCTTGATGGACCGCAGATAGAAAGCTTCTCCGGCCTGCTCCGGGCCTGCGGCGAGCACTTCATCCAGCAGGCGGGTATTCAAGGGACCGGGGGCAATGGAATTCACGTCGATTCCGGTGCCGCGCGTCTCCTCGGCCAGCGTCTCGGTAAAGCGCACTACCGCGGCTTTCGAGGCCGCATACGCGCTGAATCGTGGCAACGGAGCGGTTGCTCCGCCCCCGGACAGATTCACGATCTTCCCGCCTTGATTGCGCCGGAATATCGGGAGAATGGCCCGGCACAACAGCACGGTTCCCATCAGGTTGATCTCGATCGCCTGCCGCCACTCTTCCCAATCAACATCCTCCGAAAGACCGATGGGCCCGTAAATCCCAGCGTTGTTCACCAGTCCGTTAAGCGACGGCAATCGGTTTCCGGCGGTTTCGATCAGGCTCGTCACATCTTCCGGCCTGGAGACGTCGGCAGTATGCGCCAGGATTAATTGACCACCGGAGGCAAACGCAGTCAGTTCCGCCACCGTGGATTCGAGCAGGTCCGCGTTTCGGGCGCACAGGAATACATGAGCGCCTCCACGGACACAAGTCCGTGCAATCGCTTTTCCCAAACCTTGACTCGCTCCGGTGATAACGATGCCGCGCCCCTTAAGATTCATGACAGCCTCCCCGTACAATCGGTGAACGGCTGCGCATGCCGCCGATCCTCAAGGAACACGCTCCCCGTTGAGAGTGACCTCGTCGATAGCGCACCGGGGACAAGTTTGCTGGACGTTAGGGAACGAAATCCGATTTTCGCCGAAAAAAACCTGATCGGTGCGCACGCTCACATAAGGCCCTTCGTACCTCAGCACCGGATTTCCGTTGACGCTGACATTCACAACCCCGCGGCCGCCGGATACCGCGCCGTCCACCACAAGAACATCATCAGCGTTCACGTCGCTTCTGGCCGGAATCTCCTGACTGATGTTGTCCGGGCTGAACCAAATGTCCTGCACAACCACGTATCTGCCGTTGGAGCGGGGGCGCAGATAAATCGCGACACCTTGTTCGCGCTGCCCCATCGTCAATATGGGCAAGAGGTTATCCGACTTGTCGAACTCGAAGGACCGAAACCGAATTACTCCGTGGAATTGCGTCAGCGTTCGTGGAGGCACGCCGGCATAGAAGCAGAACGAACCGCCTCGATAGAGAAGTGTTGAAGCGTGCGCCTGGGCATCCCGTGCCACACTCTCGATACCTGAGACGCCTGGACTGGTGGTCGGTGCGTCGGATATGACGATGCCTTTCCGGATGCTCGCGCTTTCCAGCGGTTGCAGATCGCCCTCGGTGGGACGCCCATCAAACAGTGGCTCCCGGGTCGGGACAGAGAAATCGATCAAACGATCGCGCACCTCGTAAAACTGAAGCACGCCGTTCCAATACATGGAAGAGACCAAATCACCCGAAGGCAGGACTACGGGTGCGCCGAATGGGATGGTTCTCACCGCGGCGGTCACGGAAGTCAACGGATATGCCTTCGGCCAGGCTGCGAATCGGCTCACCACCTCAGCGCCAAGCAGGAAGTTGACGGAGAGAAAGGCCACATAACCCGCGGCCAAAACACGGCGTGACCATTTGCCAATGCGGTCGTCGGACACGGCCAGAATGAAGGTCGCAACGAGCAGGAAATTACCGTAAATGAGCGCTTTATTCGCTTTGTACACAATAGACGGCCCGTCGACCGCGGGGTTGCTCGACCAGGCGAGAGCAGTGGCCATACAGAACAGCAGTCCACCGGACAGCAACCAGTAGCGCCGTTGATGGCGAACCACGACCCAAAACGCCAGAGCCAGGCTCACGAGAAAGAACGCGACAAGACCGGCCTCGATCGCACTCTGATCGAATAATCGCAAGGAGAGAAAGGGGAAGCGAAGCCCTAAGACTGTGGCGAAATACCCGAGAACACTATCACGGGGCGTACCGAGGATCACAAATCCGACCCCCGCATTGGCCAACCACGCGAGATACCGAACCCTCCGGACCAACAACAGCGGGTCCAGCAAGGCGGCGGCAATGGGAGGGGAACCAGCCAACAAAGCCAACTTTACGGATCTGTTTTGAAGGCCCAGAACAAGTACCTGAATCCCCTGAACGAAGAGCAAAACAGGAACGCACTCCGAGTATGAAATGTAGAGATATAAGTACATGAGGCTGAGCGCCGCAAGGATACGAACGTCACTGACGTCTTCTCTGAATGGAAGGAAAGCCACAACCAGGATCACTATGGGCACGACCCCATAGTGGCTCAGGAACGATGCCGAATAGTTCAGCAACTCGACAGAAGACAATGAGAACAGCGCCAGACCCGAATACAGCAGCCACGGACGCTCGAAAAGCCTCAGATCGGTAGCACGCAAAAGCAGAAATGCGAAGGCTGCGAGCGCTTGAGCCCGAAAGAGTCCGATCAGGACGGCGACGCAGTTTGCGGGGGGAGCATTCAAGGCGGTTGCTAACGAAGCAAGCAGAAGACCCACGCCATTCCGTCGCGAGGTCTCGTCCTGATAGGCCGCCGCATACGCCGAATGCATGGTCCGGCCCATCAGATGGCTTGCAAAGGCGCTATAGTTCAACAGCTCGTTGTTGAGCTGTCCACCAATATGTGTGAGGCTTTGATTCGCGATGTCCGGAGCCACGGCCACCAGGCCGAGAGCGGTGGACGCAGCCAGCACACCCAACGCAGCCCAGTAGCCGGAACGCTCCGATATGAGGGTCGGGCGATCCTGGTATATCACGACGAGCGTATAGACCAGGAATGGGATTGCCAATAACAAGGGCAGAGCGGGCGGCAGATCCTGAGGAATGCGGTAGCCTCCCAGGGTCAGCAGCAGCACGAGACAGACAGGAAAGAGAATGGGTCCCAGGAGCACCGCCAAGTGCCGGTAGGAGGTTTTCCTGAGCAGAGAATCGGCGACGCCGAAGCCCGCGGCAAGGCAGAACGCCTGCAAGCAGAAGAACAAGAGAATAATGTTCATCTCACTACGGCTTTCCCACCGCCGCGTAGCGCAATCTCGAATCGCCGGCCAGGTCGGGCTTAAGAAAGCGGTTCGGGTCGAGTACAATGGCTGTTCTCATTTTGTCCACCAGGTCGTCGGCGGACAACTCCCGGAAGACGGGCCATTCTGTCGCGAGAACCACAGCGTCTGCGCCGTCCAGCGCTTCCCGGCTGGACTCACAAAGGCGGATCCACGAGCTCAACTCGAGTGGCAGGTGGTGGACGGCCGGGTCGTAAGCCCGCACCTCGGCGCCGTTGCTGCTCAGCCACAGGCATAACTCCACCGCGCTGGACCGCCGCAGCGTGTCCGTGCCAGGTTTATACGCGAGACCCAGGACGGCAATCCTCTTCCCGGCGGGATCCCCAAGCAGTCTCGCCAGTGCGCGGCGAGGCCATCCCTTATGTTCGTTGTTACTGGCGATGACGGCTGAAAACAAGTGCGTGGAAATCCCCTGCTGCTCGCCAATCTGTTCGAGGAAAGAGACGTCCCTGGCCAGCGTGCCGCCTGCGAACGCCGCGCCCGGCCCCAGGTATGCTCTTGGACCGATCCTGGGTTCGCTCTTCAAGCCCCGTTCCACCTCTTTAGCGTCGGCCCCAGCTTGTTCGCAAAGCGCCGCCAATTCGTTGATGAACGCCACCGATGTCGCCAGGAAGGCGTTCAACGCATGCTTGGTCATCTCGGCCGATTCGACACTCATCCATTGAATGTTACGCGAGACGGGCGCAAATAACTGAGCCAGACGCGCGCGGTCTTCCTCCGTTCGAACTCCGACCACAATTCGCTCCGGCCTGCGAAACGAATCCAGAGCTTTGCCGAGACGCAGGTTCTCCGGAGAGTAGGCAAACGCGGCCCGGCGTCCGGGGTATCGTTCGTGGAACGCCCGCTCCAGGCTTGCTGTGAACCCAACGGGGACCTGGGATGAGAGCAGCACCAAGGCGTCT
>Ga0187887_10003752_pt1 | contig 11630 bp, 12 predicted proteins | sample June2016WEW_7_10_FD_132977 | JGI IMG/M metagenome (GOLD analysis project Ga0187887, IMG submission 132977) | Peatland microbial communities from SPRUCE experiment site at the Marcell Experimental Forest, Minnesota, USA - June2016WEW_7_10 | ecosystem: Environmental > Terrestrial > Soil >... | reverse complement strand
TCACCTCGTCCATGCGGCTGCCGGTATCGATCAGCGCCGTGGCGATGATGGTCAGCGAGCCGCCTTCCTCGATGTTACGCGCGGCGCCGAAGAAGCGCTTCGGCCGCTGCAGCGCGTTGGCGTCGACACCGCCGGTGAGCACCTTGCCGGATGACGGCACCACGGTGTTATAGGCGCGGCCGAGCCGGGTGATCGAATCGAGCAGGATGACGACGTCGCGGCCGTGCTCGACCAGGCGCTTGGCTTTCTCGATCACCATCTCGGCAACCTGGACGTGACGCACCGCCGGTTCGTCGAAGGTCGAAGAGATCACCTCGCCCTTCACCGAGCGCTGCATGTCGGTGACTTCTTCCGGCCGCTCGTCGATCAACAGCACGATCAGATAGCACTCCGGATGGTTGTGCGTGATGGAGTGGGCGATGTTCTGCAACAGCACGGTCTTGCCGGTGCGCGGCGGCGACACGATCAGCGCGCGCTGGCCCTTGCCGACCGGGGCGACGATGTCGATGACGCGCGCGGAGAGGTCCTTCTTGGTCGGATCTTCGAACTCCATCTTCAGCCATTCGTCGGGATAGAGCGGCGTCAGATTGTCGAAATTGACCTTGTGGCGCGCTTTCTCGGGATCTTCGAAGTTGAGCGAATTGACCTTGAGCAAGGCGAAGTACCGTTCGCCTTCCTTGGGGCTGCGGATGTGACCGTCGATGGTGTCGCCGGTGCGCAAGCCGAAACGGCGGATTTGCGATGGCGAAACGTAGATGTCGTCGGGGCCGGGCAGGTAATTGGCTTCCGGCGAGCGCAGAAAGCCGAAGCCGTCCGGCAGAACCTCGACAACGCCTTCACCGACGATATCGGTTTCGCGGGCGGAGAGCTGCTTGAGGATGCCGAACATCAGCTCCTGCTTACGCATCGTCGAGGCGTTCTCGACCTCAAGCTCCTCCGCGAAGGAGACGAGCTCCGCCGGAGTCTTGGTTTTTAGTTCTTGGAGTTTCATTTCCCGCATACAGATGTCCTATGGGAATGGGCCAGCACTGGGTAGGGTCGCAGCGTCGCTGGCAAGGAAGAGGAAAGAAGAGAGTCGTAGGTCTTGGGTTGCGAGGGGCTTTGGGGGCCCCAGTCCCGATGCACCAGCCGGCTCCAAACCACTGGAGCCAGAACTCAATTGCATCCGCCTACGTTCGGTGGGATTTCCTAAAGATAAGAAAAGAGCGCCGTCGAGGCAAGTCCCATGACGTATTGTGCACTGGCAACACGTCAGCCTGAGAACGGTTTCACCACCACCAGGATGACGATGAAGACCATCAGCACGGTCGGTACTTCGTTGATAATCCTATAGAATTTCTCCGAGTGGCGATTTCTGTCGGCAGCGAAATCCTTGACCCAGCGGGCGAATAACCCGTGCAGGCCTGAAAGGATGACAACGAGAGCAAGTTTCGCCTGGAGCCACCCCGAAGCGAACCATCCGTAATGCGAATCGGGTCCGTACCAAGCGAGCCAGAGGCCGAGCAGCCAAGTCGCGATCATGGCCGGATTGATGATGGCGCGTAACAGCCGGCGCTCCATGACCTTGAAGGTTTCCGACTGGACCGAGCCTTTCTCGGCGCCGCAGTGATACACGAACAGCCGCGGCAGATAGAGCATTCCCGCCATCCAGGCGATCACCGCAATGATGTGGAATGCCTTGATCCATGCGTACGTGTTCACCGCGGTTCTCCTTGCCGCCGGATCCTCGGCCTTCTCAGGCATGTGCCGGTTGTCCGCGGACCCGCGCGACGAGGTGCTCGACATGAGCGATCGGCGTGTCCGGCAGCACCCCATGGCCCAAATTGAATATGAACGGCCCGCGCGAAAACGCCTGCAGAATGGCATCGATCGAGCGATCGAGCGCCGCGCCGCCGACCAACAGCGCCAGCGGATCGAGATTACCTTGGATCGCCCGCTGCGTCTGGATGCGGTCCCGCACGAACGCGAGCTCGGCCGTCCAGTCTATGCCGACCGCATTGACGTTAACGGCTTGGAGATAGCGTTCGAGCTCGGTTCCGGCGCCGCGGGGAAACCCGATGATCGGTGCTTGCGGAACGCGCTCGCGCACCTTCGCGACAATCCGTGCGCACGGCTCGATGCACCATTTTCGGAATTCGTCGGCCGGCAGCACTCCCGCCCAGGTATCGAAAATCTGTACGGCATCGACTCCTGCCGCAAACTGCCGCGTCAAATAACTCGCCGAGGCCTCGACCAGAATGTCGATCAATTCCGCAAAAACATCGGGAAACCGATATGCAAACAGCCGCGCCGGAAGCTGATCGGTCGTACCAACTCCTGCGATCATGTAGGTTGCCAAAGTCCACGGCGCGCCGCAGAAACCCAAGAACGCAACCGCCGGCGGCAGGTTCTGCTTGACCCGGGTAATGGTCTCATAGACCGGCTCCAGTCGCGTGTGGTCGATCTCCCGATTCAGCCTCTTTAAGGCGGTAGGGCCCTCAAGCGCATCGAGCCGCGGCCCCTCGCCCTCTTCGAATGTCACGCGTTGGCCCAGCGCATGCGGCACTACCAGGATATCGGAAAATAGGATCGCCACGTCGAACCCGAAGCGCCGGATCGGCTGCAGTGTGATCTCTGTCGCGCATTGCGGACTAAAGCACAGATCGAGGAACCCGGAGGCCTTCTCGCGGATCGCCCGGTATTCCGGCAGGTAGCGGCCAGCCTGCCGCATCAGCCAGATCGGCGGCATAGGCTCATGCTTGCCCGCTAGGACACGAAGAAGAGATTTAATCGCAAGACTCCCCGGCACGGTCTCATCCTAAACTAAATCAATCTAATAGACTCTGTTGTAGTGATTGGACGGTTGATTGGACTCATACATTTCTACCCACACGTCATCCACTGGCGGTTCACATATTCCCGGTGGAGGCTACTTGTCGAAGCTCGGCGAAGTTCGACGCTTATATTGCCTTTCCGGGGCTGCTTTGGCGCTTTATGCCGGTGCTATCCACATTTCACCGGAGTTCGCCATCAGGGTTGATTTTCGCCAGCGGAACGCACTCATGTGGATCATTTCCTGACTTTGCCGCCTATTGTTCTTGCGCGCCGGCTGAAGCCGTGGCCTTGTCCCCGCTGACCGACAGGTTATTCAATCCTCGTATGATGCCCGGTGCCGGATATTTCCACTTGCATTTGGTCTCCGATTCGACCGGAGAGACGCTGATTACGGTCGCACGCGCCGCCGCGGCGCAATATACGAAGGTGATACCGGTGGAGCACGTGCATCCGCTGGTGCGCACGCCGAAGCAGCTCGACCGGGTCCTGGTCGAAATCGAAGAGATGCCCGGCATCGTGCTTTTCACGCTGTTGCAAGTAAACCTGGTCGATAGGCTGGAGCAAAAATGCCGCGATCTCGGCCTGCCGTGCCTGTCGGTGCTCGGCCCGGTCCTGCACCTGTTCCAGTCCTATCTAGGCGCCGAATCGACGCACAAGGTGGGCGCCCAGCATACGCTGAATGCTGAATACTTCCGCCGCATCGATGCGCTCAATTACACCATGATGCACGACGACGGCCAGCAGACCGACGATCTCGAAGAGGCCGACGTATTGCTGATCGGCGTATCGCGGACGTCGAAGACGCCGACCTCGATTTATCTGGCCAACCGCGGCGTGAAGACGGCTAACGTGCCGCTGGTCGCCGGCGTGCCGTTGCCGCCCGACCTCGGACGGCTTCAGCGTCCGCTGGTCGTCGGCTTATACGCTACGCCCGAGCGTATTGTGCAAATTCGGAAGAACCGGCTGCTGGGACTGAAGGCGTATCGCGACGACGACAAGTATATCGATCCGCAATCCGTGGCGGAGGAAGTCGCCGTCTCGCGCCGGCTCTGCGCGAAACATAACTGGCCGTCGATCGACGTATCGCGGCGGTCGATCGAGGAAACTGCGGCGGCGGTGCTTGCACTCCTCGCCGAGCGCCGCCGCCACATGGCTTCATGACCGATGGCGCTGTGGCTTGCCTCCGATCCGCTGGTGTTGGCATCGCGCAGCGCCGTGCGCCGGACGCTGCTGGAGGCAGCCGGCGTGCCGGTCGAGGTCCGGCCTGCCGACATCGACGAGCGAAGCCTGGAAACAGTCATGCCGTCGGAAACGCCAGCCGCCGTCGCCGCGCTCTTGGCGCGGCAAAAGGCGTTGGCTGTCGCAGCATTGCACCCGGCCCGGCTGGTGCTCGGCGCCGACCAGGTCCTGACGCTTGACGCCAAACTGTTTAGCAAACCTGCCGACCGCGCGGCTGCTCGCGCACAGCTCCGCGCGCTGTCGGGAGGCACCCACGAGCTTCATGCGGCCGTTGCGTTCGTCAGGGACGCAACTGTGGTCTTCGAGCACGTCGGCACGGCGCGGCTGACGATGCGGTCGTTCTCGGATCGATTCCTCGATGCCTATCTCGAGGCCGTCGGCAGGGCGGCGACGGCCAGCGTCGGTGCCTACCAGATCGAAGGCTTGGGTATCCAGCTCTTCGAGCGCGTGGAGGGCGACTACTTCACCGTGCTCGGCCTGCCGCTGCTCACCGCCCTTGATTTCCTGCGGCGCTACGGGTGCCTCATCCCATGAGCGGCGAACGGCCCTTCGTTCTCTGTCTCACCGGTTCGCTTGGCATGGGCAAATCGAGAACCGCGAGCTTCTTTGCCGAAGAAGGCGTACCGGTGCACGATTCCGACGCCGTTGTGCACGCGCTCTATGAAGGAGAGGCGGTGCCGCTCATCGAGCAGGCCTTTCCGGGCGCCACCAGTGGCGGCAAGGTCGACCGCGCCAAGCTCGCGGCGATGGTGCTTGGTGAAGACGCCGCGCTTGCCCGGCTCGAAGCTCTCGTGCATCCGCTGGTCGGCGCCGCGCGGGAAAAATTCCTGGCCGAAGCGCAAGCCCGCGGTGCACCGGTGGTCGTGCTCGATATTCCGCTGTTGTTTGAGACCGGCGCGGAGCGCGGCTGCGATGCGGTGGTCGTGGTCTCGGCGCCGCCGGAGGTGCAACGCCGCCGTGCCTTCGAGCGGTCCGGCATGACCGACGAAAAACTCGCGGCGCTCCTTGCCAAGCAAATGCCGGATGCGGAAAAACGCCGACGCGCCGACTTTGTCGTGGATAGCTCGCAATCGTTTGATCACGCTCGCGCCCAGGTGCGAGACATTCTGCGGGTTGTGGCTAAAATGCGCGCGGTCCGCTGATTCGTGATTGGCGGCCTCAAGCCAGCGGCGGCCTAGAGCATGATCCGGAAAAGTGGAAGCCGGTTTTCCGAAAAGATAATGCTCCACTAAGAGTTTTCATGCGCGAGATTGTGCTCGATACCGAGACCACGGGTCTCGATCCTCTGGACGGCCATCGCCTGGTCGAGATCGGCTGCATCGAGCTGGTCAACCGGATACCCTCCGGCCAGACCTTCCACGCCTATTTCAATCCGCAACGCAGCATGCCGGCGGAGGCGTTTGCCGTCCACGGCCTCAGCGACGATTTCCTCAAAGACAAGCTGTTTTTCGCCGAGGTGGCCGACGACCTGGTCGCCTTTCTCGGCGATGCGCCGCTGGTCATCCACAATGCCGCGTTCGACGTCGGATTCATCAATGCCGAGCTCGAGCGCGCCGGGCGGCCGCTGATACCGCGCGAGCGGACGGTCGACACCCTCTTGATCGCGCGCCGCAAGCATCCCGGCGCGTCAAATCGTCTCGACGACCTTTGCGTACGCTATGGCATCGACAATTCGCGCCGCACCAAGCATGGCGCGTTGCTTGACGCCGAACTGCTCGCCGAAGTCTACGTCGAACTGATTGGCGCGCGCCAAGCGCAACTCGTGCTGTCGCAGACGACGATGACGCGCCGGCTGGCCGGCGAACCCATCATCGTCCGCGAGCGGCTGCTGCCGCTTGTCGCCGCGGTGACCGCCGAGGAGCGCGCGGCGCATCGGGCGTTCATCGCCACCCTCGGCGACAACGCCATTTGGCGCGACTACGTCAGTTCGGATTGACCGGCCGGGGCTGCGCCGCGGGCTGCGTCGCCGCAAGGCGCTGGCGGTAGAGGCCGACAAAATCGATCGGGTCGAGCAACAGCGGCGGAAAACCGCCGTTGCGCACCGCGGTCGCGACAATTTCGCGGGCGAAGGGAAAAAGCAGGCGCGGGCACTCGATCAGGATGATGGGCTGCAGGCTCTCGGCCGGCACGTTCTGGATGCGGAAGACGCCGGCGAAGATGAGCTCGAAGCTGAACAGCAGCGTGCCCTGGATTTCCGCTTTGCCTTCCAAGCGGAGCGTCACCTCGACATCCGTGCTGCTGCCGCTCACGGGCGCGGCATCGACGTTGACCTGGACGTTGATGGTCGGCTGCTCGCCGCTTGGCGCCATCGATCGGGGGGCGTTCGGATTTTCGAACGACAAGTCCTTCACGTACTGGGCGAGGACTCCGATCTGAGGCATCGTCGGCTGCGGCTGCGGGCCGCCGTTGGTGGCTGACATGCTCGTCTCCGGCCCGCGGGGGCGTTAAAGTCTGGCTAACACAGGCAAAGCGGTCGAACAATGGCGGCCCATCGGCCAACGCCGGAGCCCTGACTGCTCCGGCCCGCCGCAGCAAGCACGTCGTCGATTTCTCGCAGAGGCCGGCCCTACGGCGTGGATTCGGCACACGAATCGGTTCCGGCGGTACGATGTTGGCGCGGCGGCAGCGATCGTTTAAACTGAGCACCGGCGCGCGTATTGGACAGCGGCCACTGGATGGTTCCCCGCGCCTCCCTACATAGAGCGGGGAACTTGGCGCCTTCCGCGGATTCGTCGCCGACCCAGGGATGTATCGTCCCGCCGTTCGCGACACCGAGAGATAGAAGCGTGTTCGATATTTACACCATCATCTTCCTGGCGCTCGCAGTATTCATTTTCCTGCGGCTGCGCAGCGTTTTGGGGCAGCGCACCGACCGCCAGCGGCCGCCCTACGACCCATATGCGACACGCGATGCGGTGCGCAGCCCGGCAAGCGACAAGGTGGTGGCCCTGCCGCCGCGTCCGGCTGAGGCCGCGGCAACGCGACCGGTCGAGGCCGCGCCCCCACCTGCCGACCGCTGGAAGGGAGTGGCCGAGACTGGGTCGACCGTGGCGACGGGGCTCGACGCCATCGTGGCGGCGGATTCGAACTTCGACGTCAAGCATTTCATCACCGGCGCGCGCACCGCCTACGAAATGATCGTGACCGCCTTCGCCGAAGGCGATCGCCGCCAATTGCGCAGCTTGCTGTCGCGCGAGGTCTCTGACGGCTTTGACGCCGCGATCAGCGAACGTGAACGCCGCGGCGAGACCGCGGAGACGCGCTTCGTTTCGATCGACGGCGCGACCATCACCGGCGCTGAATTGCGCGGCCGCACCGCCCAGATCACCATCCGCTTCGTGTCCAAGCTCGTTTCCGCGACCCGCGATCGATCGGGGAACGTGATCGACGGTAACGCCGAAAAGGTTACCGACGTCACTGACGTGTGGACGTTCGCACGCGACGTTTCCTCGCGCGATCCCAACTGGAAAGTCGTCGCAACCGAAGCCGGGCAGTGAGGGCTGAGTGAGGCCGATGGCGGCGCAGTGGTGGGCCTTGCTGCTCATCATCGTGTTCGTCGGCCTCGCCGGCATGCGAACGGCGGCCCGCAGCGGCGAGCGGGAGCCGATCAAATTCCCGGATACGCAATATGAGCCGGTCGACTGGGCCGACCTCGACGGCTGGGCCGGCGACGATCACGCCACGGCCTTTGCCGCGTTCCTCGCAAGCTGTCGCGCGCTGAACGGCAATCGACAGCCTACTGCCGGGGCGGCATCGGTCGCGGACGCGCTCAAAGCCGTCTGCGAGCGTGCTGTCGCTGCCGTGCCGCTCGAGGAGGACGGCGCGCGGAAGTTCTTCGAGGACAATTTCCGGCCGCTGCGCATCAGCAAGCTCGGCGATAGCGACGGGTTCCTCACCGGATATTACGAGCCGATCATCGACGGTTCGCGCGTGCCGACCCGCGAGTTCGCGGCGCCGCTGTATCGCCGGCCGCCCAATTTGGTCGTCGCGGGCCGGCGCAAGCTCGGCGATATGTTTCCCAATAAGGGCGTCAAAGTGGGCCGGCGCGTCGGCCGGCGCAAGATCGTGCCGTATTACGACCGCGGCGAGATCGAGGAAGGTGCGCTCGACGGCTGGCATCTGGAAATCTGCTGGCTGCGCAGCCAGCTCGATGTCTTGTTCGCGCAGATCCAAGGCTCGGCCCGGATCAGGCTGGAAGACGGCGCGATACTGCGCGTCAATTACGATTCGCATAATGGCTGGCCCTACGCGTCGGTCGGGCGCGTGCTGGTCGACCGCAAGATCCTTGCCAAGGACGAGGTCTCCATGCAGCGCATCCGCGACTGGATGGAATCAAATGCGGACGCGGCCAGGGACGTACGGCGGCAGAACAAGTCCTATGTGTTTTTCCGCATCACCGATCTTTCCACCGAGGACGAAGCGGTCGGCGGCGAGGGCGTGCCGCTGGTGCCCGGCCGCTCGATCGCGATCGATCGTTCGTTGCACGCCTATGGCACGCCGTTCTTCATCACCGCCGAACTGCCGATCGCCAATGACAAGGCGGGGACGAAATTTCGCCGGCTAGTTTTTGCGCAGGATACCGGATCGGCCATCGTTGGTCCGGCGCGCGCAGATATCTATTTCGGCGCCGGCGATGAAGCCGCGCGGATGGCCGGTCGCATCCGGCATCCGGGGCAGTTCGTGATGCTGTTGCCGCGCGAACTCGATCCGGTCGAGGCAGCGCGCAACGTGCCGCTGCCGCCGGAGCGGTCGGGCTATTTCGCGCAGTTCAGCGTCGGCAGCATGATCGATCCCACCGCGGAAGACGTGCCGCTGCCGGAGGCGAAGCCGGTAATCGAGCCGGAATCGAAGTCGAAGCCCAAACCGAAATCGCGGCGAAAACGATGAGCCGGCGCCGCCCCTTGAGCGAGGAAGAACGCGCGCTATGGAGCGGCTTCGTGCGCTCGATCACGCCGCTGCGCGATGCGCCGGAGCCGCCACCGCCATCCACCAGCGACAACACCGGCGATGCGAGCGCGCCGTCGCGGCGCAGCGCGCGGCAGGAAGCAGTGCCGGGCAAGAATACGCCACCGCTGGCACCGCTCGGCCGGCGTCTCAAGCAGCGTGTCGCGCGCGGCCACGAGCCGATCGACGCCCGCCTCGATCTGCACGGCATGACGCAGAAGGAGGCGCACGCCGCCCTGTTACGCTTCCTGCGCACAGCGCAAGCCGATGGCGTCCGCGTCGCGCTCGTCGTCACCGGCAAGGGAAGCAGAAAAGGCGAGCACCATGGCGCCGAGCGCGGCGTGCTGCGGCGGCAGGTGCCGATGTGGCTGGCGCTGCCGGAATTTCGCCTGCTTGTCGTCGGCTTCGAAGACGCTCACGTCGGTCACGGCGGCGAAGGAGCGCTTTATGTCCGCTTGCGGCGTCCGCGCTAGAGCGTGATCCGGAAAAAGCCTGGCCTCGGACTGGTTCCGAGGGCGGAAGCCGGTTTTCCGAAAAGATTATGCGCCGCCAAGATCTAGACGCGCCGTTAACCTTGACCATCGGAATGCCGGACCGAGCGCAAGAAATGGTCAATTTTGTCTGGCAAAACGGTCTCCTCGATCCGGAGCACCATCAGTCATGTCCGAAGCCGCCGCTATGCAGTCGAAGCCCATCGCCATGCGAGACAATTCCTCCGACAAGCAAGCCCTCGCGCAAGTTGAGAAGTGGATGGCGATGATCCGCGAACTCAGCCGCGAGCGGCAGGCGGAGACAAAGCTCGGCGGCTGAGAAGCGCGCCGATCTTCGCGGCATGTCCGTGCATGCGCCGAACGGTCCCTCTGCCGGCTCAGCGTCGAGACGCTTCGGATTTCGATGATGAGGGAATAGAGGCGGCCAGGACCGGAGCCGAATAGGTGCCTAGGAGCTATTTCGATTCGGTCAAGGCCGCCCGGCTCATGCGCGGTCGACTGAGCCGAGCGTCACCCTAAAGGCCTTGGTTAAAGCCGCTTTGACGTGGGTCAAAGGCTCCAGCTCAAAATAGGGGCGTCCCGGGCTCACTCTTCGGGATCGTGCGCGAGGTCCGCTACAAGATAAACCGGCTCAGGTCGGCGTTCTTGGCGAGATCGCCGACGTGCTTTTCCACGTAGGCCGCGTCGATCTTGACCGTGTCGCCCGAGCGGTCGGGTGCCGCGAAGGAGACTTCGTCGAGCACGCGCTCCATCACCGTCTGCAGCCGCCGCGCGCCGATATTTTCCACGCTCGAATTCACCGCTACGGCCATGTCGGCGACGGCGTCGATGGCATCCTCGGAGAATTCCAGCGTCACGCCTTCGGTCGCCAGCAAGGCGATGTATTGCTTGATCAGCGAGGCCTCGGGTTCGGTCAGGATGCGCCGCATATCGTCGCGCGTCAGCGGTTTTAATTCGACGCGGATCGGCAGCCGACCCTGCAGTTCGGGCAACAGGTCCGAAGGCTTGGAGATGTGGAACGCGCCGGAGGCGATGAACAGGATGTGGTCGGTCTTCACCGAGCCGTGCTTGGTCGCGACCGTGGTGCCTTCGATCAGCGGCAACAAATCGCGCTGCACGCCCTCACGCGAAACGTCGGCGCCGATGCGTCCGTCGCGCGCGCAGATCTTGTCGATCTCGTCGAGAAAGACAATGCCGTTGTTCTCGACTGTCTTGATCGCTTCCTGCGTGAGCTGGTCGGTATCGAGCAGCTTGTCGGATTCCTCGTTGACGAGGATTTCGAAGGAATCGCGCACGTTGACGCGACGGGTCTTGGTGCGGCCACCGCCGAGCTTGCCGAAAATGTCGCCGATCGAGATGGCGCCGACTTGCGCGCCCGGCATGCCGGGAATTTCGAACAGCGGCATGCCGCCGGACGACTGCACCTCGATCTCGATTTCCTTGTCGTTGAGCTCGCCGTTGCGCAGCTTGCGGCGGAACGCCTCCTTGGTCGAGGCGCTGGCATTGGCGCCGACCAGCGCATCGAGCACCCGGTCTTCGGCGGCCTGCTGCGCCCGCGCCTGAACGTCCTTGCGTTTTTTGTCCCGCGTCAAGGTCAGTGCCACCTCCACCAGGTCGCGCACGATCTGTTCGACGTCGCGGCCGACATAGCCGACCTCGGTGAATTTCGTGGCTTCGACCTTGAGGAACGGCGCGGCGGCAAGCTTGGCGAGGCGGCGGGAAATCTCGGTCTTGCCGACGCCGGTCGGCCCGATCATCAGAATATTCTTCGGCAGTACTTCCTCGCGCAGCCGCTCGTCGAGCTGCAGCCGGCGCCAGCGGTTGCGCAGCGCGATGGCGACCGCGCGCTTGGCGTCGGCCTGGCCGACGATGAAGCGATCGAGCTCGGAGACGATTTCGCGGGGAGAAAAGTCGCTCATGGAACCTTTCGGGCCGTGCCGGGAAAACGCTTCACGTCTTCAACGTTTCGACGGTCACGTTCCTGTTGGTGTAGACGCAAATGTCGGCGGCGATGTCGAGGGCGCGCCGCACGATGGCCTCGGCGTCGAGCGGCCCGTCGGCGAGCGCGCGGGCGGCGGCCAGCGCATAGTTGCCGCCCGAACCGATGCCGACGATGCCGGCCTCGGGCTCGAGCACGTCGCC
>Ga0187887_10003749_pt1 | contig 11634 bp, 6 predicted proteins | sample June2016WEW_7_10_FD_132977 | JGI IMG/M metagenome (GOLD analysis project Ga0187887, IMG submission 132977) | Peatland microbial communities from SPRUCE experiment site at the Marcell Experimental Forest, Minnesota, USA - June2016WEW_7_10 | ecosystem: Environmental > Terrestrial > Soil > Wetlands... | reverse complement strand
CTAGACCTTGCGGGCGCGACGAGCTGCGATGAAGCTGCGGACGCAGAGTGTCACATAGATGAGGCAGATCAGCGCGACTACAACCCGCTCTTCAAAGGCCATCGGATTGATCGACATGGCCGTGCCCTTCGCGAGCTCGATCCCTGCGCGGATGCCGGTGATGAGGAATCCAATTAGTCCGAAGGTCACCGCAATATGCATCCAGAGCATGCGCTTTTTCGCGTTCTCTGTATTTGCAAGTGTGCCGCAGAGGATCAGCAGGACGCCAACGCCTGCCGGGTGCAAGGCTGCGGTTTCGGTTCTCCCCGTCCCTATCCAAAAACCCAGACTCACCGCCGCAAGCGCCACTCCGAACCAAATCGTCAACTTAGCCAATGTCATTCTCCTATGTATATCTATAAATATGCGTACCGATAGAGTTTTGCCCGGTGCGCGTGCTGTGCCTGTAGTTAGCCTGCGGCCTTTACTTCTGCGAGCACTTCGGCTGGGGTCCAGTCGTTGGTCGGCCAGAAGGCAGCGATCTTACCGTCCTTGCCGATGACGACGGTGGAGAGCGAGTGTTGCAGTGTTCCATTTTCGCCGGGAGTTACGCCGACGTCGAAGAACTGCTCCATGGTGGGGAGCTCGGCGACGGAGGGTGCGGCGAACTCCCAGTGCTGGAAGGTCTCCTTGGTGAAGTTGCCGGTGTAGGCGCCGCCGTAGCTGCGTAGCACCTTGGGTGTGTCGTAGGTGGGGTCGAAGCTGACGCTGAGCAGGTGCGTGTTCTTGTAGAGCGCGGGATCGGACTGCAGGGTCTTGTCGATTTCGGCAAAGTTACGACTCATGCGGGGACAGAAGTCCGCGAGCGGGCAGCGGGTGTAAATGAAGGTCATGACGACAACCTTGCCGCGAAACTGCTTGACGTCGATGGTGTGATTGGATTGGTTGAGCAGCTTGAAGTCGGGAACGTCGTCGCCTTTGGCGGGTACATGGTAGTTCACCTTTGGCTTGTAGTCGGGGCGCGCCTGGGCGATGACGACGATGTTCTTGAGACGCAAATTGATGGGCCCGGCGGCATCGTGGTCGGCGAGGAGGGTGGCGGTAATGAGGTCACCGGGATGCAGCTCGGAGAGGGCCGACGGATCTTCCAGGTGATAGGGCATGGTCATTGCGGGCATCAGTCCAGAGATGGCATCGTGCTTGAGAATAACCTCGCCGTTAGCTGGGTCAATGCCGACCACGACGCCGCGCACGGGGTATTGCTGCGACGGTCTTTGGGTGACGGTAGGCGCGTTCGCTGTGCCTCGACAGCCGGTCATGCCAAAGGCAATCGCGGCGATCGCAACAAGCAACAGAACACAAGACGAGCGGACACGCATGATGAATCTCCTCGAGGCAGCAACCGTTGAGCATTGGCTCGCGCCGGCATGGGCCCCGACATCATGATAACTGTCGGCCAGGGGCGTGGCTTGGCGAACGGACGCGCAGGAACTGGCGGCCACATGGTAGCATCTGCTTCGAAACACAGCTCTTTAAATGAGGCCGGACTTATTGTGCGGAGTGCAGAGCGTAGGACGCAACCACCCACTTCGTCCGCACCTGACCGTGATGGCGTTGCAGGGCCGTCGGTCATTTGGCTGGCCATTGGCTTTCTGCTCGCTGGCCTGGGAACAGTGATGCTTGGGCCGCTGATGCCGACGCTGCTGCACGACTGGCGGCTGACCGATCAGCAGGGCGGCTTGTTGCTGGCGGCAAAGTTTGTCGGCTCATTTTTGGGCGGAGTGTCGGTGCCGCGGCGTCTGCGCCTGGGTGTGCTGGGCGGGATGGCGTTTGCGTCCGCAGGGTTTGGGGCCTTCGCGCTAAGCGTCGGCTTGATAAGCGGCGCTGCGTGCCTGTTTGTCGGCGGCTTCGGTCTGGGCCAGATCATCGCGTCCACCAACATTGTGATTGGCCGGCGATACCGCGAGCATACCGGCTCGGCGCTGGCGTCGGTGAACTTCTTCTGGAGCTTGGGCGCGGTGCTGTGTGGCGTGATTGCCGCGGCTGCGCTGCCGCGCTTTCACCTGCGTGGGCCGCTGCTGACGTTTGCCGGGCTGTTCCTGGTGACAGGGCTGGGAGGACTTTTGAATCCCTCGCGGAAGGCAGCGGCAACGGGGGAATCCACGGCGGCGGACGCGCCTCCCTTGCCAATGCCGATAATCACGCGCTTCGCCCTGCTAATGTTTCTGTATGGCGGGCTTGAGACCTGCATGACCGGTTGGCTGACGACGTACACCTTGCGCTTTTCCGATGTGCGGCTCCTAGGCGGACAGTCGGCGATTGTGCTGTTGTGGTCGGCGCTGACAGCGGGACGGGCGCTGTCGTCGGCAGCTCTGCGAGTGGTGCGCGAGTCGACGCTGCAGCGCATTGGGCTCGGGCTTTCGGCACTGCTGATCGCGGCGCTGGTCACGACGCGGCATGGACCACTGCTGTCGCTCTACTGCGTGCTGTTGGGGCTGAGCCTGGCACCGTTCTTTCCGACGACGTTTGCGCTGCTGATCAAACAACGGCCAACGGCGCGCGAGGCGGGATTCATCCTTGCGGTATCCGGACTGGGTGCCGCGCTGTTTCCATGGCTGATGGGGTTTGTTTCGACCCAAAGCGGCTCGCTTCGGGTGGCGATGGCTGTCCCGTTGGGGCTGGCATTGATTTTATTGGTACTTAGCGTATGGCGGGATGGCGCCGGGGCCGAATTGCCTAGGCGATAAATTTTGGCAGAGGCGAAGTTTTGGAGAAGATTGGTATAACGGTAGACGATGTCTTCTGCGACCCTCTCCGAGCTTCTCGACGCACTGGATGAAGGCGCGCTTCTGGTGTTGCCGAATGAGCGCGCGGCCCGGGACATGCGAGCTGCCTTCGATGCTCGGCAGCGATCGCGTGGGCTGCCCGCGTGGGAGCCGGCCCACGCGCTGAGTTGGTCGCAGTGGACGAACTCGCTGTGGAGTGAATTGATCATTGGAGGCATGGAAGGACGCCTCCTGCTAAATGCCGCGCAGGAGCATAGCGTGTGGCGGAAGATCATCGCGGACGATGCGAGCCAACGCTCCATCGCCTCCGTGGACTCACTGGCGGAACTTGCGCAATCGGCGTGGCAACTTGCAAGTGATTACGACGCTACGCGGAAGCTACGAGAGTTCGCGGCGTCGCATGATAGCCGTATCTTTGCTGCATGGGCCGAGGGCTTCGCACGACAATGCGCGGAGCACGGCTACATTTCTGCGGGCCGACTGAATGCCGCGCTGCTGGAGCATGTGCGGCATGGGGGGCTTACCGTTCCGGCTTCGCTGGATCTTGTGGGCTACGGGCAGTTTGTGCCGAGCCAGCAGGCGTTGCTAACCGAACTACGGGAACGCGGAACTGTCGTTCGGCAGCGAACTCTCGAGTCCACGGAGGATCCGGATCGACTGGTCGCGTCGGTACTTGTGCCGACCGAGGGCGAAGAACGCCTGCTTGCAGTGCGATGGGTTCGAGAGTTCCTTGACGCGCGCGCAATGGGAGAGTCACCGGCCCGCGTGGCGGTGTTGGTTCCGAATCTTCCGGAGGAGCGCGAGCAGCTTGAAGGCGTGCTCCGCGAAGTGCTTGCGCCAGAGTTGCAATCAATCGAAGCCGACTTGTCTTCCACACCGTGGGAGTTTTCCGGTGGCACTCCGTTGTCGTCGCTCGCCATAGTTGTCGATGCCCTGGAGTTGGTGCGATGGACGCAGGGACCGCTACCGCTCGAGAGGGTGAGTGCGCTGCTGCTCTCCCCGTATCTCGGAAAGATTGGATCCGATGCCGGGGCTCTGGACATGGCAGCCCGGTTCGATGTGAGCAGGTTGCGACGCACGCTCCTGTTGCGGTCGGAGATCGACGTCCCGGGATTGCTGGAGTTGGTCAACCGTCATGAGGGGGATCGCAGCGGGATGCCGGCAATTCTGTCATGGCTTCGCGATGTTCAGGAGTTCCTGAACACCGGCGGCGATCTCAAGCGATCACGCAGCTTTGCTGAATGGATGGAGTTTGTGCGGGGAGTTCTTTTGGCTGCAAACTGGCCCGGGAGTCGTGCACTAACAGCGTCCGAGTTTGAAGCGACACGCGCGTGGGAAAGTCTATTAGACCGGGTATCGACGCTGGACTTTAGCGGACGCCGTGCTGGGTTTGCAAGCGCACTGCAGGCGCTTGAGTTGCAGGCGCAGAAGAGTGCGTTCACGACGCAGTCGATTGATGCGACCGTGCAGGTGATGAGTGTTGCAGAAGCGGAGGGGTCGATCTTCGATGCGGCTCTGTTTCTGCATGTTACCGACGCGAATTGGCCGGCGCCCGAGAGAGTGCATCCCCTGCTGCCGTGGACGCTGCAACGAGCTTTGAAGATGCCAGGCAGTGATCCTGTTCTCGCTGTATCAAACTGCCGCTCAGTTACAGAAAACCTGTTGCGTTCGTCAAGCGCGGTGCTGTTCTGCCATGCAGCCGAGGATGAAAATGGAAAGCTGCGGGGATCGCCGATCCTGGGTGAGCTTGGGATCGAATGCATCAACGCCGCGGAGTTGGACCTCTGCGAGCAACCTTTCGACCAGGTGGAGAGCGAGATCGTAGCAGATGATGGTGCGCTTCCTGCGCTGCCGTCGTGTGAGGTTAGCGGCGGTGCCTCCGTGCTCAAACTGCAGGCGGCATGCGGGTTCCTGGCATTTGCCGAGTTGCGCCTGCGGGCCACCGAGCCCAGGAGCGGCACGATGGGCCTCGACGCAGGAGAGAGCGGAAGCCTGCTGCACCGCGTTCTTCAATATTTCTGGCGTGAGACGAAGACACAAGACAGGCTGCGCTTGATGAGTTCGAAAGACCGCGATGAGTTACTGATGCGCGCGATCGACTCCGCGCTGCCCAGCCGACTGCAACTGCACGACGGATGGGACCGCGCCTATCTATGGCTGCAGAAACATCGATTGCGTACGCTGTTGCAACAGTGGCTGGAGCAGGAGTTGTCCAGAGGGCCTTTCGCTGTTTCCGATGTTGAGCGCAAGGAGTTCGTGACGGTAGGACCACTCACGCTGGAAGTTCGAGTGGACCGCGTCGACACTGTCGGGGACGGCCTCTTTTTTGTCGATTACAAGACGGGCGCGGATGTCGATCCGAAGCAGTGGTCTGGGTCGCGACCTGATGATCCGCAGCTTCCGCTTTATACGCTGCTTGCCGAACCCGATGAACTGAAAGGCGTGGCCTTTGCGAAGGTGCGCGCCGGACGCGATATGAAATGGCACGGATATCAGGCACGGGAAGGGATCTTGCCGCTCTCGCGCTCGAAGACAAATATCAGGGACATCGCTTCGCTGGCAGAGGATTGGCGACTAGTGCTTACGCAACTCGCCGAAGACTTTGCCGCAGGAAAAGCGGAGGTGTATCCGAAGAGTTTCGAAATCAACTGCACCCAATGTCCGCAGCGGCTTCTCTGCCGTATTGACCCTTCGTCTCTTGAAGAGTTTGCCGAAGAGATCAGTGAAGAAGTGGAGGATGCCGTTGAGTAATCTACTACGCTTCCCTTCTACAACCAGTGATACGGAGGCCCGAGCGGCAGCGCTCAATGCAAGGGCCTCGTGCATCGTCGAAGCGCCTGCCGGATCAGGAAAGACTGGACTTTTGGTGCAGCGCTATCTGAAGTTGCTTGGAACCGACACGGTCGCCCAGCCGGAAGAAGTACTCGCCATCACATTCACGAACAAGGCGACCTTCGAGCTGCGAGAACGTGTGCTGGAGCAGTTGCAGCACGCGAGGCAAGGAGCGCTCAAGGACCAGGCTTCGAGCTTTGAGCACGAGACATGGGAGTTGGCGAAGACTGCCATTGAGCGCAGCACAAGACTTGGTTGGGGATTGCTGGAGAGACCGAGTCGATTGAACATTCGCTCCATTGACTCGGTGTGCGCGGAGATTGCGAACTCGTTGCCACTACTATCAGGAGCGGGCGGGCCGCGGCAGCCACTCGAGGATGCTGAGCCGCTGTATCGGCTGGCAGCGCGACGAACTCTTCTACAGCTTGGTGGTGCAGATGCCGTCTTGCATGCGGCGCTTTGTACCGTATTGCTGCATCGCGATGGCAACCTCGCTGATTGTGAAACGCTGCTGGCGGACATGCTGAGAACACGTGAACAATGGGGCGAACTGGTACCCCTCGCGCCGAATGCAACCGATGATGCAGAGCTTGATCGCGAAGTGCGCATGAAGCTCGAACGATCGTTGGAAAGCATTGTGTGTGCTGGACTTTCACGTGCGCTGCGCGCATTGCCTGCAGATGTTCTGCAGGATCTGACGTCCCTGGCTGCGCGGCTTGGTGTCGAACCTGGAATCGATGAGAATCCGTCGCCGATTGCTCTCTGTGCGGGCAGGCACGATCCTCCGGGGGCAGTTGCCGAGCATCTGGATCATTGGGTGGCGCTGATCTGGCTGATATTGAAGAGGGACGGAGATTGGCGCAAACGGCATTGGCGGACGGACATGAAGTTTGAGATTCCGAAGTCCGTTGCGGCGAGGCTTAAGGACCTGGTCCAGAGAATTCAAAGTGACGAACTTCGCGAAGCATTCGCCGGCGTTCTCGCACTGCCGCCGGCGAAGTATCCGGACGATCAGTGGGAGGTCGCGAAGGCGCTTTTTCGCGTGTTGCGTCATGCGCTCGCGGAGCTGCGAGTGCTCTTCGCAGAGCGCGGCGAATGCGACTTTACCGAGGTGGCACTCTCCGCGCGTGAGGCACTCCGTTCGGATGAGGGGGCAAGCGATTTTGCGCTTTCAGCCGGCGGAACGCTGCGCCACTTGCTGGTCGACGAGATGCAGGACACTTCGTCGGGGCAGTATGAGCTTCTCGATCTCCTGACGCGTTCGTGGGACGGGCACACGCAGACGCTGTTCCTTGTCGGCGATCCTAAGCAATCGATCTACCTATTCCGCCAGGCGCGCGTCGAGCGTTTTCTGCGCACCATGAAAGACCAAATGCTGGGCGAAATTCAATTGGAGTCGCTGCAGCTGACCTCCAACTTTCGCTCCCAGGCGGAGCTGGTTGCGAACTTCAATGAGATATTCGATGCTGTTTTCCCGCGACCTGATGACCAGCAGCTATTGGGAGGCGAGGGTGTCGATGTTCCGTTTGTGGAAGCCGTCGCGGTGCGCGATCGGAGCGGCGATACTGGCGTGGTTTGGCATCCAAGAGTGCTCGCAAAAGCTGGTTCGCGCAGTGATCACGCAGCGCTGGAGGCTCGCAGCATTCGGCACATCGTTGAAGAGCGGCTAGCCATGCAGCTACCAGCCGGGCGATGTTCACCTTCGCAGCCTAAGCCGTGGCGCATTGCGGTCCTTGGGCGGGCGAAGAATCATCTATCGGCAGTGATTGAAGAGTTCAAGAAGGATTACGGCGATGGCCCCATACTCTATCGCGCCATCGATCTCGATCCGTTGGATCAGCTGCCGGAAGTGCTGGATGCGCTCGCGCTCACGCGGGCGTTGCTGCACCCTTCAGATCGCATTGCGTGGCTCGGTGTGCTCCATGCACCATGGTGCGGACTCGGGCTGGCGGATCTGTTAGCGCTTACCGGTGAAGGCGAAGAAGCCGATCCCGGTGCGACCATCGCGCATCTTGTCCAGCAGCGAAGGCAATTTCTCAGCGAACAGGGACAGAGGCTGTTGGATCGTGCGTGGCCATTGCTCGAGACAGCCGTTGAGACTCTGGGTCGCACGTCGCTTGCTACTCACGTCGAACGCACGTGGCGTTCGTTGGGTGGCGATGTGACATTATCCAGCAATCGCCGGAACAATGTGCACCGCTACTTGCAGGTCTTGCGCGATGTGGAAACAGAAGCAGATCGCGTCGACCTGGGTGTGCTCAAGCGCCGCCTGAATAAGCTGTATCCAGAGCCGGCTTCGGGCTCCATCGTTGACGGAAGATTGCCGGTCGAGTTGCTGACCATTCACAAGGCTAAAGGCCTGGAGTGGGACCTTGTGCTTGTGCCGGGGCTGGAAAGAGGCGGAGGACAGTCGCATAGTGTGCTGCTCAACTGGCTGGAGTTCGATGGCGCTGCCGGTGGGGAGGCGTCTGCGAGCGTCGTGCTCGCGCCCATCGGGCAGAAGGGTACACAAAAGGATCGATTGAGCAACTGGCTTACCGGCATCCGCGCGAAGCGTGAGGCCGCGGAAAATAAACGCGTTTTCTATGTCGTGACTACACGCGCGCGCGAAGAGCTGCACCTCTTTGGCACCGCAACCCTCAGCACCAGGGGAGAGCTTATGCAGCCGCGGTACGACAGCCTGCTGCGCGCATGCTGGCCGGCTGCAGCGCCGTATTTTGAGGAGCTGCTCGCCGCGGCAACGCCGTCGATCGATCAACAATTGTTCGATTCCCGGAGCGAAAATGTTGACGAAGATCTCGCTCTGGCAGCCGCGGCGGACAGCGCTCAAGATGAACTCGACGAAGGGATGGCTCCGACCATTGAAAGGCTGCCTCTCAGTTTCGATCCAACCGCACGCTTTAGCGAGGCGAATGATCGGCGGCTGTCCTATCCAGCTGCATCGGCGCTGCACCACACGATTGCGTTTGATCGGCCGGAGGGTTCGTTTGCCGTCCGTGCATTCGGTAACGTGGTGCATCGGTATCTTCATCTGCTGGCCATACGGTTAGAGCGTAACGCTACATGCGACGAGTTGCTTGCGGAACTCCCGTCGTGGGAGTCCAGACTCACGGCAAGCCTACGCGGAGAAGGGCTGCCTCCAGGGCTCGTTGCGCGTGAAGCTGTCCGCGCACAAGGGGCACTGGCATTGACGCTTGGCGACCCGGTGGGACGATGGATCTTGTCGCCACAGGCGTTGGCCGCCAGTGAACGGGCGCTGACCGTGGCATCGCTTGGCGCGCGTGGGCTGCGTGTCGATCGCACGTTTCTCGCGGGGACTCAGCCTCTGTTGACGGGCGAAAGCCACATATGGATCGTCGACTTCAAGACGACATTGCAAGGTCCACGCTCTGACGGAGAGTTTGAAGCCACCGAGATCGCGAAGCACAAGGCGCAGCTTGAGGCTTACGCTACGCTGCGCCGGTCGCTGCCGGGTGGGGACATGCCGATACAGCTCGGGCTGTTCTATCCGCTATTGCCGCGGTTGCTTTACTGGCCGAGCGACGGCTCGCTCGAAGTCGCGGAGAAGTAACGAATTACCTCTTGAGCAACCGAACGAGGACAGCAGCGCAGCGTTCGCATTGCTCGCGGCTGACATCGGAGTGAGTAACCAGGCGAACTGCGTGCGGGCCGATCGCACTGCACAGAATGCCCTCGCTCTTCAGCGCGGCGACGAGGGCGGGCGCGTCTCCCCCGTGCTTGAGCGTAAAGAAGACGATGTTGGTCTGGACGGACGGCAGATCGATATCGGCACCTTCGCAAGTCGCAATAGTATCCGCGAGCAGGCGTGCGTTGGCATGATCTTCGTGGAGACGCAACGGGCCTTCCTCAAGCGCGATCAAGCCAGCCGCGGCGAGAATGCCGGCCTGTCGCATGCCGCCGCCGAGCGCTTTGCGATAGATGCGCGCGCGATCGATGGATGCGCGTGAGCCGACGAGGATGGAGCCTACGGGCGCTCCGAGGCCTTTGGAGAGGCAAAAGTTGATGGTGTCAAAACCGCGTGTGAGATCGGCGACGCTGATGCCGAGGGCAACGGCGGCGTTGAAGACGCGAGCTCCGTCGAGATGGGTAGGCAGGCCGGCGTCTGCAGCTCCCTGCCAGATCTCTTCGTAGATTGGGAGCGGCGTGACGGTGCCGCCAGCCATGTTGTGCGAGTTCTCGAGGCTAATGAGACCGGTGGCTGCACGGTAGTAAATCTTTGGCGCGATGGCTGCACGGATCTGCGACCAGGTGAGAACACCACGGTCGCCGGCGATGGTGCGCGGCAAGCAGCCGGAGAAGGCAGACATCATCGCCATTTCCCAGTCGAGAATATGCGAGCGAGCCTCGCAGATGACCTCCTGGCCGTGTTGCGTATGGAGGCGGATGGCGATCTGGTTGCCCATGGTGCCGGTGGGAACGAAGATAGCGGCCTCGCGACCGAAGATCTCGGCGGCGCGCCTTTCCAGACGATTGACGGTGGGGTCTTCGCCGTACACATCATCGCCAACTTCGGCAGCGGCCATGGCCGCACGCATCGCGGTGGTGGGACGAGTGACCGTGTCACTACGAAGATCAATCACGCTTGATAATTCTGCCAACGTTTCCTCCTGGGTGCTTAGATCGCGACACCCATCAATAGATTTGTGAATACATCGTTCGAGAGCAGGCGGCCACGAAGTGTTAGCTGCCAGTGGTCATCTTGTTCGATCATGAGACCTTCGCGAATCAGCTCGCGTGCAGCCTCCTCGGTGGGCACAAACAGCTCGCGTGGAAACCGCTCGCGTAATCGCGATACGCAAAGACCTTCATTCATTCGGAGACCAAGAAAGATCGTCTCTTCAAAGGCTTCGCGCTTAAAGACGTCGACGGGGGCGGAGGGAATTTCTTCGGCTCCGTAGTACGCGAGCTCTTCAGGATTGGCAAAGCGAACAGCGCCATCGGGACGCAGGAGCATCGAATGGGCGTCGAGGCCGAAGCCGATGTAGGGGTCGCGCTGCCAGTACTTGCGATTGTGGCGCGACTGGTGAAACGGTGTCGCGAAGTTCGAGATCTCATACTGCGGGAACCCGTGTTGCGGGAGGCACGCGCAGGCGGTTTCGTAGAACTCGGCAGAGGCTTCATCGGCGGGAACGCCATGGGCGTGGAAGCGTTGACCGCCGGCCATGACTTCGCGGCCGAGGCGCGAGTCCTCGTCGATCTCAAGCATATAAATACTGAGGTGATTCAGGCCAATGCTGGTTGCGACATCGAGCGAGTGCTGCCAGGTCGCGGTGGTCTGGTACGGGAGACCGGCGATGAGGTCGGCGCCGACATTGGCGATACCTGCAGCCTGCAGGCGCAGTATTTCTTGGATGCACTCACGCTCAGTGTGTGTACGGCCGACGGCTGCACTCTCGCGATCGACGAAGGACTGCACGCCGAGGCTGATGCGATTGACGCCTTGGCACTGCGCTTCGGCGAGCACCGTATCAGTGATCTGGCCAGGCGCGGCTTCGAGGGTGATTTCGGCACCCGGGGTGATCCGAAAGGTCTGGCGGAGCGCGGCGAAGATTCGGCCAAGTTGCTCCGGTTCGAGCAGACTGGGTGTCCCGCCGCCAAAGTACACAGTGTCTACGGTATGCGGAAGGTCAGCCTGCAAGCGGTCGGCGATGACGCGGGCGGTGGCGATCTCGTGACATAGTTTCGTGACGTAGGCTTCGATGATACTGGGCGAGGAGACGCCGGAGGCAAAGTTGCAGAAGCTGCACTTGGCGCGGCAGAAGGGCACGGAAACGTAGACGCCTAGCGCCGATGCTGGAGACGGTCGTTTCGATTCATCCAAACCCATGTCCCCATTGTTTCATGCGACGGTGCCAATTCGACCGGCTGGGTGGGCGACAATCCTTCTAAAATAGAGGGGATGCCAGACGAGCAAAAGAAGACCGCCGCAGCACAACCCCAGCCGATCAAGCCGGACGATTCGCGCAAGACTGCGGATGACGACGTGGTCGGCAAAGCATACGACGGGCGGCTGATG
>Ga0187887_10003742_pt1 | contig 11647 bp, 13 predicted proteins | sample June2016WEW_7_10_FD_132977 | JGI IMG/M metagenome (GOLD analysis project Ga0187887, IMG submission 132977) | Peatland microbial communities from SPRUCE experiment site at the Marcell Experimental Forest, Minnesota, USA - June2016WEW_7_10 | ecosystem: Environmental > Terrestrial > Soil >... | reverse complement strand
TGAGCAACAAGGAAATTGCGCGCAGGTTCTCGCTCAGTGAGGACACGGTGAAGCATCACCTGACGAACATCTTCGACAAGGTGGGCGTGGCCAGCCGCCTGGAACTTGCCTTATTCGCGATCAATAATCGGCTGACCGAGCCGCCAGCTTAATCGGTTTCCTTTGCGTGCGGTCCGCGCTCTCGCTTTCGCTGCTCCGCGCGCTGCAATCGCTGCGTCCTGTGCCGCCGTGTTTCCACCGTTAGACAAGGACTTCGCCTGAACGCTTTGGATCGAGTGCTTGAGGCCGCATTGTTTGTCGCCGGATTGGCATTCGGCAGCTTTTTGAACGTTTGCATCAGCCGCATTCCGCGCGACCAGTCGATTATCCAACCGCCATCCCACTGTGGGGCCTGTAGCAGTCCCATCCGCTGGTACGATAACGTTCCTCTCGTCAGTTGGATCGTGCTGCGCGGCCGATGTCGCCATTGCACGGCACGCATCTCGGCGCGCTATCCGGCAGTCGAGCTCTTAACTGCTCTGCTGTTCACATATTGTTATTTGTCGTTTGGTTGGACGCTGCTGACGCTGAAGTTCTGCGTCTTCGGGTTCTTGCTCATCGGCCTCATCTTCATGGACGCGGAGACTGGTCTGCTGCCGCGGGAATTTACTTATCCAGGCGTGGCCCTCGGCCTGGTCTTCTCGGGGATCGTCCCCACCGACTATTCGGCTACAGCCCTCCTGCTGCGAATGCTTGATAAGCCGATCCAGAGCGTCCATTGGCTTTCGCTGCTTGATTCGGCGCTCGGCGGCCTGGTTGGTGCGGGCTTCTTTTATCTGGCGTGGGCCCTGTACTATCTCGCCCGCAAGAAACATGGTCTGGGATTTGGCGATATCACGCTGATGGGCATGTCAGGGGCGTTCCTCGGGGTGAAGCTCATCCTGTTCGTTATCTTCTGCTCTCCGCTGTTAGCGGTCGTTTATGTATGCATTCTGTTAGTGCGAGAAATAGTTATGTCAAGAGCGAAGCGTGAGACCCGGTTAGAGGGCGAGGAACCGTTCCTCAGTCGCCAAATTCCTTTTGGTGTGTTTCTCGGCGTCTGTTCCGTGGCCGCCATATTCCTTGGTCAAGCTGTCTGGAGTTGGTACTTGCGCAGGATCTAATGCGAAAACTCCCTGTCCCGTGGACGGGGACTGCCTTGCCGCGTTTGCTTTGCCAGTTGTTTCAAGTGATGCTTGGCATGGGTGCGGTGAAACTGGCGCCATTCTTTGGCGCTGAGCGGGCCAAGGACAGGATGATCGAGCAGTTTGACGCTGCCGCCGAACCTCCGCTCAGCATCGGCGAGGGTGGCATCCACGGCGACGAGTGCATCGTAGAATCGCCGCAAGGAATTGCCCTCGAACCCGTCTTGTGGAATGGTTTGCTTCGGAGCGCTACGTCCTGATGGCATCAGACCCAGCTTTGCCACCCAAAACGTTCGTAGTCGATCCGGCAACGTCGGCCTGCCTCCCAGTGGTCTTCCGATTTCCATCACGCTGAGAATGCCCTTGCTGGTACCGGTGAAGGTCAAGCGGAGATGTTCCAGAATCTGGGCGGACGTCCACTTGCCGGGCAGAGCGCGCTGCCAGTCGGGCTCAGACCAGCCAAGCGTCAGCCTCTCCACTTCGCAGCGGATATGCTCTAAGTCAGGAGACAACGTTCACTCCGTGGCCCGGCGGTGAAACCAATACTGCAATTCTGCTTCGCACCAATATGAACCCAAAAGCAAACTTCTTCAATCGTTCTTTTCGCGTCAAGCGCCTTTGCGCCAAAACAGCACGTTAGTGACAACCCGAAGATCTCGCACAAAGAGCCGAAATTCTCTTTGCGCGATGGGGTTTTGCTAGCCGGCGAGGTATGCGGTCTTCCAATGAAGCCGGAACAACTTGAGTTGCCTAAAGTAAAGACTAACGGTAGGGAGCGTGGCGACGCAAATTGCGATTGGCTACCTGGGTCGTGATGCCCGGGCGCGCCTTGCCGACGCCGCGCGAATGGGGCCGGTCCCGGTGGGCGGTTTTCGGTCGCCGTCGAGCAACTGCTTCAGAACTGCAGCGTTGTTGTGCTCTTCGTCTTTCGCGGCATAAAGCAGCGTCAAACGGCGATTCCGCTTCGCAATTTCGTAGAGCCGTTGCAGTGCCTGGTTTGCCGTCTCGGATGCAAGTTCCTTCAGATACTTCTCGCGAAACTTGCTCCATTGCAGCGGGTGCGCATGAAACCACTTGCGCAGTTCGTTAGAGGGCGCCACATCTTTAAGCCACGCATCGAGAGCAGCAACTTCCTTCGTCAATCCCCGCGGCCAAAGCCGATCAACCAGCACCCGTTCGCCATCCTGCGGAGAAGGCACCTCGTAGACGCGTTTGATGGCAACCGACATGTGAGGTGTATTCTAACTCTGATGGAGGCAGAGCGCCGGTCTCCACGAACTACGGTAGTGGGGTTGTCAAGAGGCAACTGGCAAGACAAGGAGAACGCCATGAGTCATATGAGCGTTTCTGAACGGGGCGTTTATGCGCGCGATAAGTGCACGTGTCGTTACTGCGGTTTGTGCGGCTTTGACGATTTCAATATTTGGATGAACTTGACCGTTGACCACATCGTTCCTGGCGCTGGTGAATCTGCTGAGAACAAAGCCTTAAGCTGCACCCATTGCAACCGCATAAAGAACGACTATGTGCCGAAAGGGAGCAACCGCGAGGAAAAAATAGCCGACGCGCGAGGATACGTCGAACGGCAACGCGACTCGTGGAGAGAACGCTTTGGCCAGATGATCGAGCAGATAAAAATTCAAACTGAGACACTACCAAGGAGCAAATGAATTAAATGGGCAACGCAGACGCGGTTGAATTTGTACTGGGATTAGCTGGCCTCGTCGTTGGCGTTATTCTCATTGTTGCTCAGCTGCAGTTATTCGCTATCAGGCGCTTGCTGGAGACGCTGGTGCTGCAGCAAACACAGTCCCTCACTGAGCAGAAGCGAACCGAAGCTGTGGCGGCTCATGCGCTGCCAGCGGCTCGCCCGGCATTCGCTAACTTGCCGCCGCCGACCCCCGCGCAGAAGAAGAGGCAACGGGCGATCGTCGGCATCGCTCTGATTATTGCTGTCGCCCTTATCGTATTTCTCACCTATGGAGTTCTCTCGGGAAAATAACTTCTGTCTCCACACTATGACACCACTGCCCAAACTAAATGCCAGAACCCTGGACGGAACGTTGAAGCCGAAGCCCGTGCGGTTTGCCCTCTTAGCTGTATTCTCGTTCATTGCGATCGCGATCCTCAGCGCTTGCGACTCCGAAATTCGCAAGACCGATGCCGAGTTGGGATTGAACCCTCAGCAGGCCAGCGGCCGACGCGTGTATGACGCGCGCTGCGCCGATTGCCATTATGCCTACAGCAAACGCAACCTGCGTGGCCCGAGTCTGAATGGACTGTTCAAGAAGCCCTTCATGCAAAACGGAATGCCTGCCAATAACGAGCGCGTCACCGACATCATCGTATTGGGCCGGGCCAAGATGCCCGCTTTTCAGAATAAGCTTACCCAGCAGCAGTTCGATGATCTGATGGCGTACTTGCATACGCTCTGAGGGGTTGCGCTTCACTCTTTGCTACTCGCTATCAAGCGTCACAGGGACTGCGGGGCTCTAGCCTGCATTCGCGATGTCGTGCTGCCCGGGGTCTTCCACTCCAGCCGCGGCCTTGATCGCTTTCCAGAGCTCGTTATGTCCCATGCGGGCCTTAGCGGAAAAAGGAATCACGCGATCCGGCGAGACGGCGAGACGTTCGCTCAGTTTCTTCAGCGAGGTGCGCAACTGGTTGGCTGAGATGCGGTCCGCCTTGGTGGCAACCAGCAGGAAGTTGCGATCGACATGCCGCAGCCAGTCGAGCAGTTGCAGGTCGAGTTCCTGCGGAGGAATGGTAACGTCGACCAGCACTACGCACAGCGCCAGGGACTCGCGCGTCTCCAAATAGGGATTGATGAACTTCGCCCACTGCGCCGTGACTTCCTTGGGTACGCGCGCATAGCCATAGCCGGGCAGGTCGGCGAAGATGAAGTCGGGCTGCGGCTTGCCGGGGCGACGCACCTGGAAGAAGTTGATGGTCTGTGTACGTCCAGGCGTGTTGCTGGTCTTGGCGACCTTGCCGGCGACAAGCGAATTAATGAGGCTCGACTTGCCGACGTTGGAGCGGCCGACGAAGGCGATCTCCGGCGCGCTCGGGGGAGGGAATTGCCCCGGGTCGGCTGCCGACGTTACGAAGCGCGTGAGGACCTTCATACCTTACTATCGCCGGAGCAATCCGAAAGTGCAAGGGGAAGCGGCTATGCCCCCCTTCTACTTCGATCGGCTCGCAGCGTTCAGAATGAGTTTGATAGGCAGATGTCGCCACAACGCAAAGGCCCGCCGCAGCGGGCCTTGGTTTTCTGCTATGCCGCAACTTTACTGATGCGCTGTCGGAACTTGTTCCTGCGTTGGAGGCAATGCCGGGATGGTCGGCGTCTCCTCATCCGTCACCTCGGGCAGAGGCCGTTCCAAAGCGTAGGCCAGCACTTCGTCCATGGTGTTGACGAAGCGCAACTGCATTACGTTACGCAGATTCTCCGGCACATCAGGCAAGTCCTTCTGATTGTCAGCGGGAAGGATGACCTCGAGGATGCCGGCACGGTGCGCGGCCAGCAGTTTCTCTTTCAGGCCGCCGATGGGCAGCACTTTGCCGCGCAGCGTGATCTCGCCGGTCATGGCGATGTCGCGGCGCACGGGAATATGGCTGAGCGCGCTGGCGATTGCCGTCGCCATGGTAATGCCGGCCGACGGACCGTCCTTAGGAATGGCGCCCTCAGGTACGTGCACGTGGATGTCGAGATTGCGATAGAAATCGCGCGCCAGTCCCAGTCGATGCGCTCGCGAGCGCACATATGACATGGCCGCCTGCGCCGACTCCTGCATCACGTCGCCCAGTTTGCCGGTGAGGGTGAGCTTGCCCTTGCCGTCAACGGTTGCAACTTCGGTGGTGAGAATCGAGCCGCCCACTTCCGTCCACGCCAGGCCAGTGACCAGACCAACCTCGCTGCGCTCGTGGATCTCGCTGTCGCGGAACTTCGTCACGCCCAGGTAGTCGTTGACATTCTCGGCAGTGAGAGAGACGGCGAACTTATTACCTTCCTTTACGACCTTGCGCGCGACCTTGCGGCAGATGTTGCCGATCTCGCGCTCCAGGTTACGGACGCCGGCCTCGCGCGTGTAGCCGCGGATGATGGTGGTCAGCGCTTCATCGGTGAAGACGATGTTCTCTTCCGTCAGGCCGGTCTGCTGGCGCTGCTTGCGGACCAGGTACTGTTTGGCAATCTCGACCTTTTCCGGCTCAGTGTAGCCGTGGAGGCGAAGAACTTCCATGCGGTCCTGCAAGGCCGCCGGAATGGTGTGCAGCACATTTGCCGTGGCGATGAAGAAAACCTGCGAGAGATCGTATTCGACGTCGAGATAATGATCGACGAACATGAAGTTCTGCTCGGGATCGAGCACTTCCAGGAGCGCCGCCGAGGGATCGCCGCGGAAGTCCATCGACATCTTGTCGACTTCGTCCAGCATGAAGACCGGATTCTTGGTGCCGGCCTTCTTCATCATCTGAATGATCTGGCCGGGCAGGGCGCCGATGTAAGTGCGGCGATGTCCGCGAACTTCAGCTTCATCACGCACGCCGCCCAGCGACATGCGAACGAACTTGCGTCCGGTCGCCTTGGCGATGCTCATGCCGAGAGAAGTCTTGCCCACGCCCGGAGGTCCGACAAAACAGAGAATGGAGCCTCGGGGATTCTTCACCAACTGGCGCACGGCGAGGAACTCGAGGATGCGTTCCTTGATCTTTTCCAACCCGTAGTGATCTTCGTTCAGAGTCTTCTCGGCGATGTCGATGTTCCGAATTTCCTTGGAGCGCTTCTTCCACGGTACGGCCAGCAGCCAGTCTAGATAATTGCGGGAGACCGTCGACTCAGCCGACATGGGCGGCATCGCTTCCAGCTTCTTCAGTTCCTGAAGCGCTTTCTCATGCACCTCACGCGGCATACCTGCGGAGTCGACCTTCTTTTTCAGTTCGTCGAACTCGCTTTTCTCGCCGCGGCCCAATTCCTTCTGGATCGCCTTGATCTTCTCGTTGAGGTAATACTCTTTCTGGGCGCGCTCCATCTGGCGTTTTACGCGCGACTGGATAGTGCGGTCCATATTCAGCTTTTCAATCTCGACATCGAGCACGTCGCCGATGCGGTTCAGCCGCTCCGCCGGATCGAAGATTTCCAGCAGTTCCTGCTTTTCCTCAATCGAGAGCTGCAGGTTGGCGGCGATGGTATCGGTCAACTTAGCCGGATCGTCGTTGCGGACGGCCGCGATCATGGTCTCGTAGTTCAGCGACTGGCAAAGCTTCACGTACTGCTCGAAGAGTCCAGTGACGCGCTGCATGGCGGTTTCGACCTGCGGTCCAGGCTCCGCGGAATATTTGGCGGTGCGCACGGTAGCTTCGAAGTAGCCGTCGGTGTCGACAACCTGAAGGATCTTGCCGCGCTCCAGGCCTTCCACCAGGACTTTGATGTTGCCGTCGGGAAGCTTCAGGCTCTGCACAATGTTGACGATGGTACCGACCTGGTAGATCTCGTTGGGTTTGGGCTCGTCGATCGAGGCGTCGTGCTGGGTAGCGAGAAAGATCTTCTTGTCGCTGGCCAGCGCCTCTTCCAAGGCGCGCACGCTGGACTCCCGGCCCACCACGAACGGCGTCATCATGTACGGAAAGATGACGACGTCACGGATCGGCATCATGGGGAGTTTCTTGGTCTCGAATTTTTCGCGCTGCGTCACTAATGGCCGCCTTCTCGATTCAGAGCGAAGTAGCCGCTCCGGGAAAAAATTGATGTGAACCGCTCTATTTCGCGCCGGTTACTTCCGGCGGAAGCCCACTTGTTCAGACTCAAGAATATCATGCGAGAGAAGCCAGCAGAAGCGGGACGTTTCGAGAGCTGGAGGGGACAAGCGGCCTGAGTTTGTGAGAAGCTAGTAGCAGCGGCAAGGACACTGAATGTGCGTGAGCGCGAAACCACGCGACCGCCTGCGCACTAGCCTTGACGACGTCCCGCGCGAAGGAAAAGCGTTCCGCGGGAGAACAGAAAGCACTACATAACGCGAGGACTGGGTGTTCGATCTCGATTTTTCTCCTCCGGAAGGGCTAAACCGTTCTCTCTGGCGTTCGCTGGTAATCAACCTGGCCGACCGCTTCGCCCCGGAACGCCTTCCGCCGCTGGTGCTGACGTCAAAACCGGTTGACGTCGGGCTTCTGCCGGGAGAGTTGCTGGAGTTGCCGTGGTACCGCACCGTCTTCAGCAACCTGGCTGACGTGATTTCCCCGGAGACCTTGCCTCCGCTGGAATTGGAGTCGCGGCCGGTCGATGTCGGCGAGTTGCTGGGCGACGAACTGAGTCACGGCTGGTGGAACTCTCTGTTGCAGAATCTTCGCGACCGCATCGCGCCGGACAGATTTCCGCCGTTAGAGTTGACTTCCCATCCAGTGGCGGCCTTTGGAGCCGATTCGAGCATGCAGCTCTTGGATTGGTCCAGTTTGATCGCCGGACCAAAGGTGTTTCGAGCCGATGTGCCGCAAGCGAGACCGGCCAACGTCAGCTTTGGGGAAGCTGCGCCGGTTGAACTCCCTGAGGCAGCTCCAGCCGATCCGGTGCTGCTGATAGCGCGTGTCCAGTTAATGCGCGACATTGGACGCACACGCTTCCGCCGGAAAATATGGATTTCGCTGGCTGCGGCTGAGGCCATCTTTTTGCTGGTAATGATGTTTAAGTTCCAATAGTTGCGAAACCGGAAGGTCCGGAGCACTCTTTCGCCGCTTTTCGTTTCTCATCGATTCGTATACGTGTAGGATAGATTCACTGGCTCATTAAGTAAGACCGTCAGGTCCGGCACAATTTCATCTGCAAGGCGGACATACGTGGGCATCAAGACCAGCACGCGGTTAGTTGGTGACGTGGTCATCGTCGACACCATTGGCGAGTTGCGGCTGGGCGAAGGGACCAATGTGCTCCGCCAGGTTGTGAATGAGACAGTCGAGCAGGGTTATAAGAACATCCTGCTGAACTTGCGCGATGTCCGGCATATTGATAGCGCTGGGGTTGGCGAGCTGATGAGTTGTTATACCTCGGTGCGTAATCGGGGTGGTCAGCTCAAGTTGATGAACCTTAGTAAGAACGTTCATAACCTGCTGCAGATTACCAAGCTGTATACGATATTTGAAGTAGAGGACGACGAGCCTACGGCAGTGGCTTCTTTTCGCTAGTTGGGCTGCAAAGCTACAGATTTCTGGAGTTCTGGGGCCGGCAGTATCTAGAACATTAGTTGTTATCTTTGAAGTTTGCGAGGCGATATGAAAGGCGATCCTAAAGTTATTGCATTTCTCAATCAGGTGTTGAAGGCGGAGCTGACGGCGGTCAATCAATACTTTCTGCACGCCGAAATGTGCGAGAACTGGGGCTATGAACGGCTGGGAAAACTTATCAAGAAAGAGTCGATCGAAGAGATGGTGCACGCCGAGAAGTGCATCGAGCGCATTCTGTATCTGGACGGCACTCCCAATATGACCGACTACTTCAAAATCAACATCGGCGCGACCGTGGAGGAGCAATTCAAGAACGACCTTCAAGTGGAGTATGACGCGGTGAAGCGCCTGAATGACGGCATCAAGCTCTGCGTGGCCCAGGGCGACAATGCCTCGCGCGAGCTGGCCGAAAAGATTCTGATGGACGAAGAGCACCACATCGACTGGCTGGAGGCGCAACTTCACGCAATCGGCGAGATGGGCATTGCGAATTACCTGGCACAGCAGTTGAAGAAAGAAGACTAAAGCCGGCGGTCAGACGTCGGACGAAAGCCTGATTCAATGTCCCTGGGGATGGCGAGTGCAATGCTCGTCATCTCCGATGCCTCCGATCCGCAATAGCTTTGCTGCAACGCGCCTGCCTTTCCTCCAACAGAGACCTAGTAGATTCCACTTCGCAAGACGTTCTTTGTTAATACCTCGTGAAATCTTAATGAAAGAATCGATTCGCTGTTGACCGCTCGTTCCGTGTTGCACTAGCATCCACAAAACCATATGGACACTTCAAAGCTGGACGAGTTGCGCGCTAACTACAAGTCTGCCACGGAACAATGGGTGGCTTCCATTCGAGCCGAGGAGGCCCTGGCCACCGCTGATCACTCGATGATAGCTATGGAGCATTGGGATGCGGCTGACTTTGCTGTCCAAGACGCGCAAAAGAAAGCAGCTTCCGCTCGTAATCTTTATAAAGATGAACTCAGGAAGATTGACTACGGCTTCTAGCCCGGCGAGCTCAATAGTTGTGCCAAACGGGGCGGCACAGCGTTATCGTACGTCTCTGTAAGCTCGTCCTCGACAGCAGCGATATTCATCATGTATTCACGGCAAATTCAACTGCCGTTCATCTTGCGCGCAGCCCGCACATAGTATCTTTGCGAGGCACTTACATTCCTAACAACCAGCGTAAAGAAGGGGATAAAGCATGGCGACAGCGTCTGCGCCTTTATCATCGCCGTCATCGGTTTCAGCAACCCACGGAGTTCATGCCAAGCTTTCCAAGTCTCCCGGAAAACTGGGCATGGCCATCTTCGGAGTTGTGATAGTCGTCGGTGTAGTCTACGCCGCTGGTCATCTGATTTCCGATCTCCGAACAGTACAAAGCCCCTCGGTGTTTCCGTATGTACTTCTCGGGATCGCGCTGCTGGTAGCGTTGGGATTTGAGTTTGTCAACGGTTTTCACGATACCGCCAACGCGGTGGCGACCGTGATCTATACCCATTCGATGGATCCGCATATTGCGGTTGCGTGGTCGGGAGTCTGCAACTTCGTCGGAGTCGTGTTATCGACTGGCGCGGTCGCGTTCGGCATCATTTCTCTGCTGCCGGTGGAACTTATCTTGCAGGTCGGCAAAGGTGCGGGGTTTGCGATGGTGTTCGCGCTGTTGACGGCGGCCATCATCTGGAACCTGGGCACATGGTGGTTTGGGCTGCCGTCATCGAGTTCACATACGCTGATTGGTTCCATCATCGGCGTCGGCATAGCCAACCAGTTAATGCAGGCGCACACGGCGACCAGCGGCGTGGATTGGGGGCAAGCGGCAAACGTGGGCAAATCGCTGGTGCTGTCTCCAATTGTCGGCTTCGCGCTGGCCGCAAGTTTGCTGACCCTGTCGAAGGTTTTCATTAAGGACAAGCGCTTGTACGAAGCCCCCAAAGGGACGGAGCCGCCTCCCTTCTGGATCCGCTGTCTTCTTATCCTTACCTGTACGGGAGTTAGTTTTGCGCACGGCTCTAACGACGGCCAAAAGGGTATGGGGCTGATCATGCTGATTCTGATCGGCACCGTTCCCACGGCTTATGCCCTGAATCACGCGTTCACGGCGCAACAGTCGGTGGATTTTGTAGCCGTGTCGCAGCAGGCTTCACGCGTGCTCGATCCGTACGTCTCGCCCGATGCTGTCGTGGCCGACCCGCGCGACGAAGTCTCCGACTATGTGCGGACGAAACAGTTCACGCCCAACACGATGTTGGGGCTGCGCGAATTGATCAACGACATTTCCAACGAGGTTGTGCTCTACCACGAACTCGCGAACATACCGAGCGATCGAGTTCGTAACTTCCGCAACGACATGTACCTGGTGAGCGAAGCCCTGCGTTTGATGAAGAAGTCGGGGAAGCCTCAATTCACCGCCCAGGACTGGACTGTTCTCACTAACTACAAGAAGTACACCGATAATGCCACCAAGTTCATTCCCACATGGGTGAAGGTTGCGGTTGCTTTGGCACTGGGCATGGGAACCATGGTGGGTTGGAAGCGAATCGTTATCACGGTGGGCGAAAAAATCGGTAAGGACCACCTTACTTACGGTCAGGGAGCAGCGGCGGAAATCACGGCCATGGTGACCATAGGCGCTGCCGACTTTTACGGATTGCCGGTGAGTACCACGCACGTGTTGTCGTCTGGAGTTGCAGGTACGATGGCCGCCAATCACTCCGGTTTGCAGTGGGGAACCCTGCGCAATCTGCTGATGGCCTGGGTGCTTACCTTGCCGGTCTCAATCGGCTTAGCGGCATCTCTATTCTGGGCTTTTAGCAGACTGAGCAAATAGCAGGTGCGTAACACCACATTTCCTCCCAGCCGCCTTCGGGACAATCGCCGACGAGCAAGGCGACAATGTATGCTGGGCTACGATTGTGCCGCCCTTCGCGCTGACGTCTCGCGCAGATCCCATGTGCGCATCCCTATAAATCCCAACAAGAATGTTGCGCGCATGATTATCTTCGGCACGAACCTGGAACATCAAGGTTCTGGCGTACGCGGTCACGGGGTGATCTGCCAGACGACGCCTTGGCCAGCGGTGCCGCCAAAATAGGCCGTGCCATAGAGGTTGCCGCTGCTATCGATGACCACGTTACAGATAGGAAAACCGCCATCGTTGCCGCCCGTGAAATCGTACAGGTCGGTGAGGCTCCAGCCGCCGCCCGAAGGTGTCATCTTGAAGACAAATCCGTTGCCAAAAGCGCCACCACTTGGGTTGGCGCCATAAACGTTGC
>Ga0187887_10003739_pt1 | contig 11651 bp, 11 predicted proteins | sample June2016WEW_7_10_FD_132977 | JGI IMG/M metagenome (GOLD analysis project Ga0187887, IMG submission 132977) | Peatland microbial communities from SPRUCE experiment site at the Marcell Experimental Forest, Minnesota, USA - June2016WEW_7_10 | ecosystem: Environmental > Terrestrial > Soil >... | reverse complement strand
GGGATACCGGCAGCGGGAGCGCTCATGTTTCTCTCTCTATGAAACGTATTGATGACGACACTGCAAAAGGGTGGCGCGCGTGTGCGAGCCGGGCGGGAAATGATTTTGGGTTCCCTTACCAGCATACGTCCGTGCGGAGGAGGGTTCAAAGGACCGAAACGGTCGGGGATGGCACGGAGAGCGGGCACATCGCCGACATATAACCTACCAACGCCTTGCCTTCGGTCTGTTTCAGGCGTACAAAGAGGCATGACGTATTACTGGGCATGCTTGTTGTGGTGGCTCAGCCAAGGCCAAAATGCCGCTGTGCAGGCTATCACGGCCGTCGTTGTGAGCGTCCTCACCGTCGTGCTGATCGGAGTTACTTGGTTCTACGCTTGGAAGACCGGCCAGCTAACCAAGCTCCAACTGGCATCGAACTTTGTGCCGAATATTGAAGTGGCCTTCCGGCAGAACACGGATGGCACCGGGGTATCGGGCAATATCCGTACCGACCATCTTCTCGGTATCTTGACCATAGCCTGCTCGGGAGGTGAACCGTTCAAGCTGCACTCGGTTCATTTCGTGGCGAGGTCCGCGAAAAACAAGCATCAAATGTGGGAGAAGCAATACACGTTCGCGAATCCCGTGATAGCGCCCGGGAAACCGCCATTCGAGGTCAAGTATGCCATCGATGTTGAGGAGGGCTCCGGTAAGGCCGACAGTTATCGTCAGGTAATCGTCGTCTGCAGCAACTTGAGCGAGACTAGCCGCCACATCCTGGAAAGAACGGACGATGGACACATAAGGCACTATTTAGGTACCCCCAACCTTCGCAGACAGCTCAAGAAGATCAAGAAGCTCGGTCTAATTCAGGACCCGATGCCGTTTAGTTGATTGAGATGCCCCGGAATCGAGCGGCCGCTACAGATGACGAGCCCGATCACTTAGCGGGGCGGGTTGACGAGCGGGCTTTCTCCTTGCGGGCGTCGGACACCCCTCGATCGATCTGGCGCGCGGTCAGCGTGTTCATACCGGTTCGCCTGGCCGTTGCCTGCATCGAGCGCAATTCCCGCGGAGAGGATTCAAGGGTGGCGACGTACTCTCTAACTCTCGTCGAGCTGGTCACGGCCTCAGCTTAGCAGGACGAGTTGCTTACGCTGCGGCTGGCAGCATTAGCCCGGTAATGTGATAGCCGGGGACAGAATTCAGCAGGAAACGGGCGACGGAAGCGGGCTTTTCGGTCTCGAACTGGCACGTCTGCGAACCGCTGCGGCCCTCCACGCGGACCTTGTCGGCCACGGGATGGACCCGATATGCGGCGCTGGAGCCGTGGAATTGGCGGAGGGATTCGAGCGGCCAGTCGGAATCGGCCACCATGTGAATCCCTCCTTCCGCCGAGATAAGAATAGTCAAGTCGGACGGCATGGAACCGGCGTTCATCGTGTTCTCAGCAGCGGCGAGAATCTCCACGGCGTTGGCGATAAACCGGCTCACGAGGTACTTATCGCAGCCCCGGGCGCGTTTGCGAGGAAAGTTTACCTTAGGCAGGCAAGTTATTGCGAGATTTGAGGATAGCCCGTCCGCACTGGCGCACATCGAGGCAACGGCACCTTTGGATTCGTTCAAGAAGCCCGCGCATAGCGGCGATACGGTCAGCCAGCGCGTCCAGTTCTGTGATCTTGTCGCGAGCCAGATTTCGCCAGCGCTCGGAGACCGGCCGCTCATTGCGCAACCCGCCGAAGAGCAGCTTGGTTTCGGCCAGCGTGAAGCCGCAGGCTTTGGCATGTTCCAGTACGGCGAGCAGTTCCAGAATTCCGGCATCGTATTGGCGGCGGCCGGACATGCGCCCGGGACGAGGAAGCAGGCCGGCTTTTTCGTAGTAACGGATGGCGGACGCGCGTAAACCGGCCTGCCGTGCAACCTCACCGATGGTCATGATCTCAGCGTAGCTTGTTTTTTCGCTTGACTTAAACCTGACTTTAAGTGGCATGATCGGCGTCATGACGAACCTCAAGTCTTTCACCGCTCTTGCCTTGATCTCGGCGACGCTGTGCCTCGCCGAAAACCAGGCGCCATTCGCCTGTAATTTGAGAGCTTTCCAGCCGGAGCAACGCCAGCGATGGCGAATCCTGCTGGACAAACTCTACGCCGGAGCCACCCAAAGTCGCGAGCTCGCCGACGGCTACACGTTTCTGGTGGACATAAAGCAGATGCCGCTCGGTGAAGTGGCGGAATGGATCGAGCTGGAACGCCGCTGCTGCCCGTTCTTCGATTTTGTGGTTGACGTGCACGGCGAAGACGGCACCGTCTGGCTCAGCCTCAAGGGCCGCCCCGGCGTGAAACAATTCATTGAGGGGGACATGCCGAAGTTGCGGGTCAGGTGAAGCATTGTGATCGAATTCAGAGGTCTTCAGGGCGCAGGCCGGTGTCTTTGCCGATCTTTGCAAGAGCTGCTGGTCCGATCTTCTCGTTGTCGTGGAAGCAGAACGTGAAGTTCCGCCATCCCGGCCGATGCAGCTTCCGGTGAGAGCCGACCTGCTTCCTGAATGTCCAACCTATTCTGAGCAGAGCAGAATAGACGCGTTTGGCTTTAGTTGCGCTCCAGACGCTCACGCGGCGAAGAGAACTTTCAGTGGCTGGGGCAACTCTTCGCCACTCTCAACCATGTCGGCCAGAACCTGAAGCGCGATTGCCTTGGCCTTTCGGATTGCCGCCTCTTCTGTTTCGCCGTACGCCATGACTCCAGGCAACTCCGGAACCGAACCGAGGAAGCGCCCGTCCTCTTCGCGCTCGATTGCGACTTGCAGCGGCTGGATCTCCACCATACGTCTTAGGTTGATTGTATCGCTTCCCCATCTCACGAGGTTGCTTCACCTGATAACATTCCTGAGTGCCTCCATCTGAGCGCCCGCCGGAGATGACGTGGAAGGCCGTTGGACTCGGCCTGTTTCTCGCCCTCGTGTTCGGATCGGCCAACGCCTGGCTGGGGATGAAAGCCGGCCAGACCGTAGCCGCCACCATTCCCGCGGCCGTCATCGCCATGGCCCTGTTCCGACTGCCCGCTTTTCGCGGCGGCATCCTCGAACAGAACATTGCGCGCACCGCGGCATCGGTGGGCGAGGCTCTCGTCGCCGGGGCCATCTTCACAATTCCGGCATTCCTGATGGTCGATATAAACGGCAAGCGCCTGTGGACCGACCTCCGCTCGCACTACTGGGAAGCCTCGCTCATCCTGCTTGTGGGCGGCCTCATTGGCATCCTGTTCATCATCCTGTTGCGACGGCCGCTGTGCACCGATGCCGGTCTGCCGTTTCCGGAAAGCGTTGCCAGCTACGAAATCGTGAAGGCCGGTCAGGATGCCGCCGATGCGCCCAAATACATCTTCGGCGCGATGGGCTTCGGCGCGCTCATTCAATTCCTGACGGCCGACAACGGCCTGCAGATCTTCCGTGAATATACCGACGGCTTCATGGCTTTCCCACGCTCTGTGGTGAAGCATTTCAACTATGAGAAACAGCCCATCGGCGATGTGACCCATTACGGCGGTGTGCCGTGGTCCACGCCGAGCCTCTCGCCCGCGTTGGTGGGTATCGGCTACATCATTGGCCCGGAGCTTTCCGCCATCACCATGTCCGGCGGCCTGCTGGCATGGTGGATCCTTATACCGCTGCTGATGTTCTTCGACCCCGATCTGCCGCGTCGCATTGGCACCACCGACCCGGGCGTTGCTTCATTCAGCCTCTGGTACAACATCGTGCGGCCCATCGCCGTCGGAACCATGCTGGTGGGCGCGTGCAACACCATGTGGTCCATGCGGGATTCGCTGTTCAGCTCGCTGCGAGGCGTCTTCACGGTGACCGAAAAAGCCGCGCACGAAGAACACACCGACGATCCTCGCGAACAGGACATCCCCGCGCGCTGGGTGCTCATTGGCATCGTCGTGCTGCTGGCGCCCATTACCGCTATCTATTTCTATTTCACCCATGGCCTAATCTCGGCGATCGTCGCGGCGATCGTTATGGTGATCACGGGCTTTCTGCTCACGGCGGTGGGCGGATACTTGATCGGCCTCGTTGGCAGTTCGAATCAACCGCTGAGCGGCCTAATCCTCTCCGCGCTCATTATTTCCGCCTTGATGATGCTGGTGATCGGCGTGACCGGAGTCGCCGGTGTTGCAGCGGTATTGGGAGTTGCGGCGGTGGTGGGCGTGGCTTGCTCGGTGTCTGGTTCGCTCATTCAGGATCTTAAGGCCGGCTACCTGCTGGGTGGCACACCCTGGAAAATGCAGGTGGTGGAAATGATCGCCGTGGTGATGCTGGCATTCTTCCTGATGTGGCCCATCATGGTGCTGCATGAAGCCAATCTCGCCACCGGCGGCATTGGCGGACGCGCGCTACCGGCGCCGCAGGCCGGGCTCATGGCGCAACTTGCCAAGGGCATCGTCGGCGGACAAATGGCCTGGGGGCTGCTCGGCATCGGCATCGCCTTCGGCATCGCGCTCATCATGTGCGGCGCGCGCTCGCCCATGCTCATTGCCGTGGGCATGTACCTGCCGTTCGATACTTCGTCGGCGATTTTCGTCGGCGGCGTCTGCAAGTGGATCATCGACCGTCTCACCTCCCGCTACAGCGCGGACAAGAAGGCGGCTGTAGATGAGCGCGGAACATTGCTTGCATCAGGCCTGATCGCGGGTGAAGCGATTATGGGCATACTCATCGCCGTGCTCGCGGTGAGCCAGGTTCCCTCCTTCACGCACATGCTCACCGGCAAAGATCAGTTCAGCTTTTTCCCGGCGTGGGGCGGATGGCTGGCCCTGGTCGGTTTCCTCGCGATCGGTTGGGTATTGATTCGCATCCCGCTTGACGCGAAACAGCGTTGAACTTTCCTTACTGCTTGTTCTCGCTATAGCACCATTTGACCAGCGCCTCCGGGTGCTTTCCTTCGTCGGCGCGCCACAAATCGTCAAGACTCACCTGGTGAAACGAGAACTCGATCGCCCCGTCGGCGCTCACGGTTCCAATCATGTAGCCGTACACGTCGGTCCTGGCGTTTTGTTTGGGCCCGGCCCCGGCGGGCAGGCGATATCGAATCGCGCCCGCAGTGCCTACAATCCAGCCCGGCAGTACGCGCCCTTTCCACGCGCTGGTGTCGTAGACATCCTCCATGTAGAAATGTGAATGGCTGGCGAGAACGTAGACTCGCTTGTGCGCGGATTCCTGCGCGTCCCAGAGGGTCTCGTAAACGGCTCGTCCGCTCACTGTCCCCTGGGCCGATTCATTCATGCTGTGGCTGGCGCCAATGCTGTCAGGTAGCGCCTCGTGCATTCCCGCGACAATCGCATGGATCTCCGGAGAGACCTCGTCGCGCTTGACCACGGCTTTGAACCACTTCATCTGCGCATCGTCGAATTGATCCGTGGACGCATTATCGAGCGTGATGAAGTCAACGCCGTGGGTGACCCAGTGATAATACGCACGTAGCTTGTGATCCTGCGGATCATCTTTGAGACGCTGCTCGCGCAGCAGGGAAGTGTTCAGCCAGTCGGCGAACTGGATCAGAGCCGCCTCACGCGTGGCCGGTGGAATGGTCTCGTGATTGCCGAGGGCAAGGAATACGGGCAGATCGCCAAAAGCGGCGAGTTGGTGGGCGATAAAATCGGGCCAGGCTTTGGCTTCGTAGGCGGCGATGTTGGTCTGCGGCCCCATATCCTCGTCGTACTCGTAAATGGCGCGAAAATCGCCCAAATGCCAGTAGAATTCGGCTCCGCTATGCCACACGCCCGCGGCAATGGCCGGCATTACGATGTCGCCGCAGTTGCGCGAATCGCCGGACACCGCGAATTTCCAGGCCCCCGAGCCGCTCTGGCCCGACGCGGAGCAGGCCCACATCACGCCAGCTATCGCCACGACACGTAAACGAAACATTGTTCCCGTTCTACCACGACTTTGGGACAAACGATCAGGCGCTGGCCCGCTGAGCGATGTTACGATTCTGCCTGGAGACTCGTGAAGTGAAGAAAAGCAGCGAAGCGGACCGGCTGCGGAACGTTGTGGTGGGGTCGCTCGATGAAGGGAGTGAAACACCCGATCTCGCGCGCCGCGCCTTCCGGAGCAGGACGCAGTTTCACCGGCTGTTTCGCGCGCTGTTGGAGGAAACGCCGGCGGCTATGCGGCGCAGATTACTGCTGGAACGTGCGGCGTGGCAGTTAGGCCGCACAGCAAACGCCATTACCGAAATCGCACTCGACGCGCAGTACGGTTCGCTCGAAGCTTTCACACGGGCGTTCCGAAAGGCCTTTGGCGTGTCTCCGAGCCTCTACCGCCGCATGGGAATCCTGCATTTCCGGCTCGCCGGAGCGAGCGGTGTGCATTTCTTCAGATCAGGTTCACTATTGAAAGGAGAAAATGACATGGATCTATTCGACCGTTTCGCCGGGTACGAAACCTGGCACACTCGTAAGTTGCTGGAACATGCGCGCGGCCTCACCGGCGAGCAGCTCGACCGGCCACTCGCCACACCGGAACTGCTGCCATGGCATCAACCGGAGAAAAGCCTCCGCGAGCTGCTGGACCGCATCGTCTTCACCAAGGAAGTCTGGGCCGCGGCGATGACCGGCGGGTCCGTTCCCGAGGAAAAGCGGCGGCTCAGCCCGGACGAAATGCTGGCGCATTACGAAAAAGCCGAGTCCGATTTTCAACGAGTCTTATGTCAGGTGCGCTCTCGCGGCGGGTGGGATGACACCTTCGTCGATGATCTGTGCCAGCCGCCCGAGACATTCACGTTTGGCGGCATGCTTGCCCATGTCGTCACCTTCAATTCCTACCGCCGTCTGACTGCAGCCGCGGCGTTGCGCGACCTGGGCGTCCACGATGTGGGCTTTGGCGATCCCATCGAATACGAGCGCGAGGCGTCGGGGCAATAAACCCGCTCTCGCTTTCAGCGCACGATCGCGCTTGCCATTCCGCGCGCCTCCGGTTATATTGGGTGAACAGGGAATTTGACGTTCCCGCTTCCTGTTATGCGCAAGAACGGACACATCATGATCGCCGGCATCGCGCAAGATGCCGATTTCCGGGTCGGTGTCCCGTTCCTGCCTGCGGCGCTCACCAGCTGAGCAGTTTCCTCCGCGGCTCAACCCAACACCCTTAGCACCGCGCTCAGGAGGCGCATTTCATGGCAACGCCCGCTGTAACCCAACCTCGCCGAGGCTTCTGGGCTTCTCTGTTCGAGGCGATTCGCGGCACGCATCAGGACTTCACCGAAGGGTCGATCAGCCGGGCCATTTTTCTGCTGGCCACTCCGATGGTGCTGGAGATGTTCATGGAATCGCTGTTCGCCATTGTCGATGTGTTCTGGGTCACGCGCCTGAGCGCGAATGCGATTGCTACCGTCGGGCTCACCGAATCGATGATGACGCTGGTATTCTCCGTGGCCTTCGGCGTGAGCCTGTCGACGACCGCCATGGTCGCGCGGCGTATTGGCGAAAAGGATTCGCAGGGAGCGGCGACGGCTGCCGTGCAGGCCATTTTCCTGGGAATTGGCATTGCCGCCGTCATGGGCGTACCCGGCTTCCTGCTGGCGCCTCATCTGCTCGGGTGGATGGGCGCCCCGGCTGACCTCATCGCTACGGGGCATCATTACGCTTCCATTGTCTTCGGAAGCAGCGTGATCGTAATGCTGTTGTTTCTCAACAACGCCATCTTTCGTGGCGCGGGAGATGCATCGGTCGCGATGCGCGTGCTGTGGATGTCGAATCTGATCAACCTGGCGCTGGACCCGTGCTTCATTTTCGGCCTTGGCCCCTTCCCGGCGCTGGGCGTCACCGGCGCGGCTGTCTCGACACTGACTGGCCGCACACTGGGCGTGCTCTATCAATTTTGGATACTCACTCGTGGCCACACGCGCGTGATGATTCGGCCGTCGGACTGGCGCGTGGTACCGCGCGTGATCAGCTCGCTCGCTCGCGTGTCGGCAACCGGAGTGATGCAATTCATCGTTGCCCATATCAGTTGGATCGCACTGGTGCGCATGATCAGTTCCTTCGGCAGCGTCGCGGTGGCTGGGTACACCATCGGCATTCGCATCTTCGTGTTCGTCATCTTGCCCGCGTGGGGATTGAGCGGCGCGGCGGCGACGATGGTCGGCCAGAATCTTGGCGCTGGGAAACCGGACCGGGCCCAGCGTTCGGTCTGGCTCACTTGCTTCTACACGATGATCTTTCTCGGCCTGATTGGAGTTGCGTTCATCTGCGTGCCGGGGGCTATCGCGCATCTGTTCACGAGCGACCCGATGGTGAGTTCTTACGCCGTCGATTGCTTGCGCATCGTCGGCTACGGCAATCTCACCTACGCGTTCGGGATGGTCATGCTGCAGGCGTTCAATGGCGCAGGCGATACGGTGACGCCTACGGTCATCAATACCATCGGATTCCTGTTCTGCGAGATTCCCCTCGCATGGGCGCTGGCATTTCCGGCGCATATGCAGGTGCGGGGCGTTTTCGCATCCATTCCGATTGCCGAGAGCCTGATCGCAGTAATGGGCCTGTTCATGTTCACGCGAGGCAGGTGGAAGAAAAGGAAAATCTGAAGTTGTTCAACGGCGCGCGAGTGCTTCCAGTTCGTCCATGGTGCGCGGCCAATCGGCTCCTAACAGCCGCGACAAGCCGCGATCCGCGAGCACCCGTCCGCCGGTCTGGCAGCGCGCGCAATAGTTCGTTTCGTTGTCGGCATAGCGGATGCGCAGCACCTTTTCGCCGCATCGGGGACACGGCAGGCCATAACGGCCGTGGACGGCCATCCCCTCGCGAAATGCCGTGACCTTCTCCGGGAAACTATCCTGCGTCTCGGCGGTCAGGCGGGCAACCCAATCGTGAAGCGTGCGTTGGGTGGCTGCAAAGAGCCGCTCCCATTCCTCCGGCTTCAGCTTTGCCGTTTGCGCGAGGGGCGAGAGTTGTGCGGCATGGAGGATCTCATCGGAATAGGAGTTGCCGATGCCGCTGAGGAGGCGGGGATCGGTGAGGGCGCGCTTGAGCGTGTGATTTTCCGTCGTCAGCGCCGCCCGAAAAGCCGCGAGATCGGCCTTGAAAACGTCGATTCCACCGGGGTCCAAAGAGCGCAGACCGTCCTCGCCGCTGACGATGTGCAACGACGCGCGCCGCTTCGCGCCCGCTTCGGTGAGCGTGAGCGACCCTTCCGGGAAATCGAATGCCGCCAGATTCTGACGGCCGCCGATCTTCGCGCCACGCGGCCGCCAGTGCAACCGTCCCGCGATCATCAAGTGCAAAACAAGCCAAACGCCGCCTTCCACGCCAATCGCGATGCGCTTACCGACGCGACGAATGTCGCATACAACGCGGTCCTCCGCTGCCGCAGGCGAAGGTTCAATGGTGCGCAGCAGGAAAGGAGTGGCCACACGCACGCGTTCCAGCGGATGGCCAACAACGCGAGGTTCGAGTGCCGCGATGTACGCGGCTATGTCCGGCAGTTCCGGCATCCCTGTATCAGTATGGACGCGCCGCGGATTAAGGAGTGGGTCCCCCCAACCGGCCCAGTACATTTCCCATGCAAGCAGGGTCGCGATTTCGCTAGAATCCTTTATAGAATCCTCATCGCCTAATCCAGCCTGGAGCGGGGGAACCATTCCAACGGGGCGCAGCTTCCCGCAATTGGAAGCCGGGCACTTTCAAGCCCGAGCCCGTCAGCTAACCTCGCCGGCGTCATTGAGAGTGCCGCGGCCGCGAAGCCGGGCATAAGGAGCTTGGCCAGTGCCATCGTTGCGTAACGCCAGTGGGGCCACGAAAGTTGTGGTGGCCACCACCGTCATGCTGTCCTTCATTTCGTTCTGGAGGGCGGCGGCGATCGTCCTCAGCGATCTCGCATCGTCCGCCTACTACGTCGGCGGCATCGCCGAAACGGCCATCGGGAAATCGGCGCCCTGGTTCATCCTTTCCATCATGCTTTTCTCGTACGCGGTTCGCGCCGTGTACATCGAGAGCTGCAGCATGTTCGTGCGCGGCGGCGTGTATCGCGTGGTGCACGAGGCAATGGGCGGCACGTTGGCCAAGTTCTCCGTCTCCGCCCTGATGTTCGATTACGTGCTCACCGGGCCAATCAGCGCGGTAAGCGCGGGCCTCTACGTCGCCGGACTGCTCAACGACAGCGCGGCATATTTCCATCGCCCCGCACTCGCCATGAAACCGGAGACGTTCGCCGCCATCTTCGCGGTAATCGTCACCATTTATTTCTGGCGCAAGAACATCATCGGCATTCGCGAATCGAGCCTGAAGGCGCTGCGCATCATGCAGATCACCACCGTCATGGTGATCATTTTGATCGCCTGGTGTCTGGCCACCATCTTCACTCACGGGTACCAACCGGTGCCGCTGCCTTCCCCTGCCACTATTCACTTCGGGTCCGACGCGCTCGGCTGGCTGCAGCACTCCGCCTTGCCGCAGTTCACGGTGATCGCCATCATGATCGGCCTGGGCCATTCGCTGCTGGCTATGAGCGGCGAAGAGAGCCTGGCACAGGTAAATCGCGAGATCGCCTCGCCGAAGCTGAAGAATCTGGAACGCGCCGGCTTCATCATCTTCATCTATTCGATGGTGTTCACGTCGCTGGTCTCGTTCTTCGCCGTGATGCTCATCCCGGATTCGGAGCGCGGCAAGTACCTCGACAACCTCATCGGCGGCTTGTCCATGTTCCTCATTGGACCGGAGTGGATTCGCCTGCTCTTCCACGCATTCGTCGTTCTGGTGGGCGCGCTCATTCTCGCCGGCGCGGTGAACACCGCCATCATCGGCTCCAACGGCGTGCTCAACCGCGTGGCCGAAGATGGCGTCCTGACCGCATGGTTCCGCAAGCCGCACAAGAAATACGGCACCACCAGCCGCCTGATCGATCTCATCGTCATCCTGCAGCTCATCACCATTGTGATCAGCCGCGGCGATGTATACATGCTCGGCGAAGCCTATGCGTTCGGCGTGGTGTGGAGCTTCGCCATGAAAGGGCTCGCCGTGCTGGTGCTGCGCTTCAAGCAGCCGGGCGCGCGGGATTGGAGAGTCCCGCTCAACTTCCGCATCGGTCGCATTGAGTATCCCGTCGGCCTCGCGCTGATCACGCTCGCGCTGCTGGGCCTGGCCACAATCAACATCTTCACCAAGAAGGTGGCCACGATCTCGGGCATGTCCTTTACAGTGGCGTTCTTTTCGACGTTCGTGATCTCGGAGCGCATCAATAAGCGCAAAGCCGGAGCCCACACGGCGGAGCTTGAGGAGTTCCGGCTGGACGACAGCGACGAAGTAGCCGCGGAAACCGTGAGCGTTCGGCCCGGCAACGTGATTGTGGCCGTGCGGAATCCCGGTCACCTCGAGCACCTGGAGATCACGCTGGCCAAGACAGACACGCGCAAGATCGACATCGTGGTGGTCACCGTGCACGTGAGCCCGCGCGGTTCTCAGGCAAGCAGTCTCGAAACCGATCAGGTGTTTGGAACTGACGAGCGATTCCTGTTCAGCCATGTGGTCACCGTCGCGGAAAAGGCGGGCAAGCACGTGGAACTTCTGGCGGTGCCCGGAGCCGATGCCTGGCACGCCGTGGTGCAGACTGCGCAGAAGCTCGGGTCTTCGCGCATCGTCGCGGGACTTTCGCCGAAGTACGACGCCTCAATTC
>Ga0187887_10003738_pt1 | contig 11651 bp, 8 predicted proteins | sample June2016WEW_7_10_FD_132977 | JGI IMG/M metagenome (GOLD analysis project Ga0187887, IMG submission 132977) | Peatland microbial communities from SPRUCE experiment site at the Marcell Experimental Forest, Minnesota, USA - June2016WEW_7_10 | ecosystem: Environmental > Terrestrial > Soil > Wetlands... | reverse complement strand
TATACCTTTAATATGCTGGGCAATCCGACCACGACCCCAGTCAGGGGTCCGCTTCCGTTCGTTCTCTATGCCAGTGGACAGAATCGCGGATTCCTGCTCGATCAAAAAAGCTCGTCCGTGATGACCGGAACGATGAATCCGCAGGGGAAAGGAAGTGGACTTTTCGCTGGTTCGACGTTGCCGGGCACTTACGCCGCGGCGACCACCCACGGCGGCAGCTCCGGGGTCGACCCGATTGCGGCCAACCTGCTGCTCACATGGGCGAACACTGGCACGTGCACCTCCGAGTGCCTCAACGGAACCCAGTACAATACCGCCAACTACAACCTAACCAGCGTGCCGCTGGCCGGGGCGTACACGATTCAGGATACCGGCAACGGTACGATCGTGCTGACTGCTCCGTCGGCCCAGAATTATGCGATCTACGTTCTTGACACCTCGGGTTGCGCTTCCACCGAAAATCCTGTCTGCGGGATACTAGATTTTCTGATGATCGATGAGGACACGGCGAATCCGAACGCGTCTGTTATTTTCGCGCAGCAATAAAAGACAGCGGCGCGGCCCCTAAAGGGGCTTGCGATTTCGGGAGGCTTCCCGGTGAACCGGGATTGCGAAAACATAATCGCGTACAACCTTGCTCTGTTGCCGGGGCTTGTACACACTGAACGTCGCATTGAGACTGAGGGGAAGAGATGCGCCGATGGGTAATATGGACGGTTGTCATCCTAGCCCTTTCCGCGACGGCTGTAGGTGTTGGGGCAGTGTTGCTTTCGAGAGCTGCGTGCCGTGCTGCAACTGGGAATGGAGCAATCAGAGATTTTCGCCAATTTACGGCCGAACAACTTGAGCGAGATGTGCGCAGTCGGGTTCCGCTGGAGAGTTCACGCGTGTTCGTTGAAGGTTTCCTTACTGGAGAGGGAATGAAATTTAGCTACGATCCTTCGCTGAACGCGATTCTGGCGAACGCACCGTGCCTTAAGGGAAGTGGCATTGTGATCAAATCGCTAGGATTGACTTTCCGATTCAACAGCGATTCGAAGTTGAAGTCGATTGAATCACACGTGCACCTAACCGGACCGTAGCCGGGTGCCCTAGGTCTCGATTCTGAGAATACGAAGCCCGAGGTTTTCAGAAAATCGAGGACTTAGTCAGAGAGAAACAATCGGACAAATCCGAGTCTCCGCCTTGGCCTGAACGCTATTTCCCCCGAATGACAGCCTTTGCCGTTGCGAGATTGTCGAAACGGTCGTAGGCGCGGACCACAACCACGTGGTCAGTCGCGGTGTCGTTGTCCATCAAAGGCGGCGCAGCTTCGGGCGGGGGCGCGGTCACGAGAAAGTCGTAGTCCTCCGTTTTCGAATCCGACAACTGGCCGACCGGTTCGACGAACTGCCAGTCGCCGCCATCGAGCGAATACTCGGCGCGCTTGATGGGCGAAAAGGAATCGCTGGCGCGGAAGCGGACATTTATCTGCTTGCCGATCTGCTTGTCAACTTGCCTGTCAACGACCGTGGCAGTCAGGTTCTCGATCACCGGAGCGGTGGTATCGACCTCGAAGCGGGTGCTGACACGCTCGGCGTAGAGCGCTTCTCCGGGGGAATGCGAGGGCGCATCGGAGGCGATAACCTTCACGGTGTAGCCGCCGTCGGGCAGGAGACTGGCGTCGAAAGAGTAGTAGCGATCGGAGAGGTTGCTCTTCAGCAGCAGCCAGCGCGATTCGCCGTCGCCGCGGTAGTAGACGGTGTAGACGAGCTGGTCGTCATTGTCGTCATGGGCCGCCCAGCGGACGCCGACCGAGTCGCGGTCGCGCAAGGCCGGAGGCGGAGGATCGAAGCGCGCCTGCCCGGGAACAGGCGGCTCGCCGCCGGTCACATGCGGAATCGCCTGATAGCGGTATCCGGGCTGCACCGTGATTTCGTCAATTTCAGGGGCAACGTTCTTGGGCAGGTAGTACAACAAGACGTCGTCGAGGCGAGGCGCGGGATTGCCCGCATGGAGCACGGCCTTCCACTGCACGAAGCGCGCCGGCGGAATCTTGAGTTCGGCGCCGCCAGCGAGGGCGAGGGCGAAATTAATGCGCGTCCACGGACTCCAGTTGCGATCGGGATTGTCGACATTACCGCTGCGCGCATAGAACTCGATATTGGAATTGCCGGTGGCGCGAATGCTGGCGCGTCCCCAGAGGGAAAAGATGCGTGCGTCGAAGACATCGCTTTCGTACGTGCCTTCAGCCTCGGGGCCGGGACCGAGGACAAAGATCTTTCCCAGGTTGCTGCTGGAGACGTAGAGTCCTCCGCCTGGGGCGGCGGCGAAGGCGGTGATTTGGGTGGCGCTCGCCTTGACTAGATCGGTGTAATCGTCAGCCTCATTGCCGTTGATGGCGAAAATGTGGCCGCGATTGCCGGTGCCGGCAATGAGGCGTCCGTGCCGATCGAAGGCGAGGGCGTAGACGAGATCTTCGTGGGAGGTCCACAAGCGCGACGGTGCGCCATCGGGCGCGATGCGATAAATCTCGGAGCCGCCGCTAGCGCCGAGTCCGGGGGCGGGAAAGGGGGTTATGGGCGTGGCGGGAGCGGCCGTGATCGTGATATTGCCGCCGGATGCGGGCGGGGTTTGCGCTGGACTTGCGAGCGTGATGCCCATTTGGGGCATGGTCGCGCCGGGGCGCTTCTCTCCCGCGGCGGCGGCGTAGATATTGCCCGCGCCGTCGATAGCGAGCGCGGTAATTTCTTTCTTGGGTGCGCTGTAGAGGACGAACGCTTCGCCATTGGGCGCGATGCGATAGACCAGTCCGCTGCCATCGGAACCAGCAATGAGGTTGCCTTTGGGATCGAGCGCGAGCACGCGAATGTGGACTTCATCGCTCTGGAAGAAGAGCGAGTGCTGGCCGTTGGGACTGACTTTGTAGATTTCACCGTGATCACCGGTGGCCACATAGAGCGCGCCGGCATGGTCGAGAACGATATCCCAGATGTACTTGGAGCCAGGATCGAAATAGGGAGTCGCGCTCCAGGAGTCTTTCGCGCCAGCCTTGGCGGCGGCCCCGCCTTTCGCGGGTTCCAACCGATACACTTTGCCGTCGGGGGCAGTGGCGGCGTAGACGACGCCGGTCTTGCCGTTATTCCTATCGACGATCAGGGCCTGCACCTGCAATTCCTGCGGCTCGAAGATGGTCGTGCTCTGACCATCGGGCGTGATGCGATAGACGCGGGCCGGAGATCCAGCGGCGGCGTAGATGTTGCCCGCAGAATCGGATGCGATCGACCAGATGTAGGTCGAGGGCGTGGTCGCGAGCGCTTTGAACGCCGGGGCAAGTTCGAGGCCGCCCTCACTGCGCAGGGCAACGCCCTTGGCAGTGCCCTTGGTCAGTTCGTCGAACCGGGATTGTTCCCAGGTGCGGGTGCCCTCGGCGAGGCCGAAGGTGGAAAGAATAAGTACTGACAGCAGAGCGAGCGTCTTACGAGCCAAAGTCATACCTCATTTTACGCAGCTATTTCTCCTCATTTCGCGAGTTTCGCACCTTTTTCATTGCTGTCCGCCGCAAAAAGCAGGTCCTTCGCTCCGCTCAGGATGACAATCCTGCTCAGGATGACAACACTATGCTGATGGCACAGGCTTTGCGGACGAGACGCCCGTCGCTCCACTTGAAGCTACTTGATATTAATGGTCAGCATCTGCGCGCCCGAGACTACGTAGTCGAGGGGCTCGGTGGACGCTTCGCTGACCGACGATTCGCCGAGTACGACCATATCCTGCGTGCCGCGCATGTTTTCCATGACGTTCATGACGGAAAGCGGCAGCGTCGGCATCACTTTGTCGGCGACCATGGCTTCGGGATCGGATTGGATCAGTGAAACGTAGACGCGATCGTTGGCGCGTTCTTTGTTGAGCAGTGCAATCGTCGGCGCCAGTCCCAGGCCGCGGTTCATCATCGGCGTCCCGCGGTGCATGCGGTCGAGCGTGTCTCCGTCGCTGACCAGGATGCGCAGCGTTCCCTTCGAAGTGGAGGTGGGAATTCGTATGGGAATCTGGCGTACGAGTCGCTCGCCACGATACGGACGAATCACGGTCTCAACCATTATCTGATCGCCGGGACGAGCTTCCGTCATGTCCGTGCGCGCAGCTTCCAGGCGAGCCGAGCGGCGCTCGCGAACAAGATCGAAATCCAGTCTCACGCCCTGGACATCGGGAGCGTCAAAAGGATTGCTATAAATGCGTCCAAAGCGCTCGCCGATGGAAGCGGCGGCCAAGGCCGCGGCGGGCTGCCCGTTGTCTTGCGGGGCAAACATGTTGCGCAGCGTGACCTCGGGATAGCCTTTCACGCTGAGCACGCCGTTCATGCGGTAAGTAATGTCCTCGCCGTATTGGTTGGTGCCGTGGAGCGCGTTGAAGACGGTGGCCATCATGGCCAGCGGGCTGAGCCGCGCGTTGTTGAGAATTTCGTAATGAAATTCCTTGGTCGCGGTTCCACTATGCATGGCCACGGTCACGGGAATCATCTTCGATTCCCGTCCCGGCACACCCATAATGCCGGACTGGCGATCCTGCACGAACGCACCGACGGTCTCGGTCGTGTTGATGATCTTGAACGCGTTCAGTGGTGAAGGCAGCGTGGCCAGCACGGTAGCCTTCGTCATCGGGAGATCCACTTCGCCAAACTGCAAGAGCGGGTGTCCGCAGGCGAGCAAGCGCTGCGGATCGACGTAAGTCACGGTGCAGGTGGCGGCAATATCCATATCGCCACGAACCAGCACGGCGCTGACGGCGGATCCGGCCTCGATTGGTTCCGGCTGTTTGCGATCGCTCGAAGAGCCAATGCCCATCACGGGAACGATGCCCGCCGCCGCGAATTGCGACCCGTAGCGCTGCAAGGTCTCGTCAGAAAAACCGTTAAACACGAGAGGAGTTTCAATGGGCTTCAGATAGTTGCTGTAGCTCTGGGGCGGGAGCGCAGCGCTTTCGCCGGGGCTGGCGGTGGGTGTGGTTCCGGCCTGGTTGGGAGAAGTGGTGCCGGGAAGACCGGCACGCATCGGCACTGGACTATTTGCCGGACTGTTTGCCGGACTATGATCGAGCGCATTGATCTCCAGCATCTCCTCGATCGGCGTCACACCCGCGATCGGTTCCTTGGAGAACTCGCCGATGCGGAAGGCGATCGCGCCCGCCAGCTTGCCGTCGAAATAAACCGGGCTCCCGCTCATACCCGCAACCACGCCGGTATATTCGGGCTTGGCGCCGTGCAGACGGATCAGGATAATGTCGCCCTTGGGACCGTTCACGTTGCGCATCACGCCCAGAACTTCCACGTCCATGGATTCGGGTTTTACGCCCTGGAACACGGTGAGCGCTGTGCCTCGCATGCCTTCGTGGATCTGATTGAGCGGCATGATGGCGGGAGGTATTCCGGCAGGTACCGGTCGGTCGAGCGCAATTACCTCTTGTGCAACAACCCAGACGGAGGACGAGAAACACAAAAGGACGGCGAGTGCGCGCGCAACTTTACCCATGGACGACCCCGGAGATCACGAAATGACCTTGCTACTTGCTTAGACTCCGCGTGCTATCAGAAGGTCTTGCCAGGGGAGGCGGTGTTTCTTAAGGCCCGCAAAATATCCCAACCGCGAAGTTCTTGCATCTATACTAGCACAGTAGTTTTCGAGGACCTCCCATGTTTTCCAGCGAATTTAGCGGGCAGAACGGGCTGCCAACGGCTTCCCGTAAGCATGTGATCCTACTGGTGTTTGTTCTTTTTGGGATGGCTGCCGCGACGTTTGTGGCCGAGGCTCAGGATACGCCGCAGCAACCTCCGGCGAATCCGAATCAGCAGGAGGCTCCGCCGGAAGCGGGTGGACCGCAAAACGACGTGGGACCGTATGTGATCCCCAAGAAGAAGGAAGAACCGCCGCCGCCGGCCCCCGAAAAGCCGAAGAAGATCGAGAACATGCCCGACTACTCGATCACGGTAAGCGTGCCGCTGGTGAGCCTGGATGTGCTGGTGACCACCAAGGACGGCCAGACGATCCCGGGGCTGAAGAAAGAGAATTTCAAGGTATTGGAAGATGGCACGCCACAGCAGATTGCGACCTTCAATCAGACCGAGGCGCCGCTCACGGCAGCGCTGCTGATCGAGTATGCCGCGACCAACATAAGCTATATGTATGACGCACTCAATGCGTCCTACACCTTCGCCAGCGGATTAAAGAAGGATGATTGGGTTGCCGTGGTGTCCTATGACATGAACCCGAAGATCCTGGTGGACTTCACGCAGGACAAGCGCGCCATCATGGGCGCGCTGAACATGCTGCGCATCCCGGGATTTTCGGAGCGCAACCTCTTCGACGCCCTTTTCGACACCATCGACCGGTGCGATCGCATACCGGGAAAGAAATACATCATTCTGGTTTCTTCGGGGCGCGACACCTTCAGCAGAGCGACCCTGGATCAGGTCATCAAGAAGTTAAAGTCCACTAAAGACGTGACGATCTACGCGATCAGCATCGGATGGCAGTGGCGGGAACAAATGGAGGCGCGCGGACGAGCGGGAGCGATTACGCAAGTCGATTGGCTGCAGGCCGATAATCAGCTCAACACCTTCGCGCACTTGACCGGCGGACGCGCGTACTTCCCGCGCTTCCAAGGCGAACTGCCGGAGATTTTTCACGACGTCGCAGCCGACATCCGCAACCAATACAGCATCAGTTACCACCCCACCAACGCCAAGCTCGACGGCACCTACCGCAAGCTGAAAGTCGAACTCCAGGCGCCAGACGGTGGTCCGCTGAAGGTTCACGACCAGAAGGGCAAGGACGTGAAGTACGTCGTTTACGCGCGAGAAGGGTACACGGCGAAGCACACGGTGGAGTAGGCGACCGGGCGGGGCGCCCGGCTCCCCATCATGCATATTTTGCGCGAGCGCTCAAGCAGGGGCTCTGGCATCGAGGGTTTTCATAAAATTCAGAATCATGTGAATGACGGCCTCATCGCCGATCGCAGTATTGATCATGGTGTGGTAAATGACGCGGTCGGGCCATTCGACGTGGAAATACTTCTGGATGAAATCGGCGCGTTCGCGATCCACGGTATCCACGAGCTGTTCGGCATCCTGCTCAGTCTTGCCGCGAGCCAACAAGCGCCGCACTTTATCTTCTCGCGGAGCGTAAAGAAACACACGCAACGTATCCTGGCGGCTCTTGAGAAACTGTTGCGCCCCCCTTCCGACGATGACAGAGTTTCCCGTTTGCGCCGCGTGCTGAACGACACGTTCTGTAATCTTCAAAATGCTTTCGCTGTCGACCAGCTTGAGTTTGGGCGCATTAAGGCTGCCTTCATAGCTTCCGCGCATGAACGATTTGAAGAGCCGGTAATACAGGGGGTCCGTTCGTTCCTCGCGAACCTCGACGACCGCCTTGGGACATTCAGCAAGCCTGGCGATCTCCTCCGTCAGCAACTGATCCCAAAGCTTCCAGCCCAGCTGCCCGGCAAGCAGCTGAGCGATTTCGCCGCCGCCGCTTCCGTACTCGCGTTCAATGGTGACGATTTTTATAGTCTGCGTCATAAACAGGTCTACGGTTCAAACCCGGACGGCGAGAACGGGGCATGGTCCCAACTGCAGCACCCGATGGGTTGTCGAACCAAACACCGCGAGGTCCAAGGCGCCACGGCCGCGCACTCCCATAGCCACCAAGTCGATGTGCGCTTCCAGGGCGAGTTGGACGATTTGCTGGTATGGCTTCCCGATGCGTACCGCCGTCTTAATCTTGAGCTTCCTCGGTCCTCCGGGTGGAATCAGTTTATCAAGTTGCTTCGTGGCTCTCGCTATGGCCTCTTCCGTCCTGGCCGGACTTGGAACCTTCTCCAACACGTGCAGCAGGGTGAGTTCGGCGTCGTACTCCTCTGTCGCAGAAATAGCATAGTTCAAAGCCCGCTCTGAATCCTCGGAGAAATCCGTACAGAAAAGAATTCGGGTCAAGTGGTGGGCGTGGCCCGACCCATTAACATCTGCGGCCCCAGATTCGTGCGGCGGCCTGCATATTGCCAGCACCGGGCAGGTAGCCGTGCGCATTACACGGTTAGTCACCGACCCCAGCACCAGGCGGTCGTACCCTCGCCGGCCGTGCGTTCCCATGACGATCAGGTCCGTTTTCCGCGCTTGCGCAAACGACAGAATACAGTCCGGGGCCACTCCCTGGTGGACCACGAGCTCCGGCTGAATCTTGCCGTAAGTGTGGTTCTTTACGAATTCCTGTAGTTGCTCCTTGCCGCCCTCGCCCAGCGCCCGGCAAAACTCCGCATAGTCTCCGGTAGAGGCGACAAAGTCGGCATAAGGATATCGCGATAGTTCTACGATGTGCTGCGCCACCAACCTGGCTCGATAATGCTCGGCCAGCGACAGCGCGTGGTGATACGCCCTTATCGAGAACTCCGAGAAATCAATGGGACAAAGGATGAGTTTAATTTCCAGCATGACTAGGTCTCTGATTTTCGAGGCCATCTCGTGAATCGGCCGAAGGAGTAAGCCGCTGGCTCCCTCAGGGGCTAAAGCCCTCGTCTTTATTGACTCTTTGCGGCACGGCTGAAGCCGTGCCCTACCCAAAACCGACTTATGCGATAGCTTCTATGATCTCCTGTATAACATCAGATTGATTATTACTCCGCTGCGCTGCTAGCCCACCTCCACCGCACCTCCGCCGCCAGGATCATTCTTCTTCAAAACAAAAGCGAGACAGAACATGATCGCCGCTCCCACAGAAAGAACCATGAAGGTATCGATGTACGCCAGGCTTGCCGCCTGCGCTTGCAGGGATTGGTAAATCCTGGCGTAAGCCGTGATTTGCGCCTCGTGTTTGCCCACACCAGAGTTAGCCAGGTGCTGAGCCAGGCCATTAGCCGAATTCACAAAATTAGGGTTGTCGACCCTGACGTTCTGCACCAGCCTGGCCTGATGGAATTGCGAACGCCGTGCAATCAACGTGGTGACCAGGGACGTTCCCACGCTGCTTCCCATATTGCGCATGAAATTGACGATTCCGGCGACCGCGTTGTTCTTCTCCGGCGAAATTCCGATGTAAGCGACCAGCGTAATCGGCACGAACAGGAATCCCAAACCAATCACCTGGGCAATGCGCAGCCAGGTGGCGGCACTGAAGCTGATCTGCAAGTCAATTCGCTTTGTGGAATAGTACATGGCGACGGACAGGGCCAGCCAGCCGAAGGCAATAAGGTAGCGCGCCTGAACTTTCGTTGTCAGTTGGCCCATGATGGGCATTTCAATCAGCAAAACAACGCCTCCGGCCGAAAGAGCAAGCCCAGCCAGTTCGGAGGTATACCCCACGAGAGTCTGGAGGAACTGCGGCATCAGGACGAGGCTGCTGAACAGCATGATGCCCAGCATGAACATCATCAGGCTCGAACTCGCGAAATTAAAGTTTTTGAACATGTGGACGTCGATGATCGGCGCCTTTTGAAACCACTCCCAGATAACCAGCGAGATCAGGCAGACGGTCGCGACGACGACTAAAGTCGTGATGAAACGCGACCCGAACCAATCATCTTCCTGGCCCTTGTCGAGCACCACCTGTAACGCCCCGATGCCGAGGGTCAGGAGAGCGATGCCAATGTAGTCCAACTTGACCCCAGCCGCCTTGAGCCGGCTTAAATAAGGAGGATCTTCGACAAAGCGCCGCACCAGAAACCATGTGGCCAGGCCGACTGGAAGGTTGATAAAAAAAATCCACCGCCAGGAATAGTTGAAGGTGACCCACCCGCCCAAGGTTGGCCCGATGGTGGGCGCCATGATGGCCGTAATGCCATACAGCGCAAACGCCAAGCCTCGCTGTTGCGGCGGAAAGGTGTCGGCCAGAATGGCCTGCGCCATCGGCTGCAGCCCGCCGCCGCCCGCGCCTTGCAACACCCGGAAGAGAAGAAGAAACCCGAGACTCGGCGCCACACCGCAGAGCAAAGAACTCACAGTAAAGACACCCAAACAGGACATGAAGAACCGCTTCCGTCCCAAGGCGCCTGCGAGCCAGCCGCTGATCGGCAGGATGATGGCATTCGAGACCAAATAAGAAGTCAACACCCACGTACTTTGGTCGTTGCTCGCACCCAGATTCCCGGCGATATACGGCAGGGCCACATTAGCGATGCTGGTGTCGAGGACCTCCATGAAGGCTGCCAGCGCCACGACAACAGCAATCAGCCAAGGATTGTACTTGGGCCGCCAAACAGCCTGATCGAGGGTGAGCGCAGCAGAACTCATTGGCGAAACTCATTAGGCGAAATTCATCGAACCGAACTCATTGCAGGTACACGTCCGGCACCACGTTCATGCCTGGTCGGAGCCGGCGATCTTTGTTCTCTCCCGGATCGAGAACGATCTTTACCGGAATCCTCTGGACAATTTTCACGTAGTTTCCGGTGGCATTCTCCGGCGGAAGTAAACTGAACAGCGGGCCCGTCGCTCCCGCAATGCTGTCCACATGGCCTTTTAACGTCCGGCCGCTCGAATCAATATGGATCTCCGCTTTCTGTCCAACCCGCATGTGCCTTAGCTGGGTCTCTTTGAAATTGGCGGTCACCCACACTTCATCGAGAGGCACCACGGTGAGGAGTTGCTGCCCGTCTTGAACGTTCATCCCAACCACCACCGTCTTATTCACTTCACCGGTGACCGGAGCAACGATTTTCGTGTATCCGAGATTCAGTTGGGCCTGTTCGAGCAGCGCGCGTTTTTGCTCCACGTCGGCGATCGCGGCCCGCACGCGAGCCCGGGTCGACGACACCTGCTGCGGCCCGGTCTCCGCATACTTGTGGTTCGCATCGGCTTGCGCCAGGCGGCTCCGGGCCTGTTGCACGAATTGCTGCGCGGCGGATGCACTGGCACGGGCCGCGGTTACCGTCGCAGTGCTGGATTTAGCCGCGGCCAACGCTTGATCGTAGATTTGCTGCGATATCTCCCGCTTGTCGACCAGTAACTTGTAGCGGTGGAGATCGTCTTGCGCTTTCACATCGTTCGCCTCGGCCGCCTCCAGTTGGGCTTGAGCGGCGGTCAGCTGCCTCTCGGCAGCGATGACTCCGGCGTTGGCGTCTTCGATGCCGGACGCAGTGAACCTCAATTGGCTTGAACTGTTTACGGAAGTAATCGGAACCGTGATATTCAGCGATTGGGCCGTCGCTTCGGCGTTGGCAAGATTAGCTTGCGCTTGCGCGACCGCAACCTCATAGTCTTTCGGGTCGACCTCCACCAGCACCGTGCCTTTCTCCACCCACTGGTTATCGTCTACGTTGACCCGCACCACATGGCCGGAAACACGAGCGCTGACGGGATAGAGGTGAACATCGGCTTGCGCGTCGTCCGTTGATTCGTAGCTGCTCAAGTAGCGCCACAAGAACACACCCGCAACCACCACCACCGCGAGGACGGCTAGGATCAAGATGATTCTGCGGCGCTGGTGACTTCGGCGCGCCGGTGGCGTATAGTCCTTGTTCTTCAAGCGCGATGGATCGACCGGGGAGTCTTGGCTGCTCTCAGAGACTGAACGGGGTGGGTTTTCTTCCGCCATGTTCATTTTCCTTTGAAATATTCTCTGACGCCCGCCTCAGCGATGCCCAGAGCGCGAACCAGGGAAATTTTTGCATACTTATAGTTGTAG
>Ga0187887_10003735_pt1 | contig 11655 bp, 8 predicted proteins | sample June2016WEW_7_10_FD_132977 | JGI IMG/M metagenome (GOLD analysis project Ga0187887, IMG submission 132977) | Peatland microbial communities from SPRUCE experiment site at the Marcell Experimental Forest, Minnesota, USA - June2016WEW_7_10 | ecosystem: Environmental > Terrestrial > Soil > Wetlands... | reverse complement strand
GGCCGCGATGGGCGTTCGCGTCCGCCCAGCAGCGGGAGAGCTAGCGGCCGGCATCCACTCGCCCAATCATTAACCTCCGTTGTCAACGGCGGCCACTGGTCAGATGCATATAGCGCGGAGGGCCCAGGCAAAGAGCCCAGCCACCTGGCGGCTTCAGAAATCAATACCAGGCCAAAACGGCCCGCTGGCCCAGCCAGACCGGCACAGTTCCATCTGGGCCAAGAAGGTTTCCCGAACCGTCGTCCCGCGACCAGGAAGCGGAACCGTGAGTTGCAATTGAACACGGCCCACTGGCTGCATACGAGGCTTTATTGCTCCTGTGGAGCCCTCACAGGAGCAATGTATTGGACCTTGGAGGATTTCCTCCTCGATCGGGGCCTCACGGGAACTTCCTCGGCGTGGCTGATCATCTGATTCAGAAGGCGCTGAAAGAGAAGGGCTTGAATAATCCAGAGATCGTTGCTGAAGTTGGCCGCCGTTTGGAAGCTGGGAAGACAGTCACCGTTGAGGCGCTGGCTGAGGAGATGACGGAGGAGTCTGGGAAATTGAGCGCTTGTGGTTCTCCAGAATGGCAAGCAGCCACGGGTGTTGGTGCCGTGAGTGTTGACACGGCTTTAGCCGAGACTCGCAAACAGCTGGAAGCTGCCGCCGTTGTTATCGACGCCGAGTCGCCCGCGGTTGGAACACGACCAACCTAGCGAATGTCGCAAAATTTGCGATCCACTGACGATTCATCCTTTGCAAGAGGCCGGAGGTTTACAAAATACACAGCAATCACTCCCGATAACGCCACCAGGGCGCCCCCGTAAAGGCCCCACGACCATCCGATACGTGATGCAATCAACGGGGTAAGAATTGGAGCAAAGAAGCCACCCACCTGAGCTCCCGTGTTTAGAATGCTGGAGGCGCCGCCCACCCGCTCGCCAGCTATTTCGGTAACTGTGGCCCAGAACGGCCCCTCACAACTCGCAGCGAAGCCGAATGCAAGCGAAAAACACGCCACCGCGGTTACTCCCGCGCTCACAGTGCCGAAATAGAGGAGCGCCGCTCCCAGGCTCAGTCCCGCGATCGGAACCATGCGCCGCCCCACATGCGGCCCGTAGCGCCGCGTCAGACGATCCGAAACCAATCCTCCAAGCGGCATAATGGACCCTTCCGTCAGGAATAGAATCGTCGTGTAACGGGCGCTTCGATCCTCACCCAAGTGCAGCACCTGGCCGAAATAATAGTACATCCAGTAAAAGAAAATGTATTGAAAATAGCCCAACGCGCTGTACGCATAAGTAATCAGCAACAGGTTGCGGTCGCGAAACAGGGCGCCCCACGGTTGCGCCGGCCTCGCCCGGCCCGGAACCTCGAAGTGGTCCGCGCCGGATGGATAATCCCGTGCATACAAGTACCAAAACGCGGCAAGCGCGGCGGTTGCAAGTGCGGCCACCAAAAAAGGAGCACGCCCTCCGAATCGTGCCGCGATCCAGGCGAAGAGCAGCGGAGAAATGGCCGCGCCGAATGAAGAACCCGCTATGATGAGCCCCTGCACTTGTCCGTGACGCACCACGGGAATCCAGTGTGCTCCAATTCGAGCGGCCGCCGGATAGAGCGGCGCTGTCACCACCCCCAGCCCAAAACGAATTGCGAACAGCGCCGGCACCACTCCGATGAGCACCCCGAGGCCAGGCCTGCCGCCGACGATAGTCAGACCTGTGAAGATCGCCGAACCCATCCCCATGAGCGTCAGCGCTCGCCGCGGCCCCAGCCGGTCGGTCAAAAGACCGCCCGGAATCATGGTGAGCGCGTAGCCCAGAATGAAGGCCGAGTAAACGCTGCCCATAGCCGTCGGAGAGACTCCGAAATCAAGCATGAGCTGAGGCCCGGCGATCGCCATGATGGTGCGATCGAAATAGCTCGCCATGCTGAAGCCGAACAGCAAGGCGACGATCAGCAACTGTGCGTTACGGAGATCGGCGGCGCCCGGCGCATGTGAATGCATATTAAAAGAACGCCTCCCCCGCGTCGCTTTGCGAAGATGATAGCGTATCCACAGATGAAAATTACGAATTTGGAGTTGATCCCCGTCAGTGTTCCATATACGCATCGCGAAGTGAGTTCGCTCGTGAATCGCGACGGAGTGACCGACATCATCGTGAAGGCTACCACCGATGACGGCCTGATCGGATGGGGCGAAAGTTCAAGCGGCGCCGACGTGAAGTCGGTCCAAGCCGCGCTGGAGGCGATGAAGCCGTTCGTGATCGGATCCGATCCCTGGGAGAGTGAACGCATTCGCCAGGAACTCTGGCATCGAGGCTTATGGTCATGGCGGCAGCACACCGCCTGTTTCGCCTACCCCGGCATCGACATGGCGCTGTGGGATCTTTGCGGGAAAGCTTGCGGCCAGCCGCTCTACAAACTGTTCGGAGGCAAAGTCCGCGAGCGAGCCAGCTATTTCTACTACTGCTCGCAAGGGTCGAACGGACACATTGCCGAGCAGGCGCGCGTCGGCGTGAGCATGGGCTTTCAGGTTTTCTACCTGAAAGTGGGTTTGAATATCGAGGCTGAGTTAGAGATGGTTCGGACTCTGCGGGAAACCATCGGACCAGGAGCAAAGATCCGGCTGGATGCGAATGGGGCGTGGAAGGTGAACGAGGCTTTGCGGAATCTGGCACGCTTGGACGATTACAACATCGACTTCATCGAGCAGCCTGTGGTCGAAGATCCGTTGTCGAACATGCAGGAGGTCCGGACCCGGTGTAATATGGCTGTTTCCGCCAACGAGGGTACCTGGACACCCGAAGACGCGCTCCGGCAGATGCAGGCGAGGACAGCAGACGTCTATTGCTTCAGTCCTTATTTCACGGGATCGCTGGCCCAGTTCCAGCGTTTGTGCTGGCAAGCCCATTATCTGGGTCTTCAGATCTGCCGCCACACGCACGGGGAACTCGGCATCACGGCCGCGGCTTGCCATCACATTCTTCTCACGCTTCCGAACGTAGTGGATGGCAATCAGCAGACCGCACACATGATGACGGACGACATCGTCACCGAAACTATTCCCATCACGAACGGACCAGACTGGGGCGTGCCTGCCGGAGCCGGAATCGGCGTCGACATCGATCTGGATAAACTGCGCAAGTACCACGATCTTTTCCGTGAGCGCGGTCAATTTCATCCTTATGACCTAAAGCTGCTCGGGACGGAGCTTTATCGCTAAATCCGGAGGCTGTGGCCGAAGCGCGGCGCCGGCTCGAAGCTGGGGAGATTTGCCAGCGTTTTGAATTCTCACTGACAAGCACTATTCCTGACGCATCGCGTTCGTCGCGGTAATCCAAGCAGCTCGGAATCCGGGCACGGATCCTGCCACGAGTGCGACCGCGAGCAGGAGCGCGGCAGCAAAGAAGAAGGTTGTGACATCGTGCGGATCGACGCGGAACAAGAACTGCGAGTAAACGAGATTCAGTCTTTGGCTGCTCAGTCCTCGGCGGAAGAAGTGGCGTTCGATCAGAAGCGGGTGCTGAATGGGTTGGATGTATTGAGCAGGAAGGCTGAAGAACTTGGTCAGATTTCGGCGGGCTCGCTGCGAAGAGCTAATTGGTGAGCACCGCGGCATGTTCGTCGGTTGCGCTGCGTTGCTTTCGCACCTGGATCCAGACAAATTTCCACCGTAACTACTGGATAAGATTGCCAACCGGATGATCGAGCAGGTGCTTGGGAGTACGGCTGCCATCGCCGAAGTGGACCGCCGGCCGGCCGCTGGCGAACCGGTGACAATCGAAGCCGTCTGCCAGGTCGTGAATGGAGAACCAGCCAGGACGACGCTAAGAACCCCCGGAAAGGCAAACGTCATGATGGGTGCTCGCAGCTTGGCTGATCACACCGCAAGAAAGACCGCGGACCATCGCCTGCGATGCGGTAAGCTCCAACTCGCCGAGAATCCCATCGAAATCGTCAGGTGAAAGCCAGTGCACCGATTGGTCGCATCCAGCGAGCCATGCCGACAAACTCTCGGCAACTTAGACTGAGACTGAGAAATGCAGAGACATGGCCGCTGGAGCCATCCTCCAGTCCCTATCTTTTCCACTCCGGCAAACGTCCTGGCGTCGGCGGAGCCCCCGCCGCATCGAGCTGTTTCTCAAGCGCCGGAATACCCGTTTCCGTTAGCTTCCTCAAAATCGGAATTTGAGTCGCCAAACCATCCGAGGCGATCTGGTACTGTTCGAGCGCGGTCTTTGGAGGCCGTCCCGTGTTGCCGCGCAATGGACCCACGGCGCCTTGCACGTGTTCCCCAATCGAAGCCGGAGATCCTTCATTGTGCGCGCGGACGACGCTGTCGCCGTTGAGCGCCGTCTGTATCGCGTCTAGTTGCCGCTCCAAACTCAATACTTGTTCACGCACCTTGAATGGCAGCGACGGTGTCGCATCGAGCGCGCGGCGAATCGCCTGCAGCTTAGCGCGAGCTTCGACTACCGCCGCCTCGGCCGCAACCAGAGCCTGGTGCAGTTTCGCGAGCTTCTCTTCGAATTCCACCCGCTCCAGACGGTCAGCGTTTGTCGTCGGTCCCTCGGCTACCACTTCGAACCTCTGCGAACCATCGAGGGCTGTTACCACTCCCTCCACGCGCTTGGCAGTAGTTAGCGTGTAGTGACCGGGCGCCACCAGCGCACCCGAATCGCGCGGCCCGAGTGACTCCTCGTCATCGTCGCCTTCACCGCGCGCCGCGTTCGGGGCGGGTAGCGTGTCGGCCGGCCCCCGCAGGTCCCACGCGACGCGATGGATTCCCGGCCCTGCTGGACCCTCCAAGCGTCGCACCACTTTCCCTGAGCTATCGGCGATTTCGAGCACCACCGCAGGCGCCTCCTCCGCCGCCTCCGCCCGCAGCTCCTCCTCCGGCGGGTAGGCTGGCACATCGCCTTTCTTGATGGCGTCCTGCTCGCGTTTTTCCCGCTCCTCGCGCCGCGTGCGGTATCCGTCCTTCAGGTAGTAAGTGATCACTGCTCCGAAAGGCGGGTTGGGCGCTGCGAAAAACGCATCGCCCTGCGCGCCCCTTCCTCCGCCGAATATCGAGGTCGGAATGTATGAATATGCCGTCTTCACGGGAAACAGAATCGCCTCTTTTTCGAGCGCCTCGGGTATGGCTTCGCGCAGCGGGCCATAATCGTCCAGAACATAAATCCCGCGCCCAAACGTCCCCACTATCAAATCGTCCATCTGCCGCTGAATCGAAAGATCACGCACCATGATTGTCGGCAGCCCTGCCGCCAGCTTGATCCACTTACCGCCGCCGCTCTGGCTGAAATAGAGACCGAACTCGGTTCCGGCAAACAGCAGTTTCGCGTTCTTGTGATCTTCGGCAATCGCGTATACGCCACCGCGCTCCGGAAGGTCGCCCGCGATGTTCGTCCAAGTGTTTCCTTTGTCGGAGCTTTTCAAGAGGTATGGTTTGAAGTCGCCGTTCTGGTGATTCTCGTACGCCACGTACACTCCACCCGCTTCGTGTTGCGACGCCACAATCCGCTGCACGTAGGCGTCCGCCGGCACGCCTGCCGGTCTCTCCTCCTTCTGCCAAGTCTTGCCCCCGTCTTGGGTAATCTGTAGCAGTCCATCGTCGGTGCCTACGTAAATCAGCCCCTCTTGGAGCGGCGATTCCGCCAACGCCGAGATGTTGTCGTAAAGCGCCGTCGATACGTTCTTTCCCACTGCCCCCACGGGCCAGATTTTTCCCATTACCGGCAGCTTATTACGGTCCAGGTTACGCGTCAGGTCGCCGCTCACGGCGCGCCAGCTGTCTCCTCGGTCGTCGCTGCGGTATAACCGTTGCGCCCCGAAGTAAAGCCGGGTATTGGAATGAGGGCTGATGATCAGCGGTGCATCCCAATTCCAGCGCATCGCCGGCTCGCCTGCTCCCGGTTGCGGCTGTATGTATACCCGTTCGCCCGTGCGCCGGTCAAAGCGCACCATGCCGCCGTGCTGCATGTTGGCGTAGACAGTATTCGGATCTTTCGGATCCACCCGAGAATAGAAACCATCGCCGCCCATGGTGACGAAGCAGTCCGTATTGATGATCCCCACCGAACTCTTGGTGCGCGCTGGGCAGCCAAAACTGTTGTTGTCCTGCGTTCCGCCGTACACGTAGTAGAAAGGCGCATCCGGCCCCGCCTCCACGTCGTACATCTGCGCCGTCGGAAGGTTGGCCTTGAAGTTCCAACTGCGCGCCCGGTCGAAACTTTCGTAGATGCCCCCGTCGCAACCCACCAGATAGTGATTGTCGTCCTGTGGATCCACCCAGATGTCGTGGTTGTCCACATGCTTGAACCGCGTCGGAAGCGTGGAAAGGGTGTGGCCGCCGTCGTCCGATACCTGGATGTTCATGTTCATCACGTACACCCGTTCCGGGTTGGCCGGGTCCACCACCACTTTCGCGTAGTATTGTCCCTGCTCGTCGAAGCTGTTGCGCTTCTCCCAGGCGACGCCGTTGTCGGTGGACCGATACAGACCGCCCGGCCCAGCCGGTTTGCTCTGCGGTCCTTCGACCTGCGCATAAATCACGCTTGGGTTCGAAGGCGCGTAATTCAGACCGATGCGCCCTAGTTCGCCGGCGGGAAATCCGCCGGTCACCTTCACCCAGCTTTTCCCGCCATCAATCGACCGCCAGAGCGCTGAATCCGGCCCTCCATGCACCATGCCGAAGTAGCGCCGTTGGCGCTGATGCATAGCCGCGAGCAGAATATCCGGATTGCGTGGATCCAGGATGGCATCCGCGCAGCCCGTGTAATCGTCCGTCTTGATGAGACTCGTCCATGTCTTGCCGCCATCGACAGTCTTGTAAAGCCCGCGCTCCCCGCCGCCGGACCATAGCGGACCCGGCACTGCTACATAGACCACGTTTGAATCGCGTGGATCAATAAGGATACGCGCAATGTGTTCGGACTTCTTGAGCCCCACGTTGTGCCAGGTGTGCCCGCCGTCTTCGCTCTTGTAGATTCCATCTCCATAAGAGACACTTCGCTGGTCGTTGTTCTCACCTGTGCCCGCCCAGACAATCGAAGGGTGCGCGGGGTCGATTGCGATGGTGCCAATCGAGTACGAACTCTGCGAATCGAAAACCGGACTCCAGGTAGTTCCGTCGTTGCGTGTTTCCCAAATCCCGCCAGACGCTTCGGCCGCCAGAAAGTGATTCGGAGCGTTGGGGAACACGGCGATTTCCACAACGCGCCCCGACACTATCGCCGGCCCGATGCTCCGCACCCGCATACCGTCCCATGGGCCTTCTTTAGCGGCTTTTTGTTCCTGCCCGCTCGCCGCAACTACACATACCAAAAGCGCAATTAGCCTCATTGGTAGATTATGGCGCGGTACCGACCCTTAACGTTGGTCCGGTTTTGATGAAAAGGGGCCACCTGAACCCGTTCGTCGCACTTCCGTTCGACTGCGTCGGTTTCTTCCGTACACGATCAGGTAGGCCGCCGGCTCGCGCGAAAAACACGTGTAACGCCTAACCACTCAGAAAGCGTCTACACCACGTCGGGAGACTAATGTGACTACCCCGTGCGTGGCTCGAATGTGCCTTTCTCTTCTTTGGCTGCCTCTCTTGGAAGGTCAAAACGTTGAGGCGCCTGCTGCAACCAAAGCAAATTCGGACGTGGGGAGCCGGATCAGGCTCAACGTAGTCGTGAATGATAAGTCCGGAAAACCGGTTTCGGACCTGCAGCAGCAGGACTTCCAAATCTTAGACAACAAGAGTCCGCAACAGATTCTCTCGTTCGAGGCCGTTGCAGGCACGCATGCGACGAGAGACCCGCTCGAAGTGATTCTGATCATTGACGCCGTGAACCTTCCGTACACGCGAGTCGCCTATGCACGCGATCAGCTCAAGAGATTTCTGCGGCAGGATAACGGGGTATTGGCTTGGCCGTTAATAATTGGCTTCCTTTCCGATTCCGGGTTGGAGTTGCAGGGCGTGCCTTCTCGCGATGGAAACGCTCTTGCCGCCTATTTGGATCAAAATCAATCGGGCCTGCGAACCGTCAATCGAAGCCAGGGCTTTTGGGGTAGGGACGAACAGATGCAATTGTCAGTGAATGCGTTCGAACAACTCAGTCAATACGCCGGGAGAATGCCCGGCAGAAAGATCGTGATCTGCTTGAGTCCCGGTTGGCCGATGCTCTCCGGGCCCAACATGGATCTGACGAAGAAAGTGGAAGAGACGATCCTGAACAACATTGTTGCGCTGTCCACAGGATTGCGAGAGTCCGGGATCACGCTTTACGACGTGGATCCGCTGGGGACCACGGACTCCGGCTCGTTTCGGACGTTCTATTGGGAATCGTTCTTAAAAGGCGTGCGCTCAGCGAAGGACGCAAAGATCGGGAACCTCGCGTTACAGGTTCTTGCATTCCAAAGTGGCGGCCGCGTTCTGAACTCAAACAACGACGTGACCGCGGAGATTGAAACTTGCGTTCGCGATGCGAATACGTATTACATTCTCTCCTTTGCTCCTGAGCCTGCCGATGGTCCGAACGACTATCACACTATTCAAGTCAAGATCGATCGGCCAAAGCTGAAAGCTCAAACACTAGCCGGATATTACGCACAGCCGCCGCTCAAGGCTCAATGAGTAGAGGTGAAGCCCACGACCTGCACGCCTCGATGAGCCACGTAGTCTCCTTTGACCTCGTGGAAGTTCCTTGCCGATCGGGATCCTCGATAGCTATGTTTGTTTGTTCGCGATCGATGCTTTCGCCAGTACGTCGGCATCGCATTCATGTCGGCCAGGATGGCTAGGAACTTATTTTCGATTAATTGCACGTCGCGCCGGTCAAACCATCAGCGGGGCATGCGTCGGTTCGCACGCCTCCCTCACTGGGGGCACCGTTCTGCCACAGCGGTCCAAAGCGCATTAATGACAAAATGGGCTTTTCCATTCGGGGTCCCCGGAATCGGCGTGGTAGCTCCACGAGTTAACAGGACGCGCGACCGCAAAAGCCATGGAATGTTCGAGCTAAAAGAGGAGTAATTCATCAAAACGCATCAAGTTGCCGCTAATGAAACTACAATCCGGTTCTCTACGGGAAACGGGCCGCAAAACGTGCGGGGAACGCCATACACCCTGTGTCGCGCCGGGAACAGGCTGTAGGTGCTATAGTGCTAAAGTCAAACCGGCAACAAAGCGTCGTATGGAAGGGCAAAGAATGTTTATCACGAAGAAACATATTTCGCGCCGCTCGGTTCTTCGTGGGATGGGCGTAACTCTGGCCCTGCCCCTTTTGGATTCGATGGTACCTGCACAAACGCCGTTGCGCAGGACGGCGGCATTTCCGCGCAGTCGCCTGGCGTGCCTTGAAATGGTGCATGGCTCCGCCGGCAGCTCGGAGGCGGGTAAGCACTACTGGAGTCCTGCCCAGGATGGATCTAATTTCGACTTTTCGTATATCCTTGAGCCCCTAGCTCCGTTTCGAGAATTTATCACTATTGTTAGTGGTACGGATTCCCGCCAGGCGGAGGCTTTCGCGCCCAAAGAGGTGGGTGCCGACCATTTCCGTTCGAGCGCGGTGTTCCTTACCGCCGCGCATCCGAAACAGACCGCAGGCTCCGACGTTTTTAACGGCGTCTCGATCGATCAGTTATATGCGCAACAGTTCGGACAGGATACACCCTTGCCTTCGATCGAGCTTTGTATCGAAAACGTGGACCCTGGGAACACTTGCGGTTGGGCCTATGGCTGTGTTTACACAAACACGATCAGTTGGGCTTCACCAACCACGCCTCTACCAATGACGATTAACCCTCGCGTCGCGTTTGAGAATCTGTTTGGTGGCGAAGGACCGGCCGCTCGTACCTCCCGTGAGCGTGAGCGGCGTGCCAACCGGAGCATTCTGGACGGGCTTACACCTGATGCAACCCGCCTTCAAGGCCAGCTTGGCCCGAGTGACCGCAGTCGACTCAACCAATATCTGGGGGACATTCGCGAAATTGAGGAGCGAATCGAGGCCATAGAGAGGCACAACTCCAGCGGGGAGAAAAGAGAGCTATCTGCCGCTCCTATTGGCGTACCAGACTCCTGGGAACAACATGTAAAGCTGATGTTCGACTTGCAGGTACTGGCCTTCGCCGCGGAGATCACCCGCGTGTCCACCTTCAAGATGAGCCAGGACGTGAGCGACCGAGTTTTCCCGGAAAGTGGCGTGAAACGTCCGTTCCACTCGTTGTCGCATCATTTCGAGAAGCCGGCCGAAATCGCGGAGTTTGCCAAACTCAATCGCTATCACGTTGGCTTGATTCCGTACTTCCTTGAGAAATTGAAAAGTACTCCCGACGGCGATGGCAGCCTTCTGGATCATTCGCTGATCCTGTACGGCAGCCCAATGGGTGACTCGCATACACACAGCCATCGGCGCGTTCCGTTGTTCTTGGCGGGCCATGCGAGCGGTGGGCTTAAGGGCAATTTGCACAGCGCGTGTAAGGCCGACACTCCGCAGGCCAATGCGCTGTTGACCGTCATGCATAGACTTGGCGTGGGGATCGACCGTGTCGGCGACAGCACGGGAGAGATAACAATCTAAGTGCCGTAGCGTTTCGACCAATAGATCTAAGTTAGAATGCGACGAAATGCGCCTGCAGGATGTCGTGAACACGTCGTAGCACCATCTTCTCCGTCAGAGGCTTCCTCAAGACAGCCTGAGCTCCGAGGATGTCGGCGGTTCTGAGAACGTTGGGCGTGGACCCTCCCGACATGGCCATGATTTTGAGCTGAGGATTTTCGTTTTGTATTGTGCCGATCATTTTCGCGGCCGCTTCCTTGGGCATCGCGAGATCGGTAATCACCAAGTCGATAGGGCCTTCGTTGACCCGCGCCCCGGCTTGGACGCTTTCGAGAGCTGTTAAGACCTCATAGCCGGCGCCCTGGAGGATCTTCTTGAGGCGGCGAAGGATCGAGGCATCATGGTCGACGACGAGTATTCGAAGAGCAGAGGTCCGGACAGCCATGGTTACCCCATTCGAGCTTCGGGAGTTGCCCACCATCAACACCACTGGTACCGCTCCACCTATCGGGGCATTCTTAGGAACCCGAATATTAATCTGCAGAACTCCGGCGTCACCAGCATAAAGGACTTTGGCGGGCACTCCACCCACGATTACCTTTACATCCGCGGGCACCGGCACTGGAACGGCCGAAGGTGTCTCAGCAGCAAACTTCGTAACTTCAGGCGTGAGTGAAAGGCCCTCGCCGGTTGCAAACAGGTATGCGATTGCACCACGCATCGCAGGGTTGCGGGCTGAGTTACAGCAGCCCGTGACATTCAACATCGCGGCTTGTCCTTTACCTGATGCATCTCGGGTAAAGAGCGCCGGGGCACTGCTGATGACTGGCAGTGTGACCGGGGGCGAGCGCTCGCCCTGGTACTCGATCACTACCTCGGTCGCCGCTTTCTTAGAGACCTCATGCGGGACGATAGCGGAGACCTGCCCCGCTACCGTGTAAACTATCGGTGCCGCCATGTTGTCGAAAAAGACGCGCGTAGAGCCTGTCGAGCCCGTCGGCCATTCCGCAATTTCAGGTGGCCCGGCGTTGGACGGAAACATAACTACGATCTCGCCGGGCACCACCCCACCACCGCTATAGTCGGCTGCGTTGACGACATCGCGCGCGAACAACTCCGGTCC